>Ga0160436_1000179_pt1 | contig 31376 bp, 29 predicted proteins | sample HID1973M_E0MG_FD_108264 | JGI IMG/M metagenome (GOLD analysis project Ga0160436, IMG submission 108264) | Enriched mosquito-associated microbial communities from UW Madison campus, WI, USA - HID1973M_E0 MG | ecosystem: Host-associated > Arthropoda: Insects > Digestive system > Unclassified ...
AAGACCGGCCACGCCTTCATCAAGGAACGCATGCGCGCCGAAGATGCAATCTATGGCGGCGAAATGAGCGCGCACCATTACTTCCGCGACTTCGCCTATTGCGACTCGGGCATGATCCCCTGGTTGCTGATTGCCGAGCTGGTGTCGCGCACGGGGCTGCCACTGGGCGAGCTGGTACGCGAGCGCATCCAGGCCTTTCCTTGTAGCGGCGAAATCAATTTCCGCGTCGACGACGCCAAGGCCGCACAAGCGCGGGTGATGGACCACTACGGTTCCCTGCATCCGGTGCTGGACTATACCGACGGACTCAGCGCAGACTTTGGCGACTGGCGGTTCAATCTGCGCAGTTCCAACACCGAACCGCTGCTGCGCTTGAACGTAGAAACTCGGGCCGATGCAGCGCTGCTGGCAGCGCGCACGCAGGAACTGGCGGCCCTGTTGGGCGGCCAGGCAACCCACTCATGATCCAGGACTGATCGCATGCTCCCCATCATTCCCGTCATTCTTTCTGGTGGCTCCGGCACGCGCCTGTGGCCGTTGTCGCGCGAGGCCTACCCCAAGCAGTTCCTGCCACTGGTAGGCAATGACACCATGTTGCAGGCGACCTGGAAGCGCGTGGCCTCGTTGGCCGATCAAGCGCCGATCATTGTCGCCAACCAGGAACACCGCTTCATGGCCGCCGAGCAATTGCGCGAATGCCAGGCCGAACCAGACGCAGTGATCCTGGAACCCATCGGCCGCAACACCGCGCCGGCGATCGCCGTGGCCGCGCTGCATGCACTGAGCCGCCACGAAGACGCCCTGCTGCTGGTGCTGCCGTCGGATCACGTGGTGCGCAACGAACGCGCCTTCCATGCGGCGGTCAAGGTCGCCGCGCAGGCGGCGGCCCAGGGCAAGCTGGTCACTTTCGGCATCGTCCCTGACGCCCCGGAAACCGGCTACGGCTATATCAAGGCGCAAGGTGGCGGCGATGTCCGCGCGGTCGAGCGCTTCGTCGAAAAGCCCGACCTGGCCACGGCCACCCAGTACGTCGCCTCCGGCGAGTATTTCTGGAACAGCGGCATGTTCCTGTTCCAGGCCTCGCGCTATCTGGAAGAGCTGCGCAAATTCCAGCCCACGATTATCAGCGCCAGCGAAGCGGCCTTGGCCAAGGCCTCGCGCGATCAGGACTTCATCCGCCTGGACGCCGAGTCCTTCGCACAGAGCCCCAGCGATTCGATCGACTACGCGGTGATGGAAAAGACCGCCGATGCCGCCGTGGTGCCGCTGGACGCCGGCTGGAGCGATGTCGGCTCGTGGTCAGCATTGTGGACCGTCTCCGACAAGGACGCCGCCGGCAACGCCCACCACGGCGACGTGATGGAGATCGACTGCCACAACACTTATGCCTACGGCTCGCGCCTGATCGCGTTGGTGGGACTGGAGAACGTGATCGTGGTGGAAACCGACGACGCCTTGCTGGTGGGTCATCGCGACCGCGTGCAGGACGTCAAGACGATTGTCGGCCGCATCAAGCAGGAAGGCCGCAGCGAAGCCGCCGCCCACCGCAAGGTGTATCGGCCCTGGGGCGCGTACGACTCGATCGACAATGGCGCGCGTTTCCAGGTCAAGCGCATCACCGTCAAGCCGGGCGCATCGCTGAGCCTGCAGATGCATCACCACCGCGCCGAACACTGGATCGTGGTCAGTGGCACGGCCGAAGTGACCCGCGGCGATGAAGTGATCCTGCTGACCGAAAACCAGAGCACCTATATTCCGCTGGGCGTGACGCATCGCCTGCGCAATCCTGGCAAGCTGCCGCTGGAACTGATCGAAGTGCAGTCCGGGGGTTACCTGGGCGAAGACGATATTGTCCGCTTCGAAGATACGTACGGCCGCACCTGAGGGTTCCGCCATCTGCGGCCGATGCCAGCGCCGGCCCCGCCTCTTGGATCAAGGAACGCCAATAGCATGAAGCTGATCATCCAGATTCCCTGTCTCAACGAATCCGCCACGCTCTCTATTGCGGTCGCGGCCTTGCCACGAAGCGTCGCCGGCTTCGATTCCGTCGAATGGCTGATCATCGACGATGGCTCGACTGACAACACCGCCCAGCTTGCATCTGATCTGGGCATCGACCATGTTGTACGCCATCAGGTCAATCGCGGCCTGGCCACTGCGTTCATGACGGGACTGGATGCCTGCTTGCGCCTGGGCGCTGATGTGATCGTCAACACTGATGCAGACAACCAGTACGAGGCCGGCGATATACCGCTACTGACTGCTCCCATCCTGGCCGGACAGGCTGACATGGTCATCGGCGCCCGCCCGATCAACGAGACCGAGCATTTTTCCTGGGTCAAGAAGAAGCTTCAGCACCTTGGCAGCTGGGCCGTCCGCATGGCCAGCCAGACTGACGTGGCGGATGCGCCCAGTGGTTTCCGCGCCATCTCCAAGGAGACGGCCATGCGACTGAACGTCTTCAACTCCTACACGTACACACTTGAAACGATCATCCAGGCGGGTCGCAGCAATCTGCGTGTGCTGTCTGTTCCGATCCGGACCAATCCGGACCTGAGGCCATCCCGGCTGGTCAAGAGTATCCGTAGCTATGTGCAGCGATCTCTGATCACGATCCTGCGCGTCTTTGCCATCTACCGGCCATTCTTGCTGTTCTTCTGGCCTGCGCTGGTGCTTGGCGGCTCAGGTTTGGTGGCGGGTTTGCGGTATGTGTACTTTGTTGCGATCGGGCAAGGTGGCGGCCACGTACAGTCCGTGGTGTTTGCCGCACTCTGCCTGATCCTCAGCGCCTTGATGGTGATGATGGGCTTCCTGGCCGAGCTTATCGCTACCAACCGCAAACTGCTTGAGCGGATTGATATGCGGGTGCAGCGACTCGAGCAGGGTACGCTCGAGTCGCAACACATACGGGATTAGCGTCCCGGCAACGTTTCAGGCGTGTGCTTTGAGGGCGCACGACTTCAAGGTTTCGGCGCCACTTCGTAAGCCGTTACGCTCACCTGCGCCTGTCGCGGCACCTGCACGCGCACTTCCAGGTCGGAGACGTCCGCAGGCAAGGCGATGTTGAACGTGGGAAATGCGCCCGTGTTGGTCACGTCAATGCCACCGTGAGCCACCTTGCCCCTGCTCGACACCACATCCAGCCGAACCTTGCCAGCAGGCAATGTGTCCACCCTGCCCTGGAAGCTGACGGTGTACTCACCGGCCTTGAACGGGACGTACGGCCCGAACATGGCAAACCCCGGCTTGTTGATGTCATTGACCAGTTGTCCCTCGACGATCTGTGCGTTCTGGGTCTTGAATGAATCGCTCTTGGCGTCCCACGCCAGGTGGTCGGCAAGCGTGGGCGCGGACGTCGCGGGTGCACTCACCGGTATGGCAGCCGGCACTGCCTCGGCCGGTTGTCCTTGCGACTCTGACATCGGTTGCAATGCGGCCTGCTCATTCTGCCTGTTGCAGGCGGCCAGGCTGAGCAGGATCGACAAGCCAATCAAGGGGTGGGCGAGCTTCTTCATGGTGATGTCCATAGCTGTGGGATAGTTGGGTACCGGCTTGTTGCTGCGTCCTTCATGAACCATCTTCAGTGAGCGAGATGCTGTAACCATCGATGGAAATCTCATCTTTTGAGCTCACCCACAAGCGTATTTCCATGTCGCTGACGTCGTCGGGCAGTGGGAAACTCCATGCGCCAAGTGATCCGGCCACGCGATCGTCCAAGTCTTGTTTCATCAAGACCTGCTTTCCGCGGGATGCAACCACATCGATGTAAGCGCTCTGCAGGACTTTGGCGTCACCGCGCAGGCGGAGCGTGTAGGAGCCCGCCTTCATTGCGCGATAAGGTCCGAAGAACAAAAAGCCATCGCGACCGTCGCTGGCCAACCGTCCGTCCCGAATCCGGCCCACCTGACTGTTTCTGGCGAGATCGGCGGCGTGAAGAATGAAGCACCTGTCCGATTCCAGACAGCTTCGGCCGACGGTGGAGACCCAGTGACTTTCGAGAGCGCGCGTTGCGCTGGCCACCGGGTACAGCAACTTGCTGGGCGCCCCGCGAACGACGACCCGCAAGCCAGTGGAGCTTTCCATTCCCACCACGGAGAAGCCGGCGCGGTCCTTGATCGACTCCGGATCGTAAGTCAGCAGCGCACCCCGACACGATGCTTGCAGCCAATCTGCAGGGCGTCGTCCTTTCTCAAAGTGGTAATCGTAGAAGTAGAACGAATAGAGGTACCCGCGTTCCCCAACTGTGGACACGGGAGATTCCCCGGCAGGTATGGAACTGGCGTCGAAATACACGCAGCCTTGATCGAAGTTGCCGCGCACGAACTCCACAACCTCGGATGGATTGCTATGTGTGTCCAGCAGCCTGCGATGCCACTCCAACTGGGAGTTGATCGAAAAGACGTACAAGACGAACGCGCCCGCCCAGGCAAACGGACGCGGCAGCCATTGAAAACACACGATGCCGACGGCGCCCCAACCCAGCCACACAGCGATGCTGGCAGTCTTGAAGAACTGCTCGGGCCACAGTCCGGAGAGGTTGACACGATTGACGTAACCGCTCGCCCCCACGCCATGGGTCAGCCATAGACCCACCGCAAAGACCAAGGCAGCCACCAGCAGCCCGTGCCAGCGCTTTCGGCTGCACAGCAGACCATAGGCCATCAATGGCAGGACGAAGGCATCCAGATAGCGGCCGTAAACCCAATGATCCAATCGGCTGGGCGTGCCCGCCGCAGTCGTCAGTGCGGTGATGGCGACACAGCCCAGGGGTGCCAACAGTATGAAGAGCAGAACCTGTGAAACGAAGGGCCGGCTTGCCACGTCCTGTGCATCACGCGTGGCGAATGCGCGGATTATCGCGATACCCGCGATCGCGGTGGCACCAAAGCTGGCAACCACACTGTATGACAGGTGGCCCAGTGCAATGCCAAACAGGGTTTTCCAGGCAGAGGGCGTCAGAACTACGGCCGCGACCGTGCCAAGCCCCGGATAGTGCAGGCCCGCCTGCGTTCCTGCTGGGGTCATGCCCGCAATGCGCCAAGGCTCCACTACATAGCGGTACGCCAACACCAGGCCAATGGACACCAGTGCATGAACGAGCAACACCCTGTACTGCCGGGAGGCAAGGACGACGGGCAACAAGGCCAACAAGGAGGCCACGGGTGCCACGACACCGGTCGGATGGATCCAGAACTGCACACCCACCAGGATGGCGTGCGGAATCACGCTCAGTGGCCTGTTTGGATCGACTCTCACCAGCGTCGCAACGGCCAGCATGAAGAAGAACGCGACTGCGCTTTGGCTGAAAGCGTACCCACTCATAACGACATTGGGCGGGTACGCCGCCACCAACAAAACCGCCAACAGCAGCCAGCCTGCTTCGACCGACGGCAGCAGTCGCCGGACTGTCCAATGGAGCAATCCCAGCGAGGTTCCCCACATGATCGCGTTGACGACGAGGACGCCGCGCCAGACTTCCTGCGGACCATCTAGGAAATGGAACAGCGGTGCGAGCAGGAACGAATAGCCCGCGTAGTAGCTGCTGGCTCCCCCTACGTAGTGACCGCCAAGGAAGGCGGCATTGTTCAGATACCCGATTTCGTCGCCGAGGTAGGTTGGACCGGTGATCCACGACGAACACGCATAAAACAGCAGCGCCACAAAGGCAGCCACTGCGCCCGACCACCACAGAGGGTTACGGTTCCCGGTGTCATACATCAATACATCTCCATTTCCGTGCTAGTGCTTCGGGGCGCCCACCACGGAAGCTCAGGAATCGAGCATCCATTGCAAGGTCTGCCGCAATGATCGCGTTTCCCAGTCGCCCAGCAGAGTGTGCAAGCGGGCATTGTCGCCACGCAGCTGCTTGACTTCGTTCGACCGCACGAAGGCAGGATTCACACGGACCTGCAGGTCATGACCAGTGATTTCGCTGCACATCGCAATGATCGTCTGCAGCGAGACCGCCTGCCCCGAACAGACATTGTAGGTGCCTCCAATGGCATCCGGGTGCTCAAGCAACCTTCTGTACACGTGCGCAACCGTGCGTACATCACTGAAGTCCCGCGACACATCAAGGTTACCAAGCTCGATCACGTCCGCCCTGTTGCGGAAATGCTCGACTATCTTGGGTAGCAGGAACTCTTTGCCTTGGCCCACCCCCGTATAGTTGAAAGGACGGGTGATCACCAAGGGCAACTTATCCCGCCACAAAGCGGCCATATGTTCCATTGCCAGCTTGCTGACGGCGTAGTCATTGGCAGGTGAGGGTTGTACTTCCTCATCCAGCACGCCTGTGGAAGCGTTGCCGTATACGTTGGCGCTGCTTGCCAACAGCACGCAACGCGGTTGCTCAGGCGCCTGCGCGATCGCTTCGAGCAAGTGTCGTGTACCTACCAGGTTCACCCGGTAAAAATCGTCTGCGTTGCCGTGCCCGACGAAAGCCAAGGCGGCCAGATGGATCACCACGTCGGGACGGACTACGTCCATGACTGATTTCAACTCTTCCGGCTTGTCCAAATCCGCCCGGAAGTAGCCGGGTTCGTCACCTGCGCCCAGGCCGAGTCCGCATACCTCGTAACCGGCCCGTTCCAGTTCCGACGCGAGGTAGACGCCGGTGAATCCGCGGATTCCGGTGATGAGCGCGCGCCCCTGGCTGGCCATCAGAAGGAGGCACCCCGTTCATTGCGCCGCAGGTCTGCCTGCACCATCATTGCGCACAGCGACTCCAAGGAGGTGCCCGCTTCCCATCCTAGCTCGCGGCGAGCCTTGGCCGGATCTCCAATCAATAGGTCTACCTCCGCAGGCCGGTGGAACGAGGGATTGATGCGCATCAAGGTGCTGCCGTTGCGTGTGTCGACCGCAACCTCCTCGAGGCCGGAACCACGAAACTCAACGGCGATGCCGGCGGCCTTGAACGCCATGGCGACGAAGTCCCGCACGGTTTCCGTGCGATTCGTGGCCAACACAAAAGTATCCGGCTCGCCGTGCTGAAGCATGCGCCACATTCCGTCCACATACTCCTTGGCGTAGCCCCAGTCGCGCTTTGCATCCAGATTGCCAAGCTCCAGACAGTCCAACTGGCCCAAGGCGATCTTGGCCACCGAATCAGTAATCTTGCGGGTAACGAACTCGCGACCCCGCAATGGGCTTTCATGATTGAAAAGGATGCCGCTCGCGCCAAAGATTCCGTAGCTCTCGCGATAGTTCACGGTCATCCAGTGAGCGTAGAGCTTGGCCACACCATAGGGGCTGCGCGGATAGAACGGGGTGTCTTCGGCTTGTGGAATCGCTTGAACCTTGCCGAACATCTCTGAGGTAGAGGCCTGGTAGAAGCGAATCCTGGGATTGATCAATCGAATGGCTTCGAGCAGGTTCAGCGCGCCAACTCCGGTGATCTGCGCAGTCGTTGATGGCTGCTCAAAGCTGACGCCGACAAAACTTTGCGCGGCCAGGTTGTAGATCTCGTCCGGCTCGACCTTTTGCACGAGCGCAATGCTGGTTCCCAGATCGGTCAGGTCGTACTCGACCAGGTGCAACTGTGGATGGTGGCGAACGCCAACCTCTTCCAGCCGCCAGAAATTCACCGAGCTGGTACGCCGATAGGTTCCGTAGACGGCGTAGCCCTTTTCAAGGAGCAACTGCGCCAAGTAGGCGCCATCCTGGCCGGTAATGCCCGTGACTATGGCTCTTTTCACTTCTTATTCCTTGCGATGTGAGTCAATGGATGTTCGCGCGCGACAGGTCGCATGCAGCGCTTTACCTAACGGGATCCAGCGGCAGCAGATGGTAACCCCGGAACGACATTCGTGCGTTTGCACCTAGCTTGAAACGCAGCTGGAAATCCAGCGCGGACGTGGACAATCGAAACCTTGCTTCCCCGAATGGCCAGGCATCTTGCGCGAGCACGCCTTCGGCCAGCACGCCCTTGCCTCGGCCTTGCAGAATTTCGAAGTGGACCGGTTCGTGCACCAGATCCACCGCGCCGAAGAGACGGATAACGTACTCGCCCGCCGCCTGTGCTGCCAGCGAAGAAAAGACCAGCTCACCTCCTGACGCGAGGGCTTGGTAGCAACCGCCATCGGCGGTCACCCCGTTCGCGGCCAGGGCCATGTCTGTTGCCAACCAGACCTGCTGGGAAACAGACGGGAGCTGCATCTCGCGCCAGTTGGGCACATCGGCGTGCAATGCCAGAGCCAGCAACGTGCCGGCATCAGCCGGCTCCGGTTGCTCCGCGTAAAGTATCTTGGGCGTTCCAGCCGCCAGCCTTTCCGGCGCCAATGACATCAGGTCAAACAGACGGCGCGCGGCAGTCGCTTCACTTACGATGACGGCGGAAGACCCTGGCAACATCCACAGCAGATCTTGGCCGGCGCGTTCAATTTCCGGTGCCGAGTTCAGCGACGAGAACTCAGGCCAATACCAGACCACGCGGCTATCGCTGACAGCCGCATCGCGCAACAGGCGGGACCAGCCGAGAGCGGGCCTGTCATCGGCCGACGCAGCTGCCGCGGAGAGCAGGAAAACGTCACCTTGCTGCAGGTCGATGCCGCAAGCAGGCAATGACACGGCGTCCGTGCCGATGATGCGAGCGGCATTGGCCAAGTCATTGACGTAGTGGCCTGCGCTGACATGCAGCAATTCGATACGCGGGCCATCGCCCTTCGCGATCATCTTCTCGCGCAGCACGGCCTGGCCTGCAAGTTCCAGCCTGTCCGCCAGCTTGCTATCCACGTACAGGCTGGCTTGGGACGATGCTCTGGGAAAATTCGCCTCCACCGCTGCCACTGCCTGTTCACAGTCGCCAGCAAGCGGACTGACTGTGGCGGTGAATTCCGCTAACCGATCGACCGTGCGTAGCCGCCAACCCATGGCATGGTGCTGGTGGAACTCCTCGATTGCGGCGTGATAGCGGCTGGCCACCACGGCCGGATGACAGTCACGCTCAAGGAAATCCCGACCCGCCAGCCGCCGCTGCTCCAGTCCGTCCGGATCGGCCAACAGCTGCTCGAGCACGAGGGTCAAGGCCGCGTCATCGAACTCCGAAGGCAGCCTGAGCGCCGCCGCATCCGGAATCTGGGCGAAGGCGCCATTGTCATTGATCACCAACGCAACGTCGTATGCAAGGCAATCCAAGGCTGCGGCGGAGGTCTCACCCCGGGACAAGCCGCGCAACTGCACGGCAGCATCGGCGGCGCCAAGGTACAGGGCATAGTCATCGTCCGAAACAAAGCCGGTCACGCTGACCCGACCGTTGCTTTGATCCATCAGCTCGCTCATTTGCCGACCATACTCGCCACCGGCATTCTGGCCAACGAAAACCAACCGGGCATTGCGGTCGGACAGGGCCTTGCATGCCAGGAAGCTCTGCGCCAGTCGCAGACTATGCTTGGTTGCATCGACAAAGCCGAACGAACAGAACAAAGGCTCATCTGCTGCCAATCCCAACTTGGCCTTGGACCTGGGCTTGTCCACGTTGAATGCACGCGCCTTCTGGCTGCTGATGACGCGTACATCCGACAGCATGGCATCGCCATACCACCGCGACGCCAAGCCGGCACTGTGCTGCGAATGCAGAATGACGCCGACCGCGTCATCCATGACTTTGCGATTAGCCGGATACTGGGTGATCGCCTGAAGATCATGCCCTCGCCCCACGCGTTCGGCCAGTGCCGGCCAGCCATGCGAGTAGTGCAAGTGTTCGTCCCAGAGGCCGTTGTCCTGGCCAGTCAGTTGTAGGTACTCCAGCACGTTGCTCAGCCAGAAATCGTGCAACACAACGGTACCGGGTACCTCCGCCAGCAGGCGGAACATATAGTCATGGTGATCGGAATTTCCGAACTGATACACCACGCGATCAAAAAGGTGGGCGTTCTCGCGCAGCCATTGCGGCGTATGGATGGGGAAGTTGGCTTCGAGGTACGCATCCGCCACTTCACCGGAACCACAGATCAGGGTGATCTCGTAGTGTGCTTCGAGGAAGGGGAGCAACTGCGCCGAGTAAGCCGAGATGCCAGACTTGCTGGGCGGAAGCGGCGATACGAAGGCCAAGCGAGGACGCCGGCCAGCGACGATGGTTGTCACTGAGTGGACGTTCTGCGCACGTGCGTGCGACTCTTCCATGGCTTCCAGGGCGATGCGGGCCGAGTTTTCCCAAGTGAAGCGCTGGGCCTGCCTCAGGCCGGTATCGATCAACGCGGAGCGGAACTCCGCATCACGCAGCGCGTGGGTCATATGCCTTGCCATGTCTTCGACCGAATACGGGTCGAAAAGCGCCAGCTTGTTGCCAACCACCTCCGGCAAGCTGGATGTGCCAGCAGCAAGGACGGGCGCGCCGCACTGCATGGCTTCCAGAACGGGCAAGCCGAATCCTTCGCACCAGGATGGAAACACGAAGAGATCGCAGAGGTTGTAGAAATGTACAAGATCCTCTTCGCTTACAAAGCCGGTCATCACCACGCGTCCTGGCGACAGCCCGTAACTGCTGGCCAACTTCAGCAGCACTTCGCGTTGCGATTCCTGCACCTTGCAGACGATGACCAGCTGGTACAGATCCTGAAGTTCAAACGGCAACGCCGCGTAAGCCTGGATAAGACGCTCGATATTCTTCCTGTGATCAATTCCACCCGTATACATGATGAAGCGATCCAAGCCGTATCGCTGCAGCAAATCCTGGCGTACGTGCGGGTCGACCGCGATGCGGCGGAAATGCTCATCCGCCGCACCGGCAATGTTGACCACGCGCACGGGATCCACGCCAAGACGCTGGATGGCCTCGCTACGCGAATATTCGGAGATGGCAAGCAGCAGATCTGCACTGCGCAGTTCCTGGATCTTGCGCAGGTAGGACTGGCGCATCCTTGGATCGCGCAAGTAGATGTCCGGAAACGCGTAGGGAATCAGGTCGTAGAGGGTGATGCCATGCAGGGCTTCGGTCTGCACGTCACCCCACGCGGTAGATGCATCCCCCGTTGGATTCTCAAACAGGCTCGAACAGTGGACAAAGTCGAAGCGCCGCGAAGCAATGCAAGATTGCCGCAGGATCTTCGACGCCTGATGCCGCCATGCATCGTCGGCATTCCATTCCGTGCAGCGGGACAACGTGTGATACACCAGCACGTTGGGATCATTGCCTTCCCTACCAAAATCCTCCTTCACCTGACGAACTCCTTGCGGGAAGGCGTCATTCAAGAGGATGGTGAAGTGGTGGCCCCGGTCCAGGCCAAGCATCGCCTTGGCCAGCGAGAGCGAATAGCGCCCGATCCCGCGCTCTCGACTGTCAATGGTCTGGCGCGCCTGCATGTCCAAGGCAATCTTCATGCGCGACGGTCCGGCCGTGCCTGTGAAGCGCTGAGTCGACGTTCCAGCCGGTTCAGCAGGTGGCCGTGGCGATTGGCTGGTCCCCCGTGGATGGGTGCGAACGCCGACATCGCTGCTGCCGCGAACGCGGGCGTTCCCGGCGAAGCGACAATACGCGATACCAGCGCGCGCTTGAGGCGACTGTTCTCTGGAACCAACCTGCGAGCCAGCTGGCGGGCCAATGGGATCTGGGCCAGGTAGCGCAACGTTTCGCGCAGGCTTTCCGCTGCGCCTTGCCGGCTACCGCGCGCCAGCCAAACCAGTCCCCGCAATGGGGCCGTGGCCTTCCAAGAGGAACTGTCGAGAAGTTCCTGCACCTTGCCTTGGGCCGCCTGCAGTTGACGGGTCCGCTCCTCGAGCATCTGGCCGGCTTGGCGCCAGGCCGACAAGGCATCCTCCTCGCTGGCATTCATCCGCCTTATCTCGGCTTCGGCATCGGCCAGATGCTGGCGTTGGCGTAGCAGGCCCGCGGCGGCTTCATCGCGCTCGCTGATGGCCGCGCGCATCTGCGCCAGTGCTTCGACGACCTGCAACTGCATGGCATTTCCCCGCCGCTCGTAATGCGTCCGCTCGTACTCCAGACGTGCCTCGAGCGCCTCCTTCTCTGCATGCCCCGCCTGGACCTCTGCATGCACTGCCTGGATCTCGGCATACAACTCGTCGCGAGCAAGCTGGGCACCTCGACGCTCATTGTCGATTTTTTCGTTCAAGTGCGAGGCAAATGTGGACGTCGCAGTGCCACTCAGCGCGAACCGATCAAACAGGTTGGGCCCCACCTTGAAGGCCTCGCTACGATGCGCCTGTCCTTCCCACAGGTAGTAACGGTTCAAGCCGTCGAAGTGCACGAACTTGTAACCCTTGGCCAGCAGGCCGGGCTCCCAACCCAGATGCGATGGGGCGTGCTCCTTGGGCTCTACCCCTTCAAGCACCACCAACCAGGGGCGCACGTGCGATTGCTTCCACCCTTGTAGTACCAGCTCTTCCGCACCTTCCACATCAATCTTCATCCAGTGGATGTCGCGATCCGGCAGCTGGCCGAACAGATCGTCCAAGGTGAGTATGCTGATCCAGTCCTCGCGAACCTCGAAGCCCGAATCGGCATGCTGCTTCGCCACCCCTTCGACCAAGGTGCTGAGGCCTGTTTCGGCCACGTCGAAGAATTTAACCAAGCCATGTGTGGCGCCGAGCGCAGCATGGATGTTGAGGTCGCGTGGGCGCTGCTTGCGCAGTTGTTCGTGGTACATGAGCGAGGGCTCGATATTGACGCCGTTCCATCCGCGCTCGTAGAAGGCCAAGCTGACCGAATCGATTAGTGGGCTGTTTGCGCCTACGTCGATGTAGAATCCGGCGCCAACGTCGGATAGCGCGCGCCAGATCAACACATCTTCAAGGTTCTGCGCGTACGAGATGAACATACTCATGCCGACACTCCATTTGCTTGCGTCCGGCTGATGTCGAAACTCGCTTCGAGCCAGTTGCTCCCGATGAAAACCGGATACTCAAAATTGACAACGTCAAACACAAGCATGTTGTCTGTCCATTCGTAGTTGTTCTCCAGATGCGTATCTGAACTGACCAGCGCAGGCGATACGGAGTAGGAGCCTGGGCCCAGCGTGCACTTGAAATTCAATGCGAACCGTACTTTGTCACCGGATCGTAGACCGGTCATCACCTGCCCGGTATGCCAGGTATTCGTTCCCCAGACGATATGCCCTTGCCGATCCCTGAGCATGTAGCCCAGCACCAGCCGTTCGATGTCGGCGTTGACCTCTGCCTCCAGGACCAGGCTTGCTTGGCTGCCCACCTGCAACAGGCCAATGGGTTCGCCGGATGCCGGATCGCGGAAGCCCAGTTCGCTGACGGTGACCTCGAAAGTACCGCTGCGGGTGGTCAACCATCCATGCTTGGCGCGCTTTTGTTCGATGGTCTCCGCGCGGCTTTCTTTCTCGGCGATGAGTGCGTTGTAGTAGTCCACTACCGCCTCGGGCTCCCCTTCCTTGATGACCCTTCCCTGGTCCAGGAGAATCACCCGGTCGCAGAGCGTCCGCACATCACCCATTGAGTGCGAGACGAGCATGATCGAAGTTCCCTCTTCGCGGAATCTACGCATGCGATCAAAGCTTTTGTGCTGGAAGTAGCTATCCCCCACCGACAAGGCTTCGTCCACAATCAGTAAGTCGGGCTTGAAAGCCGTTGCCACTGCAAAGGCCACGCGCACCTGCATGCCGCTCGAGTAGGTCCGAACGGGTTGATCGAAGTACTCACCTATCTCGGCAAAGTCCTCGATTCCGGGCAAGGCTTTGTCAATCTCGGCCTGGCTGTAACCCATGAGGCCTGCAGAGTGGAGTGCGTTCTGGCGACCTGTCAGGTCTGGATTGAAGCCCATCCCCAACTCCAGGATCGCCGATATGCGACCTGTCCTTAGCACGCTGCCTTCACTGGGTTGCGCGGTACCCGTGATGAGCTTGAGCAGCGTGCTTTTGCCCGCGCCATTCTGGCCGATGATGCCGACCGCTTCTCCCGGGCCAATGCTGAAGCTGACGTCTCTGAGCACCCAGTTCTCTTCCGCGCTGGACGATTTGAAGCCAAGCCAGGACGCAATTCTAAGCCACTCGCTGCGCCACCTCCTGTACACCTTGCCTACGCCGCGGACATGCAGTTGGCCGCTCATAGCACGTCCACCATTTCAGGGCTGGCACGGCGGAACACCAACAACGCGAACAGCAGCAAGAGGAAAGAGACACCCACCAGGATCGCAAGCTCGGACCAGAGCGGAGATTTGCCGTAGACCAGGATGTTCTGGTAGCTGGTAACCAGTGGAAGCAAGGGATTCAGCCTGAACCATCGCTGCACCCCTTGCGAGAGGATGTCGATGTTGTAGACCACGGGGGTCAGCCAGAATAGTGCCTGCAAGATGACGGGGACCACCTGGCCGATGTCGCGCATGAACACATTCAAGGTTCCCAAAAGCAATCCAACGCCCATGGCAAGCATCAGCGTGATCAGGATCAAGATGGGCAGCCAGACGATCTGGATGTCTGGCACGTGTCCCAAAGCGGCAAACACGGCAAGGATTGCCACCAACAGCATCAGGTTGTTCACCAGCGCAGTGCCCGCCGCGATCAGCGGCAGGCAGACCCTGGGAAAAGCCATCTTCTTCAGCAGATTGCTGTTGTCGATGAACAGGGTCAGACATTTTGAGATGGTTTCTGAGAACAGCGCCCAGCACAAGGTGCCAGCCATCAGATAAAGCGCATAGGCGTATTTGTTGTTGATTCCAGGCAGCTTGGCCGAAAGCACTTCGGACAGGATCAAAGCGAAGATCAGCACCTGCATCAGCGGGTGGATGACGATCCACAACGCGCCCAGCTTGCTACGCACGAAGCGCAGGTGCAGCTCGTTCTTGATCGACGAGACGATGAAGAGCCGATAGGCGTAGATGGCTCGGAGCAGGTCTCTCACGGGTGACTCACTTGTTGATCGTGATGTGCGGGTGGGGAATTATCGTGGGCCGCGCCGGCCTGGCCCTTAATCCAGTCATGGATCTGCGCGGCCGCATGCTCTGCGGACAACTGTTGCAAAACGGACGCGCGCGCAAGCTCGCCTAGCGCGCGAGCTTGCGTCGGGTCGTCGGCAAGGGCGGTCATGGCGGCCGCTGCAGCGCTGATGTCGGGCTCGGCCCAGCGCGCAGCTTCGGCGTCCGGGTAGGCGCCGGCAGGCACGGGCACCAGCTGATAGCCAATGAGCCGACTGTTGTCGTGATTCATGAATTCCAGATTGCCCGACCAGGCGGTGGCGATCACCGGCTTGCCCAGCGCCATGGCCTCGGCCATGACCAGACCAAATCCTTCGGCGCGATGCAGTGACACATAGGCGTCGCAGCAGGCCTGCAAGGCGTGCAGATGGCTGCGATGCAGGTGCTGATCGCGCAGGAGGATGCGGCGGTCGCCGCCGATGGCGGCCAGCAGCCGGGCCAGTTGATCCGGCGCAGCCTGCGCGTTGCTGCTCTTGATCAACAGGCGCACATCATCGCGCTCGGGCGGAAATGCCGCGCGGAAGGCCTCGATGACGGCGAAGGGATTCTTGCGCTCAATCGCCGAGTGGAAGTCGAACATGCAGAGGAAGATGAATTTGTCTGCTTCCAGACCGAAGTCTGCGCGCGACATCGCGACCGTCAACGGTTCGGCGACCGGCAACGGCACCCGCAGTACCGGCTTGTCGGTGCGCGCACGCAGGGCCGACTCGACGAAGCGCGATGCCACCAGGATGCCGTCGACCGAATCAATCGCGGCCTGCCAATGCGCCGGCACGGTTTCAAGTTCCCAGAACCAGCACGCGTAAAGGCGATGGTCCGCATCGCGCCGCAACGGCAACGACTGCGCAACCTGCGGCAGGTAGTCGGGATTGACGAACACCAGGGTGTGCGCGTGCGGCATCTGATCGCTGATCCACGGCTCCAGGCTGCGGTCGTCCCAGCCGTGCGGCAACGCTAACTCAACGCTGCGCAAGGCGACGTCATAACCTTGGCCGATCATGGCGCCGGCATACAAGCGGGCGGCTTCGGCCAAGCCGAACTCGCCGCGCAGGTAGCCGACCAGGTTGATCCCCGGCGCAGAGCCACGACGGCCTGGCGCGGGCGCCAAAGCGGCGGCGGCGGCAGGCGACGGCCAGTCGTGGCTGTCGGCGAAGCGCAGGCGCTCCACCGCCGCCGCATGCAGGCGTTGCCCGGCCTGGCCACGCCAGCTGGCGGGCAAGCGGCGTGCGAATGCGCGCATCCAGGGCTGGCGCCGGATCCAGGCCGACAGGCTGACAAGGACCTGATCCAGGCGGTGGCGGGGCATGGTCGCCGGATCAGCCGCGCGTGCCCGACGATTCCTGCAACGCGGTGGCCAGGTCGGCCTGCAGATCCGCCAAGGCCTCCACCCCCACGCTCAAACGCACCAGACCTTCGCTGATGCCCAACACGGCGCGACGCTCCGGTGGAATCGAGGCATGCGTCATAACCGCCGGGTGATTGACCAGGCTTTCCACCCCGCCCAGGGATTCGGCCAGGGTGAACAGTCGGGTGGTCTCGCAGAAGCGACGCGCGCTTTCAAAACCGCCCTTGAGCACGATGGAAATGATGCCGCCGTAACCCTGCATCTGCTTGCCCGCCAAGGCGTGGTGCGGATGCGAGGCCAGGCCCGGATAGATGACCTGCTCGATGGCCGCCTGGCCCTGCAGCCACTCGGCCAACGCCTGTGCATTCTGGCAATGCGCCTGCATGCGCAGATGCAGGGTCTTCAGGCCACGCAGGGCCAGGAAGCTGTCGAACGGCCCCTGCACCGCGCCAATGGAGTTCTGCAGGAAAGCCAATTGCTCGGCCAACTCGGCGTCATCGCCCGCCACCACCAGGCCGCCGACCATGTCGGAGTGGCCATTGAGGTACTTGGTCGCCGAGTGCATGACCAGGTGCGCGCCCAGTTGCAGAGGGCGCTGCAGGATCGGCGAGGCGAAGGTGTTGTCGACCACCACGATCAGGCCGCGCTTGCGCGCGCGCTCGGCGATGGCGGCGATGTCGACGATCTTCAGCATCGGGTTGGTCGGGGTTTCAATCCAGACCATGCGCGTTTCCGGGCTGATCGCCGCCTCGAACGCGGCCACGTCGGTCAGGTCGACGAAGCTGAAAGCCAGACCGGCGCTGCGCTTGCGCACGCGCTCGAACAAGCGGTAGCTGCCGCCGTACAAGTCGTCCATCGCAATGACATGGCTGCCGCTGTCCAGCAGCTCCAGCACCGTCGAGGTGGCGGCCATGCCCGAGGCAAAGGCGTAACCGCGGCTGCCACCCTCCAGGGCGGCGGCGCAGCGCTCATAGGCAAAGCGCGTGGGGTTATGGGTACGCGAGTACTCGAAACCCTGGTGCACGCCCGGGCTGGCCTGGGCGTAGGTCGAGGTCGCGTAGATGGGCGGCATCACCGCGCCCGTGCTGGGATCGGGCGACTGGCCGCCATGGATGGCCAGGGTCGCCAGCGCGTAAGAGCTGGCGTCGCGGTCGTGGTGGGATGCCGACATAGGAAATCCTTTTAAATCGACCTCGAATTCTATCAGTCGATCCTTAACGTGCCGTCCTCATGCACGCCCCCGGATGGGCTGGGATGGCTTTACTGGGCGCGCCGTCTCAGGTAGTTGAGCAGGTCGATGCGGGTAATCAGGCCCAGGAAGGCGTCGCCGTCGGTGATGATCGCGACCTGGCCGCGATCAAACACTGGCAGCAACGCCTCGATCGGCGAGCGCACGTCGAGCCTGTCCAACTTGCTGACCATGGCCGTGGACACCGGATCGCGGAAGCGCGCCTCATCGCCGTAGACATGCAACAGCACATCGCTTTCGTCGACGATGCCGACCAGGCGGTCGCCCTGCATGACCGGCAACTGGGAGACGTCGTACAACTTCATGCGCTGGTAGGCGGTGGTCAGCAGGTCGGTTGGCGACACAACCACGGTGTCGCGCTGGCTGTACGGGCGCAGGATCAAATCGCGCAGGTCGCCGTACTGCGGACGATCGATGAAACCGTTATCGAGCATCCAGTAGTCGTTGTACATCTTGGACAGATACTTGTTGCCGGTGTCCGGCACCAGCACGACCACGCGCTTGGGCGTCGTCTGCTCCTGGCAGTACTTGAGCGCCGCTGCCAGCAGGGTGCCGGTGGACGAGCCACCGAGGATGCCCTCTTTGGCCAACAGGTCGCGCGCAGTCAGGAAGCTCTCGCGATCGGTGATCGAATAGGCCTTCTTGACCCGGGTGAAGTCGGAAATCTCGGGCAGGAAATCCTCGCCGATGCCTTCCACCAGCCAGCTGCCGGACTTCTCGCTCAGCGTGCCTTCGTTGATGTACTCGGTCAGGATTGAACCCACCGGATCGGCCAGCACAAATTCCACATTGGGCGCGTGCTTGGCGAAGGCGCGCGACAGACCGGTCATGGTGCCGGAACTGCCGCAGCCGAACACGATGGCGTCAAGCTGTCCGTCCATTTGTTCCAGGATTTCCGGGCCGGTACCGAATTCGTGCGCGGCCGGATTGTCCGGATTGCCGAACTGGTTGATGAAGTAGGCGCCCGGGGTTTCCTGGGCGATGCGCGCGGCCAGATCCTGGTAGTACTCCGGATGACCCTTGGCCACATCGGAGCGGGTCAGCACCACCTCGGCACCCATCGCCTTGAGGTTGAAGATCTTCTCCCGGCTCATCTTGTCGGGGACCACCAGGATCAGCTTGTAGCCCTTTTGCTGGGCCACCAGCGCCAGGCCGATGCCGGTGTTGCCGGCGGTGCCTTCCACCAGCGTTGCGCCGGCCTTGAGGTCACCACGCTTTTCGGCGGCTTCGATCATCGACAAGCCAATGCGGTCCTTGATGGACCCGCCGGGATTGGCGCTCTCCAGCTTGAGGAAGAGCTCGCACACGCCGGTGTCCAGGCGCTGGGCACGGACGATCGGCGTTTTGCCGATCAGCTGGAGAACAGAGGAGTGAATCGCCATGCGGGCCTGCGCATCCGGAAGGAGATGGAGGCCCGATTATCGCATTCGAGTGACGCGAGCGGCGACGGCCGACGAGGAGGCCGTCGCCGCTCGCGACGATAAAGAGGCGTCAGTGAGGCTTGGCGTCGTAAATCCGGATCAACCTTTGCTTGGCGACGAGCTTCTCGCGCTTCATCTGGCCCAACAGGTTGTCATCGATGGGCAGCACGCCCAGTTCGGCATCGGCGACCTTCTTGTCGAGTTCGCGATGGCGCTGGTACAGCTGCTTGAATTCGGGGTCGGCCTTGATCAGTGCATCGATTTCAGCCTGCGGTTGACCTTCGAACATGGGGATACCTCCTTCAGCAGAAATACAAACGCCCCGGCCTTACGGCACGGGGCGTTGGAAATCGGAGCTTCGATTGGACGGGCGGCGGCCTCCACCGGAACCACCCGTACGGACCTGGCCGTCGGGGCTGATCTCCTCGTGGGGGCTGTACTGCTTCATCGGCTCGCTTCTCTCCGGTGAGCCAGGCGACGGAAGCCACCTGGGAATATGACCCTACTCCCCGATTTCAGGCCTCGCAAGGCCTGACGCAAGTGACTGATCAGCCAGCGATTTGCTGTGATCGCTGCGGTTCAGCGTCCGCGCCTGGAACCCGCATGGTTTCGTGCAACCGATTGATTTAGAAGCTGAAATTACTGCGTCACGATGAACTCGGCGGCCTTGGCGCTGCTGCCGCTGCCCTTACCGGCCGTCTGCAAGCGGGCCTTGGGCACACCGGCGGCGACCAGGGCGTCACGCAGCGCATCGGCCCGCCGCTGCCCATTGGTTTGCTTGTCGCCATAGCCCTCGATGCGCGCCTTGGCCTTGGGGCTGGCCTGCAAATAAGCCGCCAGCGCGTTGATGCTGTCCTGACCGCTGGCCGACAGCTTGGCGCTGCCACTGGCAAACAACGACGCCGGCAGGGTGAACACCTCACCGCGTGCCTCGAACTTGGAGGCCGGGAGCTTGGTGCCGGCCACCAGCTCGGCCTCTTCGCGGGCCAGGCGGGCTTCTTTCTGCCGGGCCGCGCTCAGGCGCGCGGACTGCTGCCCGGCCACGCTGGTCAGGGCCAGCTCGGCGTCTTGCCGGGCCAGGGTTTCGGCTTCGGCGGCCTGGCGCAGGCGTTCGGTTTCCTCGGCCTGGATTTGCGCCTGCAGGCGCAGACGGTCGGCTTCCTGGCGCGCGCGTTCGGCGTCGCGACGGCTGGCTTCCACCAGCAATTCGCTGCGGGTTCGGTCCAGCCGGGACAGCTCGCGCTGGGCGGCCTGGGTGCGGGCTACCGCTTCGGCAATTTCAACTCGCCGTTGAGCCACATACTGGGCGCGCTCGCGCTGGCCACGGCGGACTTCGTCGATATCAGCAATTGCCTGCTGCGCCTGCAGGCGCTCAAAGGCGGCCAGATCCGTGGTGGTGGGATCGGCTTGCAGCGCGCGCAGGCGCTGGCTGAGCTGGACCACCACCGGATTGTCAGCGGCGGCGGCGGCGCCGATCGCCGACAGACTCAGGGCGGTGGCCAGGGCCAGGCGAGTCCATGCGGTCATTGGCGATCCTCGGTGCCGAGCTTGCGTTGCAGGTCTGAAATCTCCGCGCGTCGATGCTGCAGCTCGCTGTTGGCCAGGGCTTCCTGGCTCAGCGCGCGTGCCAGGTCCGCATCGGCCGAGGCGCGCAGGGCGAACTCAATCGCATCTTTCTTGTCGCGGTTGCTTTGCGCCTGCTGTGCCTGGGCCAACAGGTTGCGCGCGCGGGCCATGGGCTCGGGCGCGTACTGATCGGCATCGGCCTGGTCGGCGCGGTCCACGGCCTGGCGGGCGGTGTCCACTTCAGGGATGGGCGCCTGCTGGGCATTTGCCACGCCCACGCACGCAAGCATGAGCGCGAGTGAGGCGGCCATCACATGCAGGGGCCTACGGAATTGTGCGAAGCTACGAATCATCTGGGTGCCGTGTCGTATCAGGGGATCGCGCGGCCATTGTCGGAAGCCTGCGGCGCTGTTGCAATGGTGGCCGCCACATTGGGGATGCTTGCATATGGACATCGGCTATTTCCTGAAGCTGATGACCGAGAAAAACGCCTCGGACATGTTTTTGACCACCGGGGCGCCGGTCTACATCAAGATTGAAGGCAAACTGTACCCGTTGGGCAACACCGGCCTGCCGGCCGGTATGGTCAAGAAGATTGCTTACTCGCTGATGGACGAGGGCCAGGTGCCCACGTTCGAGCGCGAGCTGGAGCTCAACATGGCCATCGCCCTGCAGGACGCCGGGCGCTTCCGCGTCAACGTGTTCAAGCAGCGCGGCGAAGTGGGCATGGTCATCCGCGCCATCCGCAGCGTGATTCCCTCGATTGAGGAGCTGCACCTGCCGCCGGTGCTGAAGGACATCATCATGACCCCGCGCGGGCTGGTGCTGATCGTCGGCTCCACCGGCTCGGGCAAGTCGACCACGCTGGCTTCGATGATCGACCATCGCAACTCCAGCACCACCGGCCACATCCTGACCATCGAAGATCCGATCGAGTACCTGCACAAGCACAAGCAGTCGATCGTCAATCAACGCGAAGTGGGCCTGGACACGCACGCCTTCCACAACGCGCTGAAGAACGCGATGCGCGAAGCGCCGGACGTCATCCTGATCGGCGAAATCCTCGACGCCACCACCATGGAGGCGGCCATCGCCTTCGCCGAAACCGGTCACCTGTGCCTGGCCACGCTGCACTCCAACAACGCCGACCAGACCATCGAGCGCATCCTCAATTTCTTCCCCGAGAGCGCGCACAAGAACGTGCTGATGAACCTGGCGCTGAACCTGCGCGCGGTGGTTTCGCAACGCCTGGTCAAGGGCGAAGACGGACGCCGCCTGCCCGCCGCCGAAGTGCTGATCAACACGCCGATGATTCGCGACCTGCTGCGTCGCGGGCAGGTGCACGAGATCAAGCAGGCGATGGAAGAATCGCTTGAAGAAGGCATGGAAACCTTCGACCAGTGCCTGTTCCGGATGGTCAAGGAAGGCCAGATCGAGCAGGAAGAAGCGCTGCGCGCAGCCGACTCGCGCGACGGCCTGGCGTTGAAGTTCCGCCTGTCCGAAGGCAGCAAGGGCGAGCACGATCCCTACGCCGATTACGACACCGGCAGCGCCCCGCGGATCACCCAGGGCTTTTCCTGATCGCTAATGCGCGTCCGGCTGACGTTCCGGGCGCGCATGATCAAAGGCCGGCAAGGCCAGGCAGGCCTGCTCGATGCGGACCAGGGTCGGAAACGACTCCATGTCCACGCCAAAGCGACGCGCATTGAAGATCTGCGGCACCAGGCAGCAATCGGCCATGCCCGGGCTCTGACCGTGGCAATAAGTGCCGGTGGCGGAGTCTTGCGACAGCAACGACTCCATCGCAGTGAAGCCTTCCAGAATCCAGTGCTTGATCCAGTCGTCGCGCTCGGCGTGCGGCACGTGCCAGGTGTTCTCGAAGTACTGCAGCACGCGCAGGTTGTTGAGCGGGTGGATATCGCTGGTCACCATCTGTGCCAGCGCGCGCACGCGGGCGCGATCACGCGCAGTCATCGGCAGCAAGCGCGGTGAGGGCCAGGCTTCGTCCAGATACTCCAGGATCGCCAGCGACTGCCGCACCACGCGGGTGCCGTGTAGCAGCGTGGGCACCAGATGCTGGGGATTCTTGGCGACATAGTCGGGCTGGTGCTGCTGGCCGCCGTCGCGGACCAGATGCACGGGCAGGATCTCGTAGCTCAGGCCCTTGAGATTCAGGCCAATGCGCACGCGATAGGCAGCACTCGACCGCCAGTACGAGTACAGGCGCAGATGCTCACCCATGACCGCGATCCTGCGGCCGGTCGTAGCGACTTCCCTGTTTCAGACTGCCCATGCGTTCCCCCTGATCGCGCTGGCCCAGTGTGCCCGCGGGCCTGCTCAAGACAAAGTTTGTTGCTCGATCCGCTGTTCGATTGCGCCAAAAATGGAATGGCCGTCACGGTCCAGCATCTCAATGCGGACCACGTCACCAAATTTCATGAACGGCGTGCTCGGCTTGCCGTCGCGCAGGGTCTCCACCGTGCGCTGCTCGGCAAAGCAGGACGCGCCGCGGCTGGTGTCCTGATTGGCGATGGTGCCGGATCCGACAATGGCACCCGCCGACAGCGGCCGCGTCTTGGCCGCATGCGCCACCAACTGGGCGAAGTTGAACTGCATGTCTTCGCCCGCCTCCGGTGCGCCAAACCACTGGCCGTTGATATGGGTCAGCAGCGGCAGGTGGACTTTGCTGTCCTGCCAGGCCGGGCCGAGCTCATCCGGGGTCACGAACACTGGCGACAGGGCCGAGCGCGGCTTGGATTGCAGGAAGCCGAAGCCCTTTGCCAGTTCCGGCGGGATCAGGTTGCGCAGCGAGACGTCGTTGACCAGGCCGACCAGTTGGATGTGCGCGGCGGCCTGCTCCGGCGTTACCGCCATCGGCACGTCGTCGGTGATCACCACCAGTTCGGCTTCCAGATCGATGCCGTAGTCCTCACTGACCACGCGCACCGCATCGCGCGGACCGTAGAAGCCGGCGCTGGTGGCTTGGTACATCAGCGGGTCGCTGTAGAAGCTTTCCGGCACCTCGGCGTTGCGCGCACGGCGCACCCGTTCCACGTGCGGCAGGTAGGCGCTGCCGTCGACAAATTCGTAGGCACGCGGCAGCGGCGCGGCCAGCGCTTTGAAATCCAGATCGAAGGCGCCGTCGGCGTCACCGCCGTTGAGCGATTCGGACAGGGCGTTCAAACGCGGCGCCACATTGCTCCAGTCTTCCAACGCGGCTTGCAGGGTGCTGGCGATACCGGTGGCGCGCACGCCGCGGCTCAGGTCGCGCGAAACCACGATCAGCGTGCCGTCGCGGCCGCCTTCCTTCAACGAACCCAGCTTCATGCTTTCCCCACTCGTTGCCTGACTGTTGGTTTCAATTGTAACTACCGCAGCTCGCTTCGTGTGCCTTTACGCCTCGTCCTGGAATCCACCGGCCCGGAAGGTCAGCACCAGCGTGTCGCGGTGGCCGCCAACTTCGGATGCGGGCTGGATCGGCGTGGATTCGTGGATAACCCGCGCATCATCCAGGAACAGCAGTGACCACGGCGTCTCCAGGGTAAAACGCTGGCCATCCGGACCAGCGGCCTCGAACACCCGCGTTTCGCCGCCTTTGATGCCTGCGCGGGACACCAGCAGTACTGCCACGAAATCCACGCCATCGCGATGCGCACCTTCCGGTGTGGGCCGGCCGATGCCGTCGGTGGTATCGATGCGGAACTGATGCGCTTCGATATACCAGGGCTGCTCGCCCTTGAGCGCCGAGCACTGCCTGGCCAGGCCCAGCAGCAGCGCGCGCCAGCTGTCGCTGCTCGCAGTGGCCGCCTTCATCGGCTCGAACCAGCGGTGCATGCCACCGTGCAGGGCGTTGTAGTCCAGCGATTGCCAGTGCGCGCGATGCGGCGCCTGCAGCAGCGAGTCGCCATCGGCGACGAAACACGAATGCCGGCGACGCCGGTAGCGGCCGCCGTCCTTGAGGTACTGATCCACGTCCAGATCATCCCAGTCCGGCGTCAATGCCTGCAGATCCGCGACCACTACATCGGCGGCCTGCGCCAGCGCCTCAGGAGCGAGCACCGCATAGCCGCGCTCGCGCATCTGCGTGTCCACATGCGCAGCATCGGTGAAGGGAGGCAGAAAGGTGGCGACCATCGTGGGGTCCATCACAACCGGAGGCGGGAGCCCACCATTATCGGACTTGCAGGCGGCGGCGTGGCACTCGCGGTGTCGCGGTCGATGCAACGCAGCGGCCCAGGCAATGCCGCCAAAACAAAAAGCTCGCCGAAGCGAGCTTTTTGTTGATGTCCTTGCGGACTTCGATGTGGCAGCCCCGGATGGATTCGAACCACCGAATGCCTGAGTCAGAGTCAGGTGCCTTACCGCTTGGCGACGGGGCTATGAAGCTGTTGAAGCCTAGTTTAGCGCTTCGAGAACTGGGTGGCGCGACGAGCTTTGTGCAGACCGACCTTCTTACGCTCGACTTCGCGGGCGTCGCGGGTCATGAAGCCAGCCTTGCGCAGTTCACCCTTCAGGGTTTCATCATACTCGACCAGCGCGCGGGCGATGCCCAGACGGATGGCGCCGGCCTGGCCGGTGGTGCCACCGCCGGTCGCGGTGACCAGGATGTCGAAGTTTTCGGTGTTCTTGGTCAGTTCCAGCGGCTGGCGCACGATCATGCGCGCGGTTTCGCGGCCGAAGAACTCATCCAGCGGACGACCATTGACCGTGATGTTGCCGGCGCCCTTGCGCAGGAACACGCGGGCGGTGGAAGACTTGCGACGGCCGGTGCCGTAGTTTTGAGTGATTGCCATGATTGCCTCAGATGTCCAGCGGCTGCGGCTGCTGTGCGGAATGCGGATGCTCGGAGCCCTTGTAGACCTTGAGCTTGCGGTACATGTCGCGACCCAGCGGGCCCTTCGGCAGCATGCCCTTCACAGCGGTCTCGATGACGCGCTCCGGGTGACGTTCCAGCGCTTGCGCCAGGGTTTCCGTCTTCAGGTTGCCGATGTAGCCGGTGAAGCGATGGTACTTCTTGTCCTGCAGCTTGTTGCCGGTCACCGCGATCTTCTCGGCATTGATTACAACGAGGTAATCACCGGTATCGACGTGCGGGGTGTAGACGGGCTTGTGCTTGCCACGCAGACGGCGGGCGAGCTCGGTGGAAAGACGACCGAGCGTCTTGCCAGCGGCGTCAACGAGATACCAGTCGCGCTGGACGGTCTCGGACTTAGCGGTAAAGGTTTTCATGGATAACTCTGTTGTTTGGTCGGGCTCATTGCGCCATGAAGCCGGCGGAACTCTGCCACGCGTTGTGGTACGGCGGAAAAGAGGCGGGATTGTACGGGGCTGGCCGGGTACGCGCAAGTCTGGCCCTGCCCGTCTGAGCGGGGGCCCAAGCGGCTGGCGCCGCCGGGTTGGCAGTATCGCCAGGGGCAGAGACAATGCGGACCGGTCCCCCGCCCCGCCCTCTGCCCATGACTGCCCAGCGCCTGCACACCCCTTTGGACCGCTTGCTGGTGGAATCGCAGCGGGCGCTGGAGACGGTGTTCGGCAACCCGCCGGCGCTGCGCGCCAATCCGGCCGGTGACACCCCTGAGGTCGAACTGACCGCAGAGGAACGCCGCCACGCCGCCGGACTGATGCGCATCAACCATGTCGGCGAGGTCTGCGCGCAGGGCCTGTACTTTGGCCAGGCCGCAGTGGCCCGCGACGCCCAGACCCGCGAACACCTGCTGGAAGCGGCGCAGGAAGAAACCGATCACCTGGCTTGGTGCGCCGATCGCCTGCGCGAGCTGGACAGCCGCGCCAGCGTCTTCAACCCGCTCTGGTACGCCGGCAGCTACGCCCTGGGCGCGCTGGCCGGCCTGCGTGGTGACGGCTGGAGCCTGGGCTTTGTGGTGGAGACCGAACACCAGGTGGAAGCCCACCTGGACGAGCATCTGGAAACCCTGCCGCCGGCGGATTTGCGCAGCCGCGAGATCCTGCAGGTGATGAAGGCCGATGAGGCCCGTCATGCCGAGAACGCCGAACATGCGGGCGCCCGCGTGCTGCCGCAGCCGATTCCGCGGCTGATGGCGACCGCCTCCCACCTGATGAAGGCGATCGCCTACCGGCTGTGAGCCGGTTTAGTGCACGTCAGCCCCTGAGGTCAGCTTCAAGCCGATGATGCCGGCCACGATCAGGCCGATGCACATCAACCGCGCCACCGTGGCCGGCTCCTTGAAGATCAGCATGCCCACGAAGGCCGTGCCGACCGCGCCGATGCCGACCCAAATCGCATAGCCCGTGCCCAGCGGCAGATGCTTCAAGGCCAGGGCCAGCAGCCAGAAACTGGCCACCGTCGCCACCAGGGTGATCACGCTGGGCCAGAACTTGCTGAAGCCTTCCGAATACTTCAGCCCCACCGCCCAGACCACTTCCAAGACACCCGCCAACACCAGATAGACCCACGCCATGACAACCTCCAGGTTTTTCCCGGGCCGGTAATGCAAAAACGGCCCGGAACTTACGTTCCGGACCGCCGTCGGTCCTGGTTCGCGGCTCGCGCCGCGGGCGGGTCGTCCCGCTCACTGTGCCGCCAGACTAAGCCGCCGGTGCCGAACGGGATGTAACCCGCCGGCCCCTTGCCGCGCTTACTCCGACAGATTGCGTCCGTGGAAGAGCTCTTCGATCTCGCGCTTTAGCAGCGCTTCGATCTTCATGCGTTCCTTGAACGACAGGTTCTTGGCCTTCTCTTCGAACAGGTACTGATCCAGGTCGAAGTCCTTCAGGTGCATCTTGGTGTGGAAGATGTTTTCCTGATAGACGTTGACGTCGAACATCTCGTAACGCGACTTGATGTTGCTGGCCAGGAAGTTCTGGATCGAGTTGATCTTGTGATCGATGTAGTGCTTCTTGCCCTTCACGTCACGGGTGAAGCCACGGACGCGGTAGTCCATGATCACGATGTCCGATTCCAGGCTCTCGATCAGGTAGTTCAACGCCTTCAGCGGCGAGATGACGCCGCAGGTGGCCACGTCGATGTCGGCGCGGAAGGTGGCGATGCCGTGCTGCGGATGCGTCTCCGGATAGGTGTGGACGGTGATATGGCTCTTGTCCATATGCGCCACCACCGCGTCGGAGATGATTTCCTTGCCTGCCTGCTTCTTGTCGATCACCGGTTCTTCGGAGATCAGGATCGTCACCGAGGCGCCCTGCGGGTCGTAGTCCTGGCGGGCCACGTTCAGGATGTTGGCGCCGATGATCTCCGCCACATCCGTGAGGATCTGGGTCAGGCGATCGGCGTTGTATTCCTCGTCGATGTATTCGATGTAGCGCTGGCGCTCGTCTTCGGAGACGGCGTAGCACACGTCGTAGATATTGAAGCTCAGCGCCTTGGTGAGGTTGTTGAAGCCTTGCAGCCTGAGGCGAGGCAGTGGTTTTACCACGGCAGCGGTCCCTCTCTGGGGGTGTTGGGAAGGGGCGCGATTATGAGGCATAGCGCGTGACAACGAAATGTCCGCCCTGCCTCCTGCGGCCGGGCCCGTCGGCCGGCCGACGCCGCTTTGGCCCAGGCCTTGCATGCAGGGTTTGCCGTCGGGGCCACGTTGGGACTAAGCTTCGTGAATTCACCGCCCCGACCACCATGAGCCCAGGCATCCCCCTTTCCGCCCCCGCCCGTGCTGCCGCCAACCCGCTGACGCCGGATATGGCCACACTCGAGCGCTTCTTGGCTCACAGTCATCGCCGCCGCTACCCCGCGCGCGCCGATGTCTTCCGTCCCGGCGACCCCGCCGGCACCTTGTATTACGTGGTCAGCGGCTCGGTCAGCATCATCACCGAGGAAGATGACGACCGCGAACTGGTCCTGGGCTACTTCGGCTCGGGCGAGTTCGTCGGCGAAATGGGCCTGTTCATCGAGTCCGACCGCCGCGAAGTCATCCTGCGCACCCGCACCCAGTGCGAGCTGGCGGAAATCAGCTACGAGCGCCTGCACCAGTTGTTCCTGGGCACGCTCTCGGCCGATGCCCCCAAGCTGCTCTACGCCATCGGCGCGCAGCTGTCGCGGCGCCTGCTGGATACCAGCCGCAAGGCCAGCCGCCTGGCGTTCCTGGATGTCACCGACCGCATCGTGCGCACCCTGCACGATCTGGCGCGCGAGCCGGAAGCGATGAGCCACCCGCAAGGCACCCAGCTGCGCGTCTCGCGCCAGGAACTGGCGCGCCTGGTCGGCTGCTCGCGTGAAATGGCCGGTCGTGTGCTCAAGAAACTGCAGGCCGATGGCGCGCTGCATGCGCGCGGCAAGACGGTCGTGGTCTACGGCACCCGCGGATAGCCGTATCCGCGGTCGCGGCGAGCCGCTGGCTCGCCCGCGCCGTTCCGGCTTTCCTGGCGGCTATTGGCCGTCCGCTTCGCGATAACCGGCCAGCGGTTCGCGGCTACCCGCCCGATCCGCACACCCCCAGTTGAGGATCGGCGTGCCCGCCGGCAAGACCTTGCGGAACATCGCCACCCGCGAGGCCTTGGGGTTGACCACCACCGGCGCGCGCGCCGCCTGCAGCAAGGGCAAATCCGCACTGCTGTCCGAATAAGCCACCGCCACCTCGCCATAGCCGCGCTCGCGCAGCATGCGCATCTTTTCCTCGTTGTGGCAGTGGCGCGTCGCCACCACCGCACCCAGGCGCGGCCCCACGGCGGTGCCCACCACCGGCACATCCTCGTGGGCCACGAACTTCAGGATCGCCCGCGCCAATTCCGGCGGCGCGCCGGTGGCCACCACCACGCAATCGCCGGCGCTGCGATGCTCACGGAACACTTCCAGCGCCTGCGGCAGCAGTCGCCGCTGGATTTCCTCGCGGTGGGTCGCGACGTAGCGATCAATCAAGGAGTCGAAACTGCGCCGTCCATGCAGACCAAAGGTGCCGATCCAGATGTAGCCGGAGATGCCATGGCGGCGGGTAGGCAGGAACGCCACCATCGGCCCCAGCACCAGCGAGGCGGCCACCGCCACCAGCGCCCGCAGCGGATTGCGCTGCAGCAGCCACTTGACCAGATGTCCACCGGAATCGCCGTCGTACAAGGTGTGGTCGAAATCGAACACCACCAACGGCGCTTCCGGCTTGGGCCGGGGGTAGGCGGACGTGCTCATGCGGCGAAGAATAGCTGACGCAGCGCCTCGCCCGGCTCTTCGGCGCGCATGAAGGTTTCGCCCACCAGGAACGCATTCACGCCGGCCGCGCGCATTTTCGCCACGTCGTCGGGCACCAGGATGCCGCTCTCGGTGACCAGCAGGCGGTCGCGCGGCACGGCCTGTTGCATCTCCAGGGTCACGTCCAGCGACACCTCAAAGGTGCGCAGGTTGCGATTGTTGATGCCGATCAGCGGCACCGGCACCTGCAGCGCGCGCTCGAGCTCGTCGATGTCGTGCACTTCCACCAGCACGTCCATGCCCAGCTCCAGCGCCAGGTCCGACAGCGACACCAATTGCTGATCGTCCAGCGCCGCCACAATCAAGAGGATGCAGTCCGCGCCCAGCGCCCGCGCTTCCACCACTTGGTAAGGATCGATGGTGAAGTCCTTGCGCAGCACCGGCAGCGTGCAGGCTTCGCGCGCCTGCCGCAGATAGTCATCGGCGCCCTGGAAGAAGTCCACGTCGGTCAGCACCGACAGGCAGGCCGCACCGCCAAACTCGTAGCTCACCGCGATATCGGCCGGGCGAAAGTCCGGACGGATCACGCCTTTGGAGGGGCTGGCCTTCTTCACTTCGGCGATCACCGCCGGATCGCCCTGCGCGATCATCGCGTTCAGGGCCTGCGCAAAGCCGCGCGTGGGCGGTGTATCGGCCGCCCGCGCGCGCAGCTCCTGCAGCGGCGTGACGGCGCGGCGCGCGGCGATCTCTTCGGCCTTGCGCGCCAGGATCTTTTCCAGGATGTCGCTCATTCGGGGCTTCGGTTCCAACCGTAGGCGCGTTCCACCTTGGCGACGCGCAATTCAAAGTGATCGTACCAGTCACGGCGTCCCTGCTCGCGCGCGGCGGTGTGTTCGGCATGCTGGCGCCAGGCGCGGATGGCGTCCTCGCTGTCCCAGTAGGCCACGGTGATGCCAAAGCCATCTGCGCCGCGGGTGGATTCCATGCCCAGAAAACCCGGCTGCTGCTGGGCCAACTCGACCATGCGCTCGGCCATGGCGCCATAGCCGGCATCGTCGTTGGTATTGCGTTGCGATGAAAAGATCACCGCGTAGTACGGCGGCTTGGGCAGGCTGGCGAATCCGCTGGCTGACATGTCATGCGCCCCTGGCCAGCGTCTGACTGACCGTTACAAATTCCTGCAGGCGCTGCAAGGCGCGCCCGCTGGCAATGGCCTCGCGCGACTGCGCGATGCCGTCTTCGATGCTCTCGGCCACGCCGGCCACGTACAGCGCCGCGCCGGCATTGAGCACCACAATCTCGCGCGCCGGCCCCGGCCGGTTGTCGAGCACGCCCAGCAACATGGCCTTGGATTCGGCCGCATCGGCCACGCGCAGGTTGCGGCTGGCGGACATGGCAATGCCGAAGTCTTCCGGGTGCAGTTCGTACTCGCGCACCTGGCCATCGCGCAGCTCGCCGACCAAGGTGGCCGCGCCCAGCGACAACTCGTCCATGCCGTCGCGGCCCCACACCACCAGCGCGCGCTCGGCGCCCAGTTCCTGCAGCACGCGCGCCTGGATGCCGACCAGGTCCGGATGGAACACGCCCATCAGGATGTTCGGCGCACCCGCCGGATTGGTCAGCGGGCCGAGGATGTTGAAGATCGTGCGCACGCCCATCTCGCGTCGCACCGGCGCGACCACCTTCATGGCCGGGTGGTGGATGGGCGCGAACATGAAGCCGATGCCGGCCTGTTCGATGGAGGCGGCCACCTGCTCGGGCTGCAGTTCGATGGCGGCCCCCAGCGCTTCCAG
>Ga0160436_1000180_pt1 | contig 31246 bp, 23 predicted proteins | sample HID1973M_E0MG_FD_108264 | JGI IMG/M metagenome (GOLD analysis project Ga0160436, IMG submission 108264) | Enriched mosquito-associated microbial communities from UW Madison campus, WI, USA - HID1973M_E0 MG | ecosystem: Host-associated > Arthropoda: Insects > Digestive system > Unclassified ...
AGGCCGATCTGTTTGACTACATGGAGCGGTTCCACAACCCACGTATGCGTCGTAGAGTCACCCGGCGCGAGCGGAAGTTTTTAGCCTTAATCAAACCGTCCGCGGAAACGGGGTAGAACCCCAACGCATCGCTGCTTCGCTGGCGCAGGTTCTTGGAGTCGGCCATGGTTCCCCCCTTTGGGGAGAGTGTGCCGCACCTGAAAGCGGATTTCCTGCCAGACCAACGAAGATGCCGCCCTGTCCTTCCTGGACGGCGAGCTTCACGGCCACACCAGACGAATGTCGGTGGTGGTTGTTCCGATCTGGCTACGCAGGCGGCAGCGTTAGGATCCCCGAGTTTGGAGTTGGCGGCCATCGGCTCGCCGCCACCTTTCTTGTCAGAGAAGTCCTTGGGAAGTCGTCAGCTTGCGCTAAATCGCGCACGCGCCACTTTGGTCGACGCAGACAATTTATCCACGGACGGAACTGCGACCGACAGGTCGCAGGATGGGTCAAAGACTCCAACAAACGCATTTGGTCGATAGGTTCATAAGTTTGCTTGTGGCTTCGCAGGCTTAGGGGTTGCCGAAATCGGCTTAGCTGCTTGCATGGATGAACCTTCCCTGGTTCCCCATCCATGAAAGCCATTCTTGCTGCACTACTGCTGTGTTTCGTCCTGCCTGCGAGCGCCATGACTGTCTCGCCCATGAGCCAGGCCCTGGAATCCACAGCCGCCACGGGATCCATCCGGATCCAGAACGATGCGAAGAGCAAGAAGCGCTATCAGATCGTTTTGGACCTCATGTCTGTCGGTCTGATGGGCGAGAAGGTCCTGACGCCTTCCAACGACCTGGCGTTCTTCCCCTCGTCGCTCATCGAGCTAGCACCGGGCAAAGTCCAGACCTTGCGCTGGAAACGGAGCAACCCTGGCTCTTCGCAAGAACAGGCCTACCAGATCCGAATTACCGAACTGCCCCTTGATAGCTCCGATGCTGTATCAGGCGGACTGGGCGTGAACGTTCCCATCCCGCTACGCATGATCAACACCTGGGTGTTCGCGCCGACCGGAGCCAAGCCCGGCTTGAAGGTACAGCGGGAAAACGGGTTTCTGGTCTTCCACAACGCCGGCACCGCCACGGCGCCGGTCTCAAAGGTTTCCTACGGTGGCCAGTCCGTTCCGGGTACGCACTTCGTGCTGCCAGGCGAACGCTTGTCATTGAAGGTGGAAGCCTCGTCTGCTGGGACAGTCAGCTTCCTTGGTCGAGGTGGAGTGCCGCAAACGCTACCCGTGGAGTGAGCCATGAAGCGCTCCGCGTCGCTCCTTCTGGCGTTGTTGTTCGTCTTCCCTGCTTGGGCCGAAGAGACCTTGGTGTTGATGGTCGTGGACGGCAAGCCGGTGAGTGACGAGCCGCGGATGCTTGATCCTGCAGAGCTGGCGTTCACGCCTACCGAGTGGCAGGCATGGGGTGTTGTTGTCCCCAGGGCGTTGCGCTCACGCGATCAGGTGTCAGCCAAGGAGCTGGGCGTGGCCGTGGATTACGACGCCTTGGCGGCCGAAGTCCGAATCGTCATCCCCGCCTCCCTGCGCCCCGGCAAGAAGCTGGGCTACGCGCCCCAACTGCCCAAAGCCGTGTCGCCCGCCCCCAAGGGGGTGATGGTGGACTACGACGTGGCGACTGTCGTCCATGGTGATACGCGCAGGGTGTCGCTGAGCCATGTGGCGCGATCGGGCGTAGGCGGTGGCGTGTTGACCACTACGGGACAAGCCAATTGGGTGGACGGCCAAGGTGAGTACATCCGCGGCACCACGACGTGGCAGCGGGACAACTTGAAGAGCCGCACGTCGCTGCAACTGGGCGACGTTGGGGTGGCCAGCAACGGCTTGAACAACCCTACTGTTCTGGGTGGCGTGCGCGTGGGTACTGATCGCCAACTGACCCGCTACGGCGGGGGCTACGACATCCCATTGATTGGCGGCCTGGCTGATACCCGCTCCACGGCCGAAGTTCTCGTCAACGAACATCAGCGGGCAACGGGACAGGTTCCGCCCGGCCCCTATGAGCTGTCGCCCGGCATCGCCGTTCCGGGCCTGAATCACCTGGAAGTCATCCAGCGCGATGAGTTCGGCCGCGAACAGTCTTTCTCGCGGTCGTTCTACACCCACCCTGACTTGCTGCGTCAGGGCAACAAGGAATGGGACGTGGCCGCTGGTACCGTGCGCACCAACCCGACGGAAGACCACTATGACGGCTGGGCCGTCCAGGGCTCTATGCGCTATGGCCTATCCGATCGCTGGACGGTCGGCACCACTACCCAGGCCGGCAAGGTTGGAGAGAAAGGTGGACGCAACCTCACGCTGCAGAACACCGTATCGCTGGGTAAGGCGGGCCTAGTCCAGGCCGATGTGTCGGCCAGCCAGCGCGTCGATGGCGCACGCGGCACCGCTTACCGTGTCGCCTATGAACGTCGTAGCCCCAACTGGTCGTTGTCGGCTTCTCACCTGCGCAAGTCGAACGACTACTGGGAGATTTCCCAGCTGCAGGACAGTCCCTTCCGAATCCAGTCGCAGACCACCGCCGCCTTCGCCATCCATCCGAAGGGAGCGCCGTGGCGGGCTACATTGTCGTACTCCGACATCCGCTACAACGACGACCGCCGGTTGCAGCAGGTCGCGGCCATGGTGTCCTTACGCCAACAGCATGCCACATGGCTGCTGGGTGGCAGCCACGACCTGCAAACGGGCGACAACCAACTGTTCCTGGGCGTCCAACTGCGCACAGACCGCGGCAATGTCATAGCGACGGCCAAAGCTGCTCCGAACATCGGCCCCAGTGTCGATGCCATGTACAGCGGCCGGACTGAACTCGCCGGCCGGGATGTGCGCTATCAGGTGGGCGGCACGCTGAGCGACACCTCCCAGGTCTATGGTCGCGTGGACACCAAGGCGGCCGGCGGCGACTTGACGCTGGAAGCTCGCCAGCTTCGAGGCCAACCCCTGCTAATCCATGGCCGTTATGCCAACTCCGTTTGGATCGGTGAAGGCAATGTCCTCAATGGTCGCGGCTACAACCCCATAGGGTCGTTCGCACTCGTGGAAGTGCCTGGTCAGGCCGGGATCGATGTCCGCGGTAGCAACCGACCCTCGACGACCAACCGCAAGGGTTATGCGCTCGTGTCGGGCCTAAGCGGCTTGACGCTCTCTCCGGTGGTGATGGACGCCAACCAATTGCCCATCGATCAACAGATTGAGGACAGCCAGCAAATGGTCGTGCCGCCTCGCAAGGGCGGCGCCAAGGTGGTGTTCCCCTTGATTAAGCAGACGGCTCGCCAGTGGGAAGTGCGGCTGGGCGAGACCTACGCGCCTGAGGCTGCGCGGGTTGTCTCCGAACATGGCGAAGTCTTTCTTCTGGGTGCGCGTGGCGTGTTGGTGTTGGAGAAGACCGCCACGACAGCAACGCTGGAACACGAAGGCACGAAATGCGAACTGGTACTGCCCAAGGAAGGAGGCATCGTCGTCTGCCAGCCTTGACGAGGCCAACTTCTTTGCTTGACTGAAACCAACCATCGGGCTGAGCAGCTTCGATGTTCCTCCCCCTCAACAGGATCTCCCCCAATGAAGAAGATGTACCCTCTTACGCTTGCGCTTCTGGCGGCACTCGTCACGGCTCCGGCCTTCGCCAACTCCGCAACGGCTAATATCACGGCCAACGTGCCATCCACGTGCGAAATCACGTCTGTGGATAACGTTCACGGAGAACTGGCCCAGCACAGCTCTCAGATCCAGACCGGCGGCAACATCCAGGTCATCTGCAACAAGGATGCTGGTTACAGCATCACAACCTCCACGGTCGATGCTAACGGCCGTTTCGCCATTACCGCAATCTCGGGAACAAGCGGCGCGACGATGGAGGTAGAGCTTCGCGAAACGGTGACCGGTGGTAGCTGGTCGAACAGCGACATCATGGGTGGTACGGGCACTGGCCTGACCCAATTCATCCCGTTCCAACTGGTGTACAACCCAACCGGCGGCCCGCTTCCGGCGTATGGCTTCTACACCGGCTCGTTGACCTTCGATCTGACCTCGACGTTCTGACGCGACCTCTCTCCCCTCTTCGCTTTGCCAGACTGTGCGAACGGGGAAGTCTCATAGTCTGGTGGACTCCCGGAGCAATCCGGGGGTCCTTTGTCATCGGGGATAGAGCTGGATAGCAGCCTCGGTCAACTGTTTGCCGCGTTCGGCTATTCCTTCCTCGTCCCACGCCTCACGCCCCATCAGGGATCCGTTGAGGCGCAGCACGGTGTGATCGATGAAGAGCTTCTTCTTGGTCGTGTAATCCTTGTTCTGAGCCTGGCGGTTGACCGACAGGTTGAGCAAGGTCAGGTTCCCCAAGGTGGGGATAGCCTTGCTGCGGCGATGAACATCCTGTTGGTGAGGTGACAAGGCCCCGCCGGTTTGTTCCAGCAACTTGGCTGCGTACGCCTCAGTGGACGTACCCTTGCTTCCGTCATTCAGCGGCCAATGCTCATACCAGGATTGCGGCATCACATGATCGATGTCCAGATTGGACAGATCCGGAATGGTCGGCTCTTCGGTCTTCTTGGTCAGGCGCAACCACCCTTCCAACTCGGTCAGGATCATGCGGCAACGCGGCGCGTCCAGAATGCTTGTCGACAACCCACCGTACAACGCTGCCGTTTGTAGTGCGTGCGAAAACACAGCGTCATCAGGCCACACAGAAGCGGGGACTGAGGACTGTCCCAGCAGTGCGCGCATCGCTGCGTGGGTCTGGCTTCCCTGGCTCCACTGACGCAGGACCGACATGAAGAAGTTGTTGTAGTTCTTCGGCGTTAGCCCACAGATCGCCCGCCTCACGATATACGAGACGATATCGTTGAAGATCAACGTCTTCTCTGCATCGTCAATGGCGGCAGTGGAAACCCGCAGCGCCAATGGGTGTGTGGTCGTGGTGTCGAATGGCCGCAGACGATCGCCGAACCTGGCCACGGGCATGGTGCCTTTGCCGGTACTCAGCTGCAGGTAGTGCTTGCCGTACAGGTCCAGCATGTCCAATTGCTGGGTAGCGGTGCGTCCTTGCCCGTAGTTCTTGAAGTCAACGTACAGTCGCGCCAGATCACCATCCTGACCCGTCTCGGCTCGGATGGCAGAGAAGATCAGCCATTCCAGGCGCGGCTTGGTCATGCGCCCTCGCCGTTCCGGTTGCTTCCACATCTCGGCGTCTTCGAATTGTTGCCACTTCTGTTTATGAAGGTCCTGCTGGCTTTCCGTCTTGCGGTCCACCGTCATGAACAAGTAGTTGCGAATGAGATCCGTGGCATGGAGTTCTTCACCACGCCCATTCAAGGTCTCGAAGATCACCTGGGCGTCATCGCCCTTCTCCAGCTTGATCATGACCACTTTCAAGTCAGACAGCACAGCCATGATCAAGGCTTCGAATGCCGCTTCATTGCCACCGTTTGCCAGCACCCATCTCTCGGCTTGTTCTGCGAAGTACCAGATGGCATCCAGCGCAGGGGGGTGAACGATGGAGTTGACCCGGAAGGATCCGTGCTTCGTGTAGTGGGCCGGATACTTGGCCTTCAATTCGTCACGGCTTTTGGCCGTCATGGCTCTGATGAAGTCTTCCTGGTCCGAGAAGGTCGGCCAGACCTTGAAGACTTCCACCTCCGCATCTTCCATCGTCGACGGGTTCGGGTTGTCCATGACGGCACCCAAGAAAGAGTCCACGCCATCGATCTTCATTTCTCGGCTCGCCAGCCGGATACCGGCCAGGATGTACTGCAGGGTCGTCAGCCGCTGCTGCCCGTCGATGATGTGGTACGTCTCCACACCTCGCAGACCAGACTTGTCCTGTGGCTCCACGACAATCGCACCCAGGAAGTGGGGCGCTGGGCCACCGCCTCCCAAACGCTCCACCGCCTTGTCCACGATGTCCGCCCAGAGCAAGGGCCATTGCTTTCGCACGGACCAGACATAGGGTCGCTGATAGAACGGCACCTTGTACTGCTTGCGGTCCTGAAATACCTGCTCGATCGTCCACGTATCCGACTTCATCCCCACTCCGGTTGCCACCCCTGACAACCCATTATGCCCCCCATGTCGCCGTCAGCGATGAGACAGAACTTGGGTCGCAGGCCTTGAGATGACCCCGGAGCAGGATCCACAAGCAGGCATAGCCCAGCGGTCCCCTGCCCCGGTATCCTCGACACGTTCAACGCCCATGGCCCTTTTGTCCCCAGCCTCAACCGGACAGCTCCGGACAGGGCGGCGAACCACTACTAGGGGAGCGCACCACGGTATGGCCGACTACCAGTCCACGGATATCAGCGTTCAAGCGAAGCAGGACTTCTTGAAGTCCCTGACAGCCAATGTCACCCCGCTCGCCGCGGTGTCCGAGCTGATTTGGAACGGCTTTGACGCAGGCGCCCAGCACGTCAAGGTCATCTTGGAGCCCAACGAACTTCAGGGGCTTCATGCCATCCGGGTTTCGGACGATGGCGATGGAATCGACCGAAGCCAACTCGATGCGCTTTTCGGAGGACTCGGCGACTCGTGGAAGGCCAAGAATCAACGCTACAAAGGCCGCGCCCTGCACGGGAAGAAGGGCAAGGGTCGTTTCCGTGCCTTTGCGCTCGGTGAAAGCGTCGAATGGCGCACCACCTATCTCGATGGCAAGTCGTTTAAGTCGTACACCATTACAGGCCGTGCAAGCCAGATGACTGGTTTCCGAGCGTCACCTACGACGGACGCTGAAACCGCCATCCTCGGAACTGAAGTCGTCGTCGAGAACCTCGAGTCCAACCTGCCTTCGCTTACCAAAGACAGTGCTTCTCTTGAGATCACCAAGCAGTTCGCAGCCTACCTCACCGAAACTCCCGGACTGACGCTGTACTACGACGGAGTCAGGATCGATCCGGCGACGGTCCAGAGCCACAAGGAGGACATCCATCTTGGCGATGTTGAACTCCAGGGAGGCAAACGCGTACCGGTTGCCGTCACGATCATCGAATGGTCAGTGCCCACTGATCGCATGTTCGAGCTTTGCGATAAAGCGGGCGTATCCCTCCATGAAGTTCCAGTAGGCCCGCAGATCAAGGCTCCCGGCTACAACTTCACGATCTACGTAAAGAGCGATCACTTTCGGGATCTCGACTCGGCAGGTTCCCTCGCCCTATCAGATCTCAGCCAGGATGTGACCGACATCCTGACCGCGGTCAAAGGCAAGGTTCGCGAGCATTTCCGGCGCCGCATCCTCCAGCACCGAAGCGAAACAATCCAGCGCTGGAAAGACGAGAAGATCTACCCGTACGAGGACAAGGCGGATGTCCACGCATCGGAACAGATCGAACGCCAGGTCTTCGACATCCTTGCCCTCAACGTCGAAGATCACCTTCCGGCGTTCGATGAGGCCCCCTCTAAATCGAGGAGGTTCACGTTTCGGCTACTCGCCCAAGCAATCCGGGAAAACCCGGACTCCGTTCGCACGATCATGGACGAGGTACTGAACCTGCGGAAGGATGAGCAGGATGACCTGGCAACACTTCTGCGTAAGACAACGCTGTCCAAGATCATCACGTCTGCCAAGATCGTGGCAGATCGTCTTAACTTCGTTGAGGCACTGAGCGACCTGTTGTTCAACAAGGAGAGCAAGAAGAGGCTCTTGGAGCGAGACCAGCTACACAAGGCGCTGGAAGTCGAATCTTGGATCTTCAAGGAAGACTTCAATCTCGCGGGTTCCGAAAAGACGCTTGAGGATGCACTTGCCATCTATTTGAACAAGCTCGGGAAGCGCTCCGATGACGAGGAAGAGACAACTGGGGATCCCGTACTTCGCGAGGATGACAAGGGCGGCCGCATTGACTTGATGCTTGCCAGATCGATACAACCAACGCAGGGAAGCCATGAGTACCTCGTTGTCGAGTTGAAACGCCCGAAGCAGAAGATCAACTCGGAGGTTATGGCCCAGATTGAAAGCTATGCCATTGCAGTCGCGAAGGACCATCGCTTCCACCAGAAGCAAACGAGGTGGACTTTCATGATCGTGGGTAACGACATGGACGAATACGCCCTGCTCAAAGCACGTCAGAAGAACCGTCCTAATGGGCTCATTTTCGACAGCGATGAACTGAATATCACTGTCTGGGCCAAGACGTGGTCCGAGATCCTCAATGACGCCCGGGCAAGGTTGAACTTCTTCAGCCAGCAACTTGATTACCAGGCAGACTCAGATAGCGAGCTGGACTATCTGAAACGCGCCCATTCCAAGTACATTCCTGGCGACCTTGCTGAACTGGCAACAGGTGGCACCACGCCAGACGAGGAAGAGCACTAACGGATGTTCGCCGTCGCCCGGCATCCTTCGCCGTAGCGGGAACATCCAAGGAACTGGCCATTGCGCCCGCTCTTCTCTTGAATGGTGCCTCGGCGACATACCGGGCATCGGTCGCCTGCCTTGACTGGTACGCGGATCCTCTGTGGTCCACCTGTACGCGGTCGCGGCTGTCCCGCCCCTTGTTCGGCCTTCCGCTTGAAATCGCACGCAGGGAAGCGACTGCATCCATGGAAGGCGCCGTACTGCCCGCCCCGTAGTTGCAAGACCCCGCTGCCGCACTTGGGGCATCCCTCCAATGCCTCACCGTCGACAGGGCTGATCTTGAGGTGCTCTGCTTTGACCAGCTCGACCAGGAACTGGGAAGGCTGCCCCAGCGTGGTGTAGAAGCGCACCTGCTTTCGTGCGCGGGTCATGGCCACGTAAAACAAGCGTCGCTCTTCGGCGAAGGGGTACGGATCGGGCGCCGGCATAGCCAGCTGCAAGGCCGGATCGTCCTGGATCTGGCTGGGGAATCCGCGGGTGCCTTGCACCACGTTGAGGACGAAGACGTACTCGGCCTCCAGCCCCTTGGAGCCGTGTGCGGTTCGGAACTCGATCTTCAACTTGTCGCCGAACTGGCGTTGCCAGACTGCGAGCATTGGAGGCTGGTCGTCACGGTACCGACCCAATAGCATGATGGTGATGTGGCTGCCCTTAGCGGGCGAGAGCTTGCCCTCGCAGGCGAAGCGATGCATGCCGGCCAGTTGCTCTTCGACATGCCCCAGCATCCCTTCCTTGTGCTGGAAGCCGTACGCCAGCATGGGTGTCTTGGTCAGCGGGTTGGTGGTGCGAACGGCCTTCTTGATCTGCGCAGGGTTGGCCTGGATGAACCCGCTGGACACGTCGCACAAGTCCTGCGGACACCGGAACGTGGTGTTGAGCGTCAAGCGGGTGGCGTGGTCGAAGGTCTTCTCGAACTCCGTCATGACGGAGATATCGGAGCCTGCAAAGCGGTTGATGCCCTGCCAGTCGTCTCCCACCACGCACAGGTGGGTCTCCACGCCCGGGTTGGCTGCCAGTGCCTTCAACAGCCGGATACGGGCTCGGGAGCTGTCCTGGAACTCATCGGCCAGGATGATGATGAACGGGCTCTGGTAAGCCCCAGACTCCACGTGCCCCGCCGCCTGGATGAGCATGTCCTCGAAGTCGATGAACTTGCCCTCACGTAGCCTGCGCTCCCACTCAGCCGCGATGCGCTCGTAGATTGCCAGGTACATACGCAAGCGTGCTGCGAAGCCTTCCTCGGACTGCTCCCTCAGTGCTGCGTGCAGCTGACCGTGCGACAACCCGTTGTTCTTGACGTGCTGCTGGAACACGCGAAAGGAACGGGCAAGGTCCTGATTTGAGACTGGCGGCAGACCTTGGGATGGCCGATTAGGGTCGAATGCTGGCTGGACGCCTCGCTCAATGAGGGCTGCTTCCAGGGTATCCATCCACTCGCCTGTGGAGAGCGTGTGCGACGTGGTCTCGACCAACGTCGTTTCCTTCTCGGCGTGGATTTTCCGCTTCCATGCCACCCCCTGCAGGTAGTCCTTGAAATCCTTGGGCGCCTCGCCCTTCTCGTTCAGCGCAAAGTGCTCGTGGTACAGATGGGCATCGGGGTAGTAGAAGTCGGGGAAGTACTGCCGATGATGCTCGGTGGCGGTGTCGTGTTCGTAGGCCCGCTCGTACTCGTAGTTCACCCCGCAGTAGAACAGCCAGTCGGCGATGACGCGCTCCTCCTTGCTCTTGACGATGTCGCCCTTGGCCGTGAGGAACCCGCGCTTGCCATTGGCGTAGGCGTCAGGCTCCTGGGGCGTCCCCCACTTGCCCACGTCCCGACCGTAGACGGTTCGGAACAGGTCCCAGTCCTTGCGGAACTTTGAGTCCTTGGCGCACAGCGTTTCGATGATGTTGCCCACCTCCCGGATGTCCGCCCCCGGGTTGCTGGGGTCGACCCAGGGCGCAAGCGAAGGCTTCTTACCGGTGGCCTTGGCGATCACTTCGATGCCGAATGCGTGGAAGGTGTTCGACCGCACCTTGTCCACGTCAGGCACGCCTCGAAGCTGCTGGGCGATGCGCTCTCCCACCTCGTCTGCTGTGGCACGATTGAACGCCAGCAACAGGATCTGCTCGGGCGTGGCCAGGCCCTCATGGAGGGCATAGCCCGTTTTGGCAACCATGGTCGAAGTCTTGCCCGAGCCAGCTGCGGCCACCACCATGACCGCGTCGTCCATGCAGATGCAAGCATGGACCTGTTCGTCGGTCAGCGGGTTCTTCTCGACGGTGTCGAAGAACTGCTTCCTGGATTGCCGCTGCTGGGCCAGGTGCGCGTCGTTCTGGCCAGCCGTGATGTTGCGCAGCGACTCAGCCTCGGTTTCGCCCCGTGCGATGGCCTTCCACTCGTCATGAGTCAGACCGCAGCCCAGATCCTCGATCTCACCAGGCAGCATCGAGAGGATGTCGAACAACGAAGACCCACCCTTGGTCCGCGGGCGCATCCTCAGCTGTTTCATTGCGCCGGCCCAAGTCTCATCCCGCCAACTGGGCGCGGGGGTCGAGCGGACATAGCGATCGATTGCGCCTTTGGGCATCCATCGATTAGCGCGATAGCGGGATCTAAACGAACCCACCCAGTTAGCTACTTCGACCTTGAACGAGTCGCGTCGAAGCGAATGCGCCCTGTCGGCCGCAGCGTTGGTGGGCGTCCCTTCCCAGGATGGCCAGGCCTTGGCGATCTTCCTCGCTTGGGCAACAGCGCTATGGCCGAGCACCTGGTCCCAGCTCACGTTACTGGGAGTGGGCGGCGGCCCCAGGCTCGCCATGACTTCCGCCGCACTACGTCGGTCTACCTGCGGGCTCGACAGTTCACGGGTACCCCGCGCAACCCATGCATCCAGTTCCGCGACCGAGTCTTCCACGAGCTTGGCGATGACCCTGGCTTTCGCTTGATCGAACGACTCGATCATGGAAGCGGCCTTCTCGTTCGGAATGCCATCTACCGATCGTCTGACCGTGCCGGCTGGCATGTGGAAGGCGAGGTTGCACGTGGCCCAGATGATGCCGGGTCGAACCTCCAGGTGGAGCAAGTTCAATAAGTGGGCTGTCAGCGCTTCACCGTCCGCGACCCGCAGGTACACGCTGTCGCCTGTAATGGACAGGGACCACTGACCTGAACCTGTGAAGGTTGCACCGTTGCTAGTGGGACTCCAATACATGCGAACTCAGGATAGCCGGGAGCGCTAGCGCGAAACACGCGTCGCGCCACGCCGGGCCGCACGCCAGTTCCAGAAATTCATGCACACCTGATAGGAGAAGTAGATGGTGATGAGTTGCAACGCCATCAGCCCCATCGTGTAGATGCTGCCGAATAGTGTGAAGATCACCCAGAATCCGGTTGCCACTTTAAGCCACCCTCGCCCCAGCAGGATGGCGATGAACATGCTGATGAAGATCATCAGTTGGAACGCCAGTACCGCGATTGTCATGACTCCCCCTAGAACATGCTTCCCTGTGAAGCGGGATTCTCTATAACTGGCGCCGACGTGGACGCCAAGCAGCGCGCGTAGTCCTCCTTCCCCCGAAGGACAAGAATGCGATCAAGCCCACTGTTGTCTTTGCGACGCAGCAGATCTAGCCGCTCGGCATCGCTGCCATCGGACAACATCAGGTTGGCTTGAATCTTAGGTTCGTTCCTGCCCCGATCCTGCTCCGTGGGGTAAGGCACAGCCAACCAGCGCCCGTACTCGATGGACGCTCGCGACGCGTGGAGACTGCCGCCTTGCAGGTCGGACTGGATCATGACCACGCCTTGGGCCATGCCCGCCTGGGTCTTGTCGCGTTGGACAAACTGCTGCGGGATCGCATCACGGCCAATCGGGTACTGACTCACCAGTGCGCCGCCCGCATTGAGGATGTCCTCGGCCAGCTTCCGGTGTTTCGAGGGAGCGATGGTCTGCAGGCCGTGAGCCAGGACAGCCACGGTATGGCCACCTGCATCGACCGCCTCTTGGTGGGCTATCCCATCGCAACCCAGAGCCAACCCGCTTACCACGCTCCATCCCTGATCCACAAAGTAGCGTGTCATGCGCTGGGCGATCAGCTTCCCGTGCTCGGTGGGTTCCCGCGTACCGATGATGGCCACCGACTTCTCGGGGCTGGGAGCCAACGTGCCGCGCACCCACAGCAGGAACGGATCGTCCTTGGTCGCAGCCAGGAGCTTGGGGTAGTCCGGATCCATCGGCGACAGAATGCTGCACCCACTTCGTTCCGCCAGGTCCAGTTGCTCCTCAGCCTTGATCAGAGCGTCGCTCCACCCACCGCCCGACAGTGCAGATTTCAGCTTGGGGATATCTGCCGCAATCTGCTCAACGCTCTTGTCCTCGAAGCCGAAGACTTGCGATGCAAGCCGCAGCGTCGCCGGTCCCACTCCCGACAGGAAGGACATGGCCAGCAGCTTTCCAGTGGCAGGAGATATCTCGTTCAATTTGCACCTATGGCCTGAGCCAGGGACAGGCAGCTCACGCTCCGCGCGCCTGCCTCCCTGAGATAACGGTGAGACCACAGCAATGTGGCCCCGGTGGTCACGACGTCATCAATGACGATGATGTGCTTGCCCTGGACGTCATGAGGGCGGGCGACGTGGAGATTCTCGCCCACATTGGCGAACCGCTGGTCCTTATCTAGGTGGTTGCCGTGACTGGACACTGCTCCTGTCCGGAAGGCCAGTACGTCAGAGCGGAACGACACAGCCGGGTTGCGCACGAAGGAGACCCGGGGTGGCTGATAGGTCCTACCGAACTGGTCTAGTAGGCGTTCCAACCGAGGGGTTCGGCCGGGCTTGAAGGGCACGACCGTGACGAGCGTGTCGGGCTTGCCGATCGTATCCACATGCACGAACTTCTGAATGGCCTTGATCCACTCGTCCGGAAACGTCTCCGCGTCCTTGTGATCGATGATCTGCCCAGTCAGCGCGTGCCATCCACGCCGATATCGGATGTCCTCGTAATCGCTGAACAAGCGGCCTAAGACGTGGATCGAAACATGCCCACGATCAATGCTCCAAGGCCAGAAGTGATTGATCTTGTCGATCCGCCGCTTTCGCCCTTCCAGTTGCTCACCAGTGATCAGGTATTCAAGTTCCGGCACTCCCAGGAAGGGCGAGGCGAGCAATGAACCAAGCTCGTCGGCACCCTCAAACAAGGCGTCCGGCATACGTTCCAATGCTCGCCAATGCTCCTTCTCCATCGGCTGCCAGGAGGTCCTGTCAACGAACACCCAGCAACCTGCGCGATAGGCACAGACCACGTCGGACTTTTCGTCACCCACCAGCACGATCTGGTTGCCAGTCTTGATGCCGAACTTCTTCGCGGCCACGTAGATGCCGTCGGGATGAGGCTTGGTGTTCTTTACGTCCTCGAACGCAACCACTATGTCCCAATCAATCTCGGGGTATGCCTCTTCCAAGAGCGTGGTTGCGTAGTGGCGCGGCGCGCGAGTGAACACGCCCCAGCGTATGTCGGGAAACTCGTCCTTGAGGTCGGCCAGCTGCTCCGGGGTGTAGAGCAACCTGTCATCGCGACGGTCGTACCCGCGCAGAAGTCCGCGGGTGTACTCGCGGCTGGTGTTGTTGACGTTTTCCCGGCCCCGGAAGCCCTCCAGGTCGCCGGTACGCAACAACGTGTTGTCGAGGTCAAACAGACACAGCTGGATGGACATGCCCTCCCCCTAGAAGGTCATTCAGTCGTTGCCTTACGTCTTCCTCTCGTTGATGGCTGGCAAGCCCTTGACAATCGTCATCGTCTCCACCGACACCCGCACGATGCGCTTGACCAGATTGATGATGTAAGTCGGGTCATCGGACCAGGTGTTGGGGTCGTTCACGATCCCAGAAGCCTTATCAGTATCGTGGGCGTAACGTTCGATCACCCACTCAATAGCCGGCTTGCCATTGACGATGTATTCCTGCGCCTCCTGGGGAATGCCAGAGAGGGAAAGATGGTTGTTGACGATCAAGACGGATTTGTCTTCCTGCTTGGCCTTCTTGGCGAAGCGCATTTGGACCACCTTGCTGTCCGCCCCAGGATCCAGTTTGAGCTGACCGGCCTGCTCAATGAGCGGGTAGGGTTCGACCTTTTCGTAATCCAAGTGCAACTCAGCCAAGGCCTTACCGGCCTTACTGAACGCCCAGAAGTCGCCCGCAAACGGAATTCGGGGAAGAACTTTGCGCAGATCGAGGGCGTACTCCTTGCGGAACTCGGGCGAGTGAAGGATCCCGTAGACGTAATAAAAGATGTCTTTCTTGGTGATTGAATCGGCCTGATAGACCTTCCGGAACTGCACAAGCCCCTCGTCGGAAATGCCATCCCGGCGACCTGCGGTTCCACTCTGTTGGGTAAGGAGATCTGCTTCGCCTTCTGCGCCATAGACGTACAGCGGATAGCAGTTGCCCTTTGAGACGACTTCCAGGTCAGGCAGATTCCGGTGGATCAAGGCAGAGAACTCCTTGGCCGAACCGGGCCCGGTCACCTGAATGACAAAGTTCTCTCTGTCTTCTGACGGGAAGATCTGCGGCATTTGGTACACGCAGTTGTTCAGGCGATCGTTGAAGTACATCCACTGCTTGACGAAGGGACGATAGGTCGCAGTCCGCAGGCAATCTTCGTCAATCACATACTCACGCTGACGTACCAAGTCGGCAATAACCTCGCGCGTCCACTTGATCTTTGTTGGGTTCTTATCAATAACGGCTGCGGCGTAGTCCTGGGCATTCTTCCCCTTGGCCTTGGCCACGGCGCCATGCTTCTTCATTTCTCTGTTGTAGCTGTCAATCAACCGACCCATCGACTTCGCCACGATGGAACGATTGAAGTTGTAGACCCACGCATCGCGATTGGTCTTCACGCCACTCGATCGCAGAGTGAACAATCCACCCTTCTCGTCGGACAGGGGTAGCAACTCCTGGTAGCCCTTGCTTCGCTGATTAATCCAGTCGTGATGTTCGTTTGGCGTCAACTGGATCCACTGGATCCCACCCGCGCTTCCAAGTCTCTCGATTTCCTGAAGCTTCTGCTCGGCCGACAAGTAGTCGCCAATGTCATGGTAGTAAATATTCGCCGGACCCTTGTGCTCCTTCTTCCGGACAAGCATGGTGATGGCGATCGAGGATCGCGAACCACTGGCAAATACATTTCCCGCCTCACGCTGGCGAAGTTCACCCGAAGTCCTAGCATTTCCGCGCAAGTTGAGCAGGTAGATGGATGAGAACTCATTTTCGAGTGAGGCACGGAAACCATCCATGCTATTGCCGTCGACCCAGCCACCACCCGTCACGAATGCCACCACACCCTCATCCCCGATCCGGTCCGACGCCCAGCGGAAGGCGCGAATGTAGGAGTTGTAGAGGCTGTTCTTCAGCTTTGAGGACGATTGTTTAGCATAGGTTTCGGCGATCCGGCCATCGAGGCGCGAGTAATCCAGATTCTGATTGTTGTCGTTGCCGTCGTCCTGACCTTCGGCATAGGGCGGATTGCCGATGACTACCCGGATCTTCTTGCCCTGCTGCCGCTTGGCCCGCGCACTGTTCTCGGGAAGCATTTCCTCGAACTGCCCCTCGTTCTCACCCAGCTGAAAGGTGTCGGTCAGGACAATGCCTTCAAACGGCGTGTAGTCGCCGCCCGTGAGGTCGTGGTAGGACTCTTCGATGTTGATGGCCGCGATGTAGTACGCCAGCAACACGATTTCATTGGCATGCAACTGGTTCTTGTACTTACTCTTGGCCGCCTCGGGCGGGATCAGGCCCGACTGCAGGAGGCGCACGAGGAAGGTGCCCGTCCCCGTGAACGGGTCCAAGATGTGAACACCTTCGTCCGCCAGGCTCTGACCAAACTCCTTACGTAGCGCTTCGTCGGCAGACTTGATGATGAAGTCCACCACCGGCACCGGGGTATAGACGATCCCCAGGCGGTCGGTCATTTTTTTGAAGGCGATCTTGAAGAACTTGTCATACAGTTCTGTAATGACCTTCTGTTTGCCAGCCGCGTTGTCTACGCCCTGAACGCGCAAGCGCACGTCGTTGTAGAACTTGTCCAGGCTCTCCGTTTCCTTGTCGAGCGCCTGGCCCTCCAGCACCTTCAACACCTTGTCCATGGACACTGACACGGGATTGCTCTTGGAGAACTGGTAGTTCTCAAATAGAGCCTCGAACACCGGCTTGGTGATCAGGTGCTGGGCCAGCATTTCAATCGCATCCTCCTTGGTGATGGACGGATTGATGTTCTTGTGAAGGCCCTTCAAGAACTTGGCGAACTCCTTGCTGGCCTTTGACTCTGGGTCGGACAGAAGCAGCTTGATTCGGTCGATGTGGCGCTGGGCTATGTCAGCGACCTTGCCTGCCCACTGCTCAAGGTACTTCCGAGTGCCGACCTTCTGGACGATCTTGGCAAAGATGGCGTCGCGCCACTCGTCCAGGTGCGGGAACGCGAACCCCATCTGCTGGCCAGACTGGCCACCCTTGTCGCCTTCGGTACCGGGCTTCTTGCCACCCACACCAATGACATTGATCTTGCCGCCACCCGGATCTTTGTTCAGGTCGATCTTGTTGATCAGCGCGTTGAACCGGTCATCGTGGGCGCGAAGCGCCTGCAGGACCTGCCAGACCACCTTGTAGCGCTTGTTGTCCTTCAACGCCTCTTCGGGCGTGAGGTCCGCGGGCACGCCAATGGGCAGGATGATGTAGCCGTACTTCTTGCCTTCGGCGCGACGCATGACGCGACCCACCGACTGGACCACGTCCACCACCGAGTCTCGGGGATTGAGGAATAGCACGGCATCGAGCGCCGGCACGTCCACGCCTTCGGACAGGCAGCGGGCATTGGACAGGATCCTGCAGGTGTTGCCTTCGGTCTCTTCTTTCAGCCAGTCCAACTTCTGGTTACGCAACAGGACATTGAACGTGCCATCGACATGCTCTGCTTCGCAGCGCAGCAGGTCGTCATCCTGGCCGTCGATGTATTGGTCAATGACCTCTGGGAATAGCTTGGCCAGGTGCTTGGAGGACTTGATGTCCTTGGCGAACGCCACAGCGCGACGCATGGGGCGCGGGTCAAGCTGGGCCGTGCTATCGCCCTCCACAGTGGCTAGGCGCTTGGACAAGCCATTCCAACAACCCACGATCTTCACCACGTCGTCCAACTTCAACTCGTGGTTGTCGTCGGCCAACTGGGACTGGAAAGGCGCGGTCACGGACTTCTCATCCACCGCCAACACCATGACCTTGTAATCAGCCAGCAAGCCTTGGGACACCGCTTCACCGAAGCCCAAGCGGTGGAACTCTGGCCCGAACAACGCAACATTGTCCATCGACGCGATTTCAGCACCCGCCTCGTCTGCCTTGGTCTTGCTCTCGTCGGCGTAGATCTTGGGTGTGGCCGTCATGTAAAGACGGCGTTTTGCGGCCAGGAACTCGGGCTTGTGGACCCGGACGAACGCGCTTTCATCGTCGTCTGCCAAGGTCACGCCCGTCGTGCGGTGCGCCTCGTCGCACACAATCAAATCGAACTCCCCCACCCCATGCTTTTTCTGGGCTTGGGAAATGACATCGATCGACTGGTAGGTGGAGAAGATGATCGTGCGCCGCCTGTCGCCCTTGGGACGCGCAGCGAACACCTGCCCCAGACGCTTGGCGTCGGTCGTGGCCGGGAACGCCAGGTCATGCACAGCGATATCTTCGCTGTGCTTGCCCACCTTGGTGTCCGAACATACGGCAAAGGCCCGGATCTCATCGGTGGCCTGCGCCGTCCATTCTTTGAGCGTCTGGGACAGCAGCGAAATGGAGGGCACCAGGAAAAGCACCAGACCATCGCTGGGTGTTTCCTGCTCCACCACTTTCAGTGAGGTAAAGGTCTTGCCGGTACCGCAGGCCATGATCAACTTGCCGCGCTCATGCTCGGCAAAGCCCTTGGCCACGGCCTTCAGTGCAGCCTGCTGGTGCTTGAACGGCTTCTTCTTGGTGCGCAGCACGACATGGTCAGGTTTGGCCAAAGAGAACTTGGACCAGTCAACGGCGCTGTCTTCCAGGTCCTGGACCCGAAGGCGGGCGCAGGGGATCTGTTGGGCGTCCAGCGCGTCCTCTGCGTGCTTGCTCCACTTGTCGGTAGTGGACACGATCAACCGAGAGGCAAAAGGCGACTTGCCCGAGGCGGTGAAGAAGCTATCGATGTCGCCCTTTTGCAGGGTGTAGGTGGGTGCGTAGAACTTGCACTGGATAGCCACCAATGCGCCGGTGTCGCGCTCTTTGGCGACCAAGTCGATGCCGGTGTCAGCCTTACCCTTGCGGTCGGGCCATTCGGTCCACAGCCACACGTCGGAGAACCGCGAGACATACAGCGGATCTGTCGTCAGATACGCCCGGATCAGGCGCTCAAACTTGCCACCCTTGTCCCGGTGATCGGTCGCCGCCTCGGCCAGTTCGTCGAGGATGTGGTGGATGGTGGTCTCTGCCATGGTGTCCCCAAGAACGATGGGGGACCGGCGCATGGTCAGTCGTCCCCCGAAATATGTCGGTGCAAGGGAGACCGTGGCCGTCCCTGGCGTCGGGCGCCCAAGGCCGCCCGGTCAGGCCAAGATCATGGCCGCGAGGTGGTCTGGCTACAAGTCGCCCGGCGGATCTCCCGGAGCCGCAAGGCCCGTGGCCTGTCCAGCCATCGCGCCTAGCAGCGATCTGCGCCGCTGGGCCCGCTCCACAAGGTACTCTCGGATCTCGCTTTCGTACCGATCCTGGGCCCGCTGGTCCAGCGCATCGGCGGTCTCAACATCGCCCAGCACGCGGGCCACCTGTGCCCAGAATCGGTCGCGGTGGTAGTTCATGACAACCGCTTTCCGGCGACGGGCACCGCCCACGATGATGGGGCGCGGCGGGATCTGAGGCGCCCTGGGCGAAGGCTCCAAATGCTCAGCGAGGTCCGGAAGCGGCATCTTCCAAGTGCCATCGCGCTTCACAGCTCCCGGAAGCTCGCCGTTGCGCATCCGCTCGCGCACCGTGTGGGGGTGCTGCATGAGGACCTTGGCCGTCTCTTCGGCTGACAAATGCGTCTTGCCCGGCCATTGCCGGAGCAGCAGATCGAGCATGCGTTCGGACATCAGGCCCCCGACATCATCCTGTCCAGAGCCTCGCTGATCCGACCTGCGCCATCCACTTCCACAACACGGCCCGCCCCGTCGAAGTCGTGCAGAACCTCATGCTCCCAGGTAGCGTGATACGGCATGTACACGCCCCATCCACCCAGCTCGATGACGGGTGCGATATCCGATTTCAGGGAGTTGCCCACCATGGCGAACTCATCGGGCTGGACCTCGAACTCTTCCAGCAGCCGACGGTAGGTGGCCACGTCCTTCTCGGACACGATTTCAATGCGCTGGAACGCGGTCAACCCGCACAGCGCCACCTTCCGCTCTTGATGAAACAGATCCCCTTTGGTGATCAGGACAACGCGGTAGCGCTGGGCCACCTGCTCGACGGCCTCGGCAATCCCGGGCAACAACTCCACGGGATGGACCAACAGGTCCTTGCCCATGTCCATGATCGTGCGGATGTCCTTGGCCTCGATCCGACCACCCGTCAGGTCGATGGCCGCTTCCACCATCGACAGGATCATGCCCTTCACGCCGTAGCCGTACTGGGCAAGGTTGCCGCGCTCGGTGGCCAGCAGCGTTGCGCGCAACCCTGCGGAGTCCAAGTCGATGTAGCGGGCGATGATCGCCTCGAAATCAAGCTGTGCCTGGTCGTAGAACTCCTGACTGCGCCATAGGGTGTCGTCCCCGTCAAATCCCACGATCCGGATCATGCCGCCTCCCTAATCGGGGCAAAACTGGGGCAATTCCGGGCTACATTCGGCCCCATCGGACTACATGAACGCCCCTTTCCTCGACGCCTCCGCAAGGATGAACTCATAAAATTCAATTGCTTATGGATATTGGCACGCCTTCTGCATGGGGGTGCCTTCCGTTCCTGGTGGAACAGGTCACCCTTGGTGATCAGCACGACCTGGCGATGGCGCGCGATCTCCGCGACCGCTTCGCGTACGCCCTCCAGCACTTCCACCGGGTGCTGCAAGGTGGCGCGGCCAATCTCCACCACCTGCTGCAGGTCGCGAGCGGCGATGCGCCCGTCGGTCATCTCGATCGCCGCCTCGATCATCGACAAGGTCATGCCCTTCACGCCGTAGCCGAAGATCTTCAGGTTGCGACGCTCCACGGCCAGCAGATGGCCGAGCGTGCCGGCGTCGCGAAGATCGACGTAGCGGCCGACGATCGCTTCGAAATCGCGTTCGGCGGCACGGTAATAGTCCTCGCTGCGCCACAGGGTGTCGTCGCCATCGAAACCGACCAACTCAATGGCCTGGCCTTGCCTGTGCGGAATATTCATGGCGCGATGTTAGCAGCGCGCCCGCGGCCGATCAGCCGCCCGGCATTCAGTCTCCGCCCGGGTCGCCCGGCCCCGGCTGGTAGCTGGCGAACTCCTCGCGCGACAGCCGGCCATCGCCGTTGTCGTCGAAGCCATCGAAGCCCTGCGCGAGGATCGGATCGGCGGCGCATTCGGCGCGATCCAGACTGCCGTCGCGATCACGGTCGAGGGTGGCGAAATCGTGCGGCGCCAATGCGGTGGCCGGGATGCCGTCGGGCCCGGCCGGGGTCGGCGCGACGAACTGCGTCGGCATCGGTGGGGTAGGTACAGGTGGCGATGGCAAGGGGCGTTCCGGTGCCGCGCCGGAATTCGCCTGCTCCGGCATGACCAGCGGAAGCGCTTGCGACGATTGCGCCGGTGGCGGCAGCGGCAGTCGCGGCAACGTGGCCCATGCCGACGAACAAAGCAGTGACAACGCCAGCACGCAGATCGCGGCGAAGGGCGGTTGACCTCGGGAGAAGAGCCCGCAACGAGGCGGGCAACGGAACCTGCGCCTCATGGCGACGTCGGCCGGCAAGCGGAAGCCTTGGAGAATCCTTCCGCGAAAAGCGGGAGCCGCCGGCGCGGCCCCCGCACAACTTCGTTCGCTATCCGGTAGCGGCGACGAGGGATCATCGATCCACCCATCGCCTCGGCTCAGTTCTGCTGCTGCGGCGGAGCGCCGGCCGCGCCACTCTGCTGCTTGGCCACGAATGCCTTGTATTCGTCCGGGGTCAGCTTGCCGTTGGTGTCGGCATCGGCCTGGTCGAAGATCTGCGAAAGGCCGGCATTGACCTGGGCTTCCTGCTTGCTGATCGAGCCGTCGCTGTCGGTGTCGACGCTGGCCCAGGTCTGCCCGCCGCCCGACTGCGCCTGTGCCGGCTGCGGACTGGCGCTCTGGGCGAAGGCAGGCAGGGCGAGCGCGGCGGCCAGCGCGGCGGTGACGGCGATCAGAGGCTTGCGGTTGCGGTTGCTCATGGGTGGTCTCCTGTTCTGGGGTTGGCCCCTTAGGGATATGCCGGCCGTCGTGCCTCCTCGACCGTGCATGTGATCCAACCTACCCATCGCGCATGAACCTCGATTGCCGCGCGATCGCCCATTCGACGCGACGTTAACCACTTCGCCGACGAATGCGGTTAGTCGTTTGGTTACGAATGCATCAGGGCTTCGTAAGCAGGCGGTTCAACGCGTCCAGAACTGAGAACTGCAACCGCGGTTTTACGCTTCTCCAACATCTCCGCCGTCTGGCTCGGCACTGAACAGACGCCAGCCCAAGGCCACGCCCGCCAGTGCACCGACCACTTCCAACACCACGCGACCGCCAAGTTGGTCGGGGTCGTGGATGCGCTCGAGCGCGAGCCGCGCGTACAACGGCGACTCCAGCCGCACGATGCTGGTGTAGAAAAGATTCCAGATATCCCAACCGGCACCAATCGCCACGGCGGCCAGGCAGGCCCAGCCGATCGCATGGCCTAGCGACAGGCCGCCGCGCCGGCACAGCCACTGCGACAGCCAGTACACGCCCAGCCCGATCAGCAGGGCGATGATCCCGGCTTCCAGTGAGCCCATCAGGCCATAGTGCAGCGGCAGATTCATGCGCGGGGCGGTCCGTGGACGGGAGAACCGCGCATTCTACGCGTTGCCGCGCCGCGCTCGCCGCAGCATCGTGTTTGCCGCCGCTCAGCCCTCGTCCTGCGAGCGCGCACCGACCTCCGGCTGGCCCTGCGCATCGAGGGTGACGCTGATCTCGATCGGACGACAACAGACCTGGCAGTCCTCTACGTAGGACTGTGCACCGGCCGAGGCGTCCACCACGATGCCGATCCACTCCCCACAGTAGGGACAGGGGATATCGACGAAGTACTGCAGATCGCCCATGGCGGCGCCTCACCTCACCGGGAAGTCATAGGCAGTATCGGGGGTGGGCTCGGGCTGGAAGGTGAAGTGCCACCATTCCATCGGATAGTTGACGAAGCCCTCGGCCGACATCGCCGCGACCAGGCGCTGGCGGTGTTCGCGCTGCGCGACGTCCAGGCCCGTCGCGTCGGTATGCGCGCGCGGGCCGAAGAAGTCGAAATCCGTGCCCATATCGAGCGGCCGGCAGGTCCCGCCGCGGCAGTCGTCCAGGCCCAGGTCGACGGTGGCGCCGCGGCTGTGGCCGGAACGGTCGGCGATGTAGTCCGGAATCAGCGCGCGCTTGTCGATGTCCGGGTACTGCAGGGCCTTGCGCGACTGCTCCTGCGGATCGTGCACCCAGGCGACGAAAGCCTGCACCGCACGCACCGGCCGGTAGCAGTCGTAGAGCCGCAGGCCATGACCCTGGGCTTGCAGCGCTGCCTGCACGCGCGCCAATGCCTCGGCCGCCGGCCGCAGCAGCAGGCAGCGCGGCGCTTCGTAGCCCGGCACGGGATGGGCGGTGAAATTGTCCGCACCGGCGTAGCGCATCTCCAGGGTAATGCCCGGCGCGATCGCGGCCACGTCCAGCATGTCGGCTTGGGCGGCGTCGTGCGCCGGCGACAGGCTCGGCGGCCCGGCCGCCCGCGCGTGCGGCATCGCCAGCAGGCCCAGCAGGACGCTAGCGGCAATCGCCGCTGCGGCGGAATTCCAGGTCGGCATAGTCATAGCTGAAGTCGGCATCGGGATCGATCGCGGCGAGTTTCATGGTAGCGGCACCCTGCGCATCGGTCGCGAAATCCAGCCAGGGTTCCGCATCGACGCTGTCGTCGTCCCAGTCGACCAGCCAATGGCCAGCCGACTGCATCACTTTGCCGCGCAGCAACGGCGACTTGGCCGACGCGAACTGCAGGCCATCGCCCTGCGGGCACAGCGCGACCTCGCCGAACCAGGGATCGCGGTAGATGCCGGCACGTGCCTGCGCGGACGCGGACGCCACCGGGCGCCGGTCGGAAGTGTCGGGTTTGCGTGCCGCCGGCGGCTTGGGCTGCGCCTGCTCGCGTTCCAGCAGGCCGGCGTAATGCAGCACGTCCAGCGAGCGATCACCGCCGAGCAACTGCTTCTGCAGCGCCTCGCCGAGCGTGGTGCGCGCCGCGTCGCCCTCGCCGTTGATCAGGATAATGAAGCCGCTGCGGCGGTCCGGCAGCAACACCAACGAGGAATACATGCCCATCAGGGTGCCGGTGTGGGCGACCTTCCACTGGCCGTCCACGTCCGACAGCCGCCACCCGTAGCCATAGCCGTATAGGCGCGTGTTGTCCCAATCACGCATGCGCTGGCTGATCGGCATCGGGGTGTGCAGCGACCACACCGCGCGACGTTGCGCTTCGCTCAGCCAGGGCTGCCGGGGATCCGGGCGCAGCCAGGCCCGGTCCATCCAGGCCAGCATGTCGTCGAGGCTGCAGCGGATGCCGCCGGCGGCCATCGAGGGCATATCGGCGACGAGATCCTCGTCCTCGCGCACCGGGATATTGCGCTCGCCTTGCCGCATGTGCGGCTGGGCGACGTTGCCCACCGTGGTCCGCGACCAGCTGCCGACCTGGCAGCGATCCATGCCCAGCGGTTTGAACAATTCTTCGCGGACCAGCTGGTCGTAAGGCCGGCCGCCGGCACGCGCGGCCACTTCTCCGGCGACCACGTACAGCAGATTGTCGTAGGCGTAATGCGCACGGAAGCTGTGGGTGGGCTTGAGATAGGCGAGCCCGGCGATGATGTCGGCGCGGCCGAATGCATTCGGCTCCGGCCACAGCATCAGGTCGCCCGCACCCAGCCCCAGGCCGCTGTTGTGAACCAATAGGTCGCGCACCTGGATGTTGCGGGTGACCCAGGGGTCGTACATGCGGAAGTCGGGCAGGTACTTCGTGACCGGGTCGTCCCAATCCAGCTTGCCCTGGTCGACCAGCCGCGCCAGCACGCCAGTGGTCATCGCCTTGCTGTTGGAAGCGATCTTGAACAGGGTATCGGCGTCGATCGGCTCGCCCGAGCCGGCCACGCGCTCGCCGGCGGTGCGGCGATACACGACCTGGCCGTCCTCGATCACGCCAACCGCCAGGCCGGGCAAGCGGTAATGCTGCATCGCCTGCTCGAACAGGCGGTCGAAGGCGGCGTTGTCGGCAGCCTGCGCCGCGTGGCCGAACATTGGCCACGACAACGACAGGGCGAGCAACGCGCGGAAGCGCCGGCAGGATGGGGAACTCATGGGTGCTCCGCGAGAACGGTCGCCGGACGATAGCGCGTCCGGCGTCCGGCGTGGCTCAGTAGTCCAGCGTCACCACCAGCTGCGCGTAGCGCGGGGCCTGGAAGCTTTCCGGATAGCGGAACAGCGGGTTGGGGCTGCCGATCGCGCCTTCGTACTCCTGGTTCACCGACAGCTTCTTCTGCTGGTTGGTCAGGTTGTACATCGCGAACTTGACCCGCAGGTCGGTCTCGCCGAAGGACTTCAGCCAGGTCACGCTCGCGCCCAACTCGTAGCTCCACGGCAGGCGGCCGTAGCCACCGCGCGCCGAATGCGCGAACACGCGCTCGCCCGAGTACGGCGAGTCGCAGTTCTCCACGCAGACGAAATAGCTGTGGTACGCGGTGGAATCATACGGATTGCCGACGCCGAAGCCGGTGACCGGCCCGCCCGAACGCGCGTCCAGGGTGGCGCCGACCAGCCAGTTGTCGGTGATCGCGTAGGCACCGCGCAGCTTGGCCTGGTGACGGCGGTCGTTGGCCAGGTAGCCATAGCCGCGGTAGTTCACCCAAGGGTCGTCGAAGTTCTCGGTGCGGCCGGTGTCGGCGAAGTCGGTGTCCGAATTGACCGGGCCTTCCGCGTTGCCGCGGCCATAGGCCAGCGTGTACGAGGCATTCATCGACCACTTGCCGTCCCAGGCGCGGTCCAGCTGCAGTTCCAGCGCCTTGTAGTCGCGCTTGGGCTTGTCCCAACCGCGCTGGCCGATGTAGGTCATGATCGGGTCGCCGTCGGCATCCAGCCCGTCCTGGCGGTACATCGCCCAACCTTCCTTGGCGGTGTCGACCGTCACCCAGCCCATCGTGCCGTTGCAGTCGGTGTCGCCCCAGACGGTGACCTTTTCGCCCGGATTGGCCATCACCCAGCCCACATAACCATCCGGCCCGCAGGCACCGGTGGCGCTGATCTCCATGTCGTCGATGGCGTTGTGCAGTTTGCGGTAGATGCCGCGCACGCCGTACGACCAGGCCTCGTTGATCGACTGCTGGAAGCCCAGGATCGCCTCGTCCTGGTAGACCGGATCCATGTCGCGATCCACTTCCGAACGCAGGTCCCCGACCGTGCCGTCGCCCTGCGAGTTGTCGACCGGACCGATCTGCGCGCCGAGGATCGGCACCTGGTATTGCGATCCATTGAGCTCGCGCGTCTCCCAGCCCGACAACGCGAAATAGGTGCGCTCGTCGAGCAGGCCGCCGGCCTGCTTGATGTTGATGACGTTGGCGACCGGCAGGAAGTAGCGGCCGACGTTGCCGAACAGCTTCATCGTGCCGTCGCCCTTGACGTCCCACGACGCACCGAAGCGCGGCGCGATCATGTCGTCCATCTTGATATAGCTGCGGCCCTCGCTGTCCTTGTTGTCGAACTGCTCCAAGCGCAGACCGATGTTCAGCAGCACGTCCGGGGTGACCGACCAGTTGTCCTCGATGTAGTAGGCCGAGTTGTCGGTCTCGAAAGTGCCGGCGATCTCGTAGCGGCGCGCGCGCACGTAGGCATTCACGCCGGCAGGCACCGTGCCGCCGTTGACCAGCGTCGCACCGGGCGTGGTCGCATAGACGTTGTAATAGAACCCGCCCGGGCCGGGATACATGCGCTCGTAGTCGGAGGTGTTTTCTTCGCGGTCCAGGCCGAAGCGCAACAGGTGGTCGCCCAGCGTCCACTCGAAATCCAGCCGCCCGGCCTTGCGTTCGTCAAGGCGCGATTCGACCGCCGAGTTGGTCGTGCAGCCCAGCGGAATGCCGGGCGGCGCGATGCCCGACTCGGAGACCACGCGATTGCAATCCAGGTCGGTCTGGCTGTAGTTGGCGTAGTCGCGCTTGTTCTCGCCGTACATCGCCTTCATGACGAAGTTTTCGGTGAAGTGTCCGGTATAGGTCAGCGCGTAGTTGTCGCCGCCGGTGTTGGTGAAGATGGTGTTGCTGCGATTGCCGCGGGTTCCGGCGTCGGCATCGTAGTCGTAGACGTCGGCGACGTTCTCGTTCTTGTCCGAGAAGCCCAGCAGCGACAGGCTATGGTTGTCGGTGATCCGCCAATCCAGCTTGGCGCCCCAGAAGCCGTCGTCGGCATTGCCGTTATTGAAGGTGCTGCCGTCGTCGCTGGTGCTGAAGTTGCGGTTGTCGCGCGCCTCGTACATGCCGAAGAAGAACAGCCGGTCCTTCACGATCGCGCCCGAGCCCCATACGTTGAGCTTGTTGTGGGTGCCGCCGTCGTGGCTGGCGATGATATAGGGGTCGCCATTCGAGAGGTAATAGTCGTTGGCGCTGGAACCCCAGGCGCTCGGCTCGGCCGTCATCTCCACGCCGGCATGGAAATCGTTGGTGCCCGAGCGGGTGACCGCATTGATCACGCCGCCGGTGGTGCGTCCGTATTCGACCGAGTAGCCGCCGGTCTTGACCTGGAATTCCTGGAAGAACGCGAACGGCGCCGACGAGAACCCAACGCGGTTGTAGAAGTCGGTGACGTTGAGGCCATCGATGTACACCGCGTTCTCGGCCACCGACGAACCGCCGAAGGAAATGCCCTGCGCGCCCAGCGACGACTTGCCCGAGACCACGCCCGGCGCCAGCAGCGCGACCGACTTCAGGTCCTGGTCGACGGGCAGGCGGCCCACGTCCTGCCGGCTGATGTTCATCGACGACTCGGTCGAGCTGACGTCGACCATCGACACCACCTGCGGCGCCCGCACTTCGATCGCGCCGAGGGTGCTGATCGCACCGACCGGCACGTTGACCGTGGTGGCATTGCCCAGCGTGACCGTGACCTCGCCGACCGCGGCCGGCGCGCCGCCGGCCACCGACAGCGTCATCTGGTAGCGGCCCGGCGCCAGCGCCGGGATGCGATAGGTGCCATCGCTATTGACCGTGGTGGTGCGCGCGAAGCCGGTAGCCGGATTGCGCACCGTGACCGTGGCGCCGCTCAGCGACTGCCCGCTTTCGTTGACCAGCCGGCCGACGACGGCGCCGTCCTGGGCCAAGGCCGTGGGCACGATGGATCCCATACATGCCGCCAGCGCGACGCATAGCGCCGCCTTACGCAGATTCTTGCCGTTCATCCCCTGCTCTCTCCTGCAGTTGTTGAAGCCGTTGAAGTGGTGGTTCCCCGCCCCTTTGCGTTACCGCCGGCCGCCGGCAGCACCTGCCAGTCGAAGTGGTAGTCCCATTGGTCGAAGTAGAGGTTGCCGCCGCGCCATTCCGCCTCGCCGCGCTGCGAGTCCACGGTCTCGGAGCGGAAATCGCGCTTGGCCGGTTGCAGCGGCTGCTCGTAGTCGTCGTTGAAGACGATGCGGTAGGCGTCCAGGCCGCCGAAGTAGAAGTCGCGCAGCTTCGGATCGTCACTGGCCAGCGCACCGGTGGTGACATCCATCGGCACCCAGCCGTACGGCGCCAGGTACAGCCAGCCCCAGTCGTGCAGATTGGCGTAGCCGACCTCGTTGTCGGAGAACGTCCAGCCCGATTGCCAGCGCGCCGGGATGCCGTTCAAGCGCAGCAGCGCCATCAGCAACAGGGTCTGCTGCCCGCAGTCGGCATGGCCAGCCTGCAGCGCGTAGTCGGAGATGTTGCTGATCGTCGAGTATTCGCGCGCGCCGCCCCAGGGAATGCGGTCGACCGCGGCGAACAGCTTGCGCGCGATGCGGTATGGGTTCTTCTCTTCGCCGACCACTTGCTGCGAGAAGGCGCGCAGTTCCGGGGTGAACACGATGTGCGGCGCACGCTCGGCCAGGTAAGGCGCCAGCGCCGGGTCGGCGGGTGTGGGCTGCACGCGTGCCGGGTCGATGGAAAAGTGGCGCGCGTAGATCGTCAGCTCGTAGCTGACCGAAAACTTCGTCGGCTGGCCGGCGACGGCCTTGCGTTCGAGGAAGGCAGTACGCTGCAACGTGGCTTCCGGCGCCACCTGCGCGCCCGTCGGCTCGCTGCCGAGATAGCGGATGTCTTCCTGCTGGCCGGCGATGGCCCGCGGATACGGAATCCACGCGCGCACGAGCTCGCCAGCCGGCACTGCGTCCGCGTTCACGGTCAGCGACTGGGTGATGCGCACGCGGCGCGGCGTCAGGCTGGTACGCCCCGGCGCGGCGTCCGCTGCCGCGATCACTTCGCGATGGTGCGCGTTGAGGTTCTCGTATGGCCCGTCCTTCGGCGGCGGCGTGCCGGGGCGCTGCCGCGCGGCCGCCTGCGGACTCAAACGGAACAGGTTGGAAGGCGCGCGATTGAAGTAATAGCGCTGGCCATCGATGTCCAGGTGCTCGAGCAACCCGGCCGCATCCCACGCGGCGAACTCGTCATCGCGCAGGTCGGGAATGCTGCGGCGCAGGCGTTGCTTGGCGGCCTCGGCGTCGAGGCTGAAGTCCAGGCGCATCCGCCGCATGCGTTCGCGCTGGAAGAGATAATCGCGTCGTTGCGCTTCATCGAGTCCGGGCTGGGCGAGCGCAACTTCGATCACCGATTCGGCCTGGCGGAAATGCCCGGCATCGATGTCGGCGATCAGTTGCGGCATTGCCGTGGACACCGCTCCCCACGCGGCAGCCGCCAGCAGCAGGCAGGTCAGCAACAGCATCACACGCGGCAGCGACCCCATCAGGCCGCCAGGCCTGTCTGGGTGTCGACGGAACTGGTCAAGGCGCACTTCCACGACGACACTTCCCCGGTGAAGGTGGGTCATCGCTGTGTAACACGCGGCCGCTAGGCGGTCAATAATTTATTCTTGCAAAGTCGGAGCAAAGGAATAAATATTCTTGAACGATTCCAGGGGAGCTTGCCGATGACCCATACACCGCGATGCCCGCGCCGCGCCGGCGTCCCTCGCTTCCTGGTCGGTGCCGCCCTGGGGCTGGTTCTGAGCGGCCTGGCGTTTGCCGCGCCCATGTCTCGCTGGCCTATCGATGCCACCACCGGCGTGGTCGCCGTCGCGCCGCAACAGCTCAGCGCGGCGTACTGGGTCGACAAGCAGGCCGAGCCCGACCGCGTGCTGCTCGATCGCGCCGGCATCGAGGCACAGAACGCCCGCATGCGCGCGCAGGACTCGGCCATCCACGACCTGCGCGCCCTACCCTCGCCGCTGCCGGCAGCGTTCGTGCGCGGCGAGATCGAAAAGCTGTCGGTGCGCCCACAACGCCCGCTCTACGATGTGCAGGGCCGCCCGATCGAGGCCGCGCGCCTGGACGAGATCGTCGCCGGCCTCGCGCTGGACGCCATCCCCGCACAACGCCCGCTGCAGTACGGCCTGGTCGTGCATCGTGCGGCGCTGCGCACCTTCCCGACCGGGCTACGCGTGTTCAGCAGCAACGACGACACCGACATCGACCGCTTCCAGGAGTCGGCGCTGTTCCCCGGCGATGCGGTGGCGGTGCTGCATGAAAGCCGCGACGGCCGCTGGCTGTTCGTCGCCAGCGAGCGCTACAACGCCTGGATCGAAAAGCAGTACGTGGCGACCGGCAGCGCCGAGCAGGTGTTCGGCTACGCCCACAAGGCGCCGTTCCGCATCGTCACCGGCGCCATCGCCTTCACCAGCTACACCCCGGAGCAGCCGCAACTTTCGCGGTTGCAGCTGGACATGGGCGTGCGCGTGCCGGTGCTCGCGGACTGGCCCATCGACCAACCCGTCAATGGCCAGCATCCGTATACCGCCCACGTCGTCGAACTGCCGCTGCGCAACGCCGATGGCAGCCTGTCGCTGGCGCCGGCACTGCTGCCGCGCGTGGAAGACACCTCGGCCGACTATCTGCCGCTGACCCCGCGCAACCTGATCACCCAGGCCTTCAAGTTCCTCGGCGAGCGCTACGGCTGGGGCCATTCGTACGACACCCGCGATTGCAGCGGCTTCGTATCGGAGATCTATCGTCCCTTCGGCGTGCTGATGCCGCGCAATACCAGTGCGCAGGCGGTAAGCCCGGCGCTGGACCGCATCGCCTTCGACAAGCGCGACGCCGCGGCCAAACGCATGCAGGCGGTGCGCGAGCTGCAGGTCGGCGACCTGGTATACATCCCCGGCCACGTGATGGTCACGCTCGGCCACGACAACGGACTCACCTACATGATCCACGACACCGCCGGTGGCGGCTGGGCCGGCGCGGACGGCAAGCGCGTCTCGGCGCACCTCAACGGTGTGTCGGTCACGCCGCTGGAGCCGATGCTGGCCAGCGACACCGTCACCTATATCGACCGCATCACCAACATCCAGCGCATCCGGCCGCAGACCCACGAATGAAGATCACCGATATCCAGCTCGGCATGCTGCGCGTGCCGTTGAAGACGCCGTTCAAGACCGCGCTGCGCACCG
>Ga0160436_1000181_pt1 | contig 31188 bp, 25 predicted proteins | sample HID1973M_E0MG_FD_108264 | JGI IMG/M metagenome (GOLD analysis project Ga0160436, IMG submission 108264) | Enriched mosquito-associated microbial communities from UW Madison campus, WI, USA - HID1973M_E0 MG | ecosystem: Host-associated > Arthropoda: Insects > Digestive system > Unclassified ...
GTCGTGTCGCGGGTGTAGAGCGTGTTGGGCAGCGGCTGCAACAGGTACTCGGTGGTGCCTTCCGCTTCCTGGATCACCTTCAACGCGGCGCCACCGATCGACTCGGGGAACTCGTCGGTCGACAGGCCGCCGATCAGGGTTTCGGCCAGCTTGCGCGGCTCCAGGCCCTCCAGGTAACTGCGCAGCTCATCGATCAGGCCCAGGCCGACCTGGTCCGGCACCACCTGGTTGTCGAGGATCCACTTCTTGCCCTCGGGCAAGGCCACCGTCTCGGCCAACAGGTTGTGCATCTCGACCACGTCGATGCCGCGGTCGCGCATCTTGTTGACGAAGTCGAAGTGGTCGCGCTTGGCGTTCTCCACCCACAGCACGTCGTCGAACAGCAGCCGGTCGCAATTGGTGGGAGTCAGCCTCGAATGCGCCAGCCCCGGCGCGCACACCATCACTTTGCGCAGCGTGCCTACTTCGGAATGCACGCCGAATTTAACCTCTGATGCCGTCGCCATAGCTGGAGCTCCCGTTGTGCGCGATCCGTCATGCAGGATCGGCGGTTAGATCGTGATGTAACCCGTGGCAAGCCAGTACAGGCCGAGGATGGCGCCGATCGCCGCCAACCCGAAAATGATCCAGTCCGAGGTCTTGGTGAAGGCTTTCAAGCCCTGCTCGCGGCGCGCCCACAAATACAAGGCACTGCCTGGTGCGTACAGGACCGCCGACAGCACGATGAACTTGATGCCGCCGGCGTACAGCAGGAAGATCGTGTAGAGCGTCGCCAGCAGCGCCATCACCAGGTCGCGCGAGCGGCCCTGCGGCCGGGTCTCGTAGCTTTCGCCGCTACGGCTCAGCTTCAAGCCGTAGCCGGCGACGAACAGGAACGGGATCAGCGCCATCGCACTGGTCAGGTTCAACATCAGGCCGAACGCATCACGCGACCAGTAGGTGGTGATGACGATCAGCTGGACGATGATGTTGGTGGCCCACAGCGCGACCGAGGGCACCTTGTTGGCGTTCTCGGTGGCGAACACCTTGGGCATGTCGCGGGTCTTGGCCGCGGTGAACATCACCTCGGCACAGATCAGCGACCAGGCCAGGTAGGCGCCGAGCACGGACACCAGCAGGCCCACGCTGACGAACACCGCGCCCCACGGCCCCACCACCGCTTCGAGCACCGCGGCCATCGACGGCTGGCGCATCCCGGCAACGTCGGCGCGCTCCAGCACGGCGTACGGCAACAAGGTCACCAACACCATCAAGGTGGTCACCGAGATGAAGCCGATAATCGTCGCCGCACCCACGTCCTCGCGTTTCTTCGCGTAGCGCGAGTAGACGCTGGCTCCTTCGATGCCCAGGAACACGAACACCGTGACCAGCATGGTCGCCTTGACCTGCTCGAACACGCCGCCCTCCAGGCCGGCGCCATAGAAGTTGAAGCGGAACAGGTCCGCCTTGAACGCGAAGATCAGGATCCCGATGAAGACCAGGATCGGGATGATCTTGGCCACGGTGACGATCTGGTTGATGAAGGCAGCCTGCTGCACGCCGCGCAGGATCATGAAATGGAACAGCCAGATACCGGCGGAGGCGACCAGGATCGCGACCACCGTGTTGCCATCGCCGAAGATCGGGAAGAACGCGCCCAGGGTCGACTTGATCAACACCCAGTAGGACACGTTGCCGATGCAACTGCCGATCCAATAGCCGAATGCGGAGAGGAAGCCCGGGTAGTCGCCGAAACCCTCTTTCGCATAGGCGAACACGCCCGCGTCCAGATTGGGCTTTCGCTCGGCCAGGAACTGGAAGACGCGGGCCAGCATGTACATGCCGGAACCGGCAATGAGCCAGGCAATGATCGCCCCCAGTGGCCCCGTTGCATTTGCGAAGGTACGCGGAAGCGAGAAGATCCCCGCCCCCACCATTCCGCCGACAACCATGGCGGTCAACTGCATGCGCGACATTCTCGGATCTGATGCGGACACCTGATCCACCTGTTAGGCAGCACGCGGGATGGCGCGGGGCCGAACATGAATCAGGCGTCGTGAGAAGACCGTGAATTTTTGCTGAATTACACACAAGACCTTCTCACTACTCTCATCCGCACACTACGTCACTGAAATGGAACTATCACGATCGCTTCACATCTACAGGGGTCGACTCTGCGTCGCAGGGGTTCCCAACCATCGCCCGAAGCCAATCCAGTGGCGTGCCATTACTGCGCTGACGGTCGCGTGCCCGCGCTTGCGGCGGGCCTCGTCATCGCTATCGACCAGGGAGTAGTCCATGGCCATGCTTGATGGAATCGTCCCGACCTGGCAGCGGATTCCGCGCCTGCCGCGCAGGCTGATCTACGCATCGATCGCACAACTCTGCCTGTTGCAATGCGCCTTCGCCGCCGATGCGGACCTGGAACGCGCCCGCGCGTTGATCGCCGCAGGCCAGTACGCGCAAGCAGCCGAACTGCTGGCGCCGCTGGAACAGGAAAAGCAGGCCGACCCTGAATTCAACTACCTGCTGGGCCGCGCGTCGCTGGGCATGGACGACGCGGAAAAAGCCAGCGCGCTGCTGCAGCGCAGCCTGCAAGCCAACCCCGACTCGGTCGACGCCCACCTGGCACTGGGCCGCGCCTACTACGCGCTCGGCCAGTACGCCGACGCGCGCATCGCTTTCCAGGCCGTCCTGCATTTCGACAACCTGCCGCAAGACCTGCTCTCTCAGGCACAGATCTACGAAGAGGCCGCGCGGCAACGCCTCGACGAAGGCGAACGGCTGACCCACTTCGGCTATGGCGAAATCGGCATCGGCCGCTATCGGGTCAATTCGACGCGCGGCACGGATGCCTTTGGCGGCGGCGACCGTCGCGACATCTTCTACAACGCCCGCGTTGGCGGTGGCATCAACTACGCCTTCGACGATGGCTACGCCTTCGATGGCTCGCTGGACTACCGGTTCCGCTACTACGACAACCGCGACAGCCGCAACGACAGCGACCTGCGCTGGAGCGCCGCGGGCAGCCGCTCCTTCGGCGACAACAATGTCGCGATCGGTTCGCGCGGCCGCGTCAGCTACCGCGGCAACGCCGACTACCGCAACGACGCCAGCCTATTCGTCGACTACACGCGCAGCCTGGACAGCGACGACCAGCTCAGGCTCGGCGCCGAGGTGCGCCGCCGCCGCTATCCGCAGGGCCCCCTGCGCGACCGCAGCCGCACCACCAGTACGGCCACGATCGGCTGGACGCATGCCATCGGCGAAGGCAATGCCAGCTTCTCGATCGACGTCCACGGCGGCCGCAACGGCGCCACCAGCCGGCCCGACGGCGACTCGTCCGTATTCGGCGCCACCGCCAACCTCGACTACGCCTTCAACGACCACCTCGATGGCTACATCTTCGGCTTCTGGGAGCGCGACTCGTTCAACACCGACGCCTTGCATTTCCATCCCGACGCGCTCGACGAAGGTGTCATCCTGCGCCGCAAGGACAATCTCTACGAGGCCGGCACCGGCCTGATCTGGAGCTTCGCGCCGCGTTGGTCGCTGCGCCCGGAATTGCTGTACATCCGCGATCAAAGCAACTCGGTGGGCTTCAACTACAGCTCGATCGAGATCTGGATGAACGTGCGCAGGAGCTTCTGAGGATCGTCACGGGCGCTGTTCCTGAGGAAGTTCCGCGGCCACGGCAGAGAGTCATCCGCCATCACGCCGGTTCCTTGCCCGGCTCCCGGCCATCGCCATCACGCAGTCCCTCCGCACTCAGCCACAGCCATCGCGTCATCCCGATGGCCTGCAAGAACGCCTCATCGTGGCTGACCACCACCAGCGCGCCCTCGTAGGCGCGCAATGCCTGCTCGAGATGCGCGACCGTGGCCAGATCCAGGTTGTTGCTGGGCTCGTCGAGCAGCAACAACTGGGGCGCCGGCTCGGCATGCAGCAGGCAGGCCAGCGCCACCCGCAAGCGTTCGCCACCGGAAAGATCGCCCACCCGCAACGCCGCCCGCGCGCCGCGGAACCCCACCCGTGCCAGTACCCGCGCACGCTCCTGGGCGGACAGGCCCGGCGCAGCGTCGGCCAGCTGCGCGTCCGCGCTCCATTGCGGCTGCAACTGCTCCAGGCGCTGGCCCAGTTGGCCGATGGCCACGCTGGCTCGCCTGGATCGCCCGCCATGCGGCGACAACTCGCCGGCGATGAGGCGCAACAACGTGCTCTTGCCGGCGCCGTTGGGGCCGGACAAGGCGATGCGTTCCGGGCCGCGGATGCTCAGCGATACGCCCTGCGCCTCCCACAGCACGCGGCCGTCCACGCAAGCGCGCAGCCCTTCGCCCGCGTACAGCAGGCGATCGGCCGCCACCCGCGTTGCCGGCAACGCCAGCTGCACTTCGGCCTCGCGGTCCAACCCATCGCGCGCCGCTTCCAGGCGCTCGCGCATCTGCGCAAGGCGGTCCCCGTGCACCTCATCGGCGCGGGCCGCGGTGACCTGCGCCGCACGCTTGCGATTGCCGGCGACGATCCTCGGCAGCCCGGCATCACCCTGGTGGCGCGCGGCATTGCCGGCGCGCCGATCGGAGCGCTCGCGCGCCTGCCGCCGGTCGCGCTGCTCGCGCTTCACTTCGCTGCGCAGCGTGCGCACCTGCTGTTCGAGCGCCTGCTGCTCGGTGGCCACCGCATGGCGATAAAAGCCATAGCCGCCGCCGTACAGGCGCAGCCGCGTCGGCGTCAGTTCGGCGGTCTGCTCCATCGCCTCCAGCAAGGCGCGATCATGGCTGGCGACCAGCAGGCATCCCGGCCATTGCGCCAGCACGTCGTACAGACGCAAGCGCGCCTGCCGGTCCAGATGATTGCTCGGCTCGTCCAGCAGCAGCACCTCGGGTTGCCGCAGCCATTGCGCCGCCAGTCCCAGCGCCATCGCCTCGCCACCGCTGAAAGTGCCCAGGCGACGCCGCAGCGGCGGCTCGCCCAGCCCCAATCGCGACAACGCCGCAGTGGCGCGTTCGCGCAGGTCCCACTGGTTGTCCAAGGTGTCGAACAGCGCGGGATCGGCAGCACCGGCGAGGATCGCGTCCAGCGCGTCCAGGCGCGCGGTGATACCCAGTACGTCGGCGACGCTGGCCTCGGCGTCCAGGGCGAGGTGCTGCGGCAAATAGCCGACCCGCCCTTCGACCTCGATACGGCCGGACGAAGGCTGCAACTCTCCGGCAAGCAGGCGCAGCAAAGTGCTTTTGCCGGCGCCGTTGGGCGCGACCAGACCGGTGCGCGCAACGCCCAAGGCAAAGGAAAGCCCGTGGAAGACGGGGGTACCGTCGGACCAGGCGAAAACAAGATCGGTGACACGAAGACAGGCATCAGGCATGGGATTCTCCATCGGTCGCGGCTGCCGACGACCGGCGTCCGCCACGGTGTGCCGAATCGCGAGGCCATGCGTGGGAACCGCTGCGCGCGAATCGGGGCTACGAGGGAACCGTGTTGCTCACATGCCTGTGGATGTCTCCGTGGAAGCGCCTGACGGCGCAGGGGTGGGTTGCAGTTTAGCGGACGCCCGCCGGACTTTGTAGGAGCGGCTTCAGCCGCGCCCCATGAACGCCAGGGTCGCGGCTTAAGCCACTCCTACAGTGCAATTGCAACTACTTGCTCAAGCCTGCAGCGAGGCCATGTCGATCACGAAGCGATAGCGTACGTCGGCCTTCTCCATGCGCTCGTAGGCCTCGTTGATCTGATCCATGCGGATCATTTCGCAGTCCGGCAGGATGTCCTTCTTCGCGCAGAAATCCAGCAGTTCCTGGGTTTCGCGGATGCCGCCGATCGGAGACCCGGCGACCCGACGGCGGCCCAACAGCAGCGGCAAGGTACTGGACTCTTCCATGGGGCCGACCTGCCCCACGATGACCAGCGTGCCATCGATGTCGAGCAACGGCAGGTACGGGTCCAGGCCGTGCTTCACCGGCACCGTGTCGATGATCAGATCGAAGCCCGAGGCGGCATCGGCCATGGCCTGCGCATCGCTGGAGACCAGCAGCCGATCAGCTCCCAATGCCAGCGCGTCGGCGCGCTTGTCGGCGGTGCGGCTCAGCACGGTCACGTCGGCGCCCAGGCCGACCGCCAGCTTCACCGCCATGTGGCCCAGGCCGCCCAGCCCGATCACCCCGACCCGGCTGCCGGGGCCGACCTTCCACGTCCGCAGCGGCGAGTACGTGGTGATGCCCGCGCACAGCAACGGCGCCACCCGCGACAGGTCCAGCGCGTCGGGTACCTTCAGGCAGAACTCCTCGCGCACGACCAGGTGCTTGGAATAGCCGCCCTGGGTGTTCTCGCCGGTGATCCGGTCGCGGCCGGCATAGGTCAAGGTGTTGCCTTGGCGGCACAGCTGCTCCTCGCCCTTGTGGCATTGGTCGCATTGCATGCAGCTGTCGACCATGCAGCCGACGGCGACGTGGTCGCCCACCCGGTAGCGGGTGACGTCCGGGCCTACCTCGAGCACGCGACCGACGATCTCGTGCCCGGGCACGATCGGGTAATAGCTCCACCCCCAGTCGTCACGCGCCGTGTGCAGGTCCGAATGGCAGACCCCGCAGTAGAGGATCTCCATCGCGACGTCGTTGCCGCGCAGCGCACGCCGCTCGAAGGCATAGGGCCCCAGCGGGCGGGTCGTATCGAAGGCGGCATATCCGTAAGTCTTCATGGCGTTACTCCTGGAGGGTACGGAGGACAGGGGAAAAGGGCGTCGGCGCGCAGCGGATACAGGCACCTGACCGGACACGCAGTCTAGTCAACCGGACGCCCTCACATTAAGCGTGTACGAGCGGATTCCTTGGTGAGCGCTGCTCATGAATCCAGCGCTGCATCGCAAACCCTGCCTTTGCTACCCACGCGCGAGGACCGCGGGTTTCATCGCGGCTGAACTCTCTTGCGAACATGCGCTCGTTCCAAGGCCCTGAACCGCGGCCGCGCAAGCACCGAGGCGAACCCATTGCGCCCCTCAACCGATGCCGTAATTTCCTGATCACCATGAACGCCGATGGGATACTGCGGCCGAGTTGACTACGAAGTTCGGCATGGAACACCACAGGCATTTTCCCAGGCGCCCACGCGGCGCCTTTCTCTTGGTTGATGTGGCCGTTGCACGCCCCCTTTCGCACGACGGCGCGCAATCGTGCTGATCCGCCAGACCCTCCAGTACCTGCCTGCGCAACTGCTGGGACCCCTGGCGCAACTCGCCGCAGTGGTGTTGTGGACGCATTGGCTCGATCCCGCGGCATTCGGCACGTTCACTCTCGCGATGGCTACGCAGGAAGTGGTCTATCTGGTGCTGTTGTCGTCCTGGTCTTATTACCTGCTGCGCTTTCTGCCCAGCGCGGACCAGCGCCTGCGCGACCGCATGGATGTCATCGAAAGCTGGCTGTTCCTGGCCAATGTGCTACTGCAGGCGCTGGTCCTGGTGTGGTTGATGCGGCAGATCGAAGGCCATTGGCCGGAGCGGACGTTGTTCGGCACGCTGCTCGCCTTCACCTTCACCCGGTCGTACTGCTCGCACCTGGCCGAACGCACGCGCGCGTCCGGCGCGGTCGTCCGCTACACGATCCTGCAGGCGTTGGGGCCCATCGGCGGTCTGCTGCTCGGCGTGTTGTGGGCGCGTGTCGCCCAGATCGGGCCGATCCAGGTCCTCGCCGCGTACGCCATCGCCCAGGCGCTGTCGCTGCTGCTGGTGCTGCCCGGCTCCGGCCTGCGACTGCGCCTGGAGCCTTGGGACGGCGCCACGTTCGGTCACGCGCTGCGCTATGGCCTGCCGCTGGCTGCCAGCGGCCTGTTGGCCTGGGTCCCCGGCAACGGCATCCGCTTCGTCGTCGAGCACCAACTCGGCATCGCGGCGGTCGGCATGTTCTCGGTCGGCTGGACCCTGGGCCAGCGCGCCTGCTCCTTCGCCGCAGCGCTGGTGACGGCGGCCGCGTTCCCGCTCGTGCTTCGCCTCGAAGCCGAGGGCCGGCACGCCCAGGCGCTGCGGCAACTGGCCGCCAATGGCGCACTGCTGTGCGGCGTGCTGCTGCCGGCCGTCACCGGCCTGGTGATGCTGTCGCCGGCCCTCACCGCCGTGGCGATCTCCCCGCCCTACGCCGCCGCCACCTTGACCATCCTGCCGTTGGCCGCGTTCGCCGGGCTGGTCAAGAATCTGCGCAGCCACTTCGCCAACCAGGCGTTCTTGTTGGCGCAGAAGACCGGATGGACGCTGGCGTTGGATCTCATCGAAACGCTGTTGTTCCTCATCGCGGTCGCCACCGGCCTGCGCGTGCTCGGGCTGGCCGGCGCGGCCTGGGGCGCCTTGCTGGCGGTGTCGGTCGGCGCCCTGCTCGCCTTCGGGCTGGCCATCTTCCGGTTGGGCATGCCGTTCCCGGGTCGTCATCTGCTGCGGATCGCCGCGGCCACCGCGGTAATGGCCGGCGTGCTGGCCGCCTTGCCTGCGCCATCGACCTGGCTCGTGCTGGTCGGCACCGCCACGCTGGGCGGGCTGGCCTACCTCGGCATGCTCGCTCTGCTCTACCGCACCGCACTTGGCGCGCTGCGGCGGCATTGAGCAGCCGCCATTTCCCCGGAATCCGCCCCCCATGAAATACCCCCTCACTTCGCACGCCTGATGCCCCTCCCGACAGACCACTACACCGCGACGATCGAGTGCGATCCGGTTCGTGCCTTGGCGCAGTGGCGCCAGTGGTGCGAGGACGGCGCACAGACGGGCCCCTTCCAGACGACGCCCTGGTTGACTGCCTGGTACACCACTCTGGGCACGACGCCGGGCGTGCAGCCACTGCTGGCAAGCATCCGGCGCCGCGGCGACGAACGTTTGATGATGGCCTTGCCCTTGCTGCTGCACCGGAACGGTCGTTTGCGCCGCATCGAATTCGCCGACCTGGGCGTCACCGACTATGTCGCGCCGCTGCTTACCCCCGACTGCCCGCTACAACCACAGCAGATCCGCGCCATGTTCGCTGCCCTGCGACGCGCCCTCCCCCGGGCGGACCTGTTCCGCGTCCACAAATGCGCGGCCACCATTGGCGCACTGGCCAATCCCATGCTGCAACTGTCGGGCATGCGGCCCTCCACATTGAATGGCAACCTGGTCACGATCGGCGAAGACTTCGACGCCTGGCGCAGCACGTTGCCAAAACCGCATCGCAAGGGGATGGAGCGTGCGTGGCGGGTATTTTCGCGCCACGACAATGCCACTTTCAGGCTCGCCAAGGACGCTGACGACGCCACGCGATTGCTGCAGGACCTGGAGTCCCAACAACGCGTCAACATCGCCAAGAAGGGATGGCCTTATCTCCTCGACCAGCCGGGCTACCCGGACTTCTACCGCCGTCTGCTCGCCGACGGCCTGCACGACGGCACGACCGTGCTGAGCGCACTCACCGCGGAAGGGGAAACGGTTGCCGCGCTACTGGGCATCCGCCGGGGGGATTACTACGCCATGCTGCGTGTCGGCAGCTCCGTTGAGCGATGGCGGCATTGTTCGCCGGGTCGGTTGGTGATGGAGCGCACCCTGGCGGCGCTTCACCGCGACGGTGTGCGCCGTTTCGACCTCACCATCGGCAACTATCCCTACAAAAAAGCGTTCCTGCCGGAACGGCTGCCGCTCTACGAGCTCGACTTGCCGCTTTCCTGGAAGGGCCTGCCGTTCGCCGCCGCCCATCAGCTGAAGAGCCGGCTGCGGCCACTCGTCAAGGGCCGCCGTCGGGGGGAACAGGACGATTAAGACCCCTTTCCGCGCCAGCCTGCTTGTAACCTCGTCGCTGGCCAGGATCGTGGATCCCGGCATCGAGCGCGCGCGGCCACCTCCGCGGCGGCGCGCGCCGAAGCCGGGCCCGGCTATCGCTCAGCGATAGCCGTCCGGACTATTGCATTGCCAACGCCAGGCATCGGTGCACATGGTGTCCAGGTCGTACTGCGCTTCCCAGCCCAGCAATTGCCGCGCCAGCGCCGGCGATGCATAGCATTCGGCCACGTCGCCGTGCCGGCGCGGCGAGTAGCACACCGGGATCTCCCGCCCGCTGACGCGTTCAAAGGCGGCCACCACTTCCATCACGCTGTAGCCGCGCCCGGTGCCCAGGTTCACGGTGAACGTCTCGCCGCCCGTCACCAGCCGCTCCAGGGCCAGTACGTGCGCGCGTGCCAGGTCGACCACATGCACGTAGTCGCGCACGCCGGTGCCGTCGCGCGTGGCGTAGTCGTTGCCAAACACATTCAAACGCGGCTGGCGTCCCACCGCGACCTGGCAGACATAGGGCATCAGGTTATTGGGAACGCCATTCGGATCCTCGCCGATCAGCCCACTCGGATGCGCACCGACGGGGTTGAAGTAGCGCAACACCGCGGCCCGAAACGTGGTGTCGGCGCCGCTGAGTTCCTGGATCAGCTCCTCGGCCACCAGTTTGGTCCGCCCGTAGGGGTTGGTGGGCTGCAGCGACGCTGTCTCCGGGATCGGGCTCAAGTCCGACATTCCGTACACCGTCGCGGACGAACTGAACACGAAGTTGCGGATGTTGGCGCGCGCCATCGCCGCCAACAGCGAAATCGTCCCGGAAATATTGTTGTCGAAATAGTCCAGCGGCTGCGCCCAGGATTCGCCGACCGACTTGAGCGCCGCGAAGTGGATGACCGCATCGAAGTCGGCGCACGCCAACACCTTGTCCAATGCGCCCGAATCGCGGATATCCAGGCGCACGCTCGGCACCCCCACACCTGCAATCCGCGCCACCTGCGACAGTACGTTCGGCGAGGAGTTGGCGTGGTTGTCCACCACCACCACCTCATGCCCATGGGCGATCAGCTCGACCACCGTATGCGAACCGATATAGCCCGCCCCTCCACTCACCAACACTTTCATGACCACCTTTCCCTAGCGATGCGCTTCGTTCCTCTGCCGACTGTGGCGATATGCAGAGCCGCCCGGCAGGAGCGGCACGCGCAGATTTCATTGCGTCTGGCCAGCTGCGTCGCCGCCAGCAGCATGGTGCGGTCACGCCCGTCGCCAGCGACCGGCAACTGCGCTGCGCCGCCGGTCAACGGACGATCCCGGCGGCACCGCTCAGCCGTGAGAACAGCGCCAGGTACTGGGCCACGCTGCTTTCGGCGGTGAACTCCAGGGCGCGCTCGAACGCACCGGGCAACACGCGCGGATCTTCCAGCCGCGCCTGCAGCGCGGTAGCGAGGCCTTGCACGTCGCCTGTCGCGACCAGGTCGCCGTAACGGCCGCCGCAGAGGATCTCGCGCGGGCCCACTGGGCAATCCGTACTGACGATCGGCAGGCCGCAGGCCATCGCTTCGATCAGTACGTTTCCGAAGCCTTCGAAGTTGGAAGTCATCACGAACACGCGCGCCCGCCGCATGAAGGCGAAGGGGTTGTCACGCTGGCCCAGCAAGCGGACGCGTTCGCCCAGGCCAAGCTCGCCGATCAGGCTTTGCAGGTTCTCCCGCTCCGGCCCCTCGCCGATGATCGCCAGCCGCACACCCGGCCGCTCTATCGCTTTTGCCGGCAGGCAGGCGAACGCGCGGATCAACAGGGCGAAGTTCTTCTCGGGACTGAGCCTGCCGACCGAGAGCACGACCGGTGGGCTGCCGTCCTGGAACCAGTCGTCGCCGACCGGTGCTTGCGACAACGCCCGCCAGTCCTCGCGCAGCACCGGGTTGGGGATGATCTCGAACCTGCGCCGGGTCGCCGCCAGCAGCATCGGGCGGATATCCGCATGCACGCCCTGCGAAACCGCCACCACCGCATCGGCGAGCCGATAGGCCCAGGGCATCAGCGCCAGGGTCATCCGATAGGTGGACGAGCCGTCGATCTGCCGCATGGAGGAGATCGGCGCATGCTCGGTGACGATCACGCGAGTCGGCACGCGGGCCAACTTCGCGCTGACCGCCGCCACGACGTTGGTGTGGGTAAGCGCCGACACCAGGAAGTCCGGCCGTTGCTGGCGCAGCAGCGCGACCAGCCGGCGCGATGCGGACAATGTCCGCTCCGCTTCGAGCGAAACCAGCGGCATGTCCCCTGCCAGCCGGCGCGCGGCCGCGTCGGCACGATGAATGACGAACACGGGCCGCACGCCATGCTCACGCAAGCCCTGGGCCAGCCGCAACAGCGATATCTCCGCCCCACCCACCTTCATTTCGGGCAGGTAGAACATCACGGTAGGCAACTTCGATTCCTTCATGGTGCCTCCTCGCCCAGCGAGCGCGTCGACGCCAGCATCGGCATGCCCCCGCCGCCGAGCAGCCTGCGGACCAGCTTTCGTTGCAACGCCAGCAGATTCAGCTGACGCCGCTTGCCATCGACCAGGGTGCGTTTGCCCCAGGCCGAAACGGTATGCAGGCCGTGCGGGTTGCGTCCGTGCGGATCCGGGCTTAGCCGCCGCATCGGCTCTTCGTGGTAATGCTGGGGCGTGCAGTGCATCACCTGGTTGATCACCACCGCCTGCCCGTAACCGGATCCGCAATCCTGCGCGGGCCGATACAGATGGCCCTCGTGCACGAACGGCGTACCAGCCGGTCGTGAGCTGCGATGATCGATCTTCACAGGGTTGCAGGCGTGTGGTTGCCACGGCCCGGCCAGGTCGTGCGCCCAGCTGAGGCAGAGATTGTCGAATCCGCCGAGCGCGACATCGGTATACGCAAGCCAGAACAGCCCGTCCCAATGGAACAAGGTGGCGTCGGCCGCGGCCACGTCGGCGAGCAGCGTCGCCACGAAGCGCCACTGGCCATCGGCCTCGACTTCGTAAAGCAGGCAGCAGCGCTCTGCGGCCGTCTCGGGAATGCAGAAATGACGGCCATCGTGTTCGAACAGGTACGGGTAGGAGGCATGGCCGTGTGAAGGCAAGGGCACTTCGGTGGTCGCCGCCACTCGGCACTCGCTGTCCAGTTCCAGCATCACAATGCGCCCCAGGCCGCTCCGGTAGTCGAACTGCTCGCAGTACAGGCGCTGCGATTGGCCAGGCACCGCGAACGGATCGGCGCGGTAATAGCGCTGCGCGCGCCGTCCGAGCCAGCGGATCTTCATCGGCGGTGCCGGCGACAGCACGTCCTGGATCGGGGCGTCGACGATGCCGACCATCCAGTTCTCGCTCAGCCATCGCGACGACCATTTGCGCAGACAGACTTCCACTTGGCCGGCGCGTCGCTGCCAAGAACGCTGGCGCGCGGTCGGTACCGCGCCGGGACGGAATACCGATCGCGATGCCGCGATGCCACCGGCCTGCAGCGATGTCAGCGCACGCTGGATCAACCAAGGCGCCTGTCCATAAAGCGCAGGCAGCGAAGCGGAGTAATCGGGTTCGGCGTGGAAGCGCAGCGTGCCCAGGACACGATTGGCCTGGTCCAGCAGCAACAGTTCCGCCCCTGCGCCGGAGCAGATCGCGGTGTGGCAGCAGAACGCCCCGGACAGGTCCTGCCCTTGCGCGTCGCAGATCCTCCACACTCCATGGCGGGAAAGGGTGTGCCATGGCTCTGCCTCACCGCTGCCCGCCAGATCGACGACCACGTCACAACGGCGCCCGCACGGCGGCTCGGCGCGGGGAGCGGACACCTCGTGCAATGCCGGCGTCGCGGCCATCAGGCGCAACCACTCGACGTCGCCGGAAGGCGCCGCCTCTACATGGCACACCTGCACTTCGATGCCTGGCAGCCCCAGCAGCGATCTGGCGGCCTGCGCCTGCCAAAGCCGCGCGCGGTGTGCCGGCAGCAGTACGACCACCGCAAGCGCTTCCGGACTGCCCCTAGAAACGTTCACGGAGCACCCGCGGCAGATAGGAACGCTGGCGGTTCAGCACGGCGCCGAGCACGTTCGCATTGACGGCCGCGAGGTCGTCGAGCCGGCGTCGCGTGTCGATAGCCGGTGTCGAGTCGGCCCGTGCCACCAGGACGACGCCGCTGGCGTTCGGGGCCGCGAGCAGATCCATGGGCCCGCCGGCATCGACGACGATCTCGTCGAAGTGGCCACCAAGCAACTGCCATAGCGCGCGCTCGCCGAGTGCCGCCTGCACGATGCCACCCGCGCCCTGCGGGCGCACCACGGTGACGCCTGTCGGCGCCGGGGAAGCCATTACGGTCTGCTGCCAAGCGGCATCACCTACCCACGGCGCGTCCTCTTCGTCCGCTTCGGTGACCAGCAGCACACGGCGGCCGCGCCAGTGCGCACACGCCCGTGCGTAGCCCTGTGCAATGGTGCTGGCACCGTCACCCGGACGCACGTCGACGAACTGCACGATCCGTCCCTCCCGCGCAGGCAACGCCGCCTCCACGCGCTGCAGCAGTTGGACGACGCGCGGATCGCCCACATCGAACACCGCGTCCGCGGCGAGATCGACATCGAGGCCAATCGCGCTCCGCGCAGAGGCTTCGCTACGCCATCCCATGCGCGCGGCCCGCAGCGCGAACTGCGCGCCGCCTGCGACGTAACGCCGCCACAATCGTCGGGGCTCGCGCAGCAGTCGGTACAACCACTCCAGGCGCAGCCGTCGCAGCCACCGCGGCGCGCGCGGGAATCGGCCGGCGAGGAAATCGAGGATGGCTCCGCCATTGACGACCAGCGCCGGGCGGCGCAACAGCGGCGCCAGCTTCGCGGCCAATGCTTCCTGGTTCGGCATGCCCATGCCGAGAATGACCAGCTCGGGATCGGCCGCGACCAGCTTGTCCAGATAGCGGGCGTCGTCGGCAAAACCATCCTGGCCGAAGACGACCTTGGCGCCCATCTCGCGCAGCCGCTGCAAAGCCTGCTCGAGGTAGGGCGCCGACGTACCCACCACGGCGACCCGTCGCCCCTGGTAGGCGCGCACGAGCTGCGGGATCAGATCCGTGCCGTTCATGTTCACGCCTGGATCGCGCCCCAGCCACTTCAGCAGCATCGCCACGCCGACGCCGTCGCGCAGCAGGATGTCGCTGCGCTCCAGGGCATTGCGGAAGTCCGCATCCGACCAGGCCAGATTGAAGGCGTGCTGGTTGAAGAACGACAGCACCGTGGTCTTCTTCGGCGCCGTCAACGCCTGCAGCAGCTGACGGTATTGGCGCGGATCGGTAACCGCATGCAACCGGTCGATCACCCGATCGAGGCCCTGCTCGGCCATCACTGCACTGCTCACGCCGGGCGCTCCTCGGCAATCGTGCCGGGCTGCGCCGTCTTCATGCAGATCTCGCGATAGACCTGCGCGACCTGGCGCGCCATCGCCACGTCCGAATAGTGGTCGCGCTGCCGCTGCAGGCCCGTGCACGCCAGCGACCGCGCCCGTTGCGGGTGCGCGATCAGCTCGGCCAGGCCCTGCGCCAACGCCTCCGCATTGCCAGGGGGCACAAGAACGCCTGCCCTGCCCTCGTCCAGCGCCTCGTGAATGCCCTCGCTGGCGGACGCAATGACCGGCAACCCGGCCGCCATCGCCTCGATGACCACCATCGGCAACCCTTCGCCATACAGGCTAGGCAATACGAGGGCATCAACCTTGGCCAGCTCGCCCATGACATCGCGGGTGAACCCGGTCCAGTGCACATAACCGGCAAGGCCGCGTTCGGCCACCAGGCCCAGGATCTGCCGGCGATACTCTTCGCTCTCGAACTCACCGATGGCGCGCAGATGCACGCACATGCCCATCGCGTGCAGCCGTGCCATCGCCTCGACCAGCACATCCAGGCCCTTCAACGGCCGGAACAGTGCCGCCATGCCGATGACCCAGGCGTCCCTGCCGGGTGGCTGCCACTCGCGCACGCCGGATACGCATGGCACGCCGTTGGGCACCGTGCGTATCCGCGCGTCGGCGTGTCCCAGGCGCCGCAGGTGCTCGGCGGTGTGCCCGGACACGGCGATCAGGCGCAGCGCGTGGCGCAGGCTCATCCGCTCGATCGTGCTGTTGACCCGATCGCGCAACGGGCTTTCCGTGTTGCGGTCGGTGCGTCCGTGGACGTGGTGCACCATCGGCTTGCCGGCCTGCCAGGACGCCAAGCTTCCGATCAGCGCCGAGCGCACGGTATGGGTATGCAGCAGGTCGTAGCCACGGCCCAGCAATCGGCTCACTTCGCGGACCTGGCGGACGTCGAAGCGCGAGCGCATCGGCAGGTCGATGACCCGGCTGCCCTTGGCTTCGCGTGAAGTGGCGAAGGCGCCGGGCTTCAAGCAGGCGAAATCCACTTCCCAGCCAAAGGCAGGCAACTGGCAGGCGAGCAGGTCCTGGACCCGCTCGGCACCGGCATAGTGCTCGCCGTTGATCAGGAATAGCGCGCGCCGCCTGGCGCCGCCCTTGTTATGAATCGTCGAAACGTCTTGGAAGTGGGTCATCGGCGGTCCTTGGCCATCACTGCGCCCCGCACGATTGCGGCGGTACAGAACAGAATCGAAAAAAGCATCGTCAACGAGGCGGTCTTGGCGGCCAGCGAGTTGGTCGTCGATGCGGTGGCGACAAACACCAGCAGCGCCAGGCGCCCGCCGGATCCGCTGCGCAGCCACAGCAGATACAGACCGCTGAGCAGGCCGGTGGAGAACACGACAAAGACCGGAACGCCCAGTTGCAGCAACATCAGCAGCCAGAAGTTCTCGATCGCCTCATAGGTCGGGTCCAGCCCGATGCGCGCGGACAGCGCGACGATCCGCTCCGGCGACAGCCCGAACAGGAGGTCCGTCGCGCTGGTGAAGTCGAAGACGTGGTAGATGCGCAGGCGCACCGCGGCGCTGTCGTCCAGGTACAGGCCTTCGAAGATCCGGTCGCCCAGCCCGCTCTCCCATACCAGTGCGGCCGCCACGGGCACGACGAAGATCACCGCAATGGCGACGCTCAGGATCGGCAGGTAGCCATGGTCGCCGCGCCGCAGCCCGGCGGCCGCACGCCGCGCGCCGTAGAGCAGCAGCGCCAGACTGTCCAGCCCGACGCTGGTGCGGCCACCGAACGCGAGCAGCGCCAGCATGAACAACACGCAGATCACCAGCTTTGCAGCGGTCGACAGCGACAGGTCCAGCATCGCCAGCAACATGACGCTGGTGATCAGTCCGTTCTCCAAGGGATGCCCAAGCAGGGCCGTCGCGCGGAAGTCACCTTCGAAGGTGATCAATTTTTCCGCGATGACCAGGGGAATCAGGTTCCTGCCAGCCACCGCTTCGCCCAAGGCGATCACCGCGTTGAGCAGCAGCATCACCAGGATCAGCTTGAGGATGCCTTGCTGCTGCGCACGATCGAGGCGACGCAGGAGCAGCACCGCCAAGGCCGGCATGATCAACGCATCGACATAGAACGCCGCGCCGGAGGTGCCGTAGCGCGACAGCGAATAGGTGCAGGCCAACGCAATACAGGCCAGATAGGTCGCCAGCAGCGGCATGCCGCGCAATCGCTGCAGCAGCGCCGGCAACGGATTGCCTTCTGCCATGAGCGACGACAGCAACGCCGCGGTCATCAGATAGCTGCCGGGGTGGAACTTGAAGACGAAGCTGCCATACGGCGAGGCGTAGGGAATGCCCAGCGCCGACAGCGCCGGTACGCCCAGCGCGAGGTAGCTCAGGAATGCCAGCCACGTGAGCGCGAAGGTCCACTGCCCGCGGAGGGGCGCAGCAGCGAGCGTCAGCGTGCTCACTTCGACGCCTCCCGCAGGCCGAGCGCGATCATGGCCGAGCGCTCCAGGGAGCCACGCGGCTTGCCCTCGATGTTGCTCTGGCTGGTGATGCCGAAATCGGACGCGTAATTCCACACCGACCAGCCCCAACCGTGGGCCTCGGCCATCGCGCGTACATCGGAGACCCATCGGTAACGCGAGGCCGGCTCCACGCCGGTGCGATACACGCCAAATTCCCCCATCCGGATCCGCAATTCGGGATAGCGCCGCGCCCACGCCAGCAACGGCTCCCACTTCTGGGTGATCTCCGCCTGGTTCCAGTCGTCGGCCAGGTACTGGTCCATCTCCTCCAGGCCACGCTGTTGATCGCCGCCGGTATCCATCCACGGCTGGTGCAGCCGAGCCCGCTCCGCTGGATAAGGCATGTCGTGCCAATGCCCTGCCGTCGTCCATGGCACGTTGCGCATCCACACCGCGCCTTGATGGGTGAAGATGCCCGGCGCGTAGAAATGGAAGCTGTAGATCAGGTTGGGCGCGTCCAGCGGCGTCAGCTCGATGAGCCCTTCCAGCGTGCCGGTCTGGCGGCCGGTGACCACCACCGGATGCTGCGGCAACACGCCGCGTACCGTGCGCAGCAGGCGCTTCTGGTAACGACTCCATCGCAATGCGCCGCCGACACCCTGGTATTGCGGCTCGTTCAGCAGTTCCAGCGCAACGTGGTCCGGCGAAGTCTTCTTCAACTGCTTGGCCAGCCATAGCCACAAGGCGTTCAGAGCGTCGGCGCCCGCGGGGTCGTCCTCGATGACCTGCTGCGTATCGGCATCCGGGTGCATGTCGACGATCACATCCAGGTCGGCGGCATGGATCACCTCCAGCGCGGCAAGCAGCTTGGCGATGTCGCGCATCGACGCCCCGCGCTCGGGCGCCCAGCCCAGTCGCACCGGATCGATCGGCAGGCGCACGTGGTCGAATCCGCCCGCCCGCAGTGCGCTGAGTTCCTGCAGCGACACCGGCCCGGTGGCGTAGGTGTCCAGCCACTGGTTCAAGTTGACGCCGCGCTTGAACTCGCCCGCCATCGCCGGCGCAACGAAACTGCACAGCAACGCCAGCCACATCAGCTTGAGGCACACGCGCATCTCAACCGCCCCTGTCAGGCAGCGCGGCCAGGACGGGGATGCCGAGCTTGCGCTCCATCTGCTCGGGCAACTGGAAGCCGGTCCGCAGGGCCTCGGACAGCAGGGCGACCAGCAATGCGATGCCCACGCTGAAGACGAAGCCGATCAGCAACAGCGGGCGACGCACGCTGGTGGAGGACAGCGGGCGGCTGGCATCCTGCAGGACGCTGACGTTGGTACGCTCCTTCTGCTCGCGAGCCTCGTCTATGCGTGCCCCTTCGAGCTTCCTCGCATAGTTGCCGTAGCTCTCTTCCATGAGCTTCTGTTCGAGCGCCAACGCATTGAATCGGGCTTGCTGAGCGGAAAGCGCGTCGGCCCGTTGGCGGATCTCCTGCAGTCGTGCCTGCAGCACGTCCCGCCCCCCGGCCAGCGCAGACTCGTCGGAGGTGGCGCGCAGCAAGTCTAGCTGCGCCTGGTCGAGCAACTGATTGCGGGCGGTGCGCACGTTCTTCGGTGGATTGCGCTGCTGCTCGGCCAGGAACCGTTCCGCCTCCACGACTTCCTTGTGTGCATCCAGCACCAACGGATTGCTTTCGAGATAGCGCGCGCTCAAGCCCTGCTCTTTGAGGCGCAGCTCGAGCAGCTGCTTCGGTGTCTGCGGGTCGCCGAGGGTTTCGCTATAGACCACCAGGTTCGCCGGCGTCTCGCGCGTCAGTTGCCTGAGCTTGCCGGCGCGTGCGCGGGCGGTCTCGACCTGGCTGCTGCTGGCGTTGAGTTGCAGCTCGATTTCATTGCCTTGTTGCAGCAGCAGCGTCATCTGCTGTTCGTAGTTGACGATGCCGTGCTCGCGCTTGAAGGCGGCCAGACGGGCCTCGGCCGCGGCCAGGCGCTGCCCCGCCTGCGCCGCCTGCTCGCCGAGGAACCTGACGTGCGCGTCGGAAAACACGGCGCGCCGGCGATCGAGGTAACTCGCCACCAAGGCCTGCAATGCCTGTTGCGCCACCACCGGATCCGGATGGCTGAAACTCAGACGCAACACCGTCGAGTCCTTGACCAGCTCGGCGGTGAACGCCTTGCGGAACTTGTCGACGGCTTCGTCGAGCTTCGGCCGCTGCGGATCGTTCCGTCCCTTGGCCAGCGACGGATACAGATGTGCAAGGCCTACCCGGGTGATCGCGCCACGGACGACATCGCCGCTGGACAGGATTTCGGTCTCCGCGTTCAAGGCTTCGTCGCGGCTGAACCACACCGGCATCGCGCCACTGGCGGCGCCGCTGGGTTCGGCGACGTAGACGTACTCGTGGCCGAGCCGCACCAGCAACCGCGCATCGGAGGGATAGCGCGCCGGCACCAGCAAGGCGGCGACCAGCACGACGCCGAAGCTGATCGCGAACGCGAGCCCGATGCGCCAGCGATCCCGGAACAGGATCTCCAGCATCTCGCGCAGTTTGAAAGGGTGGGACCTGGCCGGTTGGTCCCCGACGGTCGACTCCATCACGCTCGCCATCGGTCAGAAGCCCACTTGCTTGTCGATTTCGTAGGACATGCTGACCGGCAGATTTCGCCGTATGTAATGGTCCACCCACTTGTTCAAACGCGCCACCCGCGACGGCGGTACCAGCACCACGTCGTAGGGCTGCAGCGTCGGATCTTCGCCCGCATTGCCATGCATCGAGCGAGCGAGATTCGTCTCGATGACCCGAGCGTTCCCGTCGGCGTCCTTGCGCAGGATCAGCACGCGGTTGGGCGCGGCCGTTTCCTTCATGCCCTGGGCCAGGATGATGGCGCGCATCACCGTCAACTGCGGGGTGAGCGCCTGCATTCCGGCGCGCTCCACCTCGCCACCGATGAAGACCTGCTGGCGTGCGAATCCCTTCTCGATCTCCACCGACACATCGGGGTGGCGCAGGCTGCCGGCATAGGCGACGCGCAATGCCTGCGCGAGTTGTTCGGGCGTCTGTTCGGCCGCCGCGACAGCGCCGACCAGCGGCAGGTGGATCTTCCCATCCGGCCGCACCGTCACCGTCTCATTGAGTTCCGGCACGTAGAAGAAACGCAACGTCAGTTCGTCGCCTTCGGCGATCCGGTAGTCATGGATTGCGCGGGCCTCCACGGGCGGCGATGTGCGATTCGGTGCGGGCGCTTGTGCCGAAGCGATCGACGTCAATGCAAACGACAGGGCAATTGCCTGGGAAAGCAGGCGCATCGCTTGCCTGCGCTTCGCGGCGAGATCAGCAAGAAGAGACATGGGAATACTTACGGAGCGTCATGTGACACAGCTCACAGTGTTGCGAAGACATGGGAGATCCACCATCGAGAAAGTGCATCGATTCAGTACGCCGAACGTGCGGACAGCACTGCCGGCAACGTGCGCAGCAGGATCATCAGGTCCAGCCACAGCGACCAGTTCTCGATGTAGTGCAGGTCGTATTCGACGCGTCGCTGGATCTTTTCCAACGTGTCGGTTTCGCCGCGATATCCGTTGATCTGCGCCAACCCGGTAATGCCCGGCTTGACCCGATGTCGGGACACGTACTCCTCGACCGCATCCTCAAAGAGCACGTTGGCCGCCTTGGTGGCCGTGGCGTGGGGACGCGGCCCGACCATCGACATGCTGCCGCCCAGCACGTTGAACAGTTGCGGCAACTCGTCGAGGCTGGTCTTGCGGATGAGGCGCCCGACGCGGGTGACGCGGGGATCGTGCTTGCCGGTCTGCACGTCGGCATGCTCGTCGCGCATTTCGTGGTACATCGAACGGAACTTGTAGACCTGGATGAGCCGGTGGTTGTAGCCATAGCGTCGCTGCCGGAACAGGACCGGTCCGCGCGATTCGAGCTTCACCGCCAGGGCCACCAGCAGCATCAACGGCGACAGCACCACCACCGCCAGGCTCGACAGCAGGACATCCTCGGCGCGCTTCATCAGCGACGCCCAGCCCTGCAGTGGAGGCTCGGCGATCACGAACATGGGCGCGCCCGCCATCGAGACAGAAGCCAAGCGTTGCCGCGGCGTGCGCAGCAGGCTCATGTCCGGGGCCAGCAGCACCTGCACCGGCAGGCGGCACAGGCGTTGCACGTAGTCGTCGTAGCGATCCGGCATCGAGGCCGGCAGCGCCAGCAGGATCTGGTCCACCCGGCCGTCGCGCACCAGCATTTCCAGCCGATCGATGCCGCCGAGGTAAGGCAAGCGATGCGCGGGCAGGCGCGCGCCCTGCCGGTCGTCGATGAAGCCGATCAGCCCCGAACCCGCATCCACGCGATCGAGCATGTAATCGGCCAGCAGCATCGCGTTCGGGGTCATCCCGACGATCACCGAGCGCCGCAGGAACTTCCCGCGGCGCATGCGCCGGTGGAAGAAGTAGAGCATCACCGCCCGACTGCTCCACAGCAGGGCCAGGCTGGCCAGGTACCAGGTCCCCAGCGAGTTGCGCGAGATCTGTGGTGCCACGCTGAAGGGCGCCAGTGCCAGCACCGGGAGGCAAAAAGCGATGCTCCAGGCGAACAGTGCCCGCCTTCCCAGCAAGCGGTTGCTGAAGAGGTCGAGGCCGTAGAGGCCGAACAGGTTCGACACCAGTACGCAGAGCGTGCCGACAGCCAGCGCCAGCACCAGCACCTGGCTGAATCCGATCGAGTCGAGCGCGATCGAAGTCATCGCGATGAGCATGCCCGGCAACGCAGCGAACACGAAGTGGGTCAGACGCACCAGCAAGGTCGTGTAGCGCAGCGTGGACGGACGCGCGAACGCGAAGATGCTTTCCGGAAAAGGCAGTCTCATGAGCATTCCCCACCGTGCGAGGTAGCCGTCAACCACGCGCGTGGCCGCCGACGAATGCAGGGCCTCTCCGAATCCGTACTTGTGCTAATCACCTGCAACCTCTGGACTTTCCTGATCCGCAACGACTACCCGACGGCCTCGCGGGCGATCCAGCCCGAACATGTGGCGCACCGCCTGGAGCCGGGCGGTTTCGCCCGGCGCTGCAATGCGACCCACCGCCGTCTCCTTTTCTCCCCTCGCGCCGCTCCGGACCCGGCCGGAGGTGCTGCGTCTATCGCTTGGGAAGAGCCTGCCTTTATTGCGTGGAATCGCCGCAGCATCTATGAGGCATTTCCAAGATCCAGGCAGACCGATGCCGACGCTCAGCCTGCGTATCGACTACGTTGTGGCAGCGTTGGGGTTTCGCGATAAATCGCCACGATCACCAAGAAGTGCGCTCTCACGCTTGTCCACATTCATGAGACGCGGCAGGGCCGCTCGCGTAGGCCCGCCAGGACTACACTGCACACCGACGGCGCCCGTTGCTTGGACTGCAACGCGAGCGACGCCGGTACCACGCGCCCATTCGAGACTTTCCATGTCGACGCTCCCTGCCCTTCCCTGGATATGGCCGCTGGCCGGCGGCCTGCTGATCGGCAGCGCGGCGGGTGCCTATCTGCTGCTGGCCGGCCGGATCGCCGGCATTTCCGGCCTGCTTGCCGATGCCGCGGGATGGGCACGCGGCGGTGCCCGCACCTTGTCAGTGCTGTTCCTGTCGGGCTTGCTGCTCGGCACGTTCGTCGCGCTGCGCGGGCGGGACGGGACGACGATCGTGCTGACCTCGTCCTGGCCGCTGTTGATCATCGGCGGCCTGCTCGTCGGCTACGGCACGCGCTTGGGCTCCGGTTGCACCAGTGGGCACGGAATATGCGGGCTGGCGCGGCTCTCGCCGCGCTCCGCGTTGGCCACGGCACTGTTCATGGCGGCGGGCTTCGCCACCGTGTACGTGATGCGGCACGTGTTGGGAGGATCGCCGTGAGCCGCTGGGTCGCCCTGCTGTGCGGAACAATGTTCGGCGTCGGGCTGGTCGTGTCGGACATGATCAATCCGGCACGCGTGCTGGCGTTCCTGGATCTGGCCGGCGACTGGGATCCGACTCTGGCCTGGGTGATGGGCGGTGCGCTGCTGCCTTCGCTCGTCGCCTATCGCTTGCACTTGCGGCGCAACAGCCCGGTGTTCGCCGCAGCTTTCCATGTGCCGCCGCGCGGGCGGATCGACACGCGGCTGGTGGCCGGTGCGCTGCTGTTCGGGGTGGGCTGGGGGCTGGCCGGGCTATGCCCGGGACCGGCGCTCGCCGCGCTGGTCACCTTGCGCGCACCGGTGATCGGCTTCGTGGCGGCGATGCTGGCCGGCATGGCATTGCATCGCTTGCTCCACCCGCCGCGCTGACACGCCGCGACGCGCGCGCCGGGATTTCGCTGTGGTCAGCGTGGCGGCGCGCAACCGGTGCGGGGGAAAGACCGCAGGTAGGCCTCCCACTGCGCACGATCGTGGAAGTCCAGCCCACCGTCCCAGGCTCCGCCCTGGTAGTACACGAACGGCTCGCCCGGCCGAACCCGCAGCAACACCAGATAGTTGTCCGCATCGTTCTGGAAACCGACGACCTCGCGCGGGTCCACCAGTACGGCGGTGCCCATCGCGCCATGCTGCGGGTCGTTCGGCTCCCAGTACGCCAGCAGGCCGGCGTTGCGATCGGTGGTCAACACGCCCTGCCCCGCAATCGTGGCGTGCCGGTTGAGGCCGATACCGACGATGAGCTCCTCTGAACTGTCGGAGTACAGCGTGGTTTCGACCCGGCTCAAGTTCGAGCCCAGGGCCAGGCTGACCCGCCTACGCTCCCAGACGCGGCGCGCTACGCCCACCGGCCAGGGCGCGTAGTCCAGTTCGAATTCGGCGCAGTCCGGCCCATCGCGCAGGATGCGATAGGTCTTGAAATTGCGCGACACCCACAGCTTGTCGTCGTCCCAGATGCCGAGCCCGCCGGCCCCGCGCGAGCCACCGACGTTGTAGTAGTCCAGTCCCTCGCCGCGATCGACATGGTATTCGCCCCCCTGCAGCTGGCGTTGCATGAAGGGATAGCGCACGCGCTTGACCCAGACATCGATGCCGGACCCGGATGGCGGCTCGGCCTTCTGCAACGCGGGGCCGTAGACCCGGAATGCGATGCGGTCGTTCTCCCACATCAGGTCGTCCAGGCGCTCGGGCACGAAGCGTACGGTGGCGCGCGCTGCGTCCTCAGGGGCCGGCGCTGCCTGCGCCGTTCCGATCAACAGGTCGCCGACCAAGCCGCCGGCCAGGCAGATTCCCAGCCACAACCCCACTGCACCACAGGTGGTTCGTATCGACATCGGGCTTCCTCAAGGAGCGACCGGTTCGGCCGGCAACCGCGCCACTTCGCTGGCCGCCAGCAGGAAGGCGCCGACGCCGAACAACTGGCTGTCGTCGGCATGGACCTGGTCCGGGGCGGCGCCGACCTGTTGCACCCAGCCCAGGCGTCCGTCGGCGGCGACCGCGCGCGTCAGTGCGGCCCAACCGCGTTCGACGACCGGCAGATAGCGCTCGCGCGGCAATACGCCGTGGTTGATGCCCCAGGCCAGACCGTAGACGAAGAACGCGGTGCCGCTGGTTTCCGGGGTCGGCTGCGGATCGAGCAGCGAGGACGGCCAGTAGCCTGCAGGGCCCTGCAGGCCGGCAAGGCGATCGGCCATCTCGCGCAGGAGTTTCTCGTAGCGCGGCCGCGAAGGATGATCGCGCGGCAACGCATCGAGAACGCGTGCGATGCCGGCGACCACCCAACCGTTGCCGCGGCTCCAGAACACCTTTCGGCCGGCCGGGCCGCGCTGGTCGAAGAAGCGGCTGTCGCGGTAATAGAGGTGTTCGCGCGGATCGTAGAGATAGTCGGTGGTGGCGCGGAATTCGGCATCGGCGTGTTCGCGATAGCGCTTGTCGCCGGTTGCCTGCGACAGCATCGCCCAGGCCGGAGGCGCCATGAACAACGCATCGCTCCAGCACCAGCGCGCCTGGCAATCGGATTCGCCCTCGCCCGGCCGTACCACGAATGCGAGGCTCCCCTTCGCGGGTGCGGCCAATACGGCATCGAAACGGGCGCGCATCGGCGCCAGCGCCGCCGCATCGTTGCTGTGCTGCGCCGCCCATACCCAGACCTGGCCGATCACGTCGTTGTCGGCATGGCGCGGCAGGCGGTCGAAACCGAATTGCGCTTGCCGCGCATGCGCGACCACGGCGTCGGCAAAGCGTGGCTCGCCCGTGGCGTCGGCCAGGGCCGACAACCCGATGTAGAAGGTCGCCTGGATCCAGTCGCGCGGCTGTGCGCTCTGCTCGCGGAAGGTGCGCACGCCGGCGAGGTCGTCGAGGTGCGCCAGCTGCCAGTCGGCGACACGTTGCGCCAGAGCCAGGGCATCGGGGCGTGGCACCGCCTGCGGCACCGGGGTGGCGGCTGCCGGCTTCGCGGACGCGGTGGGCTGCGCCGACGCGCCTTGCACGCAGGCAGCACCGACCAACAAGACGCCTGCCAGCCGACGCCAATGCCAAGCGCGCGACGGGCGCGCCGTGGCTTGCGCCCTCATCAACGGTGCTCCAGGGCGTAGTCCAGCGCGGCGCTGACCGCGGCGACTTGTGCAGCGTTGCATTGCTGCGGCGTGGCACTGGGGCTGTCCGGATAGACTTCGGTGGTGGTCGTGTAGCGCGCCTCGGTGATGCCGGCGCACAGGCCGAGACGCTTGACCGGGTAGTTGATGACGCCGTGACCGCTGACCGCGGTGCCGATGATGCGGCCCTGCGGGTCCGGCGGCGCGATAGGGGTGACGCGCTCGACCGCGGCGATCACCGCCTGCTGGAATTGTGGCTGCGGGTTTTCGCTGTCGCCGACCAGATAGAAGCCGTCCGGAATGGTGTCGGGCTCGAACGGTTTGCCGTCGCGCGCGGCCAACGCCGGGCGGAATTCGCTCTCGTCGGTATCGGTGGTCTCGTGCAGGTCGATGTGCAGCAGCGCCACCTCGCGCAACGGTGCCAGCAGCTCCCACAAGGCCGCCGACTCGGGCGCCGGGCTGTCGGCGCGGAACGAGCGGTTGGGGTCGATCGCCAAGGCGTTCCAGCGATGGATGCGTTCGTACGCCCAGGGGCTGACGCACGGCACCACCAGCAGGTTGGCACGGCCGGCATAGGCGGCGGCGCGCTCGTCCAGGAACTGCAGCGCACCCTGCACACCGCTGGTCTCGTAGCCGTGCACGCCACCGGTGACGATGGCGGTGGGCAGCGCCGCATCCCAATCGCGGCTGCGCACCGCGTACAGCGGATAGCGCGCCGGCGGATAGTCGACCTCGCCGTACTGCACGACGTCGAAGCGATCGCGCAGCGCATGCACTGCATGCACGACGTCTTCTTCGTAGCTGCGCCGGCGCGGCTGGCGCGACAGCCATTGCTGCTTTTCCGCCTCGCCCCAGGGCTGGCCAGGGGTACCGATGGGATAGAACGCGAGGGTGGTCATGTCAGCGTCTGGTTCCGATGGATTGGGGACGGCCATCATAGCCTCGCCGGCGCGGGTCCTCGGCCTGTCATCGGGCTTCGGCTACGCTTCGCGCTGGCCCACGCAAGCGCAGGACCCATGCGGATTGTCGACAGCACCTACGGCTCCAACGAGGACGGCCTGATCTGGGGCTACCGGTTCTCGCCGGAGCATGCCGCCGAGCCAATCGGCAGCGACGAGGGCGCCGCGTTCCTGCAAGGCGGCGACGGCACCGAGGACGGCGGCGAGCGGGGGCAGCAGGACTTCGTCTGGCTGCATTTCTCGCTGGCCAACCAGGGGGCGGAGCGGTTCATGCGCCGCCACCTGGCGTTGCCGGAGGGCTTCTACGATGCCTTGCGCAGCGAGGTCGGCTCGACGCGGTTGGAACTGGACGACGGCGCGCTGGTGGCGGTGGTCCACGACGTGTTGTTCGACTCCACGTTCGACGCTTCCGATGTGGGCACCACCACGTTGTGCATCGCGCCACGACTGCTGGTGAGTGCACGCCTGCGTCCGCTGCGCTCGGTCGACCGGCTGCGCGCGGACATCCGCGCCGGCCAACCGTTCCGCTCGCCGGTGGAATTGCTGGGGCATCTGCTGCGCGACCAGGCCAACGTGCTCGGCGACATCCTGCGCAAATCCACCGCGCAAGTGGACCAGATCGAAGATCGCCTGCTGGCGCAGCGGGTCGCCGGCGACCGCAAGGCGCTGGGTGCGCTGCGGCGCACGCTGGTGCGGCTGCAGCGCCTGCTAGCTCCGGAACCGACCGCGCTGTTCCGCCTGCTCAACCGGCCGCCGGCGTGGATCAGCCGCGAGGATGTCGTGGATCTGCGGCAGGCCGCCGAGGAGTTCTCCACGGCCATCGGCGACTCGGCGGCGCTGGTCGAGCGGGTCAGGCTGATCCAGGAAGAACTTGCCGCGCTGGTCAACGAACAGACCAGCCGCACCCTGTTCGTGCTGACGGTGGTGACCGTGTTGGCGCTGCCGGTGAACCTGGTCGCCGGCTTGTTCGGCATGAACGTCGGCGGCGTGCCGCTCGGCAGCAGCCACCATGGTTTTGCACTGGTGGTGATGGCGCTGGTGGTGCTGACCGCGGTGCTGGCGTGGTTCTCGTTCCGGCCGCGCGGGGACTGAGTCACGGTCTGCTGTCCTGGGAACCCGCTTCAGCCTGAGGCTTGTGCGAGCGCAGGCGATGTTCTTGCGACGGTGGGTTCACGGTCGCGGCTGAAGACGCTCCTACCGTGGGTGCAACGCGCGGTCTGGCGATCGAATCGCAACTTCAGCGTCGCAGATTGACCTTGGCCAGGTCCAGCACCTGGCCGCCGCGGCCGTCGAGCACGGCTTTGAGCAGGAACAGGCCGAAATCCTTGGCCTGCCCCCACGAGGCTTTCGGCGGCATCACCAGTTCCTGGCGTGCGCTGACCACGTCGACCAGCGCCGGCCCGGGATGGGCGAATGCCTCCTGCAAGGCCGCGCGCAGCTGGCCGGGCCGCTCGACCCGCCACCCGGCCACGCCCATGGCGCGCGCCATCGCGGCGAAATCCGGGTTGACCAATTCGCAGCCGGTGTCGAGCAGCCCGGCGGCTTTCATCTCGATCTCTACGAAGCCCAGCGTGCCGTTGTTGAGCACGATCACCTTCACCGGCAGGCCAAGCTGGCTGAGGGTGATGAAGTCGCCCATCATCATCGTGAAGCCGCCATCGCCCGACAGCGAGACCACTTGCCGCCCCGGATGACTGGCCTGCGCGCCGATGGCCTGCAGCATCGCGTTCGCCATCGAGCCGTGGTTGAACGAGCCCAGCAGGCGGCGCTTGCCGTTGAGCTGCAGATAGCGCGCGGCCCACACGGTGGGCGTACCGACATCGCAGGTGAAGATCGCGTCCTCGGCCGCCAGTTCGCTGACCAGGCGATTGAGCTGCTGCGGGTGCACGACCTCGTCGTCGACATCGATGCGGGCCAGTTCGTCGAGCTCGGCCCGTGCACGGGCGTAATGCGCGCGGGCGCTGTCGAGGTGGCTGGAGTCGGTCTTGGTGTGCACGTGCGGCAGCAGCTGCGGCAATGCATGGCGGAGATCGGCCAGGATGCCGAGCTCGATCGCGGTGCGGTTGCCCAGCGAGGCCGGGTCCAGATCGATCTGCACGATCCGCGCGTGTTCCGGATAGAACTGCCGGTACGGAAAATTGGTGCCCAGCAACAGCAGCGTGTCGCATTCCTTCATCGCCGCGTAGCCGGAGGAGAAGCCGATCAGCCCGGTCATGCCGACGTCGAAGGGGTTGTCGTGTTCCAGCCATTCCTTGCCGCGCAGGGCATGCACGATCGGTGCGCGCAGCTTTTCGGCCAGGGCGATCACCTCCGCGCGCGCCTGCGCGCACCCGGCGCCACACAACAGCGTGACCTTGGCCGATGCGTTGAGGATGTCGGCCGCGCGCCGCAGCTCCGCCGGATCGGCCTGTACCGCTGGCCGCACCGGGGCGGTCCAGGTCGGCAGCGGCGCCTTCAGCGGCTTGAGCGCGGTGTCGCCGGAGATCACCACCACTGCGACGCCGCGACGCGCCACCGCGACGCGGATGGCGCGATCGAGCACTTGCGGCAGCTGCTCCGGTTGCGACGCCAGTTCGACGTAGTGGCTGCATTCCTTGAACAGGATTTCCGGGTGGGTGGCCTGGAAGTAGTCGATGCCGATCTCGCTGCTGGGGATATGCGCGGCGATCGCCAGCACCGGCGCGCCACTGCGATGGCAATCGAACAGGCCGTTGATCAGGTGCAGGTTGCCCGGCCCGCAGCTGCCCGCGCAGACCGCCAGCTCGCCGCTGAGCTGCGCCTCGGCGCCGGCGGCGAAGGCAGCGGCTTCCTCGTGGCGCATGTGGACCCACTGGATGCGGTCGCGCTCGCGCAAGGCCTCGGTGAAGCCATTCAGTGAGTCGCCGACGACGCCATAGACGCGCTCGACGCCGGCGATTTCCAGGACTTGGGCCAGATACTGCGCGGCATTGCCGGTCATCTCGCGCTCCTACCGATGGGCATGCGCGCCAGCTTAGGACCCGGCGAGTGACGACGAAATCATCCTTGCGGATGAGCAGGCCGGACGATCGCCTGCGGTTCGGCGCCCTCGCCTGCGTGCCTGGCTGCGTGCAGGGGCGGCCCCAGGAACTCCACGCCCCACGGCTGCCCGAAAGCCCGCAGGCGAGTCGGCGAGGGATACCCCGCCGCCATCAGCGCCGCCAACTGCTGGAAGAAGACATCGGCCTGCATGCCCGGGCTGATCAACACCAGTTGCCGCGCCTCGCCGTCGCCGATGTTGACGAAGGCGTGTGGCATGCCGCCCGGCACGTGTACCACCTCGCCCTCGCCGACCTCGAACTGCTGTGTGCCGCGCTGCATCAGGTACCGGCCCTGCAGCACACGGAAGGTTTCGGCTTCGCGGTGCCGATGCAGGGGCGGGCCGGCGCCGGGCGCGTGCGCGGTTTCGATCACCGAGGCCGCGCCGTCGAACAGCGCGGGCGGCAGGCGCACCCACAGCCGCAGGCCCATTGCCGCGATCGTCACGTCCGGGTCCGCATCGCAGGCGCCGAAGACCGCCTCGGGGCCTTGCGCGGACGATGAAGCCATTGCCATACCGGCGCGCTGGCGCGATGGCAGTCCGTTGGGCGGATGGGTGTTCATTGCCGTGGCCTGGTGGAGTGCGGGCATCTTCGACGGGCCGGGTCGTCGGGGACTTGATCCAGGTCATGCGCAAGCGGGAAAGGCATAGCCGCTTGCGAATTCTTCATAGCCTCCGCTGCTCGGCCGGGCGCGCTGCCGTGTTTTCATCCTTGGTCGGCGTGGAGAGGATCGGCGATGAAGCTTGGCTGGGCTGGATGGGCAGTGGCGGCAGTGGCGGCATTGGGGGCTTTGACGGCGCAGGCTGGAGAAGTGCGCGTCGAACAGGTGCGCTACCAGGGAAACGATGGCGGGCCGGCGCCGCGCGCGGACCAGTACCGCAACCCGGTCATCGCCGGCTTCCATCCCGATCCTTCGGTGCTGCGCGTCGGCGACGACTTTTACCTGGTCAATTCGTCATTCGGCTATTTCCCGGGCCTGCCGGTGTTCCACAGCCGCAACCTGGTCGACTGGACGCAGATCGGCAACGCCATCGATCGCCCCGGCCAGGTCGACTTCGGCCCGCATGAGCTGACCCGCGGA
>Ga0160436_1000183_pt1 | contig 30808 bp, 24 predicted proteins | sample HID1973M_E0MG_FD_108264 | JGI IMG/M metagenome (GOLD analysis project Ga0160436, IMG submission 108264) | Enriched mosquito-associated microbial communities from UW Madison campus, WI, USA - HID1973M_E0 MG | ecosystem: Host-associated > Arthropoda: Insects > Digestive system > Unclassified ...
GAGGTCGGTGACGGCCTCGACGGTGGCCTTCTTGACGGTGAATCTCTTGGTGAGGCCTTCTGCCTCGATGATCGGTGAGGTGGTCATGCAGCAACGGTAGAAAGCAATGCGGACGGATTCGGTCCGCATTCGGAGGGAAGATTGCTGCATGTCCGACACGACCGGCCGCGCCCTCGCCCTGCTCGACCTGCTGCAGACCCACCGGCACTGGCCCGGGCCCGAACTCGCCGGAAGGCTCGGCGTCACCGAGCGCACCGTGCGGCGTGACATCGACCGGCTGCGGGAGCTCGGCTACCGCATCGAGTCGGTGCCCGGAGCGGCAGGCGGATACCGTCTGGAGGCGGGCGCTGCCCTGCCGCCGCTGCTGCTCGGCGACGAGGAGGCGGTCGCGATCGCCGTCGGCCTGCGGGTTGCGGCCACCCAGCGGCTGATCGGCGGACCCGACACCACCCTCACGGCGCTCGCGAAGCTGCAGCAGGTGCTGCCCGCGCACTTGCGCCGGCGGGTGGAGGCGATCGCGGGCACGGTGCAGGCGACCGGCGTCTCATCCGGGTCGAACGTGTCGGTCGACGTGCTCTCCGATCTGGCGCTCGCCTGCCGCGACCACGAACGCGTGCGCTTCCGCTACACCTCGGCGACGGGGGAGGAGACGATGCGCCGGGTGGAGCCGTACGCACTCGCGCCCGCCGACCGCCACTGGTACCTGCTGTCGTGGGATCTCGAGAAGGACGACTGGCGCACCTTCCGTGTCGACCGTCTCGCCGAGGTGCAGCACACGCGCGTGCTGTTTGAACCGAAGCCGCTGACGCCGGCAGAGATCGAGGAGTTCATCTTCGTCGCCACGTCGTGGGTGCGCACCGCCGTCGAGGCGAGCATCGTGATGGAGCTGCCGATCGACGAGATGCGGGCTGCCTTCGGCCAGTGGGGGCAGGGTTCGGAGCCGCGAGGCGCCGACCGCACCTGGTGGCAGGTGGGCGGGCAGGATGTGCGCGAGACCATGTACGGCATGTCGTGGGTGCCGCAGGGGGTCGAGTACACGGTCGACCTGGCGGATGACGCGCGGGTCGAGCTGCGCGAGATCCTGCAGCGGATGCTGCGCGCGATCGACGCGCCCGCCGCCTGAGTGCGCACGCTGCACAAATCAAGGAGCCCGCTGCACAAATCAAGGAGTTCACCGCTCGAATCAAGGAGTTCGTGTGGCTGGTGTGGCTCCCGTGGCTCATCCGCCACAGGAGCCACACCGCCTCCTTGATTCGAGCGGTGAACTCCTTGATTTGAGAGCCCGGCTCCTTGATTTGAGAGCGGCAGCGGGTCAGACGAGCGGGCGGGCGCCCGCGTACGCATCGGGGTCGACGCCGACGGGCACGTCGAAGAGGCGCGAGGCCCCGGATGCGGTGTAGGGCTCCCAGCCCGGGTCACCGTCCTGGATGAGGGCGACCGCGCCGCCGTGCACCGCATCCGCCAGCTCCTGTGGCGGGTTCGGGCCGGTGAGCCCCGGCACGTGGCGCTCGCCGAGGCAGTCGAAGAAGAACGGCACGTCGATGCAGTGCAGCGCGATGCCGGATTTCGTCGACCGCCAGGCGAACCGGTACACCCAGGTGGGCGCCGAGCCCCGCGCATCCGCAACCCGCAGTACCGTGCTGCGGAAGACGGAGTCGGTGATGAAGCGGCCGAGCGTCGCGGCGGTGCCGCGCGTGTTCACGGGCCGGTTGGCGGCGAGCCAGGGCCGCCGACGGTCGCGGGCGACACCCATCTTGCCGAGCGCGAGGCCGGCCGGAATCCAGCGCAGCTTCTTCTTCGCGCCGTCGAGGGCCATCGAGAACTCGTCGTCGGTCGCGCCGAGCACGAGCGGGATGTCGGCCGAAGCGCCGCCGCGGAGCGCATCGATCGGACGCTCGGGCAGCAGCTCGCCGTCGACGACCGGCGCCCAGGCGAGACCGTCGCCCAGCAGCTCCGCCGCCGCGGCGGCCGGGTCGTCGCTATCGGGCTTCGCCGCCAGCTCCTGCAACTCGAACACGCGCGCCTCGTCGAGCGACGACAGGCCCGCGCGCGTCGGCTCGACGCCGCCCAGTCCGGCGAGACGCCGCCCGAGACGCTCTGCGCGCTCGGCACCCACCACCGCATCCGGGGCCGACATGGCGTATGCGGCATGGAAGAGGCCCCGGGCAGCGGGAACGGCCAGCAGCGTCAGCACGGCCGAGCCGCCCGCCGACTGCCCGGCGATCGTCACGCGCGAGGGGTCGCCGCCGAAGGAGCGGATGTTGTCGCGCACCCACTCGAGCGCCAGCAGCTGATCGCGCACCGCGCGGTTGGAGGGCGCATCCGAGATCCAGCCGAAGCCGTCGAAGCCGAGCCGGTACGAGATCGCGACCGTGACGATGCCGTCGCGCGCGAACGCTGCGCCGTCGTACCAGGGGCTCGCGGGGGAGCCGGCAACGTATCCGCCGCCGTGGATGTAGACGAGCACGGGGGCCGCGCCGGCGAGGTCGGGTGTGAACACGTTGACGTTGAGGGTCGGGTCGCCCGGGATCGCCGGCTCGGGGATGAGCGTGACCTCGTCGGGGTTGTGACGCTTCGGCGTCGGACCCTGCTCGAGTGCGTCGCGCACACCCTCCCAGGGACGCTGCGGCACGGGCGCCGCGAAGCGCAGCTCGCCCACGGGCGCCTCCGCGAACGGGATGCCGAGGAACGCGATCGAGCCGTCGTCGCGTCGGCGCCCGCGCACGCGTCCTGCGGCGGTCGCCGCCTCGACGAACTCGCTCACAGGGGCAGCTTCAGCTTCTTGCGCAGCATCGCCACGTGACCGGTGGCCTTGATGTTGTAGAGCGGCAACGTGATCCGACCCTCCTCGTCGAGCACGAACGTGGCGCGGATCACGCCCGTCACCGTGCGTCCGTAGAGCTGCTTCTGGCCGTACGTGCCGTACAGCTCGTGCACCTGGCGGTCGGGGTCGGCGAGCAGCGGGAAGGTGAGGTGCTCCTCGCTCGCCATCTTCGCGATCGCGGGCACCTGGTCGCGCGAGACGCCCACCACCTCGTAGCCTTCGGCGGTGAACGCGTCGAGGCGGTCGCGGAAGTCGCACGCCTGTCCGGTGCACGCCGGGGTGCCCGCTTCGCCGTAGAAGTAGAGGATCACCTTGCGGCCGCGCGACTGCGACAGGGTGAACGGTTCGCCGTGCTGGTCGACGAGCGTGAAGTCCGGGGCGAGCTCGCCCGCTTCGAGTCGGACGGGGGCAGGAGTCTGAGTGGCGGCGGAATCAGTCATGCTCTGGTCATGCTATCGTTGTCCCTCGGCCGGTTCATCCGGCTGCGCACCTCTAGCTCAATTGGCAGAGCAACTGACTCTTAATCAGTGGGTTCCGGGTTCAAGTCCCGGGGGGTGTACGAAAGCCCCGTGCGTTGCTCTCGCCAGCAACTGCGCGGGGCTTTTGCTTTGCCTTGATGCGTTCTGAATTTCGTTTTGTGCGCTCGGTGCGAGCAGTTCGGCTGGTGACCGGGCCGCGGATAGAGTCGCCGCATGCATGGCTCCTGCGTCTTCTGCGATCTCATTCGCGACAACGCGGCGAACTGGGTCGCCGATGAGGAGCACGCCCTCGCGTTCCAGCCGCTTCCCGAGGACACGTTGGCACCCGGGCATACCCTCGTCATTCCGCGAGGGCACCGGGAGGGTCTGTTCGGCGCGAGCGAGCGGGAGTTGGCCCAGGTGATGGAACTCGTCCGTCGGGTCGCGGCAGGGATGCGCACGGCTTTGGGGAGCACCGGCACGTTCCTGATTCAGGCGAGCGGCCCCCATTCCGGCGGAACGGTGCCGCACCTGCACTTCCACGTGGTGCCCTGTTGGGACGACGACGACGCGGACTTCTGGCCGGACGTGCGGTCTGCACATGCCGTCGCCGGCGACCCCTACGCCGCGATCCGTGCAGCACTCGCCTGACGGTTGAGCCCTTACGCCGACCCGCGCACCACGAGCTCGGGCGCGAGCACTTCGTGGCGGGGCAGCATCCCGGGGTCGTCGATCACGTCAAGCAGCAGGCGGGTCATCTCGGCGGCGATCGCCTCGATGGGTTGCCGGATGGTGGTGACGGTCGGGCGGCACATGAGGGCGGCGATGGTGTCGTCGTAGCCGACGACGGCCACCTCGCCGGGCACGTCGACGCCGCGTTCGTGGGCGGCGAGGATGGCGCCGACGGCCATGTTGTCGTTGGATGCGAACACGCCGTCGACACCTTCGGCGAGCAGTTGGATCATGGCGTGCGATCCGCTGTCGACCGAGAAGGTGCCGGCGGCGGATGCGACCTCCGCGAACCCGAGGCGGCGCGCGGCTCCGAGGAACCCTTCGAGGCGGTCTTCGGCGCCCGCCACCTCGACCGGTCCGGTGATGATGCCGAGGCGGCGGCATCCGCGTGAGGCGAGGTGCTCGGCGGCGAGGGCTCCACCTGCGCGATTGTCGACGTCGACGTACGAGATGGGGGTGGGGTGGCTGGGGCGCGAGAACAGCACGACGGGCACCTTGGCGCGAGTGAGCATCATCGGCAGCGTGTCATTGGCTTCGGCGGAGACGAGCAGTACGCCGTCGGCGTTGCCTTCGCGCACGTAGCTGACGACGCGTTCGCGTTCGGCGTCGGTCACGGCGAGCATGAGCACCGGGTCGATCTCGCGGGGTCGCAGCGACCCCATGAGGCCGCCGGCGACGCGGGCGAAGAACGGGTCGGCGAGCACTTCGCCGAGCCCCCACTGGCGCAGGCTCGAGTCGGCGCCGGAGACGACGACGAGCACGGTTCCGGTGCGCCGGGTGACGAGGGTGCGGGCGGCGCGGTTGGGCACGTAGCCGGTCGCGGCGACGGCGGCGGTGACCGCCTCCACGATGTACGGCGCGACGCCCGGTTTGCCGTTCACGACGCGGGAGACGGATGCGCGCGAGACTCCCGCGATGCGGGCGACCTCTTCGAGGGTGCTGGCGACGGGCGCGTCGGCGCCGATGCCGGTGGTCGTGTCGTCCGAGCTCACGAGGCGAGCCTACGGCGTGGGAGCGCTCCCCCCGGAAAGACAGGCAGAGAGCGCTCTATGAATCTCAGAGAGCGCTCTATGAGATTCGGCCGGACTCGTGCATACTGAGCACGTCTGGGCGCCAGAGAGCGCTCTCTGACGTGGTCAACGACGAACACGATCCGATCCAGGAGTTACCCGCAATGACGCGAGCAGCCTCTTCGCTCAACACCCCGCCCACCCGACCCCTCCGTCGACTCACCGCCGGCCTCGCCGCGTTCGCCATCGCGATCGTGGGCATCGGCCTCGCGGGAGCCGACGCCGCACCCGCACAGGCCGCCGGCCCGCAACTGCTGTCGCAGGGCAAGCCGGCCACCGCATCCAGCCCCACCACGGGCGCCGTCGCGGCTCGCGCCGTTGACGGCAACGCCGGCACCCGCTGGGAGTCGGCCCACGGCATCGACCCGCAGTGGCTGCAGGTCGACCTCGGCGTGACGTCCGACATCACCGAGGTGCAGATCGACTGGGAGGGTGCGAACGCGAAGGACTACACCCTCGAGGTCTCCGACAACGGCACCGACTGGGACGTCGTGGCCACCAAGACCGGCATGGCGGGCGGCAACCGCTCCGACGTGCTGCCGCTGACGGATGCGGAGGGCCGCTACGTGCGCGTCGTCGGCACCGCGCGCAACCTGAACTACGGCTACTCGATCTTCGAGTTCCGCGTGTACGGCACGATCGCCGTGTCGTCGCCCGCGACCCCGACGGGGAAGGCCGTCGAGGTGGTCGGCACGTTCGGCGACTGGGACCTCTACGTCGACGGCTCGCCCTACACGGTGAAGGGCCTCACCTGGGGTCCGAAGACCACCGGCGCGGGCGCCATCTCGGCAGCCAAGCTCGACGAGTACCTCGACGAGCTCGTCTCGCTCGGCGTGAACACGATCCGCACCTGGGGCACCGACGCCGACTCCGACGTGCTGTTCGACGCGGCGGCCGACCACGGCATCCGCGTGATCGCCGGATTCTGGATCCAGCCGGGCGGCGGCCCCGGCTCGGGAGGGTGCCCCGACTTCGTGACCGGCACCGACGCCTACCTCGACGCGGTGCGCGCGGATGTCGCCACCTACGTCGCCGAGTACAAGGACCACGACGCGATCCTCATGTGGAGCCTCGGCAACGAGTCGCTGCTCGGCCTCGGCAACTGCTACACGGGCGCGCAGCTGGAGGCCCAGCGCAACGCCTACGCCGCGTTCGTCGAAGAGCTCGCCCAGGACGTCAAGGCGATCGACGCGAACCACCCGGTCACCTCGACCGACGCGTGGGTGGGCGCCTGGCCCTACCTGAAGAACAACGCCCCCTCGCTCGACCTCTACGCGATCAACGCGTACGGCGCGCTCGCCGGCGTGCAGGACGCCTGGACCGCGGGCGGGTACACCGTTCCCTACGTGGTGACCGAGACCGGTCCGCAGGGCGAGTGGGAGACCCCGGCGGATGCGACGGGCAAGCCGTCGGAGCCCTCGGATGCCACCAAGGCGCAGGCGTACCTCGACGCGTGGAGCGAGATCACCTCGAACGACGGCGTCGCCCTCGGCGCTACCATGTTCCACTTCGGCACCGAGACCGACTTCGGCGGCGTGTGGTTCAACATCTTCCCGGGCGAGAAGAAGCGCGCCGCCTGGTACGCGGTCGCCCAGGCGTACGGCGGGCCTGCCGCATCCGGCAACAAGCCGCCCGTGATCACCGGCGTCACCGCCCCGGCGACCGCCGCCGGAGGCTCGACCTTCACCATCGGCGCGACCGTGACCGACCCCGAGTCGGATGCGACGACCGTCTCCATCCGCAAGTCCGGCAACTACGCCACCGGTGACGGCGCGCTGACCGCCGCGACGGCCACGGCATCCGGCTCCGGCACCTGGACGGTGACCGCCCCGACGGATGCCGGCGTGTGGAAGTTCTACGTCACCGCGACCGACGACCAGGGCAACATCGCCTACGCGCCGCTCTCGGTGGCGGTGACCGACTCGTCGGGCATCAACGTGGCGCTCGGCAAGACGGCGACCGCGTCGTCGGCGCAGGACCCGGCTGCCAACGGCGTCGACGGCAACTCCACCACCAAGTGGGGGAGCGCCCTCGACGGCAGCTGGAACGGGCAGGACGACGAGTGGTACCAGGTCGACCTCGGCGCCACCTACCGGGTCGACCAGGTGAAGCTGCTCTGGGAGGGCGCCGCGTACGGCAAGGACTACGACATCCTCGTGTCGACCAACGGCACCGACTGGACGACCGTCGCCCAGAAGCGCGGCCAGACGGCGGGAACCCACGGCGTCACCTTCGCCGAGACGGAGGCGCGCTTCGTGAAGTTCCAGGGCATCCACCGCGGCAGCACCTTCGGGTACTCGTTCTTCGAGTTCCAGGTGTTCTCGCAGGACGGCCTGGCCGTCGGCTCGCAGATCGTCTGCGGACGCGACCTGGTGAACGCGGGCGGCGTGACCGCCACCGCATCCCACGGCAACGGCAACGACGCCGTCGACCAGAACGTGTGGTCGCGCTGGGACTCCGGAGTCGTCGAGACGCCGGTGGGATCGGGCAACTACGTGGGCCGTGACGGCGAGTGGCTGCAGGTCGACCTCGGCCAGACCACGAGCGTGTGCGGCATCAAGCCCACCTGGGAGGGTGCCTTCGCCGCCGACTACGACGTGCAGGTCTCGGTGAACGGAACCGACTGGACCACCGCCGCGCAGGTGCGCGGGGTGGCCGGAGCCGGCCCCGAGGTCACGCGCTTCGAGCCGGTCACGGCGCGCTACGTGAAGATCGTCTCGGTCACCCGCGGCACCCAGTTCGGCATCTCGATCTGGGACCTCGAGGTGTTCGAGCCCCGCACGATCCTGCTGCCGACGACCGAGCTGCTCGGCGACCACGTGCTCGTGTTCGACCCGACCATGGACGCCCTCGACATCCAGGCGATCATGGACTCCGTCTTCGCCGACCAGGAGGAGGACCAGTTCGGCGAAGGGCGCTGGCAGTTCTTCTTCACCCCCGGCAGCTACAGCGTCGACGCGCGGGTGGGCTTCTACACCTCGCTCGCCGGCGCGGGCCTGGAGCCGACCGACGTGGAGATCCACGGCGCCGACTGGGTCGACGCCGAGTGGTTCGGCATGAACGCCACCCAGAACTTCTGGCGCTCGGCCGAGAACCTCACCTACGCGCCGGATGGCGGGGTCGGCCGGTGGGCCGTCTCGCAGGCCGCGCCGCTGCGCCGCCTCAACGTGGTGGGCGATCTGCTGCTCGACTCGGGCCGCTACGGCTGGGCCTCGGGCGGCTACATCGCCGACTCGAAGGTCTCGGGCTACGTGAAGTCGTGGACGCAGCAGCAGTGGTACACCCGCGACAGCGAGGTGGGCACCTGGGCCGGCGGGGTGTGGAACTTCGTCTACTCGGGTGTCGAGGGCGACCTCTCCACCGGGGATGCGGCCGGATCGCCCCGCGCGACCCTGCCCGCCATCCCGGGCACCTGGCCCACCCCGCCCGCGACCGCCATCGCGACCACCGGAGCCGTGGCTGAGAAGCCCTTCCTCTACCTCTCGGGCTCCGACCCGGAGTCGGAGGACGACTGGTCGGTGTTCGTGCCGTCCGTGCGCAACGGCTCGACCGGCGCCACCTGGACCGACGGCACCGGCGCCGACGACGGCTCGTCGCTGCCGCTCAGCTCCTTCTTCGTCGTGAAGGAGGGTGCGACCGCCGCACAGGTGAACGCGGCGCTCGACGCCGGCAAGAACGTGCTGTTCACGCCGGGTGTCTACCGGATGGATGCGACCCTCCAGGTCGACCGCCCGGGAACGGTCGTGCTGGGCCTCGGCCTCGCCACGATCATCCCCACCGGCGACTCGTTCGGGATGCACGTGGCCGACGCCGCAGGCATCCGGATCGCGGGCCTGCTGTTCGACGCGGCCGTCACCGAATCCCCGGCGCTGCTGGTGGTCGGCGACAAGGACGTGCACGTCGACCACGGTGCCGACCCGATCGTGCTCAACGACGTGTACATGCGCGTCGGCGGCCCGGTCGCCGGCAAGGTGAAGGCGGCCATGATCGTCAACGCCGACGACACGATCATCGACCACCTGTGGTCGTGGCGCGGCGACCACGGCGAAGGCATCGGCTGGAACGAGAACACCTCCGACTACGGTCTCGTGGTCAACGGTGACGACGTGTCGGCGTACGGCCTGTTCGTGGAGCACTACCAGAAGTACAACGTGCTCTGGAAGGGCGAAGGCGGCCGCACGATCTTCTACCAGAACGAGCTGCCGTACGACGTGCCCGACCAGGCCGCCTGGGATCACGACGGCATCCGGGGCTGGGCCGCGTACAAGGTCGACGCCCACGTGACCACGCACGAGGCATGGGGGCTCGGGTCGTACTCGAACTTCACCTCCGACACGGAGGAGGCGGAGATCGTCGTCGACAACGGCTTCGAGGTGCCGAAGAACGTGCCGGGCGTGAAGCTGCACCACCTGCTCACCGTGTCGCTCGGAGGCGAGGGCATCTTCGCCGCCATCGTCAACGGGGTGGGGGAGCGCCAGGAGGCGACCGAGCCGAAGTACCTGGCCGAGTACCCGATCCCCGGCGACGAGGATGCGGGGATCAACCCGGCCCCCGCGCCCGAGGACCCGGCGACGAACCCCGACACCGAGCCCGGCTCGGGTGAGCCGGAGCCGTCGGGAGACGTGGATGTGGTGCTCTCGGCCGCGTCGGTGGTGCAGGGCGGCACGGTGCACGTCGAGGCGAGCGGGCTGCCTGCAGGCGCCCCGGTCGAGGTGTGGCTGCATTCCGCGCCGCAGCTGATCGGCACGGCGACGGCCGACGCCTCGGGTCGCATCTCGCTCACCGTGCGGGTGCCCGCCGGTACCCCTGTCGGTGCCCACTCCATCGTGGTGCTCGCACCCGCGGCCGGCGTGCAGGGGGTGGCGGCGCTTCAGGTCACCGCCGCGAGCCTCTCCGCGACCGGCGCCGCGGTCGGCGGCTCCATCGCCCTCGCGGTGCTGCTCCTCCTCGGCGGGGCCGCACTGCTCGGGGCCCGCAGGCGGGGGGCCGCCGTCGGGTAGGCGGGCACGAGCAGGAGGGCCGGCGCGGGAGACCGCGTCGGCCCTTCGGCGTCGGCCCTTCCGCGTCGGCGGTCTGAAGCATTGTCAACTCGCTCCCCGGCTGGCACCATGCAGGAATGACGCAGAGTCTGGTGATCGGCATCGCCGTCGTGGTGATCGCGCTCGCCGTATGGATCGGGTACCTCGTCGTCAGCCGCCGCACGCGCCGGAGCGGGCTGGCGCCTGCGGACGCCGATGCTGCACGGGAGGCCGAGCGCGCGGGCGACGCGGCCGTGTCGACGGCGATGGCGAACCGCATCCGCGAGGGCCGCCGCGGGGTGTGACCGGGCGCCTCTCAGCGCGACTCAGCCCAGCAGCGCGACCACGCCATCCGTGATCGCGTCGCGCACGTCGGCGTCGTCGGCATCCTGCGGCCCGTCGCCCGGCTGGATGCCGTAGTCGCCGAACTGGGCGTGGCTGGCATCCGGGATGGTGACGAACTCCGCATCCGCCGGCAGCAGGTCGGAGGCCGCCTCGATCTTCGCCTCGGTGGAGAGCTCGTCGTTGCCGCCGATGAAGGTGAGCGCCCGGATGCCGGTGCCCGACAGGTCGACGGAGCAGTACGAGCCGAACAGCACGATCCCGCTCACGTCGTTCGTCTCATCCGCCGCGTACATGCAGGCGCGCACCCCGCCGAGCGAGTGCCCGCCGACCGCCCAGCTGCCGACGCCGGGTGCGAGACCCTCCCAGGTGGCGAGCGGGCGCGTCTCGAAGATCGCGAAGTTGAGGGTGGGCCGTGCGATCACGACGGTGATGCCGGATGCGGCCACGCCCGAGAGCTTGTCGGCGTAGGCGGCCGGGTCGACCCGCGCGCCGGCGAAGAAGACGAGGCCCTGCCCGTTCGGGTTCGCGGGCGCGAGCACGACCCCCTCCGCCGATTCGGTGACGGTCACGGTCTGTTCGGCGCGGGCGAGCGGGCCCTCTTCCGCCATCATCGGGCTCGATGCCCAGGCAAGGAAACCGGCCGAGACGGCGACGACCGCTGCGGCGACCGCGATCAGCACGGCACGCACCCGCGCGCGTCGCTTCTTCTTCAGGGCTGGGGCGCTCGCGGTCACCCTGACACGATAAGCCTGTGACCCTCCCCGCCGATGCCCTCGACCTCGACCCCGTGCTCGGGGTGCGGCACAAGTCGGTGCCGCCCGAGTTGTGGGGGAGACGAGCCTCCGAAGCGGCGGCCGATCGCATCCCCGTCGCGCGGTTCGCCACACCCCTGCTCACCTTCGACCGTGCCGCATCCGACGCGAACGTCGCCGGGCTCACCGGCTGGGCCGCAGACCGTGGCCTCGAACTGGCGCCGCACGGCAAGACGACGATGGCGCCCGAACTGTGGCGGCGGCTGCTGGACGCCGGATGCTGGGGCCTCACGCTGGCGACGCCATGGCAGGTGCAGGTGGCGCGCGCGGCCGGTGCGAACCGCATCCTGCTCGCGAACGAGGTGCTCGACCCCGTGGGCGCCGCCTGGATCGCGGGCGAGCTCGACGCGCATCCGCAGTTGCAGCTCGCGTGCTGGGTCGACTCGACCGCATCGGTGTCGGTGCTCGCGGCCACCGCGGGGGAGCGGCCGATCGACGTGCTCGTCGAGCTCGGCGGCGCGGGGGGACGCACCGGCGCCCGTGGCCTCGCCGCCGCGCTCGCGGTCGCGGATGCGGTGACGGCCGAACCGCGCCTGCAGCTGCGGGGCGTCACCGGGTACGAGGGCAGCTACGGCTACGACCGCGAGCCCGAGACGGTCGCGCGGGTGCGGGCGTACCTGGCCGAGCTCGCGGAGCTCGCCGAGACCCTGCTCGACGCCCATGACATCCCGGATGCGATCGTGACGGCCGGCGGCTCGACCTGGTTCGACGTCGTCGCCGAGCAGCTGGGAGCCCTCACCCGGCGCGCCCGGGTGATCCTGCGATCCGGCGCCTTCCAGTCCCATGACGACGTGTTCTACGCGGCGACGTCGCCGGCGGAGGCGGGGCTCCGCCCGGCGCTCACCGTGCGCACGCGGGTGCTCGCGCGACCCGAGCCGGGCATCGCCGTGCTCGATGCGGGCAAGCGCGACGTGCCCGCCGACTACGACCTGCCCGTCGTGCTGCAGACGGGAGAGGGACGGATGCTGCCGGGCGCGCGGGTGGTCTCGCTCGCCGACCAGCACGCCCGGGTGGAGTTGCCCGCGGATGCGGTGCTCGAGGTGGGGGAGGTCGTGCTGCTCGGCATCTCGCACCCGTGCACCGCGTTCGACAGGTGGCGGCTCATCCCCGAGGTGGAGGACGGACGCGGCGCCGATCCGCGGGTGACGGGGTTCATCGCGACGTTCTTCTAGTGGATGTCGGACGCATTGTCTACGCTGTCCACATTCCCCGGGAGGACCACCACATGACCGACCTGACCACGCTTCGCGACGCCCTCGACTCCGAGACCCTGCTGCCCGGCGACGCCGCCTACGAGGCGGTTCGCCCCGCCTACTTCGGGGTCGGAGACCCCGCCGCCATCGTGCGCCCCACCACGCCCGAGCAGGTCGCCGACGCGCTGCTCCTCGCACAACGACAGGGTCTGCCGGTGTCGGTGCGCAGCGGCGGCCACGGCGCGAAGGCGTTCCCCAACCCCGACGGGCTCGTCATCGACATGGTCGGCTTCGACACGATCGAGGTCCAGCCCGATGGCACGGTGCGCGTCGGCAGCGGCGCCACCTGGGGTGCCGTGGCCGAGGCCCTCGCACCGCACGGGCTCGTCATCACCTCCGGCGACACCCGCAACGTGGGCGTCGGCGGGCTCGCCCTCGGCGGCGGGATGGGCTGGCTCGTTCGCGCGGTCGGGCTCACGATCGACATCATCGAGTCGGTCGAACTGGTCACCGTCGACGGGCGCCGGCTCACCGCATCCGCCGATTCCGAGCCGGAGCTGTTCTGGGCGCTCCGCGGCGGTGGCGGCAACTTCGGCGTCGTGACCCACTTCACCTTCCGGCCGACGGCCCTCTCCTCGGTCGTCGGCGGGCGCATCCACCTCGCCCTCGACGATCTCGCGGGCGCCCTCACCGCGTGGCGCGACGTCATGCGCGAAGCGCCCGACGAGCTGTCGGTCACCTTCCTGGCGCTGCCGGCGTTCGAGCCGGGTGCCGCGCCGAGCGCGCAACTGCTCGTCTGCTACGCGGGCGACGACGAGGCCGCCGGTCTCGTCGCGATCGCCCCGTTGCTCCAACTGCCGGGCGTCACCGGCTCCGACATCGCGCTGCGGCCCTACGCCGACCTCGTCGAAGAGGTGCAGGCGCCGCCGCCGGTCACGATGGTCGGCGGCAACGGCTTCGCCGACCTCGACGACGCCTCGATCGCCGACTACGTCGCGTCGGTCACCGAGTCGCCCGGCCCGACCATCGCATCCATCCGCTACCTGGGCGGCGCGTTCGCGCGGGTCCCCGCCGACGAGACGGCATTCGCCATCCGCGACCGGGAGGTCATGCTCTTCCGTGTGGTGCTGCTGCCGCCGGATGCCGCTCCCGAGCTGATCGCGGCCGCCGAGGCCCCGTGGGCTCCGATGAAGGCGCGCATCACGAGCACCTATGGCAATTTCGTCGAGAAGGGCGACGCGTCGCAGATTCCGCTGCTGTACCCGCCGGCCACCCTCGAGCGGCTGCGCGCGGTGAAGAAGCAGTACGACCCCGAAAACGTGCTGCGCCGCAACCACAACATCGTCTGACGGCAACGCGCCGCCGTAGGATCACCCTCCTGTTGTGCAGGATCCCCCTCCCGTTGTGCAGGATCCCCATTCCGTTGTGCAGGATCCGGGCACCTCGCACCCCTCTGCACTCCCGCTGGTCCGGGCATCCGACTGACTGGTCCACGAAGAGCTCCTGCACAACGGCAACAGCTCCTGCATAACCGGAGGGGACTCCTGCATAACGAGAGGGGATCCTGCACAACGGAACCCGCCCCCGCGGTACAGGACGCGGGAGCGGGCTCCGGTGGTGGCGGTGGTCAGGCTTTCGGCTCGGAGCCGAACACTTCGCCCTCCATGGCGTCGTAGCCCTCGGCTTGCGGGTCGCCGTGCAGGCCGCCGGAGAGCGCGTACTCCTCCTCCGGCGAGAGCACCAGCTGGTTGCGGCCCCACAGCGCGAATCCGAGAAGGATCAGGATGTAGACCGCCGCGATCGCGATGATCGCCGGCTGGAAGGCGGGGTTGAGCAGGAACCCGAGGAAGATCAACGCCGCGATGACTGCCGCGATGACGGCTCCCGGGATGCCCCACGGGCTCACGTAGGGGCGCTTCGCGTTCGGGTACTTCCGCCGCAGGATGATGAACGCGATCATCTGCAGCAGGTAGGCGAGCACGGCGCCCCATACGGCGATGTTGAGCACGATCGCGCCGACCACGCCACCCGCATCCGGGTTCAGCTTGGTGACCACGTCGAGCACGATGAGGGCGACGAATCCGATCACCGCGCCGACCACGAGCGCCACCCACGGCGTCTGGCGCTTTCCGGTGAGCGAGAAGAACTTCGGGTAGTAGCCCGCGCGGGAGAGGGAGTACATGTTGCGCCCGTAGGCGAACATGATGCCCTGGAGCGAGGCGAGCAGCCCGATCAGCGCGAACAGGGCGAGCACGGCGGCCCAGGTGTCGCCGACGATCGCGCGGAAGCCGTCGAGCAGCGGCTCGAGCGAGACGCCCATCGCCTCGGCACCGATGACGCCCGTGTTGAGGAACAGCACCAGAAGGCCGGTCACGATGAGGGTGCCGCGCGCCCAGAAACCCGCTCGGGGGATGTCGCGCACCGGGTTGTGCGCCTCCTCCGCCGCGAGCGGCAGCTCCTCGATTCCGAGGAAGAACCACATGGCGAACGGCAGGGCGAACAGGATCGGCAGGGGCCCGTTGGGCAGGAACGTCGACGAGCCGGCGACCGCGGGGTCGGGCTCGATGTTCCACAGCGAGTCCCACGAGAACACGCCCGAGAACAGCGCCATCGCCGAGAACACGAGCAGGATGCCGATCGAGATGATCGACACGACGATCGCGAACCGGAACGAGATCGCGGATCCGGCCGCGTTCAGCGCGATGAAGACGAGGTACAGCACGACCCACCAGATCCACATGTTGTCGGAGAGGTCGAAGTTGAGCAGCTCTGCGGTGATGAAGTTGGCGTACTGGGCGGAGAAGAACACGATCACCGCGGTGGTTGCGACGTATTCGATCGTCTCGGCGAGGCCGGTGACGAGACCGCCCCACGGGCCCATCGCCGATCTCGCGAACGAGTAGGCGCCGCCGGTGTGGGGCATCGCGGCGGCCATCTCGCCGATCGAGAAGATCATGCCGTAGTACATGGCGACGAGGATCACGAAGGCGACGAGCATCCCGCCGAAGCCGGCGAACTCGATGCCGAAGTTCCAGCCGGAGAAGTCGCCTGAGATGACGGCGGCGACGGCGAGACCCCAGAGTCCCCATACGCCTGCCGCGCGCTTCAGTTTGCGCTTCTCGAAGTAGTCGGATCCGGCCGCCGAGTACGTGACGCCCGCTACCTTCCTCTGGTCTGACATTCCGGTCCTTCCACTGAGGGATGTGGACACGCCCAGGACTCCGGCGTCCACGCTTGGCTGAAAGAATGGCGCTCATTGGTACCTGATGTCTACCTTTGGGTGTAAACATCTTGTGACGTCGCCGGAGGGATGCTCGGCTGCGCCTAGGGTGTAATGGTCGGGTCGACGGCCGATCCGACGAGGGGAGAGTCATGGCAGTGCGCTCCGGCAACCTGGAGCTCGCAGAGCTCGAGGGCCTCATCCGCGATGAGAGCATCGACACGGTGATCGTCGCGTTCCCCGACATGCAGGGGCGTCTGGTGGGCAAGCGGGTCTCCGCGCGGCTCTTCCTCGACGAGGTCGCCGAGCACGGCGCGGAAGCGTGCAACTACCTGATCGCGGTCGACGTCGATATGAACACGGTCGACGGCTACCGCCTCTCGAGCTGGCAGACCGGGTACGGCGACATGGTGCTGAAGCCCGACTTCGACACCCTGCGCCTCATCCCGTGGCTGCCGGGCACCGCGCTCGTGATGGCCGACCTGGCGACCACCGACGACGTGCCGCTCGAGCAGAGCCCCCGCGCGATCCTGAAGGCGCAGCTCGAGCGTCTCGCCGAGCGCGGTCTCACCGCCTTCGTCGGCACCGAGCTCGAGTTCATCGTCTTCGACGACTCGTACCGGGAGGCGTGGGCGAAGGGCTACCGCGACCTCACCCCCGCATCCGACTACAACATCGACTACGCGCTGCTCGCCTCCACGCGCATGGAGCCGCTGCTTCGCGACATCCGCCTCGGCATGGATGGCGCCGGCATGTACTGCGAGGGCGTGAAGGGCGAGTGCAACCTCGGCCAGCAGGAGATCGCCTTCCGGTTCACCGAGGCGCTCGCCACCTGCGACAACCACACCATCTACAAGAACGGTGCCAAGGAGATCGCCGACAAGCACGGCAAGTCGCTCACCTTCATGGCCAAGTTCAACGAGCGCGAGGGCAACTCGTGCCACATCCACCTCTCGGTGCGGGATGCGGATGGCGGGGCCGTGATGGCGGGCGACCGCGACTACGGCTTCTCGCCGCTCATGGAGCACTGGATCGCCGGCATCCTCGCGACCATGCGCGAGCTGACCCTGTTCTCGGCGCCGAACATCAACTCGTACAAGCGCTACGCGGAGGGCAGCTTCGCGCCCACGGCCGTCGCGTGGGGCATCGACAACCGCACCTGCGCGCTGCGGGTGGTCGGTCACGGTCCGTCGCTGCGGGTCGAGAACCGGGTGCCGGGGGGAGACGTGAACCCGTACCTGGCGGTCGCGGCGATCATCGCGGGCGGCCTGTACGGCATCGAGAACGAGCTGGAGCTCGAGCCGCTGCTGTCGGGCAACGCCTACACCTCCGACGCGCCGCGGGTGCCGTCGACCCTGAGCGAGGCGGCCGCCCTCTTCTCGCAGTCGGTCGTCGCACGCGAGGCCTTCGGCGACGAGGTCGTCGACCACTATCTGAACAACGCGCGGGTCGAGCTGGCCGCATTCGAATCCGCCGTCACCGACTGGGAGAGGGTTCGCAACTTTGAGCGCTTCTAGCACCGGCAGGCCGTTGATCGGCCTCACCACCTACCTGGAGCAGGCGCAGCAGGGGGTGTGGGATGTGCAGGCGTCGTTCCTGCCGAAGGTGTACTTCGACGCCGTGAACCGCGCCGGTGGCATCGCCGTGCTGCTTCCGCCGCAGCCGGTGGATGCCGAGATCGCCGCGTCGGTGCTCGAGGGCCTCGACGGGCTCATCATCACCGGGGGCAAGGACGTCGACCCGGCCCGCTACGGCCAGGAACCGCATCCGACGACCGACGAACCGCGCCCCGACCGCGACGCGTGGGAGGACGCCCTGCTCACGGCCGCGATCGAGCGGGAGCTGCCCTTCCTCGGCATCTGCCGAGGTCTGCAGGTGCTCAACGTGAGCCGTGGCGGCAGCCTCATCCAGCACCTTCCGGATGTGGTGGGCGACACCCGCTACAACGCGGGCGGAGGCGTGTTCACCGTGAACGATGTGGAGATCGACGGCGGAACGAAGCTCGCCGAACTGGTGCCGGATGCGAGCCTCGGCGTGAAGAGCTACCACCACCAGGCCATCGACGAGGTCGGCGACGGGCTCGTGGTCACAGCACGCAGTGACGACGGCACCATCCAGGCGGTCGAGCTGCCGGGCGTGCCGTTCGGGGTCGCCGTGCAGTGGCATCCGGAAGAGGATGCGGCCGAGGATGCCCGGCTGTTCGCCGGACTCGTGGATGCGGCACGCGCCTACCGCGCCGGGAAGGCGGATGCCGCGTGAGCACGACCACCCTCATCGATCCCGCGACCGAGCAGGTGATCGGCGAGATCACTCACACCTCTCTCGAGGAGGTGGATGCGGCGGTCGAGCGTGCGCGGGTCGCGCAGCGCCGCTGGGCGGCCCTCGCGCCTGCCGACCGTGCTCTCGCTCTGCGGCGCTTCGCCGAGGTGGTGAACGCGCACGTCGAGGAGCTCGCCCAGCTGGAGGTGCGCAACTCGGGGCACCCGATCTCGTCGGCCCGCTGGGAGGCGGGCCATGTGCGCGACGTCCTCTTCTACTACGCGGGGGCGCCGGAGCGGCTGATCGGTCAGCAGATCCCCGTCGCGGGCGGCATCGATGTGACCTTCCACGAGCCGATCGGCGTCGTCGGCGTCATCGTGCCGTGGAACTTCCCCATGACGATCGCGTCGTGGGGGTTCGCACCGGCGCTCGCCGCGGGCAACGCCGTGCTGCTGAAGCCGGCCGACTGGACCCCGCTCACCGCGATCCGGCTCGGTGAACTGGCCCTCGAATCCGGCCTCCCCGAGCATCTCTTCCAGGTGCTGCCGGGCCGCGGCTCGGTCGTGGGCGAACGCTTCGTCACTCATCCGCACGTGGGCAAGGTGGTGTTCACCGGCTCGACCGAGGTGGGTGCGCGGGTGGCCGCGGGATGCGCGGAGCGGCTGAAGCCCTCGACCCTCGAACTCGGCGGCAAGAGCGCCAACATCGTGTTCGCGGATGCCGATCTCGAGCGCGCCGCCGCGATGACCCCGGGTTCGGTGTTCGACAACGCGGGTCAGGACTGCTGCGCCCGCAGCCGGCTGCTCGTCGAGCGCAGCGTGCTCGACCGGTTCCTCGAGCTGCTCGAGCCCGCGGTGGCGGCGTTCCGGGTGGGCGCGCCGGGAGACGAGGGCACCGAGATGGGGCCGCTCGTCTCGGCGGCTCATCGCGACTCGGTGGCGTCGTTCCTCGACGATTCCGTCGACGTCGCCTTCCGCGGCAACGCCCCCGACGGACCCGGGTTCTGGTTCGCGCCGACCGTCGTGCTCGCCGGCCGCGCCGACCGCATCGCCACCGACGAGGTCTTCGGTCCCGTGCTCACGGTGCTCCCGTTCGACGACGAGGCCGACGCGCTCGAACTGGCGAACTCCTCCATCTACGGCCTCTCCGGCTCGATCTGGACCAACGATCTCGGCCGCGGCATCCGCGTCGCCCGGGGGCTCGAATCCGGCACCATCAGCGTGAACTCGCACTCGTCGGTGCGCTACACGACTCCCTTCGGCGGCATGAAGCAGTCGGGGCTCGGCCGTGAGCTGGGTCCGGATGCGGCGCTCGCCTTCACCGAGACCAAGAACGTCTTCTTCTCCACCGCTCCGCGTCAGTAAGGATCACCATGAGCATCGAACCGATCGACCTCACCCAGCGCCTCGCCGGCCGCGTGGCCGTCATCACGGGGGGCGCGAGCGGCATCGGCCTCGCCACCGCCCGGCGCTTCGCCGCGGAGGGCGCGACTGTCGTCATCGGCGACGTCGACCCGCTCCCCGGGGAGGCCGCCGCGGATGAGGTGGGGGGCTTGTTCATCCCCGTGAACGTGGGCGACCAGGAGAAGGTCGACAACCTCTTCGACACGGTGGCGCGCGAGCTCGGCTCGGTCGACATCGCCTTCAACAACGCGGGCATCTCGCCCGCCGACGACGACTCGATCGAGACGACGGAACTCGACGCGTGGGACCGCGTGCAGCTCGTCAACCTGACGAGCGTGTATCTCTGCTCCCGAGCGGCCCTCCGCCACATGGTGCCCGCCGGACGCGGATCGATCATCAACACGGCGTCGTTCGTTGCCGTCATGGGGTCGGCCACCTCGCAGATCTCCTACACGGCGTCGAAGGGCGGCGTGCTCGCGATGACGCGCGAGTTGGGCGTGCAGTTCGCGCGTCAGGGCATCCGCGTGAACGCGCTCTGCCCGGGACCCGTGAACACGCCGCTGCTCAAGGAGCTCTTCGCGAAGGACCCGGAGCGGGCGGCCCGCCGCCTCATCCACGTTCCCGTCGGCCGGTTCGCCGAGCCCGAGGAGCTGGCCGCCGCGGTCGCGTTCCTCGCGAGCGACGACGCGAGCTTCATCACGGCGTCGACCTTCCTCGTCGACGGCGGCATCAGCTCCGCCTACGTGACCGCGCTGTGATCGTCAGGCGCGGCGACGATCCGCCGCGCTCCGCTCCGCGGCACGAGCGTGGTCGCACCGCTTCGCGGGAATGAGAGGAACTCCGATGGTGGACGAACCGGGCACCGACGACACCTCGCTCGTCCGCGAACTGGTGTTCCGTCCCGTGCGGTCGGGCAACTCGCTCGAGGACACCGTCTCGCGCCTGATGCAGACCATCCGGCTCGGAGTGGTGGCGCCGGGCGGCGCCCTGCCGTCCGAGCGTGAGCTGGCGGTGCGGTTCTCGGTGAGCCGCGACACGGTACGTGAGGCCATCAAGGAACTCTCGGAGGCCGGGTACCTCACCGCGCGTCGCGGGCGCTACGGCGGCACGTTCGTCTCCGATCCGCTGCCCAGCTCCGGCCCGGCGACGCCGGCCGGCGAGGGGGAGCTCGACGACCTCGTCGCACTCCGCGAGGTGCTCGAGGGCAGCGCCGCGCGGCTCGCCGCCACGCGCGAGTTGGGCGCCTCTCAACGCGCGGAGCTGTGGGGCCGCCTCGCCGAGGTGCAGGCGGCGTCGGAGTCCGACTACCGGCGCCTCGACTCCCGGCTGCACCTGACGATCGCCGAGCTCGCCGGCATCCCGTCGCTCGTGGGTCTCATCGCCGACAACCGCACGCGGGTCAACGAGCTGCTCGACAGCTTCCCGCTGCTGGCGCGCAACATCGAGCACTCGAACCGCCAGCACGAGGCCATCGTGCTGGCGATCCTCGCCGGCAACGACGCGGGGGCCGAGGATGCGATGCGCGAGCACCTCGAGGGTTCTGCCGCGCTGCTGCGCGGGTTCCTCGCCTAATGCCCCGCGAGTAGTCGTATTCGGCGGCCCAAACGCCGTTTGAGCGCCCCGAATACGACTCCTCGCGGGTAGGTGCGGGACTCAGGCCTCGGGAGCCTTCGGGGTGCGCGGCTTGGGGGCCGCCTTGGGGGCAGGGGCCTTGGGGGCGGCTGCCTTGGGCGTGGCCGCCTTGGGCGCCGCCGCCTTCGGGGTGGCTGCCTTCGGGGCTGCGGCCCTGGGGGCGGGCTTCGTGGGCGGCACGACGGAGGTGGCGGCAGCAGATGCGTGCGACGCCGCCGACTTCGGTGCGGCGGGCGCGGCGGCCGGCGCTGCGGTCGCGGCGGGCTTCGCCGGCGCGGGGGCGGGAGCAGCTGCCGGAGCCGGCGTCGCGGCCGGAGCCGGCGCAGCTGCCGGTGCGGGCGCGGGGGTCGGAGCGCTGGGGGTGGCGTACACCGACTGCGGGGGCAGGTCCTTCGCCTTCGGGCCGTGCTGGTCGACGTAGAGCTGCGCGGCCTTCGTGGCCACGAGCAGGAAGCGCACCAACAGTACGGTCACGCCGATGACGACGGATGCGACGATCACCGTGCCGATCAGCTGCACGAGAGCCGCGAAGAACGAGTAGAAGGGTCCGTATCCCCAGTCGAAATTCATCACCACTCCAGTTCGTTGTGCTTGTTGTCTTCGACGACGGTGCCGACCGCGATCGCGACCGAGCACGCCCACGCCACCCACATGAGGATCAGCCGCCAGTCACGGGGGCCTTTGCGTGTCGCTTGCACGACGCCGACTGCGCCGAAGAGAGAGCTGAGAACGCTCGCGTTGAAGATGAACTTTCGCACGGGACCTCCTTCGGCCTCCGTCCACGCTACCCCGCGGAGGTGGCACGCGGGCCCCGAACGTGTGCATTCGCTGAGCGTTCACTCCCAGTTTGACCGATCGGTCAAGAACTGACCGAGTGGTCAGCTAGCGTCGTTTTCATGCAGACGACCGCCTCCGACGTGCGCCAGGTCGCGCTCGAGGAGTTCGCATCCGCCGGATACCTGGGCACGTCGATCCAATCGATCGCCGACCGCGCCGGGGTCTCGAAGGCGAGCGTGCTCTACCACTACTCCTCCAAGGAGACCCTGCTCGATGCGGCCCTCAGCCCCGCCATCGACGCGATCGCCGAACTGCTGCCGCGCACCACGCAGCTCGCGGGCACCCCCGAGCAGCGGGAGGGCTTCCTGGCCGACTTCGTCGACCTGCTGCTCGGCCACCGGCTCGCGGCCCAGATCTTCATCACCCAGTCCGGCGCCCTCGTCGACGTGCCCGTCGTCGCCCGCGCCCAGGTGCTCATCCAGCAGATCGCGGCGGCCCGCCCCCAGCAGTCCGTCGACGACCAGGTCCGCTTCGCGGTCGCCCTCGGCGGCGCCGCCTACCTTCTCGCCCAGACCGGACAGCTCGGGGTCGAGGACGCCCCCGACGGCGACGCGCTCCGCACCTCGCTCATCCGCATCCTCGGCGAGCTGCTCGCCCCCGTCACCATCGCCTAAGGGACTCTCATGGCCATCCTCCTCTCCCGCCTCGGGCGTTTCGCCTACCGTCGCGCGGTGCCCGTGCTGATCGCCTGGGTGCTCATCGCCGCGGGTGCCGTGATCGGCGGGCTCGCCCTCGGCGGCACCATGCAGGACTCGTTCAAGATCCCGGGAACCGAGTCGCAGGAGGCCATCGACCGCCTCGCCGCCGTGTTCCCGCAGACCGCGGGTGCGAGCGGCCAGGTCGTCATCCACTCCACGGGCGGCCCGGTCGACGAGGGCGCACTGCAGACCGAGATCGAGGACCTCGCCACCGACTTCGGCGACCTCGACGGGGTCGAGAACGCGGTGTCGCCCTTCAACGAGTACGCCGTCGACGCGGTCAGCGACGACCACCGGACCGCCGTCATCCAGGTGCAGTTCACCGGCTCCAGCGAGTCGGTCACGGATGACACCCTCGCCGCCGTGCAGGACCTCGGCGACACCCTCGCATCCGACACCGTGCAGGTCGAGTACGGCGGCCAGGTGTTCCAGGGCTTCCACATGGGCATCACGATCATCGAGGTGATCGGCGTGCTGTTCGCCGCCCTTGTGCTCATCATCACCTTCGGCTCGCTGCTGGCCGCCGGCCTCCCCCTCATCTCGGCGATGTTCGCGCTCGGCGCCTCGATGGGCGGCATCCTCGCGCTCTCCGCGTTCACCACCCTGTCGACGACCACGCCGATGCTCGCGCTCATGATCGGTCTCGCGGTCGGCATCGACTACGCCCTCTTCATCCTGTCGCGGCACCGCAACCAGCTCGCCCACGGCATGGACCCGGAGGAGTCGGCCGCCACCTCCGTCGCCACCGCCGGCGGTTCCGTCGTGTTCGCCGGCGTCACCGTGATGATCGCCCTCGCGGGGCTGCTCATCGTCGGCATCCCCTTCCTCGGCATGATGGGCGTCACCGCCGCGTTCGCCGTGTTCCTGGCGATGCTCGCCGCGATCACCCTGCTGCCCGCGATCATGGGGCTGCTGAAGGGCAAGCTGGCGCCGAAGCCCGGATCCCGTGCCGCGTTGCGCGCCCACGCCCACGACGCCGAGAACGAAGACGGCACCGCTAAGCGCCGCAAGACGCTCGGGGAGCGCTGGGTCGGGCTCGTGCTGAAGGCACCGATCGTCTTCATCCTGGCCGTGGTGGCCCTGCTCGGGGTGGCCGCGATCCCCGCCACCCAGCTCGCGCTGGCGCTCCCGGATGGCGGATCGCTGTCCGAGGAGGAGACCTCGCGCCGCGCCTACGACCTGACGGCCGAGGCGTTCGGCCCCGGGCGCAACGGCCCCCTCATCGTGACCGTCGACATCACCCAGACCACCGACGTGCTCGACGACCTCGACTCGATCGCCGCAGAACTCGCCGACGTGCCCGGCGTCGCATCCGTCGGCACGCCCATCCCGAATCCGACCGTCGACACGGCGATCATCCAGGTGATCCCCGAGACCGGCCCCTCGGATCCGGAGACGACGGCGCTCGTGCAGCACATCCGCGACCTCGGACCCTCCATCGAGAAGGAGTTCGGCACGGCCATCGCCGTCACCGGTTCGACTGCCGTCGCCATCGACGTGTCGAGCCAGCTCGACGGCGCCCTGCTGCCGTTCGGCCTGGTGGTCGTGGGGCTGTCGATCATCCTGCTCATGATGGTGTTCCGATCGATCGTGGTGCCCATCAAGGCAGCCCTCGGCTACCTGCTCTCGGTGCTCGCATCGTTCGGGATCGTGGTCGCCGTCTTCCAGTGGGGCTGGGGCGCCGAGCTGTTCCACGCCGTGCCCGGGCCGATCCTCAGCTTCATGCCGATCCTGCTCATGGCGATCCTGTTCGGGCTCGCGATGGACTACGAGGTGTTCCTCGTCTCGGGCATGCGTGAGGCGTACGTGCATGGAGCGAACCCCAGGCAGGCGATCGTGCGCGGCTTCTCCGGAGCGGCTCGCGTCGTCACGGCCGCCGCGCTCATCATGTTCTTCGTCTTCGCGGCGTTCGTGCCCGAAGGGGCCTCGATGATCAAGGTCATCGCGCTCGGCCTCGCCGTGGGGGTCGCCGTCGACGCGTTCCTCGTGCGCATGACGCTCGTGCCCGCCGTGATGGCCCTCTTCGGCAAGCACGCCTGGTACCTGCCGAAGTGGCTCGACCGCATCCTGCCCAACGTCGACGTCGAAGGCGAAGGCCTGCGCTCCCACCTCGACGACCTCGAGTGGGCCGAAGGCCGGCTCGCGGCGGGCGAGGCGATCACGCTCGACGGTGTGGTCGCCGGTGTCGAGGGTCGCGAGGTCGGCCCCTACGACGGCGCCGTCGCCGCCGGATCGATCGCCCTCGTCGGTGGGGATGCCGCGCGTCGCCGAGTGCTCGCCGCCACCGTCGCCGGGCGTCTGCCCGCGGTGTCGGGCCGCGCACAGGTGGCCGGGCGCCCCCTGCCGAGCGAGACCGCGAAGGTGGCGCGCCACGTGTCGTTCGCCGAGTTCGGCGACGCCGTTCGCGAGGGCGAGCTGCCCATCGGCGAACTGCTCACCGAGCGTCTGCGTCTCACCGGGCGCTGGTACCACTCGTTCACCGCACGCCGCAGGGCGCGCGCCTGGGTCGCCCGCATCCACGACGTCGTCGGCGCCTCCGGGTCCGCCGTGCCCATCGGATGGGGCACCACACTCGCCTCGCTGCCGCCCGTCGAGCGCGCGACCGCCACACTCGGCGTCGCCCTCAGCGAGCGCACGGCGGTGGTCGTCATCGACTCCGTCTCGCCCCTTCCCGGCACCGACGGCGGGGCCGCATTCCTCGCCGCCGTCGACCACCTCGCCCCGGCATCCACGACCGTCGTCATCGGCGCCGCCGGTGCGCACCAGGTCGTCGCCCCCGAACTCTCCCGGCCGGTCGCGCACTACCGACCCGCCGACCTCTCCGAAGGAGCCCTCCGATGAGCCAGACCGCTCAGGTCCAGCCGACCCGCCGACGCTGGGTCCGCATCCTCGCGATCGTCGCCGCAGCCGTCGTGCCGCTCGCCTTCGCCGGCCTCACCATGGCGGCGCTCGCCGACACGGAGGACGGCATCCACCGCATCCCCGCGGCGATCGTGAACGAAGACGAGATGGTCACCCAGACCGCCGCCGACGGCACCGAGACGCCCGTCCTCGCCGGTCGTCTGCTCGTCACCGAGCTCACCGGAACCGACTCACCCGGCATGGACTGGAAGCTGTTCAACGCCGAAGACGCCGAGACGGCTCTCGCCGACGGCGACGTCTACGCGGTGCTCACCATCCCGTCCGACTTCTCCTCGTCGGTCGTGTCGCTCTCGGGCACCGACCCGACCCAGGCGCAGCTGTCGCTGCAGACCGACGACGCGCACTCCTACCTCGCGGGAACCGTCGCGCAGTCGCTCGGCGACGGCATGGTGCGCACCTTCGGCTCCGAGCTCACCAAGCAGTACATCTCGGGTATCTACGCCCAGTTCGGCAGCGTGGGCGAAGCGTTCACGCAGGCCGCCGACGGCGCCGCTCAGCTGTCGGACGGTGCGGCGCAGGCCGCCTCCGGCTCGGCGCAGTACGCGGATGGCGTGGCCCAGTACACGGGTGGCGTCTCGTCGCTGTCGAAGGGGCTCGGGCAGCTGAAGTCGCAGACGTCGCAGCTCGGCGCGCTGGGCACAGGTGTCGCGAACTACACCAGCGGGGTCTCGCAGATCTCCGCCGGCTTGGACCCGCTGGTCGCGGCGATGCTGGCCGACCCCAACGTGCCCGCCGCCTACAAGCAGAGCCTCGGGGAGCTCAACGGTGGCCTGAAGGCCGTCGCCGCGCAGGGTTCGTCGCTCGCCGCAGGCGCCTCCGGACTCGGGGCACTCTCGTCGGGTATCGCCCAGACTGCCGACGGCGCATCCAAGCTCGCCGCCAACGGACCGACCATCGCATCCGGCGCGCAGAGCCTCGCCGACGGCAACGCGCAGCTCGCATCCGGCGCGACCGAGCTGGCCACCGGCCTGCAGTCGGGCGCCGACCAGCTGAGCGGCGCCTCGGATGTCACGGGCGACGACGCGGCCGCGGTCGCCTCCGACCCGGTGGGCCTCGAGGTGACCACCGCGAACCCCGTCACCGAACTCGGCCAGATCGTCGGCACTTTCCTCGTGCCGCTCGGACTCTGGGTGGGCGCGCTCGCGATCTTCCTGGTGATCCCGCCGCTCAGCCGTCGGGTGCTCGCATCGACGGCGGGTTCGGGCCGCGTGCTCGGCTCCGAGCTGGCCCGAGCCTCCGCGATCGCCGCCGTGCAGGCGCTGCTGCTCGTGGCGCTCATGCACTTCGCCGCGGGCGTCTCGTGGGCGCTGCTTCCCGCGACCCTCGGGTTCTCGCTCGTCGCCGCGTTCGCGTTCACCGCGTTCCACCAGTTGCTCACCATCGGACTCGGCCGCGCAGGTCTCGTGATCTCGCTGCTGCTCGTCTCGCTGCAGCTCGCATCCGTGGGGGTCATCCTTCCGAGCCAGGCGCTCGCCGGCCCGTTCAGCTGGCTCGGCAGCATCATGCCGCTCGGCTGGGCGACCACCGGCCTGCAGCAGATCGTCGCCGGCGGAGATGCGGGTGTCGCGGTCGGCGCCGCCGTCGGTCTCGCGGCCTTCGGGCTGCTGAGCCTGCTGGTGAGCCGGCTCGCGATCCGTCGAACCCGCCGCGCGAACGCACTCGGGCTGCTGCTCCCCGCGACCGCCTAGGCGCCGCGGCCGCACGCGAGGGGGGTGCCCCCCAACGCGTCTGAGCTGCCGCGCGCATCCCAAATCAAGGAACTCCGCGCTCAACTCAAGGAACTCGACGCACAACTCAAGGAGTCGGCGCACAAATCAAGGAGTCGACCGCTCGAATCAAGGAGTCCGGAGCGGAATTCGGCCACACGCGCCACTTCCGCCACAGGAGCCACACCGACTCCTTGAGTTGAGCGGCGAACTCCTTGATTTGAGCGCGCGACTCCTTGATTTGAGAAGAAACCACTCAACCATCCGGCGAGGCCGGACGCGCTATGCCTTCTCGGCCTTCTTCTGCGCGCGCCGCGCCTGACGGATCTTGAGCGGCAGGTTGGTGCCCATCTCGAACGGCTCGCGCGTGGCGTGCTCCTGGCTGAGGTGCTCGCGAGCGAAGGCAACCGTCTCGATGAGCTTCTCGAGCCGGTACTGCTCGTCTTTCTCCTGGCGCACGTTCACCTCGGCGACGACGTTGCCGTCCCATCCGATGCTCGCCAGGTACTGCAGGGTCTCGGCGACCGGCTGGGTGCCCTCGCCGGGCAGCAGGTGCTCGTCGAGGATGGCGCCGTCGGCGGCGGAGGTGCGGCCGTCGCACAGGTGGATGTGGCGCAGCTTCTCACCCATCGCCATCGCCATCTCGAGGCTGTCGCGGCCCGACAGGGAGGCGTGCGAGAAGTCGAGCGTCATGTGGTCGACGTCGAGGTCGAGCGGGTCGGGGGAGGGCGCGTAGGCCTTCATCGAGCGGCCGCGCACCGTCCACGGGAACATGTTCTCGACCGCCACCTCGACCCCGGAGTTCTGGGCCGTCTGGCGCACGATGCGCTCGAAGTTCTGGGCGTAGCCCGACTGCCAGCGGAACGGCGGGTGCACGACGACAGAGTCGGCGCCGACGGCGGCAGCCAGCTCGCCCGACTTCTCGAGCTTCACCTGCGGGTCGCGGCCCCACACGAAGGTGGTCAGCAGCAGCACGGGGGCGTGGATCGCCGTGATCGGCAGCTCGTAGCGGGCGCTGATCTCGAGCAGCTTGGCGGCATCCTGGGTCACCGGGTCGTTGGTGACCATGACCTCCATGGAGTCGAATCCGGCGAGCCGGGCGATGCGGAACGCGTGCTCCACCGCGAACGGGTAGACGCAGGTGGTGCTCATGCCGACGGAGATCATCACGGCTACGTTAGTTGCTCCGTATGTCGTGCGCGTGAAGTCTCAGCAACTGCTCATGCCGCGCCGAGCGACTTCCCGTCTCGCTCGCACGGGTAGTGTGGGGACATGGCCGACGAGAGCTACAGCTTCGTCGTCGTGTCCAACCGTCTCCCGGTCGACCGTGTGGTCGATGAGGCCGGCAATGCCAGCTGGAAGCAGTCGCCGGGGGGCCTCGTCACGGCGCTCGAACCCGTCATGCGCGCTGCCGACGGCGCGTGGGTCGGATGGGCGGGCCAGGCCGACATCGAGCTGGAGCCTTTCGACGAGGGCGGCATCCGCATCGTGCCGGTGCCGCTGAGCGAGTCCGATCTCGAGCTCTACTACGAGGGTTTCAGCAACGACACCCTCTGGCCGCTCTACCACGACGTCATCGCGCAGCCCAGCTACCACCGTGTCTGGTGGGACCGCTACGTGCAGGTCAACCGGCGGTTCGCGGATGCGGTGGTCGAGATCACCGCGCCCGGCGCGACGGTCTGGGTGCAGGACTACCAGCTGCAGCTGGTGCCGGCGATGCTGCGCGAGCGGCGGCCCGACCTCCTCATCGGGTTCTTCAACCACATCCCGTTCCCGGCGTACGGCATCTTCTCGCAGCTGCCGTGGCGCGGGCAGATCATCGACGGCCTGCTCGGCGCGGACGTGGTCGGGTTCCAGCGGGTGGCGGATGCCGGCAACTTCTCGCGCGCCGTGCGGCGGCTCCGCGGGTACACGACGAAGACCCCGTACATCGAGGTGCCGGGCGTCGACGACGGCCCGTCCCGCCGGGTGATCGCGAAGGCGTTCCCGATCTCGATCGACGTCGCCGGTTTCCAGGCGCTCGCCGAGAGCCCGGCCGTGCAGGAGCGCGCCCGCCAGATCCGGGAGGATCTCGGCAACCCGGAGACGATCATGCTGGGCGTCGACCGGCTCGACTACACGAAGGGCATCACGCACCGGTTGAAGGCGTTCGGCGAGCTGCTCGCCGAGGGCGGCCTGTCGGTGGAGGACATCACGCTCGTGCAGGTGGCCACGCCGTCGCGTGAGCGGGTGGAGAGCTACCGGCAGCTGCGTGACGAGATCGAGCTCGCGGTGGGCCGCATCAACGGCGACTACGGCACGATCAGCCATCAGGCGATCAGCTACCTGCATCACGGTTTCCCCCGCGAGGAGATGGCGGCGCTCTACCTCGCCGCCGACGTGATGCTCGTCACGGCGCTTCGCGACGGCATGAACCTGGTGGCGAAGGAGTACGTCGCGGCACGCTCCGACGAGGACGGCGTGCTGATCCTCTCCGAGTTCACCGGCGCGTCCGATGAGCTGCGGGCCGCCCTCCTCGTGAACCCGCACGACATCGACGGGGTCAAGGACGCGATCCTGCGCGCGATCGCGATGCCGCGGCACGAACGTCGCAAGCGGATGCGGTCGCTGCGACGCCGGGTGTCGGAGAACGATGTGAAGCACTGGTCCGACTCCTTCCTGTCGACCCTGCGCGGCACCCGTGCGGAGCCGGGCTGGCAGGGCAACGATCTGCCGCCCGAGGTGGAGTGGACGATCGAACGAGCGCCGAACCGGTGAGCACTCGACTGCCGGAGCCGCTCGTCGGGGCGCTCCGCGAACTGGCCAGGGTGCGCCGTCTGCTCGTCGCGCTCGACTTCGACGGCACGTTGGCACCGGAGGTCGATTCGCCCGAGCAGGCGCGGGCGCTGCCCGAGGCCCGCGAGGCGGTGCTGCGGCTGCTGGCCCTCCCGCGCACCCGTGTCGCACTCGTGAGCGGGCGTGCGTTGCGATCGCTCATCCAGGTGGCCGACCTGCCCGACGAGGCGCTGCTCGTCGGTTCGCACGGCATCGAGCTGCGGCTCGACGACCCCAACCAGCGCGTGAGCCTCGACACGGCCGAGCTCGAGCGGGTCGACGTGCTGCACGAGGTGCTCAGCCAGGTGGCCGACTCGATCGACGACGTCTGGCTCGAGACGAAGCCCGCCGGTTTCGCGCTGCACACGCGGCTGGCCACGGATGCCGACTCTCGGCTCGCGCACCTGGTCGCCCTGCGGGAGGCGCAGGCCGAGCTCGACGACCTCACGATCCGCGAGGGCAAGAACGTGCTCGAGTTCGCGGTGCGCTCCACCACGAAGGGCGAGGCGCTCGAGCATCTGCGGCGCTACACGGCGGCGGATGCGGTGTTCTTCGCGGGCGACGATGTCACCGATGAAGACGCCTTCGACGCGCTGCAGGCCGACGACCTCGGCGTGAAGTCGGGCCCCGGCCCCACCCTCGCGCCCTTCCGCGTCGCGGGACCGGAGCAGATCGCCCACGTGCTGACGGCGCTCGCCACCTTCCGCGAGGGCGACGTCCACGAGCAGTGATCGCGTCCGGCGCTGTTGGTCAGCACCGGCATACGCGCGAGAGTAACCTCGAATCCATGCCGGACAGCGACTTCCCTGGTACGAACGCGCCCATCGATCACAAGCCCCGCTCACGCACCGTCACCGACGGGATC
>Ga0160436_1000188_pt1 | contig 30676 bp, 29 predicted proteins | sample HID1973M_E0MG_FD_108264 | JGI IMG/M metagenome (GOLD analysis project Ga0160436, IMG submission 108264) | Enriched mosquito-associated microbial communities from UW Madison campus, WI, USA - HID1973M_E0 MG | ecosystem: Host-associated > Arthropoda: Insects > Digestive system > Unclassified ...
CAGCAGGGCTTCGGCTTCTACCAGGTCACCCAGAAGGATGGCGCGCGCTGTTCCTCCGCCGTGGCCTATCTGCAACCGGCGCGCGAACGACCCAACTTGCAGGTGGTCACCGGTGCCCTGGTCCGCCGCATCGTGATTGAGCAGGGTCGCGCGGTGGCGGTGGCCTACGCCCATCGTGGCCGTGAAGTGTTGGCCCAGGCCGGCCAGGAAGTGCTGCTCAGCAGCGGGGCAATCAACTCTCCGCAACTGCTGATGCTCTCGGGCATCGGCCCGGCCGATCATCTGCGCGAGCATGGCCTGGCTGTGCAAGTGGACCTGCCACACGTGGGGCAGAACCTGCAGGATCATCTGGACATCTGCACCTTGCAGCACGCCACCCAGCGCATCACTTACGATCGCGCCAGCGAAGTCGGTACCGCTTACCAATACTTCCTGCGCGGCCATCGTGGCCCGGGCAGCAGCAATATCGCCGAAGCCGGCGCTTTCATCCGTTCGCCGCTGGCCACCGATGAGCGTGCTGACCTGCAACTGCATTTCGTCCCGGCCATGCTCGATGATCATGGCCGCCGCCGCCTCAAGGGCGATGGCTATACCGTGCATGCCTGCTTCCTGCGTCCGCGCAGCCGCGGCCAGTTGCTGCTGGCCAATGCCGACCCGCGCAATCCATTGCGCATTGAAGCCAACTACCTCAGCGATGCCGAAGGCTTTGACCTGCGGATGATGGTGCAAGCAGCCAAGGTAGCGCGCGAGGTGCTGGCGCAGCCCGCCTTCGATCACGTGCGTGGCGAGCCCATTTTTCCTTGCCGCAACAACCTGACCGATGCCGAGTTGGCCGATTTTGTGCGCGCCAAGGCCGAAACCATCTATCACCCCATCGGCACCTGCCGCATGGGCAACGACGAGGCTGCCGTGGTCGATCCGCAGTTGCGCGTGCGTGGCGTAGCGGGTCTGCGCGTGGTCGATGCCTCGGTCATGCCCACTCTGATTGGCGGCAACACCAACGCGCCCACCATGATGCTGGCCGAGCGCGCCAGCGATCTGATCCGCGGTGTGGCTGCCTGAATAGGGGAGCCTGCGCTGGCAGGCTCATCCAGTCGTCGAATCTGCGACCGCGCGCACGTCGATCTTGAACTAGATGAACGACATGCGCGCGGATCCTCCTGCCATTTGTGCATTGAGGATTGCGGTCTTATTATCCGACCAGCACGTGCAAAGCAGGCGATCAGATCCATGAAGAAGAAGGTGTCACGGCGGCAATTGCGCCCGCTCCGGTTCGGACTGCTCGGGCTGCTGATCCCGCTGACCCTGGTCTCGACCGCACAGACACCTCTGAGCACCGGCGAGATCCATGGCCAGGTCGCCAGCGTGCATGCGCTGCCTGCGACCGCCAGCGTCAGCAGCGCCGGCCTGTCGACGGCCGCCACCGCGCTGGCTCCCGGCTTTGACGTGGCCCGCTTTGAAATGATGGCCCAGCAACTGACGATGGGCGAGCGCATCCCCGGCATGGCCTTGGCCATCGTCCACAACGGCAAAGTGCTTACCGCCAAGGGCTACGGCGTCACCGACGTCAGCGCACCGCAAGCCATCGACTCGCACACCGTGTTCCGCCTGGCCTCGCTGTCCAAGGCTTTCGCCGGCACCCTGGCTGGCCTGCTGGTCAATGACGGCTCGCTGCGCTGGGACAGCAAGGTGGCCGACTACGTGCCCAATTTCCATCTCAGCGATCCCACCGCCACACAGCGCGTCACCGTCGCCGACCTGCTCAGCCACCGCGTTGGCCTGCGTGCGCACAACGCCTTTGATCGCGATATCGAAGGCAACGCTGACTACTACACGGTCGCCCAGAAGCTCTCGTCGGCGCCGATGACCTGCCTACCGGGCCAGTGCTACGCCTACCAGAACGTCGCCTTCAGCCTGTTTGGCGACGTCGTGTTTGCCGCCACCGGCGGGTTTTACGAACAAGCGGTGGATCGCCGCATCTTCAAGCCCTTGGGCATGAACGATGCCAGCCTGGGTTTGGCCGGCATCGAGAACAGCGCGCGCTGGGCGCGTCCGCACGTGCGTAGTCGCAATGGCTGGGTGGCGATGACGCCCAAGCCCACCTACTACCGCCTGGCGCCTGCCGCCGGCGTCAACGCCAGCATCAGTGATATGGCGCAATGGCTGGTCGCGCAGACCGGTCACCGCACCGACGTGCTGCCGGCGCCGATGCTGGCCACCTTGCATGCGCCGCTGGTGTCCACGCCGGGCGAGATGCGCGCCGGCTGGCGCCGTGATCGCATCTACTCGGCCAGCTACGCATTGGGCTGGCGCGTGTTCGACTATTCGCGCCATCCGGTGGTCTTCCACGCCGGCGCGGTGCAGGGCTATCGCGGCATGGTCGCGCTGCTGCCCGAACGCGACCTGGGCATCGCCATCCTCTGGAACAGCGACAGCGCCGCGCCCTCGGGCCTGCTGCCGACGATCCTGGACCAAGCCATGGGCCTGCCGCCGCAGCAGTGGCTGGATACGCCCATGGACACCAGCGACCTATTGATGGCCGACTCGCCTCAGCCGGCGAATGACAGCGGCACGGCCGCCAGCCAAGCCACCGCCTCGCCGCGCTGAGTCATCAAGAGAATTTGTTGAGCCGCGCCCTCGAGCCGGCTCACTTGCCCGCGGGTTGCTCCAGCACGTTCTTCAGCGCCGCCAGGCCGCGCTCAAAGTCGCCGCCAATCATCTTGTCGAACAGCAGCCCCATCCAGCGATTGAGCGGGTTGTAGCCATGTTGACTCTCAAAGCGCCAGCTCACCCGCGTCGCCGTGCCCTCCGGCGTCAGCACGTAGGTGGCCGTCGCGGCTGAGCCGCCAAAGTCCAGCGCCACCACCACCTTCTGGTTCGGCACGCTCTCCAGGATCTTCTGGCTGCCGCTGCCCACCGCGCGATTACCCGACCACTGCATGCCCGCGCCCACGCCTGCAGCCGGGCCGGTGTATTCGTACTTGGCGTCAGGGTCGGCAGCGAACCAGGGTGACCACTCATTGAAGCGTCGGAAAGAATTGAGCGTGGCAAAAACCTCAGCCTGAGGTCGCTCGATCAGCACGCTGCGCTCCACCTGGGTCTGCGCGGGCAAAAGCAGGCTGCCACCCACCAGCACCACACCCAACAAGGCCAGCATGGCCAAGGTCCACTTCAGGAATTTCATGCACTCGCTCCGTCCAGACAGGGCGGCAGCTTAAGCCCAGGCGAAAAAAAACTCTCCCCCCGCTGGGCACGGGGGAAGAGTCTGATGGATACGGCTAATCGGGGTGTGGCTTAGATCAGCGGAGCCGGGGTGGCCGGCAGCGCGACCGGAGCCGCTTTCTTCTTGGACTTGCGGGCAGGCTTCTTGGCGGCCTTCTTCGCAGCCTTCTTGGCCGGCTTCTTGGCAGCCTTCTTGGCGGCCTTCTTCACGGTCTTCTTGGCAGCCTTCTTTGCGGCCTTCTTGGCGGGCTTGCGAGCAACTTTCTTCGCAGCCTTCTTCACGCCCTTCTTGGCGGCCTTCTTGGCAACCTTCTTGGTGGCTTTCTTAGCGACCTTCTTGGCGGCCTTCTTGGTTGCCTTCTTCGCAACCTTCTTCGCTGCCTTCTTCACGGTCTTCTTGGCGGCTGCCTTCTTGGTCGCCTTCTTGGCGGCCTTCTTGGCGGTCTTCTTCACGGTCTTCTTGGCGGCTGCTTTCTTGGTCGCCTTCTTGGCGGCCTTCTTGGCAGGTTTCTTAGCGGCTTTCTTCGTTGCCATGGGATGGCTCCTCGTCAGTGATCTTGGATTAGGTAAATCGGGGTACGACACCTCTGCCCTAGGGCAGGCCCAGTTGCAAAATCAGCCGCGGGAGTCGGACCCGCTGGCAACCGTCGACGCGCCAGGCGCGTTGAAGCGGATTTCTTTGTGGAGGCCTTTCTTTTGCGGCCCCCTACAAATACGAAAGCACCCGCGTCGACCAGCGTCGCGGGTGCCGAAAAGGGAATCTGGGGTGTTTTTTCTGGGGAAGCGATGCCTGCGTCCGCCGCTTGCCGGGCTGGGACGATGGGCCTGATTGTCACTCGCGCTGTCGTATTGATCCGACTCACTCGCTTCCGCAGCAACTGTCTGCTGCGCGAAACCTAATCACGCTTTTTGGACGTGTCAACACCTTTGCGAAAAATATTTCTCGGCTGGCTAGGGCGGGCCGCCGCACCGCGCATGCCGTCGGCACCGACTCGGCCGCGCGGCAAACCGCCGCAGATCCCTCGCACAGGATCGCGTTGAGAAAAAAACGCGGGAAAACTAGCGATTTTTTTTTGTCGCTTACGGGCGCGGGGAATTTTCGCCTCACCTTTGCCGACGCGGGCGTGCGCCGTAATTGGTGTGCTCGGCATCCCAACAGGGGTTAAAAAAAGTTTCGCGCGAGCGGTCGGTTTGGGGTGTCGCAAGCACCCGATTGCGCCGAACTGCGCAAACTTTTTCGCATTCGGCGACGGCATTCGGAGGTGGCGACAGACTGCAAATCGGATCCGCGAAGCAGAAGCGCGCCGGTTGGCGACGCCATGTTCGCTCCCGCTTCAACACTCGAACCGCGTCGTCGGACGAAGTCGGCAAACTCGGATTACGCCGGTTCGCATGCTTGCTGCGTCCCTCGCCAATGCGAGCCGAACCAGCACGTAGCTACTCTGCTCGAGTACGCCGCCATGCCGACGAACGGCGCAGCTTGGGAAGCAAACACAAAAGCAGCGGACAAAAAAAAAACCGGCCGCTGTGGGCGGCCGGTCGTTGCTTGCTCGGGAGCGGCGAGGACTCAGTGGTCTTCGTCTTCCAGCAGTTCGGCGTAGTCGTCGGGAGCAAGCAGCTCGTTGAGCTGGTCCGGCTCTTCGGCTTCGACCACAAAGATCCAGCCTTCGCCGTAGGCGTCTTCGTTGATGGTCTCCGGCTTGTCAGCCAGCGCCGTGTTGACCTCGACGACCTTGCCGGTCACCGGGCTGTAGACGTCGGAAGCGGCCTTGACCGATTCCACCACCGCACTGGCGTTGCCGGCTTCGACGCGGTCACCCACGTTGGGGAGTTCGACGTAGACCAGGTCGCCCAGCAGGCCTTGCGCGTGGTCGGAAATACCCACGGTGACGCGGCCGCTGTTTTCGACGCGGGCCCATTCGTGGGACTTGAGGAATTTGAGATCGCCGGGAATCTCGCTCATGTTGACTGCTCCGGATTGGGGCTGTGGGTCGGGATGGGGACTAGTTTAGCGGGTGATTATTCTTCCAGCACGCCGGGTTGCGCCTGGCCATCGCGGACGAACGGAAACTTGACCACGCGGACGGGCACTTCCTTGCCGCGGATATCCACCCGCACCGCGCCCGTCGCTCCCGCCGGTACGCGCGCAAAGGCGATTGCCTTGCCCAGCGTGGGCGAGAAGGTGCCCGACAGGATCTCGCCTTCGCCCTGCTCGGTCAGCACCTTCTGTCCGTGGCGCAGCACGCCCTTCTCGTCCATCACCAGGGCGATCATCTGGCGCGGTGCACCATCGGCCTTCTGCTTTTCCAGCACGCTGCGGCCAATGAAGTCGCGCTGCGCATCCAGCGCCACGGTCCAGGCCAGGGCCGCCTCGTAAGGCGAAACCGATTCGTCCATGTCCTGGCCGTACAGATTCATGCCCGCCTCAAGCCGCAGCGTGTCGCGTGCGCCCAGGCCGGCGGGTTTGACGCCGGCCTGCACCAGCGCATTCCAGAACGCCACCGCCTTGTCTTCCGGCAGCACAATCTCAAAACCATCCTCACCGGTGTAGCCGGTGCGGGCCACGAACAGCGGAATGCCATCGCTGCTGCTGACCTCGACGGCGGCAAAGCGACCGACCTTCTCCGCTGCGGCGCGGTCTTCGGCGCGCAACAGGCCCACCACGCGCTGGCGGGCGCTGGGGCCCTGCACCGCGATCATCGCGAACTCCGGACGCTCTTTGACTTCCACGCCAAAGGCCTGGGCCTGCTGCTGGATCCAGGCCAGGTCCTTGTCGCGAGTGGCGGCATTGACCACCAGGCGGAAGAACGACTCGTCCAGGAAATAGACGATCAGGTCATCGATGACGCCGCCGTTGGCATCGAGCATGCACGAGTACAGCGCCTTGCCACGTGCCTTGAGCTTGTCCACGGAATTGGCCAGCAGGTGGCGCAGGAACTCGCGGCTGCGCTCGCCATGCAGATCCACCACGGTCATGTGGCTGACGTCGAACATGCCAGCGTCGCGGCGCACCTGGTGGTGCTCCTCAATCTGCGAGCCGTAATGGATCGGCATGTCCCAGCCGCCAAAGTCGACCATCTTCGCGCCCTGCGCGCGGTGGGTCTCGTTGAGGATGGTCTTGCTGGTCATGCGCGCCTCCCGGGCAAAGAAGGCCATTATCCCAGAAGGGGTCGGCGCGCGCCGCCGTCTACAAGCCCAGGTAGGCCTCGTTGAGGCAATCCACAGCGCGCGGGTCCAGCTCGGTGAACTTGCCCAGCGGCAATTCGACCCGGCGCGCCCAGCGCACATCGGTCAGCAACTCGCCTTGGTCGTCATCGCGGACCACGGCGATCACCCGGTCATCTTGCTGGCCGGCCAGACGACAGCTGCCCATCTGCAGGTGGTAACCGGATTCGCTTTTCGGGTAGGCGACCGCGTCGGTGATCAACCAGCGCGCCTGCGTGCCGTCGCGGCCGACCATCCGCCCCACCACCAGCCATCGGATCACCGGCAGATCGGCAGCGTCTTCAACTGCATCGGCCAACACGCCGACCGAGTAGTCGCAGATGTGGGCATAGCCCGGCGTGAGGGTCATGCAGCTGCCGCCGATGTCCTGCAGTGTTGCCGGATAAGGCGGCACCACCTGGCCGATCAGCTCGCCGGCCAGCGCAGTCACCGGCCACAGACACAACACCAGGCCGGTGATACGGCGCATTCAAGTCTCCTGGACCTTCAAGGTCATCCCATCCACCGCGACCACGCGGACGCGGCGTCCCAGCGGCAAATCAGGTCCGCTCACCGTCCACAACGCATCGCCCACCTTGACCCGGCCGCGGCCATCCACAATGGCCTGCTCCAGTTCCAGCACCTGCCCGACCAACTGGTCGGCGCGGCGGTTGAGCAAGGGTTGGTCGCTGGGGCGCTCGCGCTGGCGGAACCACTTGCGATACACCAGCACCGCAATGATGCTCAGCACGACAAACAGCACTACCTGCGCCAGCAACGACAGACCTGGCGCCACCAGCAGCACCAGCGTGACCAGCGCCGCCGCAATGCCCATCCAGAACAGGAAGGCGCCCGGCACCATGGTCTCGGCCGCCATCAGCACCAACGCAATCGCCGCCCAGCTGACCACATCCCAACGCATCTCAGACTCCCGTCCGCGGCGGCACGCGCGGCGGCTGAGCGGGCGTGCGTTCCAATGCTTCCTTGGCCAACTGGGCAATGCCACCAATCGAGCCGATGATGCCGCTGGCTTCCATCGGCATCAGCACGAACTTCTGGTTGGGCGCAGTGGCCAGTTCGCGGAACGCTTCCACGTACTTCTGTGCGACAAAGTAGTTGATCGCCTGCACATCGCCCTTGGCAATCGCGTCGGACACCATCGTGGTCGCCTTGGCCTCGGCCTCTGCCAGACGTTCGCGCGCTTCGGCTTCGCGATAGGCGGCTTCGCGCTTGCCTTCGGCTTCCAGGATCGCGGCTTGCTTCTCGCCTTCGGCGCGCAGGATCTCCGACTGACGCAGACCCTCGGCTTCCAGGATCGAGGCGCGCTTGTCGCGCTCGGCTTTCATCTGCCGGGCCATCGAATCCACCAGGTCGCGCGGCGGCTGGATGTCCTTGATCTCGATCCGGTTGACCTTCACGCCCCAGGGACTGGTGGCATGGTCCACCACGCCCAGCAGCTTGGCATTGATGGTCTCGCGCTGGCTCAGCGACTCGTCCAGGTCCATCGAACCGATGACGGTGCGGATGTTGGTCTGCACCAGCGCAATGCTGGCTTGTTCCAGGTTGGACACTTCATAGGCCGCCTTGGCGGCGTCCAGCACCTGAAAGAACACCACGCCGTCGACCTTGACCACCGCGTTGTCCTTGGTGATCACGTCCTGGCTGGGGACTTCCAGCACCTGCTCCATCACATTGACCTTGCGGCCCACCGCCTGGATGAAAGGGAACAGCAGGTGCAGCCCGGGGGAGAGCGTGTGGGTATAGCGGCCGAACCGCTCCACCGTCCACTCAAAGCCTTGCGGGACGATCCGGACCATCTTGAAAAAGACGAACAGGAAGACGAGCGCCAGGATGAACGCGAGTAACGTGCCGCCGGACATATCATTCTCCCCATAGGTTTGGACCAGTATAGGGGCGGCCGGCAGCCCACCGCCGGAAACTTGCCGAGCCGTGCAACCCTTTTGTCGTCCCCCGCATCTGGAGGGGATGTATGCCACCCGTATCCAGCTTCGCCATCGAAGTGCCCGACAGCCTCCTGGCGCGCGCCCGCGCCGGTCGGCAGGACGCGTTCGAACAGATCTATCGCTGGTTCGAGCGGCCGGTGTTCACCCTGGCCCTGCGCATCTGCGGAGACCGCGAGGAAGCCGCCGACGTCTTGCAGGACACCATGTTGAAGCTGTTCCACCACGTCGGCGAATTCCGCGGCGGTAGTCCGTTCTGGGGCTGGCTGCGGCAAATCGCCGTCAACGAGGCGCTGATGCGGCTGCGCCGCAACCGTCGCTTCGACATGGAAATCGCCATGGACGAAGACGACCTGCCGCAGGATCACGGCAGCCTGCCGCCCGCCGCCGCCGATGCCGCGCTGCTGCAACGCGCGATGTCCGCCTTGCCCGCCGCCACCCGCAGCGTGATCTGGCTGTACCACGCCGAGGGCTATACGCACGACGAAATCGCCCGCTTGATGCAACGCACGCCCAGTTTTTCCAAGTCCCAGCTCGCTCGCGGCACCCGTCGCCTGCGCACGCTGCTGCAAATCGAGGAGCCCACCCATGCCTGACACACGCCCACCCGAGGTCGCCAGCGCGCCCCAGGACGATTGGGGCCAGGCTCTGGCCGCGCTGCCGCTGGAATCGCCGCCACCCGGTGGCTGGGATCGCGTCGCCCGGCAGTTGCCGCGCAAGCGTTCACCGGCACGCATCTGGGTGCCGGCCGCATTGGCCGCATCACTGGCGCTGCTGCTGGTGGCGCCGTGGAAGACCCAGCCGCCTGCCACGCCCACATCCACCAACGTGGTCAGCTCGCAGCAGGAAGTCGCTCCCGCTACGCAACCGCCGGCTGAAGTTGCCCTGCCCCAGCCGCATCCGGCGCCAGCGGCCGTCGCCGCGAATGAAACCGCGACTAAGGATGTCGCCGCTCACTTGCCTGCCACATCAACTGAGCCGGCAACCGCTCCCCGCCGCATCGGCGACGCGCCGCAGCAGCGCCAGGTGGCCAGTGCGCAGACCGATGCGACGGTTCCGGCGCAAGCCGCATCTGTAAGGAAGGAAGGCGCAACGCAGGAACGCCTGGTTGCCGAGTCGCCACAAGCCAACCCAGTGGCCGCCGACGTTCCCGCGCCGCCTTCGCAGGAAGATCTGTATGCCGAATCCGCGCGACTGGAAGCGCTGCTCTCGCAGATTCGCGATGACCGCGTGTCCAGCGCCACCGCGATGGCCCTAAGTGCCGAGCTGCATGACCGTATCAGCGGCATCGACGCGGCCCTGTCGCAACCGGATCTGGATGCCGGCCAACGGCTGAGCTTGTGGCGAGAACGCGTGGCCACGCTGCAGCGCATGACGGGCGTGGAAAGTACGCAGCGCTGGATGGCCGCCAACGGCTATCGCACTGACGGCCAGGTTGCCCAGATCTATTGATTCCGTACCGCACCACTTGTCCACCATGAGGTCTGCATGAAACACCGTATCCGCACCTTGAGCATTGCCGCCCTGGCCCTGGCCTGCGGCTTGGCATTCGCCTCGCAGGCCCAAGACGACGCCGCCAGCGCGGCCAAGCGCAAGGAACTGGAGACGGCGCGCGCCGAGCTGCAACGCGCGGCCAAGCGCGTGGCCGACCTGTCGCGCGACGAAGAGGTCGCTTCGATCAGAAAGCGTATCGAGCTCAAGCCGATGCTGGGCGTACTGCTGGCGCCGGATCCACAGGCGGGCGTTCGCATCACCGGGGTGACGCCCGATGGCGGCGCAGCACGCGCCGGCCTGCGCGCTGGCGACCAGTTGATCAAGATCGATGACAAGACCATCGCCGGGCAGGAGCCCGAGCAGCGACTCGCCGCCGCGCGCCAGCGCCTGGGTGAACTCAAGGTCGGTCAGCCGGTGTCCGTGGTGTACCGTCGCGGCCCGCTGGAAACCAAGGTCGGCATCGAGCCAACGCCGGGCCGGCCGGTGATGGTGTTCACCGAGGACGGCGGCCGCCCGGACCAGCGTCATACCCGCATCGTCATGTCGCCCGATGGCAAGTCCGTGGAAACCATCAACGACATCGGCGATGAGGCGGATGTCGATTTCGGCCAGGACTTCAACTTCGACTTCAACTTCGATGACGTGGATTTCAACTCGGTCGAGCTGGCCATCACCCCGGAAATCCAGCGTGAACTGATGCGCGTGCGCGAGATGTCCGATTGCGACGGCGACGACTGTGTGGCGCTGCCGCGACTGGCCGAGGCCTTCCGCTGGAACGGGCTCAACCTGTCTTCGATTGATCCGCAGCTGGGTCGCTACTTCGGCACCGACAGCGGCGTGCTGGTGCTGTCCACCGGCGAGGATTTGGACAACCTGCAAGCTGGCGATGTGATCAAACGGGTCGACGGCAAGGCCGTCAACTCACCGCGCGAAGTAATGGAATCACTGCGCGGCCGCCCCGCCGACAGCAGCGTCAAGATCGAGTATTTGCGCGATCGCAAGACCGCCAATGCCATGGTCAAGATTCCGCGTGCCACGCGTCTGCGGATACCGGTGCCGCCAGCCCCGCCTGCGCCCCCTGCACCCGCTCCGCCAGCACCACCCGCTCCGCCAGCAGCCGTGGCTGCCCCACCCGCGCCAGTGGCCAAAGCACCGCCGGCGCCATCGTCCGCCATACCTGCTCCGCCTGCGCCACCCGCAACGCCGAATTGGGTGATGCACAGCAAGCAAGTGGTGATCGTCGACAAGGACGGCAAGCGCTACGAGTACAGCAGTGATAACGCGCCCGCGCCGCCAGCACCTCCCGCACCACCGGCAGCGGCACCCAAAGCGCCGCGCGCTCCTGCCCCAACGCCTTTGCCGCCGTCCGCGCCAGCCGGCGGCATACCGGTCTGACCCTCGACGCGACATACAACGGGCGGCCGGTAATTCCGGACCGCCCGCTGCGTTCCCCTGAGAGTTGCCTACTTCGCTGCGGTGGCCTGCGCCGAAGCTGGCGCAGGCGCCACCCACTTGGCGAACACCGCGTCGATATCCGCATCGGCTACGGTCTTGCCCTCTTCCAGTGAACTGGCCTGGGTGAACAGCGGAATGATCATGGCCATGCCATCGATCTTGGTCTTCAGGTGCACGCCCGTGTCGTGGCTGAGGAAGCGATCCCAGCGCGCACGCACCTTGGCCCAGTAACCCTGGGTTGCTGCCCAATAGGCGTAGGCCGGCTTGAAGTCGGTGTCCTGGGTCTTCTGGTAGTCGTTGAAGCCGAACTCCCGCGCCAGCGCCACCTGCGTGCCATCCGGCTTGCGCAACACCTTGGTGTTGAACTGCTCGTGGGTCCAGCCACCCGGGGTAAGTGTGTGGCGGTTGATCACCGACATCGCGTTGTAGTCGCTGCGCTGGGTGTATTCGCGTCGCGGCAGCGGACGCCAGGTCAAGTCGCTGGTCCAGGTCGCATTGCCTTCGCGGTATTCCCAGCGACCCGTGCCGCAATAGCGCGGCGCGTCACTGACCTCATACACGCACTGCGTCCAGGCGTTGCGCGTGACCTCGGCCGGAATCTGCTGGCGCGTCCAGGTTTGATCGGCGGTGAATTCGAATCGCTGCGGCGCTTCGTAGAACCAGTCCTGCCGCCAATGCTTGGTCACATGGCCTGACTTGGGATCCACCAGGATGTGCTGCAGCACGATGCGGGTGGGTGTGTCTTCGACCACGATGACGGTCTCGTCGCCGCCGCTGCGCGTGGCCGCGTGGCGTTCGTAGTCGGGCTGCAGCAGCACGGTTTCGTCAAAGGCAAAATCGACCAGGTATTCGCCCTGCATCGCCAGAATCGATTGGCGATCCCGCGCCGGGTTTGCCCCTTGGTTCTCTTGCGCCACGGCCTGTCCAGCCAGCACGCCCAAGGCCAACATCAAGGTAGGGCGAAGCATCGGGTTCATACGTTTCCTCATTCGGTTCGGTGGGTCCAGGGAATGACGGCGTCCGCGTAAGCGGCGCCACTGAATATCACGGGTTCGCGCGAAGCCGCGCGGGCACAGCAGCATTCGTCAGCCAGCGCCTCACCCTCGGCCGATTCGGCACGGGCGATCTCGCGCGCCGTGGCCGCCCCCAGGTGCGAGAGCGACGCCAGGCTGGCTGCCAGTACCTCGCGACCGTCGTCGCGACGCACCGCGTGCAGATGCAGCACGGCCGCCCGCCACTGCTCGCCACGCAGGCGGCCGGCCAAGCGTCGCCACAGGCGTTCGCCGACACCCGCTGCCGGCTCGCCACCTTCATCCTTGGGCAGACCGGCCAGCAGTCGATCCCAAGCCAGGAAGTCGCTGTCCGGCAACAGATAAATTTGCCAGCAGCAACGCCCCTGCTCATCGAAGAAGTGCAAAGCTTCGCGCAGTCCATCGCTGTCCAGACCCGCGCGCACAGCGACCCGCGTAGCCCGCGCCCAGCCGCCCAGCTCACTTCCATGATCGGTGCGATAGAGGCACAGCACAGCGCCCAGTTCCGCCAGTTGCCGCGGCATGGGCAACGCGCCTGCCGACTCGATGTCAGTCGATTCCCACCTCGTCGGCAGCGCGCGCATGCTCATATCTACCAACTCACGGCCAGGCTGGCCGACACGGTTCGGCCGGGGGCGGTGTAGCGATCCAGCGTGGTGCTGGTTTCAAGCGGCACCACCGCCAGATTGCCCGCTTCGAAGTAGCGGCGATCACCCAGATTGAAGATCCCGAAGTTCAACTTGGCACCCGGCGCGAAGTCCCAATGCGCGTACAGATCCAGCACGCCATAACCCGGCGCCTGATAGACATTGGCCGCACTGGAATCATCCTTCTTGGCCACAAAGCGGCCGACCAGTTCGGCACCCCAGTCATCACGGTCGTAGGCGATGCCCAAGGTACCGGTCAGCGGATCGACACTGTCGAGCCAGGTGTCTGAAGTCTTATCTTTGCCACGCGACCAGGCGGCCGCTGCCTGCACCGACCAACCTTCCAGCGCATCGGACAACGCGCCCAACTCGATGCCGCCTTTGAACTCGACGCCGTAAATTTCCGCTTCGGCGACATTCCGCGACTGGTAGATCATCAGACCTTCCGAGTTGAAGCCGACGAAGCCCATCGACTCAATGAAGTCCTCGTAGCGATTGCCGTAGGCCGTCAGTCCCGCATACACCGCATCGGTGGAATAACGCAGGCCCAGCTCGATGCCATCGCTGGTCTCCGGCTTCAAGTCCGGATTGGCAATGGCGGTGTAGCCGAACTGTACATTGGTGAAGCCAATGTTGACGTCGTTGTAGGGGGGTGAGCGGAAGCCGCGCGCGTAACCACCGAACAACGACCAGTCTTCATTGAAATGCCAGACCGCGCCGAACTTCGGCGAGACGCTGGTTTCGGTCAGATCGGACACCACCACACCGGGATTGTCTTCGGCAAAGATGTTGTCCACTTCCGGCTTCAGGCTGTAATGGTCAACGCGCAGGCCCGGCACCAGACGCAAGCGGCCATCCACCAGGCTGATTTCATCCTGCACGTACAGTGCGGCCACGGTGGTCTTGCTGATCGGGAAATCGCGCACCGGGAAGGTGTCCGGCGACATGACAGGCGTCTGCACGCCAGTCAGCGGCAGGGTGCGCAGGCCGTCGCGCTTCTGGTGGGTTTCGGTCCACGAGTAGTCCAGGCCATAGACCAGGTCGTGCTGCGCGCTGCCGGTGCTGAAGGATTTGCGCAGATTGGCCTGCAGGCCATACATGCGCTGGTCGAAATCGAACTCGCGCTCGCGGATATCCTGAAATGGGGTGGTCAGCAGCGTTCGATCCTCGCGCGTGTACTGCGTGGTCTGGCTGTCCTGTCGATAGATCTGCCAGTCCAGATGATCAGCCCAGGCGGCATCGATGTTGTCCCAGTTGTGGGCAAATGAAACACGTGCACGGCTCTGGTGATCCTTCGCAATCACCGACGTGTTTGTAGCGCGAGTCAGCGACTGGAAGCCTTGCGAACTGAGCAGATCGGTATCCGTATCGTCTTCGCTTCCTTCCACGGTCAGCGTGTAGCGCTGATCTTGTTGCGGAGCGTAGACCAGCTTGGTCAGCAGGCTACGGCCATCCCGCTCTTGTGGGTTGGCCTTGGTGCGCGTGGTGCCGGTGCCGCCTGCTTCGCCCATGTTCTCGGTTTCCTGCCCCTGACGATGATTGACCACCGCCAGACCGCTCCAGCGTTCGCCGCCAAAGGCTGCGGTCACGCCGCCGAACAGCCCATTCCAACTACCGTCATAGCCCAACTTCACACCGAAGTAGCTGTCTTTCCCATCCGTGAGGTAGTCGGACGGATCCTTGGTAATGAAGGAGACCACGCCTCCCAGTGCGTCTGAACCATAAAGCGAGCTCGAAGGACCGCGCACGATCTCGACCTGTTTCAACGTATCCAGGTCAACGAAGTTGCGATTGGCATTGGAGAAGCTGCCAATGGAGAAGGCATCGGACACGGCAATGCCATCGGTCTGGATACGGACACGATTCCCGCCCAGGCCACGAATACGAATGTCGCCAATTCCGAATCGACCATAGCTGGATGTCACCGATACACCGGGCTCGTACAACACCAGTTCCCTGAGGTCGCGCACCAGGCGGTTATCCAGTTGCTCGCGGTCGATCACGCTGACCGTGTTGGGAACATCGGAGATCACCCGTTCACCGCGGGTGGCGGTGACTTGTACGCGGTCGAATTCGTTGGGTGTACTGGCGGCATCCATCGGCGTTTCCGCCTGCGCCAAACTGGCACAAGCAAGCCAAATAGCCGCCGTGAGCGGGGGGGTGCGCATCATCGGTGCAGCTTTCCTTAAGTTTCAGTTGTGAAACCCAGAAGGCTGGCGGCCGGTGGAGAGAGAACCGATGGCTGGCGCCCAGGCGTTTTTGGTCACCGCCGCTGCGGCTCGCCCCGAGGGAGAGGGAACGTGGCGCAGCCGCGACGGCAGTGTGCTTGGTAGTTGCGAGCTTTACTTGGTCAGGATCAGCTTGTCGTTGCTGGTATGGCGCAAGCGATACACCTTGTCGCCATGGCGAATCAGGATTTCGCGCTGCCCTTTGAGCAAAGATTCGCTGTCCAGCGTGTCGTCACCGAACAGATTCTGCGGCGGCAGACGGTCACGCATCGGCATGGGTTCTACGATGGGCAGAGAGGTCACGTTAGCGGTCATCGGTAAGGCTCCGGGGAGGAACAATTCAGATGATAATGATTCTCATTCGGTAGTCAACAGGTATGCCGTCTGCAGCCGGCATGGAACAGGCCGCCTTGGATGCTGAATGGAGTTTGCTCAACCCAGCAGTGAGCCTTCTGCGGGCTTGCCGGCTTGCCGGCTTGCCGGCTTGGTGGCTTGGTGGCTTGGTGGCTTGGCGGCTTGGCGGCTAGACGGTGGATGGTCTGGACGGATTGGATGGTCCTATCGAGAGCTCTGCTTGCTCTGGGGCGGAATCCATGGACTGCAGGTTCGCCGGCCTCTTGTCACAAGGGGCGATGGCCTCTTGTCAGATGGGATCGCGGCGTAGGAAGTCGAATAGTCCGATTGCGAGGAACACCACTCCGCCCACAAGGCCAGTGAGCACGACCAAGCCAATGCGCTCCCCGTCACCCGCCAAAACCTGGGTCGGCATCGACCAGGGGTACCAGTGGCCGAACCTGGCCGATTGGGCGATCAGGAAGCCGGCCACAGTGGCGCTCATGCCTGTGGCTACCGCGATCGTGAAACTGCTGAAACGGATGGAGATCCACGCGTGCAGACTGATGATGAGAATGCTCGCGCCGAAGATAGCAGCGGCCCGGGTCAGCAGAAATTCCCAAGGTGGCACACCCGACAGACCCAGTGGATTTCCCAGCTGCATGATCAACCCGCCACCGACCGAGATAAGCAGCACCAGCACCACAGTCGCGATCAGCACCAGCGCAAGCAGCGTCCACCATTTGGCTAGGTAGTGCGCGCTACGCGGCAATGGCAGCGCCAGCAAATGCTTCCATTGCCTATCGTTGTGTTCCAGGCCGGCCAGCAGGGCGGATTGCAAGGTCACGTACAAAGGCAGCATCAGGAACGCCCAGAGAACCAGCACGCCTTGCGAAAAACGCTGCCACGCCTGCGCGCCGTCGGCCATGGCCGACGCCTTGCCGCCCACGAGTATCTGCAGAACACAGACGGTCACCACCAGGGCTGGGGCGATAAAGCACAACCGCCATGCCAGCGTGCCGCGTAGTTTGAGCCGCTCGGCGGCCAGCGCGCGTAGCACCGGCGTCATGCGGCTTGCTCCAGCGGCGCGGATGATTCGGTCAAGGCAAAGAACAATGTCTCCAGCGAAGTGGATTCACGCGCAAGATGGGACACGCCGATGTGTTGGCTGACCAGCAATCGATTGATGTCCTGCTCGTTGCGTCCGTCCAGGTGGACCTTCAGGCCTTCGGCATCGATTTCACTGACCCGTTCTCCGGCTTGCGCCAAGGCGTAAGCCGCCTGCACCGGATCGTCGCAGCGAATCTGCAGCTTGGGTCGCGCGCGCGCGCGCAAATCCTCAAGCGATCCTTCAAAGCGAAGATGACCCGCCTGCAATACGCCGACGTGTTGCGCCACGAGCTCGATCTCGCTCAGCAAATGGCTGGACAAGAAGATCGTGACGCCCTGCGACAGCAGATCGCGCAGCAGGCGGCGCATGTCCAGAATGCCGGCTGGGTCCAGGCCGTTGGTGGGCTCATCCAGGATCAGCAATTTGGGAGCAGGCAGCAGGCTGAGCGCCAGGGCCAGGCGTTGGCGCATACCCAGCGAATATTCACGCACTCGTCGCTCGGCGGCTTGGCGCAGACCCACCTGTTCCAACACGGCGTCAATGCGCGCCTTGGGCAAGTCCAACAGCCGGCGCGTGACCTCCAGGTTCTGACGGCCACTCAAGTGCGGGTAGAGCGAAGGCGATTCCACCAACGCGCCTACCTTGGCCAACGGCCCCCGTTGCTGGCGCGACAGGGCCTCACCAAACAAGCTGATCTGCCCGTCGTCGGGGCGGAGCAGGTCCAACAGCATGCGCACCGTGGTGGTCTTGCCCGCCCCATTCGGGCCCAGGAATCCGTAAATCGACCCCGCCGGCACGTTCAAGCAAAGCGATTGCACGCCGAAACCGCCTGCAAAACGTTTGCTCAGGTGCTTTGTCTGGATGGCATACATGGGTGCGGTCGCTGCTCAGGGGAAGCCGCAGTATCCGCAGGCAAGCCCGTGTGCCCGCCTGCCGTCAGTCACGCCGTGCCATCAGTCATAGGGACCATGGTCGTCGCCGAACGTAATGGATCGCCCCGACAGGCTGAGCTCAGTCCGCTGCAGCGCTCAGGCGCTCCCACACGGCGTCGTCATAGCGCTTGGCCAATGCAATGGCAGTCAGATTTTCCAACAGCTGGGGGACGCGACTGGCGCCGGTAATCACCGTGGAAACATAAGGGTTGCGCAGGCACCAGGCGATGGCCAATGGGGCTGGCGATTCTCCCAGTTCGGCAGCGATCGCGGTGAAGCGGCGGGCGCGCTCGAGTTTCCGGTCACTGGCTTGGCCGAGGATCATCTTCTGCAAATCCTCATTGCCCTCGTAACCCAGGCGGGTATCGGCGCCGATGCCGTCGTTGTATTTGCCGCTGAGCAGACCCGACGCCAACGGCGACCAAGTGGTCGTACCCAGGCCCAGCTCACTGTAGAGCGGCGCGTATTCCAGCTCGACGCGCTGGCGACGCAGCAGGTTGTACTGCGGTTGCTCCATGCTGGGGCCATGCAGATGATGTTGGCTGGCAATGCGCGCAGCTTCGCGAATCTGCGCGGCCGGCCATTCCGAAGTGCCCCAGTACAAGACCTTGCCCTGGCGAATCAGCGCGTCCATCGCCCAGACAGTTTCCTCAATCGGGGTTTCCGGATCGGGCCGATGGCAGAAGAACAGGTCGAGGTAATCCACCTGCAGGCGCGCCAAGGCGGCGTGGCAGGCTTCGCTCACGTGTTTGCGCGACAGCCCGCGCTGCGTCGGCCGCGGCTCGCGCGCCGAGCCAAAGAACACCTTGCTGGACACGCAAAAGCCGTCGCGCGGCAGGCGCAGTTGCCGCAGTGCCTGCCCCATCACTTCTTCGGCGCCGCCGTGGGCGTAGTTCTCGGCGTTGTCGAAAAAGTTGATCCCGTGATCCCAGGCGGCGGCCAGCAGCTCGCGCGCGCCATCCGGGCCAATACGATCGGCAAAGTTGACCCAGGCGCCGAAAGACAGGGCCGAGAGCTGCAATCCGGTGGAACCAAGGCGGCGATACTGCATGGCGTGGGATCCCCTGATGCGTCCAAATGAGAAGAGTTTACGCATGGACGTTGTGAGTCCGCTTACAATGCGCGCACTTACCTCCGGGGAGTAGCCCACCCGCCTAGCGGGTACCGCGCATCAACACACTTGGCGGCACGCCATGGTGCGCGGGTCCGAAGCCATCGCTTCGGCCGGGCAAGACCGAAGGCAAGCGGACGCGACCCGGGCTGGGCTGCGTGCGTTTGCCTTCGCGTCCAGCGAAGCCCGGCCCCGGAGTATTTGATGTTGTCGTTGCAAGCCTTGCTGGTGTCCACCGGCACCGTTGCTGTTGCCGAAATTGGCGACAAGACCCAGCTGCTAGCCCTGTTGTTGGCCGCCCGCTACCGCAAGCCCTGGCCGATCGCCTGCGGCATCCTCGCCGCCACCCTGGTCAACCACGCGCTATCGGCCTGGCTAGGCGCGGAACTGAGCAACTGGCTCTCGCCGGACGTGCTGCGCTGGATCGTCGCGGCCAGCTTCCTGGCGGTGGCGCTGTGGACGCTCAAGCCGGACACGCTGGACGAAGAAAAAGAGAAGCTGCCGGCCTACGGCGCCTTCGTGGCGACCACCCTGGCCTTCTTCCTGGCCGAGATTGGTGACAAGACCCAGGTCGCCACGGTCCTGCTCGGCACCCGTTACGAGCCGCTATGGCAGGTCATCGCCGGTACCACCCTGGGCATGCTGCTGGCCAACCTTCCGGTGGTCTGGCTGGGCCATCGCTTCGCCGACCGCCTGCCGCTCAAGCTGGCGCGTACGGTGGCAGCGCTGGTGTTCCTGGTGCTGGCAGCCTGGGTGGCCGTGTTTGGGGTTGGCTGAACGAGGTCTGTAAGGGGCAGGCCCGAGCAACGGGCCTGCTAGACTGCCCGCCTTTGAACGATTGCATGGGTGTCGGGGGAACGCATGGCGGAAGCACTGGGGCGGATCGGCTTCGGCCTGTTTGGACTGGCGGTACTGATCGGTATCGCTTTTTTGTTCTCCAACAATCGCCGTGCGATCGACTGGCGCCTGGTGGCCACCGGCGTGCTGTTGCAGATCGGCTTTGCCGCCATCGTCCTGCTGGTGCCGGGCGGCCGCGATGTCTTTGATGCCCTGGGCCGCGGCTTCGTCAAGGTGCTGAGCTTCGTCAACGAAGGCTCCAACTTCATCTTTGGCGGCTTGATGGACACCTCCAAGGTGGGTTTCATCTTTGCCTTCCAGGTGTTGCCGACCATCATCTTCTTCTCCGCGCTGATGGGCGTGCTGTATCACTTGGGCGTGATGCAGGCGATTGTGCGCGGTATGGCCTGGGCCATCACCAAGGTGATGCGCGTGTCCGGCGCGGAAACCACCAGCGTCTGTGCCAGCGTTTTCATTGGTCAGACCGAAGCGCCGCTGACGGTGCGTCCGTACATTCCCAAGATGACCGAGTCCGAGCTGATCACCATGATGATCGGCGGTATGGCGCATATCGCCGGCGGCGTGCTGGCCGCCTATGTGGGCATGCTGGGCGGCAGCGATCCGGTGCAGCAGGCTTTCTATGCCAAGCACCTGCTGGCCGCTTCGATCATGGCCGCGCCCGCGACGTTGGTCGTGGCCAAGCTGTTGATTCCCGAAACCGGTACGCCGCTGACCCGCGGCACGGTCAAGATGGAAGTGGAAAAAACCACCAGCAACGTCATCGACGCGGCGGCGGCGGGCGCTGGCGACGGCCTGCGCCTGGCGCTGAACATCGGCGCGATGCTGCTGGCTTTCATCGCCTTGATCGCCCTGCTCAACGCGCCGCTGACCTGGGTGGGTGAAGTGACTGGCTTGCAGGCAGTGCTCGGCCAGCCCACCAATCTGTCCACGCTGCTGGGCTACGTGCTGGCGCCTATCGCCTGGGTCATTGGCACGCCTTGGGCCGATGCGACCACCGTCGGCGGCCTGATTGGCCAGAAGGTGGTGATCAATGAATTCGTGGCCTACACCGAACTGGCCCGGATCGTGAACGGCCAGGTGCCGGGCGTGGGCCTGAGCGACGAAGGTCGCCTGATTGCCACCTACGCGCTGTGCGGCTTCGCCAATTTCAGCTCGATCGCCATCCAGATTGGCGGCATTGGCGGGCTGGCACCGGAGCGTCGCGCCGATTTGGCCCGCTTTGGTCTGCGCGCGGTGCTGGGCGGCTCCATTGCCACCTTCATGACCGCTACGATTGCCGGTGTCCTGACCCACTTCGGCTGATCTTCCACCCCTGAGCTCCCCTGCCCGCCCGGCCTGCGTGCCGGGTGGCGTGTTCGACCCTCCAGAGAAAGTGCACCCCCATGGCTACCGTCACCCTCGTCGGCTCCTTCAATGTCGATCACGTCTGGCGCTGCGAGCAGCTCCCTGCCGCTGGCGCGACCATCGCCGGCCGCTACGACACCGGTCCGGGTGGCAAGGGCTTCAATCAAGCCGTGGCTGCGGCGCGCGCAGGTGCGCAGGTGCGCTTCCTGTGCGCGCTGGGTGAGGATGCCGGCGGCGCGCTGGCTCGCGGCCTGGCGCAGGCCGAAGGTGTGGAACTGCGTGTGCAACTCAGCGACGAACCTACCGGAACGGCCGGTATCTACGTGGACGCGATGGGCCGCAACAGCATCGTGATCGGCGCGGGCGCCAATGGCGCCTTGGCGAGCGAGTTCGTTGCCGCGCAAAGTGACGCCGTGCAGGCCGCCAAGGTCGTGCTGGTGCAGTTGGAATCGCCGGTCGACACCGTGCTGGCCAGTCTGCGCCTGGCGCGCGAACACGGCGTGTTGACCGTGCTCAACCCCGCGCCGGCCAATGCCCACACCACCGCCGAGCTGCTGGATCACGCGGATTTTCTGACCCCCAACGAGACTGAGTTTGCGGCCCTGCTGGCCCGCCATGTCGGCGAACGCCTGGAGCCCGACGATGTCGCGGCCCTGGATGGTCAGCGCCTGCATGCGTTCTGCCGCGACGTGCATCCCAAGGGCACCGTGGTGATCACGTTGGGGTCCACCGGCGTCTTCGTCTCGCACGTGGAAGACCAACTGCGAGGCGACGGCAAGGCGTTTTATCGTCATCCGGCCGAAAGCGTCACCGCCATCGATACCACCGGCGCCGGCGATGCGTTCAACGGTGCGCTGGTGGCGTCACTGGCGCACGCGCCACAGGCCGCGTTCGCCGAGCACGTGCGCTACGCCAATCGCTACGCCGCGCTGTCCACCGAACGCGCGGGTGCGGCGCTGGCGATGCCCTCGCAGGTCGATGTCATCGCCCGTTTCGGCGAGTGAACGCGCGCGCGGGCCGGGTTTGGCCTGCGCGCCGCCGCGGCGGATAATGCCGGCATGTTGCCGCCTCCCTTCCAGATTGGTCCGCATCGCATCGACACGCCGGTGATCCTGGCGCCGATGGCGGGGGTCACCGACAAACCGTTCCGGCAGCTGTGCAAGCGCCTGGGCGCGGGGTTGGCGGTGTCCGAGATGACCATCAGCGACGCGCGCTTCTGGAACACCGACAAGTCGCGCCATCGCATGGATCATGTGGGCGAGCCGGCGCCGATCAGCGTGCAGATTGCCGGCACCGAGCCGGCACAGCTGGCCGAGGCCGCGCGCTACAACGTCGATCACGGCGCGCAGATCATCGACATCAACATGGGCTGCCCGGCCAAGAAAGTCTGCAATGCCTGGGCCGGTTCGGCGCTGATGCGGGACGAGCCGCTGGTGGCGCGCATCCTGGAAGCCGTGGTCGGCGCGGTCGACGTGCCGGTGACGTTGAAGATCCGTACCGGCTGGGACTGCGATCATCGCAATGGCCCGCTGATTGCGCGCATCGCGCAGGAAAGCGGCATTGCCGCGCTGGCGGTGCACGGCCGCACCCGCGATCAGCAATACACCGGCACCGCCGAGTACGCGACCATCGCCGCAATCAAAGCCGACCTGCGCATCCCGGTGCTCGCCAATGGTGATGTCGATTCGCCGGCCAAGGCCGAAGCCGTGCTCAAGGCCACGGGCGCCGATGCGGTGATGATCGGCCGTGCCGCACAGGGGCGGCCGTGGATCTTCCGCGAGGTGGCGCATTACCTGGCCACCGGCGAGATCCTGCCGCCGCCGTCGCTGGCGGAAGTGCGCGACGTGTTGCTGGGCCATCTGCACGCATTGCATGCGTTCTACGGCGAACATCAAGGCGTGCGCATCGCCCGCAAGCACCTGGGCTGGTATGCCAAGGATCGCCCGGACAACGCCGGCTTCCGCGCGGTAGTCAATCGCGCCGAGAATGCCGAAACACAGCTGTCACTGACCCGCGATTATTTTGACGCCTTGATTGCCGGCGTCGATCCCGAGCTGTCCGCCGCCGCGTAAGTGTCCATTGTCGTGGCTTTGCATCGGAGCCTGTCATGAGCCAATCGCCCTCCCCCGCTTACCTGCATGGCTTCTCCCAGGTGGAGCAGGCGCGCCTGATAAAACAGGCGCGGCTGGCCGAGCCCACCGTGTTCTCGCGCATTGATTACAGCAACGCACGTCGCCTGCTGGAGGTGGGCAGCGGCGTCGGCGCGCAGACGGAAATCCTGCTGCGGCGCTTCCCTGACTTGCACGTCACCTGCGTGGATCTCAATGCCAGCCAGATTGCGGCTGCGCGCGAGAATCTGGCGCGCCTGCCCTGGTGCGCGGATCGCTACGAGATCCAGCAGGCCGACGCGACCCAGCTGCCGTTCTCAGCGCGGCAGTTCGACGCCGCCTTCCTGTGCTGGATTCTTGAACACGTGCCCTCGCCGGAACGCGTATTGGGCGAAGTGCGTCGCGTGCTGGCGCCGGGCTCTCCGGTCTACATCACCGAGGTGATGAACTCCTCGTTCCTGCTCGATCCCTACTCGCCCAATGTCTGGCGCTATTGGATGGCATTCAACGATTTCCAGTACGACAACGGCGGCGACCCGTTCATCGGCGCGAAGCTGGGCAACCTGTTGCTGGCTGGCGGCTATCGCGATGTGCAGACCGAAGTGAAGACCTTCTACTTCGACAATCGCGAACCCGAACGGCGCAAGACCATGATCGCGTTCTGGGAAGAGCTGATGCTGTCGGCCTCGGATCAACTGCTCGAAGCCGGCCGGGTGAGCCAGGACGTCGTCGACGGCGTCCGGCGCGAGATGCGCGATGTGCAGAACAACCCGGATGCAGTGTTTTTCTACGCCTTCATCCAGGCCAGCGCGACGGTTTACTAAGCCAATTGCGGGGCGGCTTGATCAGGGACGTCCCTGCGCCGCATCTGCTGCATCTGCTGCATCTGCTGCAGGCGCTTGCGGCGATGGAGGGTCAACGATCATCGCGCGCACCGGCTGATCACTGCTGTGCCAGATGCGCTGCCACATCGCCGCGAACAGTCGCTTGAGTCCATCCCAGCCAGAGATCGGCGCGCTCCACGGTTGTTGTACCGGCGTGATCGCTTGCCAGCGGCCATCCTTGCGCTGCGCGACTTCGAAGCTGAAGCTGTAATCCGGTTCCAGACCCATCCGCAGATCGGACAGAACCAGCCGATCTCCCTGCACCTGCGTGCGCATGAAGCCACGGTTGAACCATTGCAGGCGCTGCACCGCAGGCAGGTCGCCGGCTTCCGTCAATGCCTGCACGTTTGACGGGTAGGCGCGGAAATGCATCACCCCGTGATCGGCGACCAGCGAGTACTCGGCATCCACATAGCCCGACGGCGTCATCGCCACCACTCGCCACAGCAGTGTGTTGAAGGGCAAGGGCGTGCTGAAGCGCGGCGCATCCTGCAGGCCCATCGAAGCCAGCGCGGTCTCGGCCACCGCATCCACCTTGGCTTTGGCCAGCAACGACCAACCCAAATAGGCACTGCTCAGCGCCAGACCCAGCACGAGTGCGCGCTGCGCCCGTGCTCGTTCGCGCCAGCACCAAGCCAGCACGCAGGCAATCAGCAGCCAGATCGTATACAGCGGATCGATGATGAAAACGCTGGACCCCATGGTCGGATGCGGATGCAGCGGCCACCACAGTTGCGTGCCATAGACGGTGAAGGCATCCAGCAGCGGATGCGTGATCAGCGCCAACTGGATTGCCCAGAACCAGCGCTGTGGCGACTGCGCCACGCGTTTGCCGCGCCGCTTGCACAGCCACCAGATCAGCCAGCCCACAAAGGGCAGCACGAACAGCGAATGGCTGAAGCTGCGGTGCTGGGTCATCAGCGCCACCGGGTCGTGAGTCAGCAGTCCGATGGGGATGCTGTCCAGATCCGGCAGCGTGCCCAGCGCAGCGCCGGCCAACAGAGCGGCGCGACGGTGGCCCGGCGGGGCGATGGCGGCGGCGAGCGCGCCGCCGAGAACAATCTGGGAGAGGGAATCCATGCACGAATGCTAGCAGCAGGATTCGGCGCCTGCGGTGCGCGGTGGGCTCCGATGCATTTGGTGAGTTTCGCTGTAGGAGGGGCTTTAGCCCCGAAGCTGGAAGCTTCCGCGCAGCCGATTTAACTGCGATGCCCACAGGCTTTCTGCTTCGGGGCTAAAGCCCCTCCTACAAATTCGATCCGTGCTTGGGCTACGCGGCGCGTGGGAACTGCTTGGATACCAGGCGCAGGCGCGGGGCGATTTCGCTCAGCACCTGGCCTTGGTGGGAGAGCAGGCAGAGGGTGCCGTCGGCTTCTTCGCTCAGGGCGGTCAGGCTTTCCACCCAGTCGCCGTCGTTGGCGTAGATCAGGCCATCGCGCTGGATCAGGCTGGCGCGATGGATATGGCCGCAGAGGATGCCGTCCAGGCCGCGTCGGCGGGCGTCGGCCAAGCCAGCCTGCACGAAGCGTTCGATGTAGCGCTCGGCCGCTGCACTCTGGCGCTTGAGGTATTCGGCCAGTGACCAGTAGCGCAGGCCGAGCAAGCGGCGCAGTCGATTGGTCAGGCGGTTACCGGTAAGGATGCGGTAGTACAACCAGTCGCCGAAGCGTTCCTGCAAGCCGCCGAAATGGGTGACGCCGTCGTACTCATCGCCATGCACCACCAGCAGCCGGCGACCATCGGCGGTGACGTGGATGGCGCGTCGACGCACCTGCATCGCCGGCAGCATCAGCCCGCAGAAACGCCGCGCCGGCCGATCATGATTGCCAGGCACATAGATCAGTTCGGTGCCAGCGCGTGCCAGCGCATGCAGTTGCTCGATCACCCGATTGTGGGCAGCGTCCCAGCGCGCGCGGCGCTGCGCCATCCACCACAGATCAACGATGTCGCCAACCAGGTACAGGCGCTGGCAGCGCACCGTGGCCAGGAAGTCGGCGAACTCGGCGGCGTGGCAGTGTTTGGATCCGAGATGGACATCGGAGACGAAGACCGCGCGGCGGAGTGGAGCGTCGGCGGCCGGGCGGGTCATGCGCTTTCCATCTCCGGCCGCGCTTCGGCCTGGCTTGGCAGGTAACGCGCTCGCTTGCGCGGGTGCAGGCGTTGCAGATCCACTTCGATCAAACCGTCGATGGAATCGCTGAAGTCCGCATCCACACCAAAGGCCAGGAAGCGTGCGCCACCCGGCTCGCACAGTTCGGTGTACTGCTTGTAGAGCATCGGCACGCTGGCGCCCAGGCTGTCCAGGTGGCTCTTCAGCAGTTGGAAGCCGGTCTCGGCGTCGACGTCGCCAAACTGCGGCGGCGCCGCCGTATAGGAAAACGGCGTGCGCGAGATGGCATCGCGCCGGTCGCTGCCGTAGTAGCGCGCGTAGTAGGACACGATTTGTTCGCGTGCATGCACCGGCAATGCGGCGCTGATCGAGACCGCACCAAACAGGTAACGCACGCTGGGATGCCGGCCCAGGTAGGCGCCAATGCCCTGCCAGAGGTAGTCGATGCTGCGGCTGCCCCAGTATTCCGGCACCACAAAGCTGCGCCCCAGTTCCATGCCCTGGGCGATGCGCAGCAAGGCGTCATCGCCGTAGCGGAACAGCGAGGCGGTGTAGAAACCTTTCAAGCCATGCTCGGCCAGCGTCGAGACGCCGCGCGCCACCCGGTAGGCGCCGGCAATCCGTTGCGCGGCGGCATCCCACAGCACGATGTGCTCGTACCAGGCATCAAAGGGATCCACATCCAGGCGCTTGCCGGTGCCCTCGCCCACCGCGCGGAAGGTCAGCTCGCGCAGGCGGCCCAGTTCGCGCAGCAGCGGTGAATCCGGTGCCAGCCGACCCACGCAGATGCGCTTGCCGTCGCGAGTCTGGCCCAGGGTGTCCAGGCCTTCGATACAGGCCAACAGTTGCGTCGCCGGCATGGCGTCGATGAGCGGCTCCTGTTCGCCGGCCGCTGCACCGGTGGGCTCGGACCGACCCAAGGCATACAGGCTGCGCCGCAGCTGACGCATCACCACGCGATCGTCCTGCTGCGCGGCAATGCTCAGCGGCTTGCCCACGCGCAGACTGACCTGGCGCTGGCTGCGCTTGAACATCTCGCGCGCCAACAGCGCGGTGCCCATGGGCTTGAACAAAGCCGAGGCGCCATAGAACAGCGCCGAGTTGCGCGCATGCACGCGGATCGGAAGGACCGGGGTGGCGGTGGCGCGGGCGAAGCGCAGGAAGCCGCGACGCCAGCGGGTGTCGGTGACGCCGCGCGGGCCCAGCCGCGAGACTTCACCAGCGGGGAAGATGATCACGCACTGCTCGTCTTCCAGCGCCCGTTCCACCGCGCGCAGGCTGTCGGCGCGGGCGCGTCCGCCGAGGATCCGCACCGGCAGCAACAGGCCGGACAGCGGCTCGATGCTGGCCAGCAAATCGTTGGCGACGATGCGCACATCGCGGCGCACGCTGCCGACAAAATCCAGCAAAGCCATCGCATCCAAAGCACCGGAGGGATGATTGGCGATGATCAGCAGCCGCCCGCTGGCCGGGATGTGGCCGCGCTCGACCGCTTCCACCGTGTAGCGGAGGTTGAGAAAGTCGATGGCGGCCTGCAGGAAGGCGAAGTCGCGCAGATGCGCATGCTGGGACAGGAAGGCATAGGCGCGATCCAGGCCGGTCCAGCGGCCCAGGCTGCGCAGCAGCGGCCGGGCCAGGTGGCCGCGGCGGCCGCGGAACCAGTGCGGATAGCGTTCGGCGAGTTGTTGTTCCAGTGGACGCATGGCGGTTGGGCGTGCGCGCCGACGGCGCATTCGCCGCGCAGCCTGCGCCGCCGCCGCGACAACGACATGGCAAAGGCAAGGCAGTTGCATGACAGACACCGGGCCGGCGGAATTAACGAAAGGCCGACCCTGAACGGCGCAGAATGCACACACGCTCCGGCGCGTGTATCATGCGCACCCATCTTTTCATCCGAATACAGGGATATAAGCCCGATGTCCAACTACCTGTTCACCTCCGAATCGGTCTCCGAGGGCCATCCGGACAAGGTCGCCGACCAGATTTCCGACGCCGTCCTGGACGCCATCCTGGCGCAGGACAAGCGCGCGCGCGTCGCGTGCGAAACCCTGGTCAAGACTGGCGTGGCCATCGTCGCCGGCGAGGTCACCACCTCGGCCTGGATCGACCTGGAAGCGCTGACCCGCAAGGTGATCCTGGACATCGGTTATGACAGCAGCGACGTCGGCTTCGACGGCGCCACCTGCGGCGTGCTCAACCTGATCGGCAAGCAGTCGCCCGACATCAACCAGGGCGTTGACCGCAAGAAGCCGGAAGAACAAGGCGCTGGCGACCAGGGTCTGATGTTCGGCTACGCCACCAACGAAACCGACAGCTACATGCCGGCGGCCATCCACCTCTCGCACCGTCTGGTCGAGCAGCAGGCCAAGGTGCGCAAGAAGAAGAACTCGCCGCTGCCGTGGCTGCGCCCGGACGCCAAGAGCCAGGTCACCCTGCGCTATGAAAACGGCAAGGCCGTGGCGATCGACGCAGTGGTGCTGTCGACCCAGCATGATCCGGACGTCAAGCAGAAGGATCTGATCGAAGCCGTGCGCGAAACCATCCTCAAGCCGGTGCTGCCGGCCAAGTGGTTGCACAAGGGCACCAAGTTCCACATCAATCCGACCGGCAAGTTCGTGATCGGCGGCCCGGTGGGCGATTGCGGCCTGACCGGTCGCAAGATCATCGTTGACACCTACGGCGGCTGGGCCCGTCACGGTGGCGGCGCGTTCTCGGGCAAGGATCCGTCCAAGGTGGATCGTTCGGCCGCTTACGCCGCCCGCTACGTGGCCAAGAACATCGTTGCCGCCGGCCTGGCTGATCGTTGCGAGGTGCAGGTCAGCTACGCCATCGGCGTGGCCGAGCCGACCTCGATTTCGGTCACCACCTTCGGCACCGGCAAGATCAGCGACGAAAAGATCGAGAAGCTGATCCGCAAGCATTTCGACCTGCGTCCGTACGGCATCATCCAGATGCTCGACCTGATCCACCCGATGTACCAGGCCACTGCTTCGTACGGTCACTTCGGCCGCAAGCCGCAGGAGATCAGCTACCTCGACGGCGCCGGCAAGAAGCACACCGCGACTGCCTTCTCCTGGGAGAAGACCGACCGCGCCGAAGCGCTGCGTAAGGACGCTGGCCTGAAGTAAGCGTCGCTACGCGAACCGGCCGCCCGTAGCGGGCGTGTCGGCCTTCACAGCTTGCAAAAGACCCCGCTCCGGCGGGGTTTTTTGTTGCCGCTTTCGGCTGCGGCTTTCGTCTATGCTCGATGTATGGGGAATCTCAATGACCGACGACCAATCGCCGCGCGCGGCAGCGCCTGGGCTCAGCGACTGAGCGCAGCACTGGTGGCCAGCGCGATCACGCCCAACCAGATCTCGGTGGCGAGCATCTTCTTCGCCCTGGTCGGGGCCTTGATGCTGTTTGTCGCACCCACCCCACTCGGGTTGATCGTGTGCGCCCTCTGCGTGCAGCTGCGGCTGCTGTGCAACCTGTTTGACGGCATGGTGGCGATGGAGGGCGGCAAGCAGTCGGCCACCGGTGCGCTGTACAACGAGTTTCCGGACCGGATAGCCGATTCGCTGTTGATCGTCGCGCTGGGTTACGCCGCCGGCCTGCCCTGGCTGGGGTGGTTGGGCGCGTTGCTGGCCGCGCTGACCGCTTATGTGCGGCTGGCCGGCGGCAGCCTGGGCCTGGCGCAGGATTTCCGCGGGCCGATGGCCAAGCAACACCGTATGGCCGTGCTGACGGCCGCCTGCGTGCTGGCGATCCTTGAGCACTACACGCTCGGCACCGGCTACGTGCTGCCTGCGGCTTCGGCCATCATCGCCGTGGGCGCGCTGCTCACCTGCGTGACCCGCACGCTGGCCATCGCACGCCAACTCCAGGCGCGCAGCTGAGATGCTGGCGCGCGGGCTCGCGACGCTGGCGCATCTGTTCATAGGCGCGTATCCGCGCTGGCAGGGCTCACGGCCGGAGCCGCGCCAACGCGTGTACTTCGCCAACCACACCAGCCATGTCGACACCGTCGCGTTATGGGCAGCGCTGCCGCCGCCTTTGCGTGCGCGCACCCGGCCGGTGGCGGCGCGCGATTACTGGGGCCACGGCCCGCGCAATGTGCTGGCGCGCCGCGCCTTCAATGCCGTGTTGATCGAACGCGACCGCGACAAGGTGCAAGGCGATCCGCTACAGCCGTTGTACGACGCATTGGACGCAGGCGACTCGCTGATCATCTTTCCGGAAGGCACGCGCAATGCCGAGATCCTGCCGCAGCCCTTCAAATCCGGCCTGTTCCATCTGGCCAGCCGCTATCCGCAGGTGGAGTTCATCGCCGTGTACCTGGACAACGCCCGCCGCTGCCTGCCCAAGGGCAGCCTGATGCCGGTGCCGCTGATCTGCACGGTGCGCTTTGGCGCGCCGGTGCTGCTGGCGGCCGATGAAGCCAAGGAATCGTTCCTGCAGCGCGCGCGCGATGCCGTAGTGGCGCTGGCGTGAACGGCACCGCCCTGCCCCTGGATGGTTTTGTCCGCGCCGCCATCGCTGGCGCGCCGCGCTCGTTCTGGTGGGTGATTGGCGGGGTCATCGCGTTGTTGCTGCTGGCCAGCCTGATTGGCGCGGTGCTCAAGCGGACCAAACCCGGACCGGTGATCGACAACCTCAATGCA
>Ga0160436_1000191_pt1 | contig 30420 bp, 38 predicted proteins | sample HID1973M_E0MG_FD_108264 | JGI IMG/M metagenome (GOLD analysis project Ga0160436, IMG submission 108264) | Enriched mosquito-associated microbial communities from UW Madison campus, WI, USA - HID1973M_E0 MG | ecosystem: Host-associated > Arthropoda: Insects > Digestive system > Unclassified ...
CCTCATCGGCGAGCTCCGAGACCTCGAGACGATCTCGGTGGCTCTGACGGCTGCGGAGACCGGCCACCTCGTCTTCGCCACGCTGCACACGCAGAGCGCCGGATCCACCATCGACCGCGTCATCGACGTGTTCCCTCCACACCAGCAGGACCAGGTCCGCGTGCAGCTCGCCGCGACCCTGCAGGGCGTCGTCTGTCAGACCCTCGTCAAGCGGGCGAACGGCCGCGGCCGTGCCGTCGCGACCGAGGTGATGGTCACGACTCCGGCAATCGGCAACCTGATCCGCGAGGGCAAGACCTATCAGGTGACCTCCGCGCTGCAGTCGGGTGCCTCGCTCGGAATGCACACCATGGACCAGCACCTCGCCGAGCTCGTCAACGGGGGCGACGTGAGCTACGACGACGCCCTCGAGAAGGTGCAGGATCCTGAGACCTTCAACCGGCTCGTGACCCGGCGGGACCTCGCTGGGACCGGCGCCGGCGGGCGGAGCATCTGATGGCCGCCGGAGCAGCGGTCGCCGCCCCGGGACGCGCGTGGGACTACCGCGGCCGCAACGAGTCGGGCAAGGTCGTGAAGGGCCGCATCGACGCGCCGACCGAGAGCGCCGCCATCGATCGCATGCGGACGATGGGGATCAACCCGATCACCGTCAGCGAGTCCGTCGCGGGCACCGGCCTCAACAAGGAGATCGAGTTCGGTTTCGGCGGCGGGGTGAAGCTGAAGGACCTCGCCGTGCTCTCCCGGCAGGCAGCCACCATGGTGGCCGCCGGCCTGTCCCTGCTCAAGACGCTGAACATCCTCGCCGAGCAGACCGAGAACAAGAAGCTCAAGGAGACGCTCGCCAAGGTCGCGCGGGACGTCGAGGTCGGAACCGCCCTCTCGGACTCCCTTGCGAAGTACCCGCGGATCTTCCCGCCGCTCATGGTCAACATGATCAGGGCCGGCGAGATCGGTGGCTTCCTCGACGGCGCGCTCAACACGATCGCCGTCAACTACGAGAAGGAGGCGAAGCTCCGCGAGCAGATCAAGTCGGCGATGACGTATCCCGTGATGGTCCTCATCATGTCCGTGGTCGCCGTGATCATCATGCTCACCTTCATCGTCCCGATCTTCAAGGACATGTTCGAGGGGATGGGCTCGGAGCTCCCCCTGCCCACGCAGATGCTGGTCTGGCTGAGCCAGTCGATGGTGGTCGTGGTGCCGGTCGGCGTCATCGGTGGTATCGCGTTCGCGGTCTGGTGGAAGGCGAACAAGGACACCGAGAAGGTCCGCAGCTTCGTCGATCCGCTCAAGCTCAGGCTCCCGGTCTTCGGCAAGCTCATCGCCAAGATCGCCATCACCCGCTTCTGCCGCAACTTGGCCGACATGGTGAACGCGGGCGTGCCCATCCTGCAGGCGCTCAACATCGTCGGGGAGGCCTCCGGCAACTGGGTGATCGAGCGCGCGGCGCACAGCATCGCCAATTCGGTGCGCGTGGGCAAGTCGATCTCGGGACCGCTTTCCGAGGAGAAGGTGTTCCCACCGATGGCGGCCCAGATGATCGCCGTCGGCGAGGACGCCGGCGCTCTGGACACCATGTTGTCGAAGGTCGCCGACTTCTACGACGACGAGGTGAAGGCCACCACCGACTCCCTCACCTCGATCATCGAACCGCTGCTCATCGCCTTCCTGGGCGTTGTGGTAGGCGGAATGGTCGTGGCTCTGTACATGCCGATCTTCAGCATGATCAGCGTCGTCAACGGCTGAACCGTGGCCCCCGCACGTGGGATACCGCGACGGGAATACAAGGGCCACGATCAAAGCGTCGAGTCAGAACCGTTGGGGGGGACGGCTCGCGAACCCAAATCAAACAAGTGGAATGGACAAGCACATGACTCGCATCATCAAGGCCCTTTCGGCCCGCCGTGAGGCGCTCGCCAAGAAGGACGAGGGCTTCACCCTCATCGAGCTCCTCGTCGTCGTCATCATCATCGGCATCCTCGCCGCGATCGCGATCCCGGTGTACATCGGTGTTCAGGACTCGGCCAAGGACTCGGCCGTCGCTTCGGACCTCGGCAACGCCAAGACCGCCGTCGTGACCTACTTCACCCAGAACGGCACCGAGCCGACCAGCCTCGACGACCTCGCCGACCAGGGATACCCCGGACCGAGCCTCGAGTACGCGGCCGGTGACGAGCCCGCCTACAGCGGAACCAACAGCACCACCGACGGCGCCTTCTGCCTCGCCGCAACCAGCACCTCGACGAGCGGCCCCACGTTCTACGTGACCGACTCGAGCGGTGTTGTCAAGGTCGACGCGGATCACGCGCTCTGCTCGTAAGACCGTGTAGTACCCAGCCGAGCGTCTGACGCCCGGCACCCCCGGTGGGATGTCGCATCCGCGGCATCCCACCGGGATCACTGATCGAACGACCGTGGGGGGACGGTGGTAGCGATGAAGCGATTCCAGAGCGCTGTGCAGCGTATGCGCGCACAGGCATCCGACGACGCCGGAATCTCCATCGTCGAGGTCGTCGCGGCGATCATGATCTTCGCGCTGCTCTCCATCGGACTGGCCCAAGGGCTGGTCACCTCGGTCCGCCTCGCGGGCGACCAGAAGCACCGCATCACCGCTCTCAGTCTCGCCGCGAGCGACATCGACCTGGTGCGCGGCAAGACCGCGTTCGCCATCGACTCGGACGACTACGACACGGAGATCGACGGCACGGTCTACACGATCACCCGCAGCGTGGAGTGGGTCGATGCCAACGGCAACGATGTCTCCTGCGGCACCGGAAGCGGTACGAAGCTACGCGTGCTCCGGGTGAACGTCGACGTCACGTGGGCCGGCCAGGTGCGTCCCATCTCTCCCGTCAACTTCGACACCGTCGTCGCCCCCGACGGGTCGCTGCACGACGAAGATCTCGCCGTGCTGCTCATCTCGGTCAACGGAGCAGACGGTACCGGCGTCGCCGGCCTCGACGTCGCCCTCACCGCCACCACCTCGCTGCCGACCGGGACCATCGTGCCCACGCCGACGAAAACCAACTCCCACGGATGCAGCTACGCGATCGGCGTTCCTCCGGCGAGCTACAACGTGTCGGTCTCCAAGGCCAACTACATCTCGAGCGACCAGGTCGCGACGACGGTCGTCAAGTCGATCACCCTCGCCGCTGGCGCCACCGCTTCGACGAACTTCGTGTTCGATCGGGCGGGCTCGTTCCCTGTCACCCTGGTCGCACCGAACGGCGCTAATCCGTCTCCGGTGAAGTTCGCGACCACGGCCCCGATCACCGTCTCCGGCGGGCGGGGCCAGCAGACGGTCAGCCGTGCTTCGGTGCTGGCGCTGTTCCCCTGGCTCGACGGATACTCCCTGATCTACGGCGCGTACACGCCGCAGAGCATCGACGGTGCGGCCGATCCGGCACTGAATGCGCTCGACGGATGCCAATCGCCCAATCCGTCGACCTGGGGCGCGGTCGTCATCGACGGCACCGCCCTCAACGCGGGCGTCACGCCGTCCGCGGTCGCTCTTCCCGCGCAGACCGCGGCGATGACCGCGCTCGGCGTCGGATACACGCAGGTTAAGTTCGCCAACGGATACCAGACGAACCGCACGGTCACAGCCGTGACCACGGCAGCGCCGAACTCGGATGTCGGTGACCCGGGGTGCGGTGCGACGCTCACCTACACGTTCACCGGCATCAACGAGGGCGACGTGCTCGCCCTGCCGTTCGGCACCTGGAAGCTCTCGAGTGTCACTTCGAGTGTGGACCGCCTCAACGAGGCGAAGCCGCTCAGCAACGCGGCGGGGTACCCCATGCCGGGTGCCAAGATCGTCACCCTCGACCCGAGGCTGAAGTCATGAAGTCCCTCCGCCGCCGCATCGCCGACGACTCCGGCGTCAGCCTGATCGAGCTCATGATCGTGATGCTCTTGAGCGCGCTCGTGCTCGCGATGCTCGTGCAGTTCTACGTGACGGTCGCGCGCAGCACCGCCGAGTCGGGCGACACCCGCGCCAGTACCGCCGAGGCGAGCAACATCATGAACGTCGTGTCGACGTCCGTACGGGCTGCGGTGGACATCCCAGTCAATCCACCCGACCCGGCCAACCCGCCGGCACCGACCCCGGCGGTTCGCGCCGGGAAGCTCAATGAGGTGACGATCACCACCTACACCGACGCGGGTCCCTCGTTCCCCGTGCCGCTGCAGATCCGGTACTACGTCGACTCCGAGGGCCACATGGTCGAACAGCGTTGGGTGGCCAACGGATGTGACATCGGGAACCCCTCTGCCTGCAAGGTCACCTACCCCGTCTACCCGGCGACGACGACCACCCCGGGCGCGCAGCGCATCCTCGGAAACCTCGTCGTCAACCGCGCCAATTGCGCGGCCGGCGACACGAGCTGCACGAACGACCCGCTCTTCACCTACTTCGCAGCGGACCGCACCACCCAGCTGGGTCTCGGTACGGGGGGTCTCACCGCTGCAGAACGCGATCAGGTCGCATTCATCCGCTTCAACCTCAAGGTCCACGCATCCGACTCGAGCGTCGTCATCGAACTCGACAACCTCGTCGGCATGCCGAACGTCGGCTAGGCAAGGAGACTCATCGTGCGACGGTTCCTGTCACATGCCCCACGCCGCGGAGACGATGGCGGATGGCTGCTGCCCGCTGTGATCGGCCTCGGCATGGTGATGCTGCTCATCGTCGCCACGGCGCTGTCGGTGACCATGAGCGGCACACAGAAGGCCGCGACCGAAACCGACTGGAACGCTTCGCTCGCCGCCGCGTACGCGGGGGTCGAGGACTACAAGAGCCGCATCGAGAACGACGTGCGCTACTCGCAGTACGGCAACCCGGATGCGCCGTTCAGCGACGAGGTGGAGCTCGCCGCAGGGCAGGTCAACCTCAACGAGAGCCTCGTGGACCCGCCCGACGCGAACCCCGCCTTCGAGGTCGGCGAGACCGGCGCCTGGGCCACCGTGCCGGGATCGGATGGCAAGGCCCAGTTCCGCTACGAGGTCAACATCCAGGACTTCGCCTCGACCGGCGTCATCCTCCTTCGCGCCACTGGACGCGTGGGAGAAACGACCCGTTCTCTTGTCGCATCGTTGAAGCAGGAAGGTTTCAGCGACTACGTCTACTTCACCGAGTACGAGGCGATGGACCCGGCGATCTCAGGTCTGTCGCAGTGCGCGAACAAGCACCAATGGGGCACGCTCGTCGGCTCGACGAGTGACGACCGCGACTCGGCGTGCCGCATCCAGTTCGCCAGCGCCGACACTCTCGGTGGCAAGGTGCATTCGAACGACCAGATGTACATCTGCGGCGGAACGTTCAAGAACGTGGTCACCTCGGCGAGCCCTGTCGGCCTGTACGCGCTCGCAGGTGGCAGCTGTGCGGGGCCGAACTTCGTGAAGGGTGCTCCGGCGCGCGTCGGTTCGATCGACATGCCCGAGGACAACATCCTCATGAAGGCGGAGACCTACCTCAAGCAGGACGGCGTGCCCGTTCCGGGGTGCTTGTACACCGGTCCGACCACCGTGAAGTTCAATGGCAACGGCACCATGACCGTGTGGTCGCCTTGGACCAAGTTCACCCAGGTGGAGATGACCGGTTCGGTCGCCACGGCGGGGGAGACCCCGGCGAAGTGCGGGCTTCCGAGCGCGCTCGGTTCCGCCGCTGGAGCGACGATCGACGTGCTCGACTCGAACCTCGCCTATGTGCAGAATGTGCCCGCGGCCGCCACCAACGACAAGAACGCCTGGGCGACCGGGACGTCGCCGGCAGGCTTCACCTGCACCGACGACAGCGACAGCGTCGAGATCAAGCGAAGCAACGGCCAGTCGTACAACCCCAAGCGCTACCAGGTCACCAAGTACGGCGAGAAGTGGACGTTCCCGACGACCATCGTGCAGCCCGGCCATTCCGGCACAGACAAGGCCATCAGCCACCCCCTCTCGAACGAGACGCGCCCCGCGTACTCGTCCGCCGACATCCCCGCCTACGGGTGCCGCGCGGGCGACCTCTACATCTCGGGCACCGTCAGCGGCCGGATGACCATCGCGGCCGAGAACTACGTCTACGTGCAAGGCGATGTGCTGCTCAAGGACACGAATCGCGACATCCTCGGCATCGTCGGTAACAACGCGATCTTCATCTGGAACCCCATGAACGGCAACACGCCGATCCTCGACTCCGACAAGGACCGCGTGGTCCAGGCGGCCCTGATGTCGGTCGACCACACGATCCAGGTGCAGAACTACGACAAGGGGAACAACCGCGGGAAGCTGACCATCTTCGGCAGCATGGCGCAGCGGTATCGCGGAACCGTCGCCACCGGTGGCACCAGCATCACCACCGGGTACGCCAAGGACTACAACCACGATCCGAAGCTCGCCAACGTGACGCCGCCCAAGTACCTCATGCCGACCTCGACCAAGTTCACGATCTCGAAGACCGCCGGCGTACCCGCGGCCTTCACCTCGAGCGGGGGTGCCAAATGAGCGCTGCCTATGCGGCACTCGCGGGAGTGCTCGGCCTCGCCATCGGGTCGTTCCTGAACGTCGTCGCGTACCGCGTGCCGGCCGGCCTGTCGGTCGTGCGGCCCGCGTCGGCCTGCCCCGGATGCGGGCACGAGATCCGCGGCAAGGACAACATCCCCGTGTTCTCGTGGCTGGTTCTCCGCGGTCGCTGCCGCGACTGCCGCATGAGCATCTCGGCGCGCTACCCGTTCGTCGAGGCGATCACGGGGCTCGCGTTCGTGCTCGTCGCACTCTTCTTCGCCCCCGCCATCGCTGCAGCGACCACCGGGGGGGAGGTCGCTGCGGCGATCATCACCCTCGTCGCGTTCCTCTACCTGGCGGCGATCAGCATCGCGCTCTCGGCGATCGACCTCGACGTCCATCGCCTTCCCGATGCCATCGTCTTGCCGTCCTATCTGGTCGGCGCGGTGCTGCTCACCGCATCGGCTCTCCTGGGCGGCACCCCGGAGACGCTCATCACCGCACTCATCGGAGGCGTCGCTTCGGTGGTTTTCTACGGAGTGCTCTGGTTCGTGAAGCCCGGAGGCATGGGTTTCGGCGATGTGAAGGCCGCCGGGGTGCTCGGCATGTACCTCGGCTACCTCGGCTGGGCGCAGCTCGCCGTGGGGGTCGGTGCGGCCTTCGTGCTCGGGGGCGTCTTCGGCGTCGCACTGATCATCGCCAACCGCGCCAACCGCAAGACTGCCGTGCCCTTCGGCCCGTGGATGTTCCTCGGGGCCTGGGTCGGAATCGTCGCCGGTGCCCCCGTGGTCGCCGGCTACCTCGACTTCGTCGGCCTCGGCTGACGCGGACGGGACAACGGGAGAAGGAGAAAGCAATGGCATCCACGATCGTGGGCCTCGACTTCGGTCGAGGAGTCATCAGAGCCGCGGAGGTGATGGGGGCGGGTTCGGCCCGACCCACGCTCGTGCGGTACCACCAGATCGCCGTGCCCAGCACGGCGCTCGACCGTGGCGAGGTACTCGAGAAGGAGACCATCGTCGCGGCGCTGAGGCAGCTTTGGACGCAGGCCGGATTCAAGACGAGGAAAGTGATCGTCGGTGTCGGGAACGCGCGAGTGCTCGTGCGCGAGCTCTCGGTCCCTCGGATGCCGATGAACCGCATCCGGGAGACGCTGCCGTTCCAGGTGCAGGACGTGCTGCCCGTTCCGGTGAACGAGGCGCTCCTCGACTTCTACCCGGTCGCCGAGACCGAGGAAGACGGCAATCCGGTCATCCAGGGGCTGCTCGTGGCGGCCATCAAGGCCGGGGTCCTGGCGACGGTCGAAGCCGTCGAGGCGGCGAAGCTGGAGCCCGTCGATGTCGACCTCATCCCCTTCGCGCTCAGCCGCGCGCTTCTCTCCGGCCCGACGGCGCGCGGGTCGGTGGCGCTCGTGCACATCGGAGCCGAGACCACGATCGTGACGATCGCCGTGGATGGGGTGCCCCGCTTCGTGCGCATCGTGCAGAACGGTGGCGACGACATCAACCGGGCTCTCGTCTCGAGGCTCAGCATGGACGAGTTCCAGGCAGAGCAGATCAAGCGTCGCTTCGGCCTCTCGACGCAGGGCGCCGGACCGGAGCTGCGGCCTGCCTTCGAGGTGATCTATGAGGCGACCGGCGATCTGGTCGTCGCCATCCGCAACACGCTGAGCTTCTATCTGTCGAGTCGCGCCGGCGCCACAGTCGAGAGGATCTTCCTCTCGGGTGGTGGCGCCGAGCTCAACGGTTTCGCCACCGCACTCGCTGATGCGACGCGTATTCCGGTGCGGGCCCCGTCGCCGCTCGAGCAGCTGGCCATCGCTCGGACCGTCGACCCCGACCAATTCGCATCCGGCAGCTCCGGCGTTCCGGTGACCGTCGGCCTCACCCTCGGGAGCAAGGCATGACCGCGACGACGACCGCCCCTCCGCGCACGAAGCGGGAGTCCACGGCGGGCAAGAAGTCGGTGGCGCTCGGAGCGTCCCCCCGTGTGTCGCTGCTGCCGCCCGAGCTCGGGCAGCGCAACAGGCAGCTGGGCGTTCAGCGGAGCCTCCGATTGGCGCTTCTCGGAATCGTCGTGCTCGCCGCCGTGGCGATCGGTGCCGCCTGGTACTACGCCTTCACGAGTGGGGTCGCACTGGCACAGGAGCAGCAGCGTACGAACGATCTGCTGCTCGAACAGCAGACATACGCCGACGTGCAGCAGATCGTGAAGTCCGTGGAGGTCGGCGAGGCTGCGCTTCGCGTGGGCGGCTCCACCGAGATCGACTGGCAGCACTACCTCGGACTCGTCCAGGCTTCCCTGCCGCCGGGCGTCACACTGGAGACCTTCTCCGTCGATGCCTCGACCGTCACCCAGCAGTACCCCCAGGCCAGTGTGCCGCTGCAGGGGGCGCGCATCGCCACCCTGCAGTTCAGCGCCGCGAGCGAGACCCTGCCATCGATTCCCGACTGGCTGGTCGCGCTCCGCGGACTGCCGGGCTTCGTGGACGCGAACCCGGGAACCGTCGCCACATCCGAGGTGGGGTACACCGCCACCGTGACGATGCACATCGACGCCCAGGCGTACACCAACCGACTCAACGCGACCGAGCAGTCGGCAAGCGACGGCGAGTCGAGTGAGGAGAAGGCGGAATGAAGGTCGGGACGCAGGTATGGGCACTGATCACGACGGTGCTCGGTATCGCCGTGATCGCCGCGGCGTGGTTCCTCGGGGTGTCGCCTCTGCTCGCCGCTCAGTCCCAGGCGGAGGCGGCGCGCGCCACCGCCGCCAGCCAGAACGCGAGCATCCAGTCGACGATCGCCGTGCTCAAGGAACAGAAGGACAAGATCGGGGACTACGAGAAGCGCGCAGGAGAGCTCGAAGTGGCGATCCCGAGCGACATCGAGAGCGCGGACTTCATCCGCTCGCTCAACGACCTCGCGACGTCGACTGCGGTGACCATCACCCAGATCTCTCTCAGTGACGCTGTGTCCTATGTGCCGCCGGCTGCGACGGCGACGAACGACGAGTTCGCGCCGACACCGGTGTCCGACAGCCGCATCACGGGTGAGAACTTCTTGCTCGTCCCCGTGACCCTCTCGGTTTCGGGGGGTTGGAACGAGGTGCTCGCATTCACCCACGGCATCCAGACCGGGAATCGGCTGATGCTCGTCACCTCCGTGAGCACGACCGCTGATGAAGGCACCTTCACCACCACCCTCGCAGGGGCGATGTACGTGCTGATCCGACCGACGACGCCCGCCGCCCCCGCGGACGCCGACTCCGCGGCATCCGCGGACGGCTGATGAGACCGCCGGCGGCCGCGCCCCTCCCGTCGCGGTCGCCGGCACCTACTCGAACGTGAAGCTCATGAAAACTCAGACCTTTCGCGTCCTCGAAGGGGTCGCGTTCGCGATCGCCTTGGTCGGGGCGGCGCTCGTCGCGCGAAACGACGCTGGACTCGCCGGACCTTGGGTGCTGATCGGACTGCTCAGCGCCGTGCCCCTGTACGTCGTCGGACGGGGGTGGCGGCTGCCGTGGTGGCTCCACCTCGGCGCGGCATGGCTGCCGGCGGCGGTCGTGCTGGCGTCCGCGATTCATGGATACGGTGACGGGGCTGCACGCGCGTCGCGCTATGCGTATGGTGCGATGATCCTGCTGGCAGTCGTCGCCTGGGCGCGCGACCCGGCGCGCCGGCTCGTCGTGGCGGCGGCGGTGATCCTGCTGAGCGCGGACAGCTACCTCACCGCCTGGTGGATCTGGTGGGGCTCCGGCGACGCCATCAAGACGATGTTCGGCAACTACTACACGCAGAACGTGTTCGCGATGTCGCTCGTGATCGGCGCGACCGTCGCGATCGCCCTCGTCGTCGCGGGGCGCCGCGCGTTCGTCTTCGCCGGATTCGTGGTCGCGTGCCTGACTGGCGCCGGCATCCTCGCGTCCGGCTCGCGCGCCGGGTTCGTCCTGCTCCTGGTGGCGCTGATCGCGGGCCTCCTGCTCGGCATCATCGCGCGGGGCTGGCGCGGAGCGATCCGCGCAGCCATCGTGGCGGTGGCGATCCCCTGCACCGCGTGGTTCATGGCCGGGCCGGTCTTCTTCCCCAACTCGGACGGCTTCTTCGCTGTGGCGCGCCGCGTCGAGGACCCGGGCGCATCGTTCGCCGGACGCGTCAGCTTCTGGCTCGATGCCGCGCGCCTGGGTGCCGAGGCGCCGCTCGCGGGGCACGGTCTCAAGTCGTTCGGCCCGCTCGTCCAGTGTCTCGACTCCGACTGGTACTCCTCGAACGCGCACAACGAGCCGCTGCTGGCCTGGGCCGAGACGGGTCTGCTCGGATTCCTCCCGTTCCTCGCCATCGGTGTCGGCGTGGTGTTGATCGTCATCCGCACGCTCCGGTCGGAGCGGGTCGAAGCGCGACGCTGGCGCTGGGTCCCTTCGAGCGCAGAAGTGCTCGACGACCCCGCGCGCTGGGGCGCGATGGTGGCTCTGATCCTCGCGGTGGTGCACTTCTGCTTCGACTTCGACTGGGCGTACCCGGCGATCATCGCGCTGACGGCTCTCGTCGCGGGGATCGCGGCTGCCCCGGTCGTTGCTTCTCGGCCTGCGGGACGCGTCCGCGCGATCCTCAACGTCGTGCTCGTACTGGTGCTCGTCGGATCAGCGATTGTGGGCTTCGCGATCGATCCCCTTCCGGCCGAGTCGCTGCGACCCATCTCGCTGTCGTGGGTGCCGTGCGGGCCGTAGAGCCCTCACATTGCGGCAGATTACGCGCCCGGGTATGCTTGACCGCGTGTGTGCATTCGCGCACGTCTCCCATGCCCTCTTGACAGCTCCGGTGGAGCGCGTCCGAGCGTGGAGGCGAAGCGAGAGCCCCACAGGGCCAGGCCCCGGCATCCGCCGAGGTTGACCCCCACGGCATGTCCGTCAGCAGGCCCGCATCCGATCAGATGCGGGGGGCGGATTCCGGTGGATCCCACCATGAGCTGTCACCGTGCAGCGTGAACAAGGAGCAGTTTTGCCCACTATTCAGCAGTTGGTCCGCAAGGGCCGCTCGCCGAAGGTCACCAAGACCAAGGCGCCCGCCCTCAAGGCGAACCCGCAGCAGCGCGGCGTGTGCACCCGTGTGTACACGACCACCCCGAAGAAGCCCAACTCGGCCCTCCGCAAGGTGGCCCGCGTGAAGCTCTCCAACGGCACCGAGGTCACCGCCTACATCCCCGGCGAGGGCCACAACCTGCAGGAGCACTCGATGGTGCTCGTGCGCGGCGGTCGTGTGAAGGACCTCCCCGGTGTGCGCTACAAGATCGTCCGCGGCGCGCTCGACACCCAGGCCGTCAAGAACCGTAAGCAGGCTCGCAGCCGCTACGGCGCGAAGAAGGGTTAAGGAAGATGCCTCGTAAGGGACCCGCCCCGAAGCGCCCGGTCGTCAACGACCCGATCTACGGCGCCCAGATCGTCAGCCAGCTCGTCAACAAGATCCTCCTCGACGGCAAGAAGGACCTCGCCCAGCGCATCGTCTACGGCGCGCTCGACGGCGTCGGCACCAAGTCCGGCCAGGATGCGGTCGTCGTGCTCAAGAAGGCTCTCGACAACGTCCGCCCCACCCTCGAGGTCAAGAGCCGCCGTGTCGGTGGCTCGACCTACCAGGTGCCGGTCGAGGTCAAGCCGCACCGTGCGAACACCCTCGCGCTGCGCTGGCTCGTCAGCTACTCGAAGTCGCGTCGCGAGAAGACGATGACCGAGCGTCTGCAGAACGAGATCCTCGACGCCTCGAACGGCCTCGGTGCCGCGGTCAAGCGCCGCGAAGACACCCACAAGATGGCCGAGTCGAACAAGGCGTTCGCTCACTACCGCTGGTAAACCCGCCGGTCGCCCGGATGCTGTAGCCTCCCGGCCGCAGCATCCGGGCTCACCGAACCACTCACTTCCCGAAAGAAGGAACACCCCGTGGCACAAGACGTGCTCACCGACCTCACGAAGGTCCGCAACATCGGCATCATGGCTCACATCGATGCCGGCAAGACGACGACGACCGAGCGCATCCTCTTCTACACGGGCGTGAACCACAAGATCGGCGAGACCCACGACGGCGCCTCGACGACCGACTGGATGGAGCAGGAGAAGGAGCGCGGCATCACGATCACGTCCGCCGCCGTCACCTGCTTCTGGAACAAGAACCAGATCAACATCATCGACACCCCCGGTCACGTCGACTTCACCGTCGAGGTGGAGCGCTCGCTCCGCATCCTCGACGGCGCCGTCGCCGTCTTCGACGGCAAGGAGGGCGTCGAGCCCCAGTCCGAGACCGTGTGGCGTCAGGCCGACAAGTACAACGTGCCGCGCATCTGCTTCGTCAACAAGATGGACAAGCTGGGCGCCGACTTCTACTTCACCGTCGACACCATCATCAACCGCCTGGGCGCCAAGCCCCTGGTCATCCAGCTCCCGATCGGCTCGGAGTCCGAGTTCGTCGGCGTCGTCGACCTGATCGAGATGCGCGCGCTCGTGTGGCCCGGCGACTCCAAGGGTGATGTCACCATGGGCGCCAAGTACGAGGTGCAGGAGATCCCCGCCGACCTCCAGGCCAAGGCGGAGGAGTACCGTCAGGCGCTGCTCGAGACCGTCGCCGAGACCGACGACGCGCTGCTCGAGAAGTTCTTCGGCGGCGAGGAGCTGACCGTCGACGAGATAAAGGGCGCGATCCGCAAGCTCACCATCGCGAGCGAGATCTACCCCGTGCTCTGCGGTTCCGCGTTCAAGAACCGCGGCGTGCAGCCGATGCTCGACGCGGTCATCGACTTCCTCCCGAGCCCCCTCGACGTCCCGGCCGTTCAGGGCCACGACGTCAAGGACCCCGAGGTCGTCCTCGAGCGCAAGGCCGACTCCAACGAGCCGTTCGCCGCGCTCGTGTCGAAGATCGCCGTGCACCCCTTCTTCGGTCGTCTCACCTACATCCGCGTCTACTCGGGTCACCTCGACTCGGGTGCCGCCGTCGTGAACTCGACCAAGGGCAAGAAGGAGCGCATCGGAAAGATCTTCCAGATGCACGCCAACAAGGAGATCCCGGTGCCCTCGGTCACCGCCGGTCACATCTACGCCGTCATCGGCCTCAAGGACACCACCACCGGTGACACCCTGAGCGACGCCGCGCACCCGATCGTCCTCGAGTCGATGACCTTCCCGGAGCCCGTCATCGAGGTCGCGATCGAGCCGAAGACCAAGGCCGACCAGGAGAAGCTGGGCACCGCGATCCAGAAGCTCGCCGAGGAAGACCCGACGTTCCGCACCGAGCAGAACCAGGAGACCGGTCAGACGGTCATCAAGGGCATGGGCGAGCTCCACCTCGACATCCTGGTCGACCGCATGAAGCGCGAGTTCAACGTCGAGGCGAACGTCGGCAAGCCGCAGGTGGCCTACCGCGAGACGATCCGCAAGACGGTCGAGAAGTACGACTACACCCACAAGAAGCAGACCGGTGGATCCGGCCAGTTCGCGAAGGTGCAGATCTCGCTCGAGCCGATGGAGGTCACCGCCGAGACCTCGTACGAGTTCGTGAACGCCGTCACCGGTGGTCGCGTCCCGCGCGAGTACATCCCCTCGGTCGACCACGGCATCCAGGACGCCATGCAGGTCGGCGTGCTCGCCGGCTTCCCGACGGTGGGCGTCAAGGCGACCCTCCTCGATGGCGCGGCGCACGACGTCGACTCCTCGGAGATGGCGTTCAAGATCGCCGGCTCGATGGCCTACAAGGAGGCCGCGCGCAAGGCGAGCCCCGTTCTGCTCGAGCCGCTCATGGCCGTCGAGGTCCGTACGCCCGAGGAGTACATGGGCGACGTCATCGGCGACCTGAACTCGCGTCGTGGGCAGATCCAGGCGATGGAGGATGCGACCGGCGTCAAGGTCGTCCGCGCCCTCGTGCCGCTGTCCGAGATGTTCGGCTACGTCGGTGACCTGCGCTCGAAGACCTCGGGTCGCGCCGTCTACTCGATGTCGTTCGACTCCTACTCTGAGGTCCCGAAGGCCGTGGCCGACGAGATCGTCCAGAAGAGCAAGGGCGAGTAGCGCTCCGGCGCCCCGCCCACCCCACAACTCAAAACAACTAGAGTATTTCCAACCCAACGCAACTGCATCCGGAAAGCCATCCGGATGCCTGCAACCGAGTCCTGAGGAGGACACCAAGTGGCTAAGGCCAAGTTCGAGCGGACCAAGCCGCACGTCAACATCGGAACGATCGGTCACGTCGACCACGGCAAGACCACCCTCACCGCCGCGATCTCGAAGGTGCTCGCCGACAAGTACCCGTCGGCCACCAACGTCCAGCGCGACTTCGCGTCGATCGACTCGGCCCCCGAGGAGCGTCAGCGCGGTATCACGATCAACATCTCGCACGTCGAGTACGAGACCCCGAAGCGCCACTACGCGCACGTCGACGCCCCCGGTCACGCTGACTACATCAAGAACATGATCACCGGTGCTGCCCAGATGGACGGCGCGATCCTCGTGGTCGCCGCCACCGACGGCCCGATGGCTCAGACCCGTGAGCACGTGCTGCTCGCCAAGCAGGTCGGCGTGCCCTACCTGCTCGTGGCTCTGAACAAGTCCGACATGGTCGACGACGAGGAGATCCTGGAGCTCGTCGAGCTCGAGGTTCGCGAGCTGCTCTCGAGCCAGGACTTCGACGGCGACAACGCTCCCGTCGTGCGCGTCTCGGGCCTCAAGGCTCTCGAGGGCGACGAGAAGTGGACCGAGTCCATCGTCGAGCTCATGCAGGCCGTGGATGACAACATCCCCGACCCGGTGCGCGACAAGGACAAGCCGTTCCTGATGCCCATCGAGGACGTCTTCACCATCACCGGTCGTGGAACGGTCGTCACCGGCCGCGCCGAGCGTGGAACCCTCGCCATCAACTCCGAGGTCGAGATCGTCGGCATCCGCCCGACGCAGAAGACCACGGTCACCGGTATCGAGATGTTCCACAAGCAGCTCGACGAGGCCTGGGCCGGCGAGAACTGTGGTCTGCTCCTCCGCGGCACCAAGCGCGAGGATGTCGAGCGCGGTCAGGTCGTCGTGAAGCCGGGTTCGGTCACCCCTCACACCAACTTCGAGGGCACCGCGTACATCCTCTCCAAGGACGAGGGTGGGCGTCACAACCCGTTCTACGCGAACTACCGTCCGCAGTTCTACTTCCGCACCACCGACGTCACCGGCGTCATCACGCTGCCCGAGGGCACCGAGATGGTCATGCCCGGCGACACCACCGACATGACGGTCGAGCTCATCCAGCCGATCGCCATGGAGGAGGGCCTCGGCTTCGCCATCCGTGAGGGTGGACGCACCGTGGGTGCCGGTAAGGTCACCAAGATCAACAAGTAACTTCGGTTACCTGTCGCGAGGGGTCGGATCCGTTTGGATCCGGCCCCCTTCGTCGTTCCCGCATACCGTCGGATGCGCGGCGTGACAAGGGGGAGAAGGGCAGACCCTGCGAAGCGTAGGGTCTGGAAAATGGTGCGGTTGAGGCGGACGCGTTCTGGCGAGCCCGGCATCCGGCGGGTGCGGTCGGGTCGCGGTTTCCGCTACGTCGACTCCGACGGTCGCGCGCTCGACGATCCGCAGCTCCGGGCCCGCATCGAGCAGCTGGTCATCCCGCCCGCATGGACCGACGTGTGGATCAGCACCTTCCCCAATGGCCACATCCAGGCGATGGGAACGGATGCGGCGGGCCGCAAGCAGTACCTCTACCACCCGACGTGGCGCGAGCAGCGCGACCGCCAGAAGTTCGACCGCGCCCTCGCCCTGGCCGAATCGCTTCCCGCAGCGCGCCGCGGGGTCACGATCGACCTGCGCCGCGACGGGCTCCCGCGCGAACGGGTGCTCGCCACCGCGTTCCGCATGCTCGACACCGGCCATCTGCGGGTCGGGTCCGAGCGCTACGCCCTCGAGCACGGCTCCCACGGACTGTCGACCCTCCTCGGCGCGCATGTGACCGTGGAGGCGAAGGAGCTGGTGCGCCTGTCGTTCCCCGGCAAGAGCGGTCAGGAGTGGGAGTCGGTGGTTCGCGATCCGGACCTCGCGGCGGTCGTCGCCCTCCTGAAGCGCCGAGGCCCCCGGGCGCGGTTGCTCGCCTGGCGCGACGATGCGGGTGCGCACGCGCTCTCCGCCGAAGACATCAACGACGACATCCGGGCGCGCACCGGCGGCGACTTCACGGCGAAGGACTTCCGCACCCTGCACGGGACGGCGGCCGCGGCCGTCGCACTCGCGCGCACGGGGCCGAAGCCGTCCGCGGCGGCGCAGGACCGCGCGATCGCCGCCGCAGTCCGGGCCACTTCCGAGCTGCTCGGCAACACGATGGCGGTGGCGCGTGGCAGCTACATCGACCCCCGCCTGCTCGACCTTTACCGCGACGGTGTCACGATCGACCCCGAACGCACCGGATCGGTGGAGTCGGAGCTGCGGGCCCTGCTGTTCGAGTGACCGGCAGCCTCGACAGGTCATGGATCACGCTCTTCGCCCGCGACTGTCGATCACGGCCCTCCTGCTGCTCACCGCATCCACGGGTGCCATCGACGCGGTCAGCTACCTGGGCCTCGACCGCGTCTTCACGGGCAACATGACCGGCAACGTGCTGTTCCTCGGGTTCGCGCTGGTGGGCGTCCCGGGCATCCCGTTCCTCAACAACCTGATCGCCCTCATCGGGTTCGTGGCCGGGTCGATGGTCTCGGGCCGGATCGTCGGCCGTGGTCACAGGGTGGGCAGCCTCCCGACGGGCAGCATCGTGGTGCTGGTCGTGGGGGGAGCGATCCTGATCGCGGCCACCGCGACCGCCGCGATCGTCCCGCAGCTGCCGGAGCCGGCTCTGCTCGTGATCACCGCCTCGCTCGCCTTCGCGATGGGCGGCCAGGTCTCGGCCGTGAAGCCGGTCGGCAACAGCGACATCACCACGATCGTGGTGACGAACACGATCGCGAACCTCGCCCGTGATTCCCGGCTCGGCGGCGGCCATGGGCAGCGTTGGGGGCAGCGGCTGCTCGCGGTCCTCGCGATGGGGGCGGGCGCTGCTCTCGGCGCGTTGCTGCTGCTTCGCATCTCGACGGTGGCCGCCCTCGTGCTGGCCACGGCGGTCTTCGCGCTCGCGACGGTTCTCATGATCGTCGCCACCCGCGAGGTGACGAAAGCGTAGCTTCCGGCGTCCGCCCGGCGTACCGTGGGCGAGATGCGGATGCCGCATGCGGCGAGATCCGTCGTGGTCCTCATCGGGGTCGCGGCGCTCGCGGTGTGCGCCGCCTCCGGTTCCGCTTCCGCTGCACCTGGCGGCAGAGGGGCCCTGCTGCAGGCGACGGGGCCGCTGCTGCTCGACGAGGACTTCACCGGTTCGTCGGCGATCGCCGAGTTCACGGCCTACGGCAGCGCCTGCCTCACCGGCGCACCCGTGGGCGCCGTCGCCCCGGGGGAGCATCCGCTGATCGGGTGCCCCGCGCAGGGCGCGCCCCCTCCCGCCTTCGCCGGTCTCTTCCCCGTATCGCCCCCGCTCGGTGCGGCGCCGAACGGCTTCCTGCGTCTCACCGACGCCCTTCCCGATCAGTCGGGTGCCGTGCTCTACGACACCCCCATCCAGGCGACCGACGGGGTGGAGATCACCTTCGAGCAGTGGCAGTACGGGGGCTATTCGACGATCCCGCAGTTCCCGGGTCAGACGGCTGACGGCATCTCGTTCTTCCTCGTGGATGCTGCGGCGTCGCTCGACGCGCCGGGCGCGTTCGGCGGCAGTCTCGGCTATGCGAAGAAGCTCCCGGATGACAACCCGGCCAACGCGATCGTGCCGGGTGTCGCGGGCGGGTACCTCGGTTTCGGGTTCGACGTGCTGGGCAACTTCTACGGCGACTGGGAGCAGCGCGGCGCGGGCTGCCCGGCCGACCAGCTCTCGCCTGCCGGTTCCGCGTTCCTCGTGCCGGCGCCGGGCGCGAACATGGTGACCGTGCGCGGCCCGGTGGGGGCCGACCGGACGATCGGTTACTGCTTCCTCGCCGCGACTGCCACCGGCCCGAATGCGAGCACGCTGCCGGGTGTGCTGCACGGTCCGACGACCGGACCGGTGAGCTCTGACCCGGTCGCGGCGGTCGCTGCACTCGACCCGTCGCGGCGCACGGTCACGATGCTGCTCGAGCCGGAGCCGGTCCACACGATCACGGTGTTCATCGACTTCCACGATGGGGCTGGGTCCCAGCAGGTGCTGAGCATGGTCGCGCCGGATCCGGTGCCCGCCGCCGTCAAGTTCGGATTCGCGGCGTCGACGGGTGCGTTCACCGATGTGCACCTCATCCGCACCCTGCGCATGCAGGCGATCGACCCCGAGCCGGCGCTGTCGCTCACCAAGAGCGCCGCGGCGGTCGTTCCCGGGGATGTGGCCGCGGGTGCGCAGCTGCGCTTCAGCTTCGTGGTGGCGAACGTGGGAGGGGGAGCGATCGACGGCATCGCGATCGACGATCCCCTGGTGGGTGCGGTCGACTGCCCGGCGACGACGCTCGCCGAGGGCGCCTCGATGACCTGCACGGCGCTCTATACGATCACGGCGGCGGATGTCGCGGCCGGTTCGATCACGAACGTCGCGTCGGTCGGCGGCGACGGTCGCGGCGGACCGGTGCCACCGGTGACGGCGACGGCCACGGTCTCCCTCGCGGCGCTCGCGTTCGGCGGCACCGACGCCACTGTCCTCGTGGTCGGGGCCATCGCCGGTCTCCTACTCCTGCTCGCCGGCATCTGGGCCGTCCGTGCGGGGCGGTCGCGGCGCGGTCGCACCTGAACTCGACGCGCGCATGTCGGCGCACTGCGCCAGGATGAGCGGGTGAGCACGCGCGGCTGGATCCTCTTCGCGGTGATGTCCGTGTTGTGGGGCATCCCGTACCTGTTCATCAAGGAGGCGGTCGACACTTTCACGCCGTTCGCCGTGGTGGCGGGGCGCACGCTCGGCGGAGCGCTTCTGCTCCTGCCGTTCGCGATCCGCAGCAAGGCGTTGAGGCCGGCGCTCCGGCACTGGCCGTGGGTGCTCGCGTTCGGCGCCATCGAGATGGCCGGCCCCTTCTTGCTGCTCGGTCACGCGGAGCAGACGCTGCCGTCGGGCCTCACGGGCCTTCTGGTGGCGACCGTGCCGCTCGTCGCGGCGATCATCGCGGTGGTCAGGGGCGACCGGGGCGTGCTCAAGCCCCTCCGCCTGTTCGGCCTGCTCATCGGGTTCGCGGGCGTGGCGGTCGTGGTGAGCGGCCACGGATTCGAGGCGGGCCCGGGCGCGCTGCTCGCGATCGGGGAGGTGCTGCTCGTCGCAGTGCTCTACGCGATCGCGCCGTTCATCGTGGCGACGAAACTCGGGGGAGTGCCCGCGCTCGGCACCATCACGATCGCGCTCACCGCGGTGGGGCTGTTCTACCTCCCCTTCGCGCTCCTCGTGCCGGGCGAGGCGCCGACCGTGCGCAGCACCCTGTCGCTCGTCGCGCTCGCTGTGCTCTGCACCGCGCTCGCGTTCATCGTCTTCTTCTCGCTCATCGACGAGGTCGGGCCGGCCCGCGCGCCGCTGTTCACCTACGTCAATCCGGTGGTCGCGATCGCTCTCGGCATCATCATCCTGGGCGAGGAGTTGAGCGTCGGACTGCTCGTCGGGTTCCCGCTCGTGATCCTCGGATGCTGGCTCGCGGCCACCGGCGGACGCCTCCGAAATCCGCGTCAGACGCAAGGAATCGCGCCTCCCACGATGTGACACGCGGGCGCGACACGCCCGGGTTGCAGCAAATGCCGACGTGTGGCAGACTTTCATGGTTCAACACGCCACGCATTCGTGTGCGGCTCACTCCTCTGGCAGTGCACAGCCCCTGGTCTTCGGATCGGAAGCGGCTGGGCCGCGAGGAGAAGAACAAAGCTTCAATCGAATCCCGAACCCCATGGGGTGACGTGCGTCCTGCGCGCGTTGCGCCGGGGCCGAGGTGATTGACAGAAGAACAGCGGTGCGCATCGAAGATGCGCGGATGTGCGGGCCGGGATCGGTGCCGCACGGGAACAAGGAAGAGAGCTGACCATGGCGGGACAGAAGATCCGCATCCGGCTGAAGTCGTACGACCACGCCGGTCTCGACGCATCGGCCCGAAAGATCGTCGACACCGTGACCCGTGCGGGCGCGACCGTCGTCGGACCCGTGCCCCTCCCGACGGAGAAGAACGTGGTCGTCGTGATCCGTTCGCCCCACAAGTACAAGGACAGCCGCGAGCACTTCGAGAAGCGCACCCACAAGCGCCTCATCGACATCATCGACCCGACGCCCAAGGCCGTCGACTCGCTCATGCGTCTCGACCTGCCCGCCGACGTCAACATCGAGATCAAGCTCTAACCGAGCTGACCCGGAAGCCAGAAGGAAACCCATGTCTGCAGTGAAGACGACCAAGGGTCTGCTGGGCACCAAGCTCGGTATGACCCAGGTCTGGGACGAGAACAACAAGCTCGTGCCCGTGACCGTGGTCCAGATCACCCCCAACGTCGTGACCCAGGTCCGCTCCGAGGAGAAGGACGGCTACGCGGCCGTCCAGATCGCCTACGGTGCCATCGACCCGCGCAAGGTCAACAAGCCCGCCGCCGGCCACTTCGAGAAGGCCGGGGTCACCCCCCGTCGCCACCTCACCGAGGTGCGCACCGCCGACGCCGCCGAGTACACGCTCGGTCAGGAGCTCGCGGTCGACATCTTCGAAGCCGGTCAGCTCGTCGACGTCGTCGGCACGAGCAAGGGCAAGGGCTTCGCCGGTGTGATGAAGCGTCACAACTTCAAGGGCGTCTCCGCCTCGCACGGTGCCCACCGCAACCACCGCAAGCCCGGCTCGATCGGCGCCTCCTCGACCCCCAGCCGTGTCTTCAAGGGCATGCGCATGGCCGGTCGTATGGGTGGCGAGCGTGTCACCGTCCAGGGCCTCAAGGTCCACGCGGTCGACCTCGAGAAGGGCCTCCTGCTGGTCAAGGGCGCCGTTCCCGGCGCGCGCGGCCGCATCGTCTTCGTCCGCAACGCTGTGAAGGGAGCGTAGTCATGGCTGCGAACACTCTCGACGTGGTCGACCCGAAGGGCAAGAAGGCCGGCTCGGTCGAGCTGCCCGGCGCCATCTTCGATGTGCAGACCAACGTCCCCCTCATCCACCAGGTCGTGACCGCTCAGCTCGCCGCGGCGCGCCAGGGCACCCACTCGACCAAGAACCGCGGTGAGGTGTCCGGTGCCGGACGCAAGCCGTTCAAGCAGAAGGGAACGGGCCGCAGCCGTCAGGGCTCCGTCCGCGCCCCCGAGCACACCGGTGGTGGCGTCGTCCACGGACCGACGCCGCGCGACTACTCGCAGCGCACCCCCAAGAAGATGATCGCGGCAGCCCTGCTCGGCGTCCTCTCGGACCGCGCCCGCGGTGAGCGTCTGCACGTGATCACCTCGTTCGGCACCGACGTCCCGTCGACCAAGACGGCCGTCGAGCTGCTCGGCCAGGTCGCGACGAGCAAGAACGTGCTCATCGTGCTCGACCGCGACGACGAGGTCGGCGCCAAGAGCGTGCGCAACCTCCGCAACGTGCACGTGCTGTTCGCCGACCAGCTGAACGCCTACGACGTGGTCGTCTCCGACGACATCGTCTTCACGCGCGCCGCCTTCGACTCGTTCGTGGCGAGCAAGACCAAGACCGAGGAGGCCGCCAAGTGACCGGCTACAACAAGGACCCCCGCGACATCATCATCGCGCCGGTCGTGAGCGAGAAGAGCTACGGCCTGATCGACGAGGGCAAGTACACCTTCATCGTCGACCCCCGCTCGAACAAGACCGAGATCAAGCTGGCGATCGAGAAGATCTTCGGCGTCAAGGTCGCCTCCGTGAACACCATCAACCGTGTCGGCAAGACCCGCCGCACCCGGTTCGGCATCGGCAAGCGCAAGGACACCAAGCGCGCCATCGTCACGCTCAAGTCCGGCTCGATCGACATCTTCACGGCTGTCGGCTAAGGACCAGGGAAAGAAACTCATGGCAATTCGCAAGTACAAGCCGACGACTCCTGGTCGTCGTGGCTCGTCGGTCGCCGACTTCGCGGAGATCACGCGCTCGACGCCCGAGAAGTCGCTCCTCAAGCCGCTGCCGAAGACCGGTGGACGCAACAACACCGGCCGCATCACCACCCGCCACATCGGTGGTGGGCACAAGCGCCAGTACCGCGTCATCGACTTCAAGCGCAACGACAAGGACGGCGTCAACGCCAAGGTCGCTCACATCGAGTACGACCCGAACCGCACCGCGCGCATCGCGCTGCTGCACTTCGTCGACGGCACCAAGCGCTACATCATCGCGCCGAACAAGCTGAGTCAGGGCGACATCGTCGAGAGCGGCCCCGGCGCCGACATCAAGCCCGGCAACAACCTGCCGCTCAAGAACATCCCCGTGGGTACCGTCATCCACGCCATCGAGCTCAAGCCCGGTGGCGGCGCGAAGATGGCCCGCTCGGCAGGCGCCTCCGTGCGTCTCGTCGCCAAGGACGGCCCCTACGCCCAGCTGCGTCTCCCCTCGGGCGAGATCCGCAACGTCGACCTGCGCTGCCGCGCGACGATCGGCGAGGTCGGCAACGCCGAGCAGTCGAACATCAACTGGGGCAAGGCCGGCCGCAAGCGTTGGAAGGGCGTTCGCCCCACCGTCCGCGGTGTCGCGATGAACCCGATCGACCACCCGCACGGTGGTGGTGAGGGCAAGACCTCCGGTGGTCGCCACCCGGTCAGCCCGTGGGGTCAGAAGGAAGGCCGTACGCGCCGTCCGAACAAGGAATCCGACAAGCTCATCGTCCGCCGCCGGACCGTCGGCAAGAAGCGCAAGTAGAGGTAGTAGAAGATGCCGCGCAGTCTCAAGAAGGGCCCCTTCGTCGACGAGCACCTGTTCCGCAAGGTTCAGACTCAGAACGAAGCCGGTTCGAAGAACGTCATCAAGACGTGGTCCCGTCGGTCGATGATCGTCCCCGCGATGCTGGGTCACACGATCGCCGTCCACGACGGACGCAAGCACATCCCGGTCTTCGTGACCGAGACCATGGTGGGTCACAAGCTCGGCGAGTTCGCGCCGACCCGCACCTTCCGTGGACACGAGAAGGACGACAAGAAGGGTCGTCGCCGCTGACGCGGTGACTGAGGAGGAAGAGAAATGGTGGAGTCGATCGCCCGCGTGCGACACATCCGCGTGACGCCTCAGAAGGCTCGTCGCGTCGTGGACCTCATCCGCGGCAAGCAGGCTCAGGAGGCGCTCGCCATCCTGAAGTTCGCGCCGCAGGGTGCGAGCGAGCCCGTCTACAAGCTCGTGGCGTCCGCAATCGCGAACGCCCGCGTGAAGGCGGACAAGGAGAACAGCTACCTCGACGAGGCCGACCTGGTGGTCGCCAAGGCCTACGTCGACGAGGGCACCACGCTCAAGCGGTTCCAGCCGCGTGCTCAGGGCCGCGCGTTCCGCATCAACAAGCGCACGAGCCACATCACCGTCGTGCTCGCCACGCCGGACGAGCTCACGGCCGCGGCTTCCGCGAAGCCGGCGAAGAAGGCAGGTAAGTAATGGGCCAGAAGGTCAACCCGTACGGCTTCCGTCTGGGCATCACCACCGACCACGTGTCGCGGTGGTTCTCCGACTCGACGAAGCCCGGTCAGCGCTACGCCGATTTCGTCGCAGAAGACATCAAGATCCGCAACCTGCTCAAGACGAGCCTGGACCGCGCCGGTGTCGCCAAGATCGAGATCGAGCGCACCCGTGACCGCGTCCGCGTGGACATCCACACGGCGCGCCCCGGCATCGTGATCGGCCGCCGCGGCGCCGAGGCCGAGCGCATCCGCGCCGACCTCGAGAAGCTCACCGGCAAGCAGATCCAGCTCAACATCCTCGAGGTGAAGAACCCCGAGGCCGAGGCCCAGCTCGTCGCTCAGGGCATCGCGGAGCAGCTCAGCGCCCGTGTCGCGTTCCGTCGCGCCATGCGCAAGGGCCTCCAGGGTGCCCAGCGCGCCGGCGCCAAGGGCGTCCGGATCCAGGTCTCGGGCCGCCTCGGCGGCGCGGAGATGAGCCGGTCGGAGTTCTACCGCGAAGGCCGTGTGCCGCTGCACACGCTCCGCGCGAACATCGACTACGGCTTCTACGAGGCCAAGACCACCTTCGGCCGCATCGGCGTGAAGGTCTGGATCTACAAGGGCGACATCACCAACAAGGAACTCGCTCGCGAGCAGGCGGCTCAGAAGTCGTCGCGCCCCGAGCGTCGTGACGGCGCACGTCGTGGCCCCCGGGCCGAGGCCGCCGCAGGAGTCGAGGCGTAATCATGCTTATTCCCCGTAAGGTCAAGCACCGCAAGCAGCACCACCCGGGTCGTTCCGGGCAGGCCACCGGCGGTACCAAGGTCTCGTTCGGCGAGTACGGCATCCAGGCCCTCACTCCCGCATACGTCACCAACCGTCAGATCGAGTCCGCTCGTATCGCGATGACCCGCCACATCAAGCGTGGTGGAAAGGTGTGGATCAACATCTACCCCGACCGCCCGCTCACCAAGAAGCCGGCCGAAACCCGCATGGGTTCCGGTAAGGGTTCGCCCGAGTGGTGGGTCGCCAACGTCAAGCCCGGCCGGGTCCTCTTCGAGGTCTCCGGCGTCAGCGAGGAGCTCGCCCGCGGCGCGCTCACCCGGGCCATCCACAAGCTGCCTCTCAAGGCACGCATCATCAAGCGCGAGGAGGGCGACGCATAATGGCCGTCGGATCCAAGGAGCTCGCCCCGGCTGAGCTCGACACGTTCGAGAACGATCGTCTCGTCGACGAGCTGAAGAAGGCCAAGGAAGAGCTGTTCAACCTGCGCTTCCAGTCGGCCACCGGTCAGCTCGAGAGCCACGGCCGCCTGCGCGCCGTGAAGCGCGACATCGCACGCATCTACACCGTCATCCGTGAGCGCGAGCTCGGCATCCGTGCCACGCCCGCCGCCGTCGAGGTGCCGGCCAAGGCTGCGAAGAAGTCCACCAAGAAGTCGGAGGCCGCTGAGGCCCCCGCCGAAGACACCGCTGAGGAGGCGAACAAGTAATGGCCGAGACCAAGAAGGCCGCCGCGAAGCCGGCGAAGACGGGCCACGAATCCGCCGCCCACGACGTCAAGGACGCCGACGCCCGCGGATACCGCAAGGTCCGCCGCGGATACGTGACCAGCGACAAGATGGAGAAGACCATCGTCGTCGAGGTCGAAGACCGCGTGAAGCACCCCCTGTACGGCAAGGTCATCCGCCGTACCTCCAAGGTGAAGGCGCACGACGAGCAGAACACCGCCGGCATCGGCGACCTCGTCGTCATCACCGAGACCCGGCCGCTCTCGGCTTCGAAGCGCTGGCGTCTCGTCGAGATCGTTGAGAAGGCGAAGTAGACCATGCTGCAGCAGGAATCACGACTGAAGGTCGCCGACAACACCGGCGCCAAGGAGCTGCTCACCATCCGCGTGCTCGGCGGCTCCGGTCGTCGCTACGCCGGCCTCGGTGACGTCATCGTCGCCACGGTCAAGGATGCGATCCCCGGCGGCAACGTCAAGAAGGGCGACGTCGTCAAGGCGGTCATCGTCCGCACCAAGAAGCAGACGCGCCGCGCCGACGGCTCGTACATCAAGTTCGACGAGAACGCCGCCGTCATCCTGAAGAACGACGGGGACCCCCGCGGTACCCGCATCTTCGGCCCGGTCGGCCGTGAGCTTCGTGACAAGAAGTTCATGAAGATCATCTCGCTGGCCCCGGAGGTCATTTAGTCATGGCGAACATCAAGAAGGGCGACCTCGTCCAGGTCATCAGCGGTCCCTCGCAGGACCGCGGCGGTGACAAGGGCAAGCAGGGTCGCGTCATCGAGGTCCAGGTCGAGAAGAACCGCGTGATCGTCGAGGGCGTCAACTTCGTCACCAAGCACGTGCGCGTGGGCCAGACCCAGCGCGGCACGAAGACCGGTGGCATCGAGACGCACGAGGCGCCCATCCACATCTCGAACGTGGCCCTCGTCGACCCGAAGACCAAGAAGCCGACCCGCGTGGGTTTCCGTGAGGAGACCGTCGAGAAGGACGGCGTGAAGAAGACCGTTCGCGTTCGCTACGCGAAGAAGTCCGGAGAGAAGTTCTGATGGCAAGCACGACTGCCGCGCCGGCTGGCAAGATCCAGCCGCGCCTCAAGCAGAAGTACCGTGACGAGATCACGAAGACCCTCACCGAGGAGTTCGGCTACACGAACCCCATGCAGGTGCCCGGTCTCGTGAAGATCGTCGTGAACACCGGTGTCGGCGAGGCAGCTCGCGACTCGAAGGTGATCGACGGCGCGATCAAGGACCTCGTCCTCATCACCGGTCAGAAGCCGCAGGTCACCAAGGCCCGCAAGTCGATCGCCCAGTTCAAGCTGCGTGAGGGCATGCCGATCGGCGCCCACGTGACGCTGCGCGGTGACCGTGCCTGGGAGTTCCTCGACCGCCTCCTGTCGCTCGCGCTCCCGCGCATCCGCGACTTCCGCGGTCTCAACCCGAAGCAGTTCGACGGCAACGGCAACTACACCTTCGGCGTCACCGAGCAGTCGATCTTCCACGAGATCAACCAGGACCAGATCGACCGCGTCCGCGGCTTCGACATCACGGTCGTGACCACCGCCAAGACGGACGACGAGGGCCGGGCACTGCTCCGCGCGCTCGGCTTCCCGTTCAAGGCCGAGTAAGACCCGTTCGCGGGTTTTCAACCAGGTCGGCACCTGGTGTACCAAGTGCCGAAACCGATTGAGATAGGGAAAACAACGAAATGACGATGACAGATCCGGTCGCAGACATGCTGACCAGACTGCGCAACGCGAACCGCGCCTACCACGACACGGTCTCGCTTCCGAGCAGCAAGCTCAAGACCCACATCGCCGAGATCCTCCAGCGTGAGGGCTACATCTCCGGCTGGAAGGTCGAAGACGCCCGCGTCGGCCAGACGCTCACCATCGACCTCAAGTACGGCCCCAACCGCGAGCGGTCGATCGCCGGCATCAAGCGCGTCTCGAAGCCGGGTCTGCGCGTCTACGCGAAGTCCACCGAGATCCCCCACGTGCTGGGCGGCCTCGGCGTGGCCATCCTGTCCACCTCCTCGGGGCTCCTCACGGACCGCGAGGCCAACAAGAAGGGCGTCGGCGGGGAAGTCCTCGCCTACGTGTGGTGACCTGAGATGTCCCGTATCGGAAGACTCCCCATCGACGTTCCCGCCGGTGTCACCGTGACGATCGACGGCCAGGACGTCAACGTCAAGGGCCCCAAGGGCGAGCTCGCGCTCACCGTCAAGACCCCCATCGAGGTGAAGCTCGAGGACGGCCAGGTGCTCGTCACCCGTCCCGACGACGAGCGCGAATCGCGTTCGCTGCACGGACTCACCCGCACCCTCATCGCCAACCAGATCGTCGGCGTCACCGAGGGCTACGCGAAGAGCCTCGAGGTCGTCGGCACCGGTTACCGCGTGCAGGCGAAGGGCAGCTCGGTCGAGTTCGCTCTCGGCTACTCGCACTCCATCACCGTCGACCCGCCCGCAGGTATCACCTTCGAGGTCGAGGGCAACAACAAGCTCCACGTGCGCGGCATCGACAAGCAGGCCGTGGGCGAGGTGGCCGCCAACATCCGCAAGCTCCGCAAGCCCGAGCCCTACAAGGGCAAGGGTGTGCGGTACGCGGGCGAGGTCGTCCGCCGCAAGGCCGGAAAGAGTGGTAAGTGATCATGGCTGGCATCAGCAAGTCGGCACAGCGCAACCGTCGCCACGCGCGTCTGCGCAAGCGCATCGTCGGAACCGAGTCGCGCCCGCGTCTCGTCGTCACCCGTTCGGCCCGCCACGTCTTCGTGCAGGTCGTCGACGACAGCAAGGGCCACACCGTGGCGTCCGCCTCGACGCTCGAAGCAGACCTTCGCACCTTCGACGGTGACAAGACCGCCAAGGCCAAGAAGGTCGGCGAGCTCGTCGCCGAGCGCGCGAAGAAGGCCGGCATCGAGTCGGTCGTCTTCGACCGCGGAGGCAACAAGTACGCAGGACGCGTCGCGGCGATCGCCGAGGGCGCCCGTGAGGGAGGGCTCGAGCTGTGAGCGACGCGACTGAGAACAAGGAGCAGGACGTGACGTCCGAAGAGATCACCGAGGGTCAGGTCGTGGAGACCGCCGCGGGCACGCAGCAGGCTCAGGAGCCTCGCGAAGCCCGTCGCGGAAGCCGCGAGCGCAACCCCCGCAACGACCGTGGCGGTCAGCGTAACGACCGTGCCGAGAGCCAGTTCCTCGAGCGCGTCGTCACCATCAACCGCGTGTCGAAGGTCGTCAAGGGCGGTCGTCGCTTCAGCTTCACGGCGCTCGTCGTCGTGGGTGACGGCAACGGCATGGTCGGCGTCGGCTACGGCAAGGCCCGCGAGGTCCCCCTCGCGATCTCGAAGGGCGTCGAGGAGGCGAAGAAGAACTTCTTCCGCGTCCCGCGCTCCGGCAAGACGATCCCGCACCCCGTCCAGGGTGAGGCTGCCGCCGGTGTGGTGCTCCTGCGCCCCGCCGCCGCCGGTACCGGTGTTATCGCCGGTGGACCCGTCCGCGCCGTGCTCGAGTGCGCCGGAATCCACGACGTGCTGTCGAAGTCCCTCGGGTCCTCGAACACGATCAACATCGTCCACGCGACCGTCGCCGCCCTCAAGCAGCTCGAGGAGCCCCGTGCGGTCGCCGCACGCCGCGGCCTCGACTTCGAGGACGTCGCCCCCGAGCGCCTCATCCGCGCCGAGGAAGACGCTCGCGCGGCAGCTACCGCAAAGGTTGGTGCCTGATGGCCGCGCGTCTCAAGGTGACCCAGATCAAATCCGTTATCAGCGAGAAGCAGAACCAGCGCGACACCCTGCGCAGCCTGGGCCTCAAGCGCATCGGCGACGTCGTCGTGCGTGAGGACACCCCGGCCAACCGTGGGTACGTCCGCACGGTCGCGCACCTCGTGAAGGTCGAGGAGATTGACTAATGGCTGACGAGAAGAAGCCGGCCGAGAAGAAGGCCACGGCTCCGAAGGCTGCCGCCGAGAAGGCGACCGCCGAGAAGAAGGCTCCCGCCAAGGCTGCTGCCCCCAAGGCCGCCGCCGAGAAGAAGCCGGCCGCCGCGAAGGCTGCCGCCGAGAAGGCTCCGGCCAAGGCCGCCGCCACCAAGGCTGCGCCGAAGGCCGCCGCCGACAAGGCACCCGCCGCCGAGAAGAAGGCCCCCGCGAAGGCTGCAGCCCCCAAGGCCGCCGCCGCTGCGAAGGCCGACGACGCCGTCGCCGAGAAGCCGGCTGCAAAGCCCGCCGCCAAGAAGCCCGCCGCGAAGTCCTCCGACGTCGCGACGCGCCCCCAGGTGCTGAAGGCCCACCACCTCCGTCCCGCGGAGGGTGCCAAGAAGGCCAAGACCCGCGTCGGACGCGGTGAAGGCTCCAAGGGCAAGACGGCCGGCCGCGGCACCAAGGGCACCAAGGCCCGCTACCAGGTGCGCGTCGGACTCGAGGGTGGAAACCTGAACTCGATCATGCGCGCCCCGAAGCTCCGCGGCTTCAAGAACCCGTTCCGGGTCGAATACCAGGTCGTGAACCTGGAGCGCCTGGCCGAGCTCTACCCCTCCGGCGGCGACGTCACCATCAGCGACCTGGTCGCCAAGGGTGCCGTTCGCAAGAACGAGAAGGTCAAGGTGCTCGGCACCGGCGAGATTGCGGTTAAGCTGAACGTTGCGGTCGATAAGGTCTCCAGCTCTGCCGAGCAGAAGATCCTCGCCGCCGGCGGCTCCGTCAAGTAGCCATCGGGAAGGTGGCCCCGCCAGGGGCCACCTCCTCGCCGCACACACCCGCGTGCGGCACGCTCAGAATCTCAACCGGGAGGCGTCGTGTTCAGTGCCGTCGCGCGGATCTTCCGCACGCCGGACCTCCGCCGCAAGATCGCGTTCACGCTCG
>Ga0160436_1000192_pt1 | contig 30219 bp, 26 predicted proteins | sample HID1973M_E0MG_FD_108264 | JGI IMG/M metagenome (GOLD analysis project Ga0160436, IMG submission 108264) | Enriched mosquito-associated microbial communities from UW Madison campus, WI, USA - HID1973M_E0 MG | ecosystem: Host-associated > Arthropoda: Insects > Digestive system > Unclassified ...
AGTGGTCGGGGCCCTGGCCTTCGTACCCGTGGGGGAGCAGCATGACGACGCCGGAGCGCTGGCCCCACTTCTGCTCGGCCGACGAGATGAACTCGTCGATCACGGTCTGGGCGCCGTTGGCGAAGTCGCCGAACTGGGCCTCCCAGAGCACGAGCGAATCGGGGCGCTCCACCGAGTAGCCGTACTCGAAGGCGAGGGCGGCGTACTCGGACAGCAGCGAGTCGTAGATCGCAAGTCGCGCCTGGTTGTCCGACAGATTGCCGAGCGGCAGCCACTCCTGGCCGTTCTCGCGGTCGTGGAAGACCGCGTGGCGCGAGACGAACGTGCCGCGGCGGGAATCCTGGCCGACGAGCCGCACCGGAGTGCCCTCGAGCAGCAGCGATCCCAGCGAGATGAGCTCGCCGAAGCCCCAGTCGATCGAACCGTTGCGGCTCATGTCGTACCGCTTCTTCAGCAGCTGCTGCAGCTTCGGGTGCACGCTGAACCCGGCGGGCGGATTCGCGTGGGCGTCTCCGACCAGCTCGACGACGCCCAGGTCGACGGCCGTCGAGGCGGGCTCGCCCACCGCGCTGTCGTCGTTCTGCTGCGCCTCCGGTCGTTCGAGGTCGGCGACCGGCTTCTGGTCGCGGGTGACCACCGGGATCGAGCCCGTCTGCGCCGCGTGCGTCTCGGCGAAGGCGCGCTCGAGGCGGTCCTGGAAGTCGCGCTGCGCCTCCACGAACTCCTCGGGGGTGATGTCGCCACGGCCGACGAGAGCCTCCGTGTAGAGGGTGCGCACGCTGCGCTTGGCCTCGATGAGGTTCGTCATGAGCGGCTGCGTCATCGACGGGTCGTCGCCCTCGTTGTGACCGCGGCGGCGGTAGCAGATGAGGTCGACGACGACGTCGCGCTTGAACTTCTGGCGGTATGCGAAGGCGTGCTCCGCGACCCGTACGACCGCCTCCGGGTCGTCTCCGTTCACGTGGAAGATCGGCGCCTGGATGGTCTTGGCGACATCCGTGGAGTACACCGAGCTGCGACTGTCCTGCGGAGTCGTCGTGAAGCCGACCTGGTTGTTGATGACGACGTGGATGGTGCCGCCGGTCTTGTAGGCGCGGAGCATCGACATCTGCAGGGTCTCGACGACCACGCCCTGGCCGGCCATCGAGGCGTCGCCGTGGATGAGGATCGGCAGCGTGCCGTACTGGCCATCGCCGGTGCGGTCCTGCTTGGCGCGCGTGATGCCCTCGAGCACGCCGTTGACCGCCTCGAGGTGCGAGGGGTTCGCGGCGAGGTACACCGGCACCTCCTTGCCCGACATCGCGGTGAAGGTGCCCTCGGTGCCGAGGTGGTACTTCACGTCGCCCGAGCCCTGCACGGTCTTCGGGTCCTGGGTGCCCTCGAACTCGCGGAAGATCTGACCGTAGGTCTTGCCCGCGATGTTGGTGAGCACGTTCAGCCGACCGCGGTGGGCCATGCCGATCGCGACCTCGTCGAGGTTCGCCTCCGCAGCCCCCTGCAGGATCTCGTCGAGCAGGGCGATGGTCGACTCGCCGCCTTCGAGGCTGAAGCGCTTCTGGCCGACGTACTTCGTCTGCAGGAAGGTCTCGAAGGCCTCCGCCTCGTTGAGCTTGCCCATGATGCGCAGCTGCTCGTCGTGGGACGGCTTCTCGTACTTCTGCTCGAGACGCTCCTGGAACCAGGCGCGCTGTCCCGGGTCCTGGATGTGCATGTACTCGATGCCGGTCGTGCGGCAGTAGGAGTCGCGGAGCACGCCGAGGATGTCGCGCAGCAGCGCCTGGCGCTTGCCGCCGAATCCGCCGGTCACGAACTCGCGGTCGAGGTCCCAGAAGGTGAGGCCGTGGCTCGCGATGTCGAGGTCGGGGTGCGAACGCTGGCGGTACTCCAGCGGGTCGACGTCGGCCATCAGGTGTCCGCGCACGCGGAACGAATTGATGAGCTCCTGCACGCGCGAGGTCTTGGAGATGCGCTCCGAGAGGTCGACGTTGATGTCTTCGGCCCAGTGGATCGGGTCGTACGGGATGCGCAGTGCGGCGAAGATGCCCTCGTAGAAGTGGCGCTCGCCGATGAGCAGCTCGTGCACCTTCTTCAGGAACTCGCCCGAGCCCGCGCCCTGGATGACGCGGTGGTCGTAGGTGCTCGTGAGGGTGATCGTCTTGCCGATGCCGAGCTCGACGAGCGTCTTCGGCGAGGCGCCCTGGAAGGCCGCCGGGTACTCGAGCGCGCCGGCGCCGATGATGCTGCCCTGGCCGCGCATGAGGCGCGGAACCGAGTGCTCCGTGCCGATGCCGCCCGGGTTGGTGAGCGAGATGGTCACGCCCTGGAAGTCGGCGGCGGTGAGCTTGTTGCCGCGGGCGCGTGCGACGACGTCTTCGTACGCGGTGAGGAATTCCGCGAAGGTCATCGTGTCGGCGCGCTTGATGCCCGGGACGAGCAGCGAGCGCGTGCCGTCGGGCTTCGGGAGGTCGATCGCGATGCCGAGGGTCACGTGGGCGGGCGCCACGACCGTGGGCTTGCCGTCGTCTTCGCGGTAGAAGACGTTCTGGCTCGGGAACTCCTTGAGCGTCTGCACCATCGCCCAGGCGATGAGGTGCGTGAACGACACCTTTCCGCCGCGGGCACGGCGCAGGTGGTTGTTGATGACGATGCGGTTGTCGATCATCAGCTTCGCCGGCACGGTGCGCACGCTCGTCGCGGTGGGCACCGTGAGGCTCTGGTCCATGTTGGTGGCGAGCGTCTTCGACATGCCCTTGAGCACCGTGACGGTCTCTTCGGGTTCGGCGCTCACGACGGGGGTCGACGCGGTGGTGGGCGCCTCGGCCGGGATCGGCTGCGGCTTCGCCGGCGCGGATGTGGTGCGCGCGATGGGCGTCGTCTGCGGGGCGGGATCGTTGCCGGGCGTCACCGCGGTGGTGGGGGCCTCGGTGACGGTCTCGGGGATCTGCGCCTCGCCGCCGACCTGCTCCTTGGGAGCCTCGACGTCGTCCTGCTTCGGAGCCTCGGCCGCGGGAGCCGCAGCGTCGGGAGCCGGAGCCTCGGCCGCCGGAGCCGCAGCTGCCGGAGCGTCGGCCGTAGGAGCCGGAGCGTTCGCATCCGTGCCCTGGTCGGCCGAGACGACCGGGATCACCTGCGTCGGTGTCGGGTCGTCGACCGGCCGGTACGACTCGAGGATCGGCCACCAGCTGCGGTCGACGGACTCCTTGTCGACCAGGTACCGCTCATACATCTCATCGACGAGCCATTCGTTGGCTCCGAACTCTCCCGAGGCGCTCTCCTCGGGTGTCACACCTGTGACGGGGTTGGACACAGCCGACCGCCCACTCTCACTATTCGCCGGTGCCAGGGATCCGGGTGATCCCCTCTGGTCACACCATCGCCAAGCTTAACCCGCTTGGGGCCCGTATGCAGACGCCGCGGCGCACGTTCCAGCAAACTCGACGCTTCGGTGCGCGTAGCGTTGAGGCATGCGATTCACGGGACAGGTTCCGGCTCACGACCTCACCTATTCGGACGTCTTCCTGGTGCCGAGCCGCTCCGGCATCACGAGCAGGCTCTCGGTCGATCTCGCGACCACGGACGGCACGGGCGCCACCATCCCGATCGTGTCGGCGAACATGAACTCGGTCACCGGCCCCCGGCTCGCCGCGACACTCGCCCGCAGGGGCGGCCTCGGCGTGCTGCCGCAGGATCTGCGGCTGCAGGAGCTCGACGCCGCCATCCGCTGGGTGAAGGCGCAACCGGTCGGATGGGATTCGCCCATCGAGCTGCCCGCCCACGCGACCGTTGCCGATGCGCGGCGCATCGTTCCCGCGATCGCCGCCGATCTGGTCGTGCTGCGCGGCGACGACGGCGCGGAGGCCGGGTGCGTACCGGCGTCGCGTCTCGCGACCGCGCTCCCCGATGCGCGCCTGGGGGACCTCGTGCACGGAACGGTCACGTCCCTCGACGCCGACGACCTCACGGGACCGCGGGCCGCGTTCGACCTGCTCGTCGACGCCGACATCGATGTCGCCCTCGTGCGCCACCACGGCCACCTCGTGGGTGCCGTCACGCGGCGCAGCGCGCTGCGGTCCACCCTCTATACGCCCGCCGTCGACGCCAACGGGCGCCTGCGGGTCGCTGCAGCGGTCGGGATCAACGGGGACGTCGCGGCGAAAGCCCGGGCACTGGCCGACGCCGGCGTCGACGTGCTCGTCGTCGACACGGCGCACGGACACCAGGAGGGCATGCTCGCGGCGCTTCGCACCGTCGCGGGACTCGGCCTCGGCATCCCGATCGTCGCAGGCAACGTGGTGACGGCCGACGGCGTCCGCGACCTCGTGGATGCGGGGGCCAGCATCCTGAAGGTGGGCGTCGGCCCGGGCGCGATGTGCACCACCCGCATGATGACGGCCGTCGGCCGCCCGCAGTTCTCCGCGGTGCTCGAGACCGCGGATGCCGCCCGCGAGCTGGGCGTGCACGTGTGGGCGGACGGCGGCGTGCGCTACCCGCGCGACGTGGCGCTGGCGCTCGCGGCGGGGGCCGCATCCGTCATGATCGGCTCCTGGTTCGCCGGCACCATCGAGGCGCCGGGCCTGCTCGAGACCGACGCGTCAGGCCGTCTCTACAAGGAGAGCTGGGGCATGGCGTCGACGAAGGCGGTGCAGGAGCGCTTCGGGCGGCTCGACCCGTACGAGCTGGCCCGCAAGGAGCTCTTCGCGGAGGGCATCTCGAGCTCGAAGATCTACCTCGACCCGAACCGCCCCTCGCTCGAGGACCTGCTCGACATGATCACCTCCGGCGTGCGCAGCTCGTTCACGTACGCGGGCGCCGCATCCCTCGCCGAGTTCCACGACCGCGCCGTGGTCGGCTTCCAGTCGGCGGCGGGCTACGAGGAGGGCAAGGCGCTTCCCGTCAGTTGGTGACGGTTCTCGATACTTAGCTCAGGCCTGCCACACGTGGCCTTCGCCTGGGTGGACGCTCATGGCGCCGAGAGCGGGCCGCTTCGTGAGGCGGTTTCGCTTGTAGGGCACCAGTATCCGGATCGAAGCCTTCTCGCTGGCTTCAAGGTCGATCCGAATTGCATCACCGTCCGCGGTGCGGACATCTGCGACGAAAGCAGCCGCGCGGAGGGCCCCACCGTCGCTTCGTGTCGCTTCGTACAACGCTTCCAAGACATCGGTGGATTGTGGGTGCTCGTCGCCCAGATGCGCCGCAGTGGTTCGCAATTCGCCATCGACCGTTATCACTGCGCCGAACGGGAAGAACTCACCACGCTCCGATAGTGATCGCTCGGCGAAGGGGAGCGCCGTGTGGAGCAGGTCATCGAAGTCGTCCTGCGTCTGCTGCGTCGTGGTCTCGCGCCAGGAAGTCACTCCGCAATCCTGGCAGCGATGCTGCTGCAATCGAGAGCCCTCGGGGTGTGTCCTAATTCGACAACAGCGCTCCCCGTGTCGTGGTGACTCCGAGACGGTGCTTGTACCGGGAATCGGAAGGTATGTCCTGATTCGACAACGCCCCGCCGGTGAGCCGGTGACTCACCCCACCTGCGTCGCGGCCCACTCGGCCACGCGACGGGCGCTCTCATCGGGGGAGAGGTCCTCGACGCGGGTCATCACCGACCAGCGCACGCCGAACGGGTCGCGGATGCTGGCGAAGCGATCGCCCGAGACGAACGTCATGAGGGGTTCCCGCACGGTGGCGCCAGCTGCCTCCGCCGCGGCGACCACCGCATCCGCGTCCTCGCAGTAGATGCCGAGCGAGTAGCAGTCGTCCTCGCCCTCCGGCGGAGCGACGAGGTGGTACTCGGGCGTCGCCGCGCCGAGCTGCAGGTGGCCCGAGCCGAAGTCGAGGTCGGCGTGAACGACGACGCCGCCGTACTCCGTCGTATCGACCACTCGCGCCCCGAACACGTCGCGGTAGAACTCGATCGCGCCGTTCGGGTCCTCGAGGGCGATGAAGGGGGTGAGGGAGGTGTAGCCGTGGGGCGTGCCGTTGCTCGTGTGGGTGCCGTTCGCGGCGATGTGGTCGGTCATGGGCTCACGCTACGATCGCGGCCGACAGCGAGTCTTGAAGATTCGGGACAGGTGGGTGCATGGAGCCGCAGAGCAGGGGAGTGCTGTACCCCGCGCGGCTCCCACGCTTCACCCGCCTCGCGCCGGCGCCCGAACTCGCCGGCCTCGTCGTGCACTACTGGATTCCCGAATGGGACATCGCGCCCGGCCGCACCTCACGCCAGCAGGTGCTGCCGTACCCGGCGGCCAACCTCGTCGTCGAAGACGGTCGCGTGGTGCTGCACGGTCCCGGCACGGTGCGCTCGCACCGCGACCTCGTGGGCCGCGGATGGGCGGTCGGGGCGATGCTGCGGCCCGCGGCGGTGCCCGCGCTGGTGCCCGACATCTCGGCGATCCTCGACGGCGAGCACGAGATCCACGATCCTTCGCTCGTCGCCGTCGTGACGGCGCTCATGGACGGAACCTCGCACGATCGACTCGCGCGGGCCGCGCACGCCCTCGGCGAGGCGTTACGGGTGCGGGCCGGCGACCCCGACCCGGAAGCGCAGCTCGCCAACCGGCTGGCCGAGGTGATCGGCGACGATGCCGAGGTGCTGCGACTCTCGGACGTCGCAGCACGCCTCGGAGTCTCGGAACGGACCGTCACCCGGCTCGCCCGGCGGTACGTAGGCGTCACGCCCGCCGCCATGATCCGCCGCCGCCGACTGCAGGAGGCCGCCGAGCGGCTGCGGCAGGCACCCGGCACGTCGCTCTCCGAGCTCGCCGCCGAACTCGGATACGCCGACCAGGCCCACCTCAGCCGCGAGTTCCGCGCCGTCCTCGACTTCACCCCGAGCGGGTATCGACGGGTCAACCAGACGGATGCGGCAACCGTCCAGCCGCGGCCGCACCCCGACCTGTAGTCTTTTTCGATCATGGATGACCCTCCGTCTTCGACGTCAGAGCCAACCCACAAACGCGCGCCGGTGACAGCCGCTGGGGGTGATGCGCGATGAGTCCCGAATGGTGGATGTTCATCGCCGGCATGATCCTCACGGTCGGAACCGGCTTCTTCGTCGCGAGCGAGTTCGCGCTCGTCAACCTCGACCGTCACGACCTCGAGGCCCGCCAGGCCAAGGGCGAGACGATGCTCGGGCCCACCATCGGCGCGCTCAAGGTCACCTCGACGCACCTGTCGGCCGCCCAGCTCGGCATCACCCTCACCACGCTGCTCGCCGGATTCACCCTCGAGCCCGCGCTCAGCGTGTGGCTGCGGCCCCTGTTCAGCGGATGGGGCCTCGGCGAGGCGACATCCCGAGTCATCGCGACGATCGTCGCGGTCGCGATCGCGACCCTGCTGTCGATGATCATCGGCGAACTCGTGCCGAAGAACTTCGCCCTCGCGCTCCCGAGGCAGACGGCCAAGCTCGTCATCCCCTTCCAGGTGGTGTTCACGACCGTCTTCAAACCGTTCGTCGCCCTGCTGAACGGCACCGCCAACGCGGTGCTCCGGGGTATCGGCATCGAGCCGAAGGAGGAGCTCAGCTCCGCCCGCACCGCCGACGAGTTGAAGAGCCTCGTGCGCCGATCGGCCAGCCAGGGCTCGCTCGACCGCGACACGGCGACCCTGCTCGCGCGCACGCTCGCGTTCTCCGAGCACACCGCATCCGACGTCATGACGCCGAGACCCCGCCTCGCCGCCGTCGACCGCACCGACACCGCGGAGACGGTCATCGAACTCGCCCGCCGCACCGGGTACTCGCGCTTCCCGGTGGTCGACCAGGGCCCCGACGACATCGTCGGCGTGGTGCACGTGAAGCAGGCCGTCGCCGTACCGCGGGAACGCCGGGCCTCCGTGCCCGTCTCGGCCCTCCAGACGGATGCGCTGCGCGTGCCCGAGACCATGAAGCTCGACACCCTGCTCGGCGAACTGCGGGCGCGCAGCTACCAGCTCGCCGTCGTCGTCGACGAGTACGGCGGCACCGCCGGCGTCGCCACCCTCGAAGACCTCGTGGAGGAACTCGTCGGCGAGGTCTCCGACGAGCACGACCGCTCACGCGCGGGCGTCGTGCGCAGCCGCGACTGGCTCACCTTCCCCGGTGCCCTGCGGCCCGACGAGCTGCTCGAACGGGCAGGCGTCACGGTGCCCGAAGACGGGCCGTACGAGACGGTCGCCGGCTACCTGATGAGCGAACTGGGTCGCATCCCCGTCGCAGGCGACACCGTCGAGATCGACGCGGGCACCTTCCGCGTCGAACGCATGGACGGACGCCGCATCGACCGGGTGCGCTTCACCCCGCATCCGGACGACAACGGCGAGACGGAGGCGGGCTCATGAGCACCTCCGACTGGTGGGGAATCGCCTGGCTGTTCATCCTGCTCATCGTGAACGCGTTCTTCGTCGGCGCCGAGTTCGCCGTCATCTCCGCGCGGCGCTCCCAGATCGAGCCGCGAGCCGAAGCGGGGTCGCGGCCCGCGAAGACCGCGCTCTGGGCGATGGAGCACGCCACCCTCATGCTCGCCACCAGCCAGCTCGGCATCACGGTGTGCTCGCTGCTGATCCTCAACGTGTCGGAACCCGCGATCCACCACCTGCTGGAGGTGCCGTTCGGGCTCACCGGATGGCCGGAGGAGGTCATCGCGACCGTCTCGTTCATCGTGACGCTCGTGCTCGTGTCGTCCCTGCACGTGGTGTTCGGCGAGATGGTGCCGAAGAACCTCTCGTTCTCGGTGCCCGACCGCTCGGTGCTGCTGCTCGCGACGCCGCTAGTCGCCGTCGCGACCGTGTTCAAGCCGATCATCTGGTTCCTCAACGCCACCGCCAACGGCGTGCTGCTGCTGTTCCGCGTCCAGCCGAAGAACGAGGCGACGAGCGCCTTCACCGTCGAAGAGGTCGAGCTCATCGTGCGCACCTCCACGCGCGAAGGGGTGCTCACCGACAGCACCGGCACCCTCAGCAACGCTTTCGAGTTCACCGCCAAGAAGGTGAAGGATGTCGCCGTCGGCATGGACACGCTCGTCACCCTCCCCGAGGATGCGACGCCCGCCGACGTCGACCGCGCGGTGTCGCAGCACGGCTTCAGCCGGTACGTGCTCGTCGACGAGGAGGGCGAGCCGAGCGGCTACGTGCACCTCAAGGACGTGCTCGACCTCGACGACGACGAATACACCGAGCCGGTGCCGCCCAAGCGCATCCGCCAGCTGATCTCGCTTTACCGCGAGATGGAGCTCGAAGACGCGCTCGCGACCCTGCGCCGCGCAGGGAGCCACGTGGCTCGGGTGTTCGACGAGCACGGCGCCACGCGCGGCGTGCTCTTCCTCGAGGACATCATCGAGGAGCTCGTCGGCGAAGTGCAGGACGCGACGCGCCGTTGACCTGGGCGGCGCGATGATCCGCACCGGCGCGTCTCGAGACCGCCGCTCTACCGCGGACGGGCCCTGAGGTACTGCTGGGGCCAGTAGTCGAGCTCCGTGCCGAGCTCGTGGGCGGCGCGCAGCGGGAAATGCGGATCGCGCAGCAGCTCCCGGCCCAGCATCACCGCATCCGCCCGCCCCTCGCGGATGACCGCGTCGGCCTGCTCGGGCGTCGTGATGAGGCCGACGGCTGAGACGGGCACGTCGGCGTCGTCGCCGATGCGGTCGGCGAACGGCACCTGGTACCCGGGGCCGAGCGGGATGCGCACCCCGCCGACGAGGCCGCCGCTGGAGATGTCGAAGAGGTCGGCGCCCGCGTCCCGCGCCCAGCCGGCGACGGTCGCCGTCTGCTCGACGTCCCAGCCGTCGTCGGCCCAGTCGGTGGCGGAGAAGCGCACGAACACGGGGAAGTCGTCGCCCACGGCAGCCCGGACGGCGCGCACCACCTCGAGCACGAGTCGCGCCCGGTTCTCCAGCGAACCGCCGTAGGCGTCCTCGCGGAGGTTGGCGAGGGGTGAGAGGAACTGGTGCAGCAGGTAGCCGTGGGCGGCGTGGATCTCCACGAGACCGAAGCCCGCCCGTACGGCGCGACCGGCGGCATCCGCGAACGCCGACACGATGCCGGGGAGCTCGTCGAGCTCGAGGGCTCGCGGAACGGCGTACCCGTCGAAGGCGACCGCGGAGGGGGCCACCGTCTGCCATCCGCCCTCGTCGAGCGGTACCGAACCGTCGCGCGGGTCACCCCACGGGGAGAACGTCGAGGCCTTGCGGCCGGCGTGGGCGAGCTGGATGCCGGGCACCGCGCCCTCGCCGCGGATGAAGGCGGCGATACGCGACCAGGCTGCCCCCTGCTCATCCGACCAGATCCCCGTGTCCTCGGGGGAGATGCGGCCCTCGGGAACCACCGCCGTCGCCTCGGCGATCACGAGGCCCGACCCTCCGCGCGCGAGCGAGCCGAGGTGCACGAGGTGCCAGTCGGTGGGCACGCCGTCGCGTGCGAGGCACGAGTACTGGCACATGGGTGCCACCCAGGCTCGGTTGCGGAAGGTCGTGCCGCGGATGGTGAGCGGATCGAACAGGCCGGGCATCAGGCGTGCTGCGCGAGGGTTTCGAGGAACGTGCGGAGGCCGTGCACGTCGGTGAAGACGTGGCCGGTCACGCCGAGCGCGGTCGCTCCGTCGACGTTGACCGCCTTGTTGTCGACGAACACCATCCGATCGAGTTCGATGCCGAGCTCCTCGGCGACGTGCCGGTAGATCGCCGCATCGGGCTTCAGCAGTCCGAGCTCGGCGCTCACGAACACCTTCTCGAAGAGGGATGCGAAGGGCGCGTTGCGGAACGCGTCGCCGAAGTCGAAGCCCGCGTTCGACAGCAGCGCGATGCGGGTGCCGCCGTCGTGCAGGTCCTGCAGGACCGAGACGGTTCCGGGCTCGACGCTGATCCAGCTGCGGAAGTCGATCGCCCACAGCCGCTGGATGGTCGGCAGGTCCCAGGTGACCCCGAGGTCGGCGGCGACCGTCCGCCAGTACTCGATCACCTTGATGTCGCCCTTGTCGAGCGCGTCGCGGTGCGCCCAGTAGACGGGCCAGAAGTCCTCGCCGCGTTGCGAGGCGGTGCCGAGGAGGGCGAGCTTGTCGTGGTCGCTCTGCGACATCGAGATCACCTCCCCGTAGTCGAAGACGACGACACGATCGGGGAGGGAGATGTTCACCTCGTCAAACTATCGTGGCGGCATGGATGCGAGCTTCGGACCGGCGCAGGCGGCGACCTGGATCGCGGTGCCGGGACCACAGGACGACAAGTACTCGCGCGGCGTCGTCGGCCTCGTGACGGGCTCGGCCCGCTACCCGGGCGCCGCGGTGCTCGGGGTCGAGGCGGCGCTGCGCACCGGGGTCGGCATGGTCAGGTATCTCGGTGCGGGCCGGCCGACGCGGCTGGTGCTGCAGCGCCGCCCGGAGGCGGTCACCGCCGAAGGTCGCGTGCAGGCCTGGGTGGTCGGTTCGGGGCAGGATCCCGACGGGGTCGACGAACTGACGGCCGCCTACCGCGATCGCGCCCTCGCCGATCCGGTGCCCACCGTCATCGACGCCGGGGCGCTCGGCTCGGCGCCGACGGCGGCCGGCACTCGTGTGCTCGTGCCGCACGCCGGGGAGCTCGCGCAGCTCCTGGGGCGTGAGCGGGCCGACATCGAGGCGGATGCGGCGGGTGCGGCCCTCGACGCCGCCGCGCGGTTGCGCGCCGTGGTGCTGCTGAAGGGCCACACGAGCTACATCGCGGATGCCGACGGCGGCCTGCTGACGGTCGAGTGCGCGCCCGCGTGGACCGCGACCGCCGGATCGGGTGACGCGCTGGCGGGCGTGCTCGGCGCGCTGCTGGCCACCCACGCGCTCGAACTCGAAGCTGATCCGGGGATCGCCGCCCCGCTTGCCGCGACCGCGGCCGTGCTGCACGGCCTCGCCGCCGAGCGGGCGAGCGGCGGCGGACCGTTCACCGTGCTGGACCTGTGCGCGGAGCTGCCCGGCGTCATCCGCGAGTTGCTGGCGGGCTGAACCTCAGCCGGCCATCCGCGACAGGAACTCGCGGGTGCGCGCCTCGCGCGGCGCTGCGAAGACTTCTCGCGCCGCCCCCTCCTCGACGACCACCCCGCCGTCGAGGAACATCACCCGGTGGGCGACGTCTCGCGCGAACGCCATCTCGTGCGTGGCCATCAGGATCGTCGCGCCGTCTGCGGCGAGCTCGCCGACGAGGTCGAGCACCTCACCCACCAGCTCGGGATCGAGCGCGCTCGTGATCTCGTCGAGCAGCAGCACCTCGGGGTCGGTCGCGATGGCGCGCACGATCGCCGCACGCTGCTGCTGGCCCCCTGAGAGCCGGTCGGGATGCTCCTTCGCCTTGTCGGCGAGCCCGATGCGCTCGAGCAGGCGCATGCCGCGCTCCTCGGCCTCGCGCCGCGGCACCTTGTGCACGTTCCGGGCGGCGAGGGTGACGTTGTCGATCACCGAGAGGTGCGGGAACAGGTTGTAGTGCTGGAACACGACGCCGAAGCGCGCGCGAACCTTGTCGGGCTTCACGCGCGGGTCGGAGATGTCGTCGTCGCCCAGCAGGATCCGGCCGTCGTCGATCGGTTCGAGCAGGTTGAGGCAGCGCAGAAGCGTCGACTTGCCCGACCCGCTCGGCCCGATGAGCGCGACGACCTCGTGCGCCGCAAGCTCGAGGGAGACGCCGCGCAGCACCTCCTTCTCGCCGAACGCCTTCCAGATGTCGGTGGCGGTGAGCAGCGCGCTCATACGATCGATCCCATCTGCTCGCGCTTGCGCAGTCGTGCCGTGTACCAGTCGGCCAGGCGGATGGTCGGGATGGCGAGCAGCACGAACAGCACGCCGGCGACGATGTAGGGCGTGAAGTTGTAGGCGAGCGAGGTCTCGATCTGCGCCGCCCGGACCGCATCCACGGCGCCGAGCACCGAGATCAGGCCGACATCCTTCTGCATGGCGACGAAGTCGTTCATGAGGGCGGGTGTCATCTTGCGCACCGCCTGCGGCATGACGACGAGGCGGAGGGTCTGCGCGTATCCGAGGCCCATGGCGCGCGCTGCCAGGCGCTGCGACGGGTGCACCGCTTCGATGCCCGCCCGGATCACCTCGCTGACGTAGGCCGAGTAGGTGAGCGTGAGCGCCGCCGTCCCCAGCACGATCACCGGGATGCGGGTGTTCAGCAGGGCGGGCACCCCGAAGCCCACGAGGTACAGCACGATGATGAGCGGCAGGCCGCGGAAGATGTCGGTGTACCCGGCGGCGAGGGCGCGCAGTGGGAAGAACACCGGGCCGCGCAGGGTGCGCACGGTCGCGAGCACCGTTGCGAGGATCGCGACGGCGACGACGGAGAGCGCGAGCACCTGCAGGTTCAGCAGGAACCCTTCGGCGACGCGGGGAAGCGATCCGACGAACGTCTCGGGGTTGAAGAACGACCGCTGCACCGCGGCCCAGCCGGGGGTGTTGATGAGGGTCGCCCAGACGATGAGGGCGAACACCACCGTCGACGCGACGGCGATGAGCACCGACCGCGTGGACTGCTTCTTGCGGAACGCCCGACGGCCGAGCTCGAGATCGCTCGGCCGTCGGGTCGTGGAATCCGTCACGGTCTCGACGCTAGCGGAGCGCGCGCCGACCGTGAGGCGGTCACTTGAGCTTCGGCACGCCTGCGTTCGCGCCGAGCCACTCGTCGGTGATCTCCTGGAGCTTGCCGGAATCGCGCAGCGCGTCGACCGCGGCCGTGACCTTGGCGGTCAGCGGCGAGTCCTTCGCGAGCAGGATGCCCCACTCGTCGGGGATACCGGCCGAGGGCAGCTCGCCCACGATCACGCTGTTCTCGATCTCGACGCCCGTCGTGTAGAAAGCGGTCGGCAGGTCGAGCACGAGACCGTCGATCTGCCCCGACTCGAGCGCGAACTTCGCGTCCTCGTTGGTGTTGAAGATCGAGGCGCCGGCAGTGGGCGCGATGACCTCGTCGATCGTCTGCGCGCTCGTGGTTCCGACCATCGCGCCGAGCAGCAGGTCCTTGAGGCCCTCGATCGTCGTCACGCCGTCGGCCTTCGAGCCCTTGATGGTGACGATCGCCTGCGTGGCCGAGTAGTAGGGGGAGGAGAAGTCGACGTTCTGCTTGCGGTCCTCGGTGATGGAGTACTGCTGGATGTTGACGTCGAAGTTCTTCGGGCCGGGTGCGATCGCCTCATCGAATCCGGTACGGACCCACTCGACGTCGTCGGCGTCGAAGCCGAGCTCCTCGGCCACCGCGTACGCCACGGCCGCCTCGAAGCCTTCGCCCGTCTCGGGCGCGTTGTCGATCACGTACGGGAAGTAGGCGGGCTCGCCGGTGGCGAAGGTGAGCTTGCCGGGGGTGACGTAGCCCTCGTCGGTGCCTTCGCTGGCCGACGGGGTGGGCGAGCTCGCGCAGGCGGCGAGGCTCAGGGCGATCGCCGCCGCAGATGCGACGGCGGCCAGGCGGGTGCGGGCGCGGGACATGGGGGCCTCCTGAGTGCTGTGTCGGGAACACTCCATCATCCCGTGCCGACGTTCCCCGCGCTGCATCGCGGCGTCATCCGGTGTCATGGGGGCGCCGGTACGCTGGCAGGCATGACGGATGCGGCGCCGGCCTCCGGCGTCCGCGCCCGCGTGGTGGCGGCCGCCGCTCACCCTGCCGTGCTCTGGGGCGCGTTCGTGCTCGTCCATCTGGTTCTGGGGCTCATCTGCCTCACCGCGCCGAGTCTGCCGATGGGCGACGTCACGATCGTCTACGCGTTCTGGATGCACCAGGGTCTCGACGCGGACATCTGGGTCGGCATCGACACGGCGTGGGTGTACCCGCTGCTCGCGATCGTGCCGATGGCGGCATCCGCGGTCTTCGGGTGGACCTTCTACGCGAGCACCTGGCTCACCCTCGTGATGGCGATCGATGCCGCCGCCTTCGCCGTGCTGCTGCACCGAGGCCGCCCCGATCGGGCGACCGTGCCCGCCGCCTGGTGGTGGTTGGCCTTCCTGCTGGCGGTCGGCCCGGTGGCGATGGGGCGTATCGACAGCTTCGCGACGGCGGTCGCGATCATGGGCGTCCTCGTGATCGTGGGGCGGCCGGTACTCGGTTCGGTGCTGCTGACGATCGGCGCGTGGATCAAGGTCTGGCCGGCCGCGCTCGTCGCGGGCGCCTTCATCGCCCTGCGCAGCAGGTTCACGATCGCAGCGGCCGCCGCGGGCACGAGCGCCGTCGTGCTGCTGATCGGTCTCATCCTGGGTGGCGGTTCCGGGCTGTTCAGCTTCATCACGCAGCAGTCGGGCCGGGGCCTGCAGATCGAGTCGCCCCTCGCGACGGCGGCGATGTGGACCGCGTGGGCCCACGGCGGTACCTCGATCTACTACGACCGCGACATCCTGACCTATCAGCTGAAGGGACCGGGGGTCGACTTCGCCGCCAGTCTCTCGACGCCGCTGCTGGTGATCGCGGTCGCGGCCGTCGCGGTGCTCGGCATCGTCGGTGCGCGCCGCCGCATCGAACCCGCGGTGCTGCTCCCGCCCCTGCTGCTCGCGCTCACCTCGGTGCTGATCCTGTTGAACAAGGTCGGTTCGCCGCAGTTCGCCGGCTGGCTCGCGGTGCCGGTGATCTTCGGCCTGGTGACGTCCGCGATCGGCGGTGGCGGGAGCTTCCGTGTGCCGGCCACGCTCGCGCTCATGACCGGGGCGCTCACCCAGGTCGTCTATCCGTACCTGTACGGGAAGCTTCTCTGGCTCGACACGGTTGTGCTCATCGCGCTCACCGCGCGCAACGTCCTCTACCTGGCTCTCGTCGCCTGGGCGATCACCGCCCTCGTCGCAGCCATCCGATCGGAGCCCGAACACCTGTGACCGTCGAAGCCCCCGTGCTCTCCCCGACCCGCACCCGGCTCGCCCTCCTCGCTCTCGCTCTCGGTGGATTCGGCATCGGCGCGACCGAGTTCGTCGCGATGGGTCTGCTGCCGCAGATCGCGCAAGACCTGCTGCCGGATGTGTGGGCGTCGTCGTCGGACGATGCGATCGCGCAGGCGGGCGTCATGATCGCCGCCTACGCGCTCGGCGTCGTGGTGGGCGCGCCGACGATCGCCGTCTTCGCCGCGCGGCTTCCGCGCCGCGGCATCCTGCTGGGGCTCACGCTCGCGTTCACGCTCGGGACCGTCGCCTCCGCACTCGCCCCGACCTTCGGCCTCGTGGTGCTGTTCCGCTTCCTCGCAGCGGTGCCGCACGGCGCGTACTTCGGGATCGCGGCGCTCGTCGCGGCATCCCTCATGGGCCCCGGCAAGCGCGGCCAGGGTGTCGCTCTCGTGCTGTCGGGGCTCACGGTCGCGAACGTCGTCGGGGTGCCGCTCATCACGGCGCTCGGGCAGGCCTCGGGCTGGCGGATCGCGTATCTCGTCGTCGCGGCGATCTTCGCGGCATCCGTCGTTGCCATCCGGCTGACCGTGCCGTGGCAGGCAGGCGACCCGGAGGCCACGCCCCGCCGTGAGCTCGGTGCGCTCGCCCGGCCCGCCGTGTGGTTCGCGCTGCTCACGGGCTCCGTCGGATTCGCGGGCTTCTTCGCCGTCTACACCTACGTCGCCCCGCTCACCACCGAGGTCACGGGTCTTCCCGCCTCGGCGGTGCCGTGGGCCCTGGTGACGCTGGGGCTCGGGATGACGCTCGGCAACCTGGTCGGCGGCTGGGCGGCCGACCGCGGGGTGCTGCGCACCCTGTTCGTCGCCTTCGGGGTCTTCGCCGTCGTGCTGACGGGACTCGCGCTCACCGCGCCGTACCCGGTGGGCCTCTTCGTATTCCTCTTCGGGGTCGGAGCGGCCGCCGCGGCGCTCTCACCCGCCATCCAGACGCGCCTGATGGATGTCGCGGGCGACAGCCAGACGCTCGCCGCCGCCATCAACCACTCGGCGCTCAACATCGGGAACGCGCTCGGCGCCTTCCTCGGCGGTGCGGTCATCGCAGCGGGCTGGGGCTACCTGGCGCCCACGTGGCTCGGGCTGGTGCTGTGCGTGCCCGGGGTGCTGCTCGCCCTCGCCGGGGCGTGGGTGACGTCGCGGAAGGCGGCGCGCTAGAAGCTCCCCGTAGGGGCGTCCTGGATGAGGATGCCGTCCTGGATGGCACGGCGGCGCAACGCCACCTTCGTGCCGACATCGATGCCCGCGACGCGGTACTTCTCACGGATGCGCTTGAGGTAGCTCTTGGCCGTCTCCTCGGAGATGCCGAGCTGGTAGGCGACCGACTTCACCGGCTCGCCGCCGCCGTAGAGGGCCATGACGCGCCGCTCCTGCGCCGAGAGCTTCGGCGCGCCGCCGATGTCGGCCGCGTTGATCGCGAGGTCGAGTTCGGCCGAGACGAAGCTCTCGCCCTGCGACGCCGCGCGGATCGCCTCGACGATCATCTCCGCATCCTCGCTCTTCACGAGGTAGCCGAGCGCGCCGGCGGCGAGCGCCTCGCGCACCACGTTCGGCTCCGAGTAGGTGCTCATGAGCACCACCCGCACACCCGTCGACTTGAGGGCCGAGATCTTCACCGCGACCGGGATGTTGTCCTTCAGGTCGAGGTCGAGCAGCACGACGTCGACCGGGAAGGCGGGGTGCGTCAGCAGCTCGGGCCACGTCGAGAGCTCCGCGACGACGTCGATCTCGTCGGTGGCGTTGCGGATCCAGTTGGCGAGGCCGCTGAGGATCATGCGGTGGTCGTCGACTACTGCGAGACGGATGGGGCTGGCCATCGGCGCGCTCCTTAAGATTCGGGGGGATCAGATTTCTGCAGGGTTGTCGACGAGTGTCTCGATGTCGACGCGCAGGCTTCCGTCCTCGGTGGAGTCAGAGTAGCGCCCGACCCGCCCGAGAGCGGCCCAGATCGCGGGATCGACACGATTCCGGCTGATGCCGGTGCTCGTGATGGTGATGGGGATGAGGATCTTGCGATCGACCCGGTCGTTTCCGGCGGGCGCGAGCGGACCGACCTGCAGGGTGACGGTCCGGTGCGGGCTCGACTTCTTGCGGGTGTCGGAGACGAGCAGCCATGCAGCGGAAAGCAGCCCGTCGCGTTGGGCGGGGTCGAGGAGCCCTGCCAGAGCCGACTTGTCGGTGAGCGTCACCGACTTCCCGAGCATCTCCGATTCGCTGACCGCGTGGTACAGCCAGGTCTCGCGGCGGCCCTCGATGAGGTGCAGGCGCAGCTCCGTCGCGAGGGATGCGGCGATGGATGCCGTCTTGGGTGTGAGGGGGAGTGCGGTCTTCTTGGTGGCGATCGAGTCGAGCAGGCGTTCGGCCGCGAGGTCGAGGCGGGCGAGCTCCTCCGATGCGAGCATGCCGACCGCGAAACGGGGCGCCGAGACGTTGCTCTGCACGAGCACCCGGTCGAGTTCGAGTTGCACCATCTGGCGGTAGCCGTGCACCACGACCACCCCGATCACGGCTGGCAGCACCGCGAAGGCGATGGTCGCCAGCTGCGGGGCGATGTGGTCGGAGTCGAACGGGGTGCCGGGGGGCGTGTTGAGGAACATCGTCACGGCGAGGGCGACTCCGAGGACGCCCGCGGCGGCGACGATCTCGGCCGCGCCGCGGTGCGTGACGACGAGCAGGAGGGCCATACCGGCGGCCGTCGCCGAGGTGAGTGTGCGCCCCATGTCGTGGAGGTCCCAGGTCGCGACGATGTCGATGGCGACGACACCGCCGAGGCCTGCGAGCACCAGGAGGAACGCCCAGGTGGGCATTCGGTCTCCGCCGAGGCGCGTGCCGATGATGGTGACGGCGATCACGACCACCAGCAGACCCCATCCGCTCGCCGCGACCCACGGCGACGGGTAACGCTCCCACAGCACGATGAACAGGCTGAGACCGTAGACCGAGCGCAGCACGACGAGGATGTCGGCGCCGAGCGCCAGGAACGAGCTGCCGAGGCTGGGGCGGGCACCGGCCTGGCCGAGCTTCTTCGCCGTCTTCGAGACGGCACGGGCGGCGTTGCCGACCACGATGCCGAGGGTGTTCTCCTCGGGGATGCCTGTCGTCATCGCGGCACCTCCAGGACGACCGTCGTGCCGGCGCCGGGGGAGGAGAACAGGCGGGCGTTGCCACCCACGTCGCGCAGGCGCGCGACGACCGATTCCGCGAAGCCGAGCTTGGCCTCGTCGATGTCGGCGATCGCGAACCCGACGCCGGCGTCGGTCACCATCGCGCGCACCGTGGTCTCGTCGTCCGTGATCGTCACGTGCGCCTGCGTGACCCCGGAATGCCGTCGCACGTTCTCGAGGCATTCGGCGAGCGCGAGCAGGAAGGCGTCGAGCACCTCGCTCGGAAGCAGCACCTGGCCGGTGCCGTGCCAGCTCACTTCGAGGCCCATCCGTCCGAAACGCTGCTTCACCGACTCGAGGGTGCGCCCGAGGACCGGCTCCGAGTCCGCACCGGTGTCGAGCTGGTAGCTGCCCGACGACTGCGGCGTGGGGGTGGACCCGAGGCGCAGCTGGCGCAGCAGCCGCGCGTCATCCGCGGCCTGCTGGCGCAGCGCCTCCGGGGTCACGCCGACGCCGGAGTGGGCGAGCAGGGTGAGGGTGGCGAGCACCGTGTCGTGCAGCAGTCGGGCCGACTGCCGGCGCTGCGCCTCCAGCTCGCTCGCCTGCCGTTCGGCGCGGTGGGCGCGGCCGATGCTCGCGATGCGCTTGCTCACCTGCGGCACGCCGGCCGACACCCAGAATCCGATCCCGCCGGCGAGGAACCAGCCGAGCAGCAGGAGCCCTCCGGTGCGCAGCGGCGCCTGGGAGGCGGCGGTCAGCCAGAGGGCGGCGAACGTGACGCTCACGAAGGCCGCGCCGAGGCCGATCACCCGCCACACCGATCCGGTGAGCACGATCGCGACGGAGGCGAGCGAGCCCGAGAGCAGCAGCTGGATCGCCGTGCTGCCTCCCTGGCCGAGCGAGAGGGTGCCGAATCCCGTCACGACGGCGGTGATGCCGAGGCCCGCGACGAGGGGCAGCAGAACCCAGACCGGGTTGCGGCTGATGCCGAGCATGAACTGGGAGGTGGCGAGAAGCAGGTAGAGGCCGATCCCGATCCAGTAGCTCAGCATGCTCTCGACCGCGCCCGGGAGCAGGAAGCAGAGCGCCGAGACGAGGGTGAAGCTCAGCCCGTAGACGCGCGCGGCCCGTTGCAGGACGCGGTCGCGTTCTTTGGCGATCAGATCCATCGCGCACTCCACCCCGTGGTGACCGGGGCCTCCTCGCGAACATGGTGACAGATCCCGGCACCCGAACGGGGGTGCCACGCCCGAGTTTCAGGCGCAGTATTCGCTGACGAACGCGTGGATCGCGGCGCGGAATTCGTCGGCGATGACCGGCACGACGCGGATCGAGGTGCCGCCCGCCGTCACCTCGAGGGGCAGGTTCGCGCCGACCTTGTCGTCGGCGAGGGCGTGTGCGTCGCAGCGCACCGGAACGATGGGCACCCGCACCTCGCTCGGCGGGTCGTCGCCATGCACCTCGACGCCGAGCGCCAGCCGTTCGACGCTCTCGCCCGAGTCCCACATCCGGATGAGCGGCGTGGCGCGGATGCCGTCGAGGGTGAAGGATCCGGATGCGCCGGTCGGCACGACCGTGATGACGACCTCCGCGGGGTGCCCGGGCATCCCGTCGCCGTCGACACGCGCGAGGTCGACGTCGGCGACGGCGGCGACCGCCTCGGTCGCGCACCCTTCGTCGGTGAAGCGCGGGAAGAGGTCGAAGGGGTCGCCTGGGGCCAGTTCGGCGCTGCCGCTGCGCCCGTCGTCGGCGACGAAGTCGACCACCACCGTTCCGGGGCCGTCGCCGCTTCCGCAGGCGAGGGCGCTCGGCCGGATCCGCAGGTCGAGGGTGCGGCCGGGGGCGAGGGTGCGCTCGCCGTCGTCCCACGTCATCGGTTCGGCGAAGCGGGGCGCCGTGTAACTGGCGCGCGTGAGGGTGAAGGGGGCGTCCGAGCCGTTCGTGACGGAGATCGCGAGCATGCCGTCGGCGATGTCTGTGCGCCGTTGCAGCACATCGGCGCTCACGCCCGACGGCAGCTCCGGAGGGGCCGAGGCGCACCCTGACGGCGCGAGCAGCAACGCACCCGCGACGAGACCCAGGAGGAGTCGGCGCGGGCGCATCGTCACGCCTCCAGCAGGCGGGTGAGTTCCGCGCCGACGAGGGCGTCTTCGATGAGGAAGGCGTCGTGGCCGAAGGGGGAGGAGATGACGATCGGTTCGGGGCCGCTGAAGCTGTCCGGCAGGTGCTTCGCGATCACCTGCTGGCCCGGCACGGGGAACAGACGGTCGGAGTCGATCCCGAGCACGAGGCCGAGCCCCGTCGCCCGCGAGAGTGCCGCCGCGACGCCGTCGCGGTCTCGGCCGATGTCGTGGGAGTTCATCGCGTCGACGAGCACGAGATAGCTGTTGGCGTCGAAGCGTCTCGTGAACTTGTTGCCGTGGAAGTCGAGGTAGCTCTCGACCGCGAAGCGACCGCCTCCGCCCATCGGGTTGATGCCGCTCTGCCAGCTGCGCGCGAAGCGGTCGTCGAGTTCTGTGGGCGAGCGGTAGTTGAGCAGTGCCATGCGCCGCGCGAGCGCGAGTCCGCGGTGGGGTCCGTCGCCGTCTTCGGCGTTGTAGTAGTCGCCGCCGGCGAACGCCGGGTCCATGCGGATCGCCTCGGACTGCACCGAGTTGAGGGCGATCTGGTCGGCGGACGACAGCGGGGGAGCCGCGAGCACTGCGAACTTCTCGACACGCTCCGGATGCGTCACCGCCCATTCGAGCACCTGCATCCCACCCATCGACCCGCCGATGACGGCGGCCCAGCTGCGGATGCCGAGCTCGTCGGTGAGGGCGCGCTGCGCGGCCACCTGGTCGCGGATGGTGAGGAACGGGAAGCGGGAACCCCACTCGGTGCCGTCGGGTGCGACAGAGGCGGGACCCGTCGAGCCCTGGCATCCGCCGAGCATGTTGGGCGCGACGATGAACCACCGCTCCGGGTCGAGCACCTTGCCCGGGCCGACGAGGCCCGACCACCAGCCGGCGGTGGCGTGGCCCGGTCCGGGCGGGCCGGTGAGGTGGCTGTCGCCGGTGAGGGCGTGCAGCACGAGCACCGCGTTGTCGCCTGCGGCGTTCAGCTCACCCCAGGTCTCGTACGCGATCGCGACCGACGGCAGTGAGCCTCCGCGCTCGAACGCCGTGGGTCCGAGGTGAACGAACGAGCGGGCGCCGGGGTCGTCGCCGACGCGCCACGCTCCGGATGCGGGGGGCGCCGCGGAGATCGCCCGGCGATTGGACTCGGTGACGAACGCGGCCTGAACCGTGTCCTCGGGTGTCTGCCAGTCCATCCCGCCATTCTGTCGTGCTCGGCACGCGTGTTACGCACACCCTCGGCCCGGCCGGACATGCCGAAGGGCCGGGCGCTCGCGCGCTGCCGGCCCTTCGGAGCGCCGCGGATGACCGCGGCGCAGCATCTCAGACGGCCGCGTTCGCCGCCGCCACGCGTCGCGCCGCGTCGAAGCCGGACTGCAGGTCGGCCTTCAGGTCGTCGACGTTCTCGAGCCCGACCGAGAGGCGCACGAGGCCGGGCGTGACGCCGGCCGTGAGCTGCTGCTCGGGGGTGAGCTGCGAGTGGGTGGTCGAAGCGGGGTGGATGATCAGGCTGCGCACGTCGCCGATGTTGGCGAGGTGGCTGAACAGGGCGACGTTGTCGACGAGCGCGCGGCCGGCGTCGACGCCGCCCTTCAGCTCGAACGACAGCACCGCGCCGACGCCCAGCGGGGCGTACTTGTTGGCCGCGGCGTACCAGGGGCTCGACGGGAGGCCCGAGTAGTTCACGGAGGCGACGTCCGGGTGGTTCTCGAGCCACTCGGCGATGTCCTGCGCGTTCTGCACGTGGCGCTCGATGCGCAGCGACAGCGTCTCGATGCCCTGGATGAGGCTGAACGCGCTGTCGGGGGAGAGCGCGGCACCCGTGTCGCGCAGCAGCTGCACGCGGGCCTTGATCACGTAGGCGATCGCGTCGCCGAGCACGCCCGTGTAGCTCGCGCCGTGGTACGAGGGGTCGGGCTCGGTGAGGCCGGGGAACTTGTCGACGTGCTTCGACCAGGGGAACTTGCCGCCGTCGACGAGCACGCCGGCGATGACGGTGCCGTGACCGCCGAGGAACTTGGTGGCCGAGTGCACGACGATGTCGGCGCCGAACTCGAAGGGACGGATGAGGTACGGCGTCGCGATCGTGTTGTCGACGATCAGGGGCACCTCGTTCTCGTGCGCGACGGCGGCGACGAGCTCGATGTCGAGCACGTTGATGCGCGGGTTGCCGATCGTCTCGGCGAAGAACGCCTTGGTGTTGGGGCGGGCCGCGGCGCGCCATTCCTCGGCGTCGTCCTGGTTCTCGACGAAGGTCACCTCGATGCCGAGCTTGGCGAGGGTGTACTTGAAGAGGTTGTAGGTGCCGCCGTAGATCGACGAGCTGGAGACGATGTGGTCGCCGGCCTGCGCGATGTTGAGGATCGCGTAGGTGATGGCGCTCGATCCGGATGCGGTGGCGAGCGCGGCGGTTCCGCCCTCGAGGGTGGCGACGCGCTCTTCGACGACCGCCTGGGTGGGGTTCTGGATGCGCGTGTAGATGTTGCCGAACTCGGCGAGGGCGAAGAGGTTCTTCGCGTGGTCGGCGTTGTTGAAGACGTACGAGGTGGTCTTGTAGATCGGCGTCGCACGCGCGTTGGTGACGGGATCGGGCGCCGCGCCGGCGTGGATCTGCTGGGTCTCGAACTTCCAGTCCGACATGGTTCGCTCCTCGTTCGGGTCCGCGGGCGTCGTGCCCGCTCGTTCGGAACGTTACGACCGCGCGCCGCGCGCGGCAATTCCGAATGCAACGAAGCGTCACATCCTGCGACTTGACTCACGAGACTACTTGCGCGAAAGTAGTTCCTCGTGTCCTCGATCCGTCTCTACATCCTCGGCTCGCTCGCCGAGCGCGGCCCCATGCACGGGCACGCCCTCGTCGCGCTCGCCGAGGAGGAGCACGTGAACGAGTGGACCGACATCTCCGTGGGCGGTCTCTACGGGGCGGCGAGACGCCTCGCCGCCGACGGACTCATCGAGGTGGAACGCGTCGAGAAGCTCGGGAACTACCCCGAGCGTCAGGTCTTCGCCATCACGGAGACGGGCAGGGAGACGCTGCGCAGCATGCAGCGGCAGGCCCTCACCGAGCTGTCGTGGCGACACGATCCCGTCGACCTCGGCGTTTCACGGCTGGACCCGGATGCCCTCGACGAACTCGAGGACGTCGTGCGCGACCGTCGTGACCGCATCGCGGCCACCCTCGACGAGGCCCGCGAGCACCGGGAACTCATCCGCCAGTACCTGAACACCGCCGAATGGATCGCCACCAAGCACGGCATCTACCGCCTCGAGGCGGAACTCGCCTGGCACGAGGAGTTCCTCGCCGCCGTGCCCGACATCGTCCGCGACGAGCGGAACCGCAGCTCCAAGAACAAGGAAGACCAATGACCGACTCCGCACTCTCCGCCACCACGGCCCCCGCCGTCCCGCGGCGCACCTGGCTGGCGCTCGCCGTCCTCATCCTGGGCGTCGCGATGGCGCTCCTCGACACCACGATCGTCAACGTCGCCCTGCCGACGATCCGCACCTCGATCGACGCATCCGAGGCCACCCTGTCGTGGATCATCTCCGGCTACGCGCTCGCCTACGGCCTCGCCCTGATCCCCGCCGGACGCATCGGCGACCGCATCGGGCACAAGTGGGTCTTCATCACCGGCCTCTCGCTCTTCACCGTGGCGAGCCTCGCCTGCGGTCTCGCCCAGGACAGCACGCAGCTGATCGTCGCGCGCATCGTGCAGGGCCTCGCGGGCGGCATCTTCTTCCCGCCGGTCACGGCCCTCATCCAGCTCATGTTCCCGCCGCGCAACCGCGGCGCCGCATTCGCGATCATGGGCGCGACGATCGGCTTCTCGACGGCGCTCGGCCCGGTCGTCGGCGGTCTCCTCATCGAGTGGCTCGGGGATGCCGAAGGCTGGCGCTCGATCTTCTTCGTGAACCTCCCGTTCGGCATCATCGCCGTCATCGCGGCCTTCCTGCTGCTGCCCTCGAAGGGCGAGAAGAGCGTCCGCGCCGGCGTCGACCTGATCGGTTTCGTGCTGCTGAGCGGCTCGCTCGTCGCGATCCTCGTGCCGCTGATCCAGGGGCAGGACGAGGGGTGGCCGCTCTGGACCTACCTCTCGCTCGCCGGCGGCGTCGTGCTGCTCGTGCTGTTCGCCCTCTGGGAGCGTCACGTCGCGGCGCGGGGCCGGTCGCCGCTGGTGCCGCCGCACCTGTTCGCGCACGCGCAGTTCACGGCGGGCGCCATCCTCGCCCTGGTCTACTTCGCGGCCTTCACGAGCATCTTCTTCACCATCTCGATCTTCTGGCAGTCCGGTCTCGGCCACACCGCGCTCGAATCGGGCCTCGTGTCGATCCCGTTCGCGATCGGAAGCATCATCGGCGCGTCGCAGTCGAACCGGCTCGCCGAGCGCCTCGGCCGCACCGTGCTCGTGATCGGCACCGGGATGGTGGCGGTGGGCCTCATCGCCCTCTGGCTCGTGCTGCTGATCGTCCCCTCGCCCGACCTCACCAACTGGGAGCTGCTCGGACCGCTCCTCGTCGCCGGCATCGGCAGCGGCCTGTTCATCGCGCCCAACGCGCAGTTCATCGTCGCCACGGTCGACAACTCCGAGGCGGGCGCCGCATCCGGAGTCATCGGCACCATGCAGCGCATCGGCAGCGCGATCGGCATCGCCGTGATCGGCTCCGTGTTCTTCGGGCTGCTGGTGTTCCCCACCGACCGCCAGCCCACTCCCGACGACATCGCGAACGCCTTCGGGCACAGCGCCACCTGGTCGCTCGCGCTCAGCGCCGCGTTCGCGGTGGTCGCCTTCGCGCTCGTGTTCACGCTGCCCAAGCGCGTCTCGCGCGGCTACGAGGCGCTCCCCGCCGAGTAGCTCAGGAGCGTCGCGCGCCTGTCGGATCCGTTCGGGATGCGGCGGGCGCGCGGTCGTCCGCCTTCGCGAACAGCCAGTTCGGCTTGGGTTCGATGACCGGGCGGAACACCTTCCGCACCCACGGGCTCGAGAGCGCGATCGAGATCGCGAGCGAGGCGAACACCATCGTCAGCAGCCACACCGCCGACGAGTGGTCGTCCCGCAGAATGCCGGATTCGCGGATCGGGTACAGCACGAACGAGTGCAGCAGGTAGACGTACATCGTCGCCTGGCCGAAGGTCGTGAAGAAGGTGCGACGGCGCGGCACGAGCACGAGGAACGCGGCGCACAGCAGCACCGCGAGCGCGATGAGCCCGAGGCGCAGCAGGCCCGCCCACCAGGTGGGCTCCCCGAGCGCCTTGTACGAGTCGTCGTAGAAGAACCAGAAGCGCAGATCGAAGGCGCGGAAGTCGTGGATGTTGACGATCACGACCGCCAGCCAGACACCGAACACCGCCAGTGCGCCGACCCGCACGCCCCAGGCCGGGCCGGCGCGGAAGTGCCGCCAGCGGTCCATCAGGCCCCAGTGCCGCAGCTTCCACCCGAGCACGAAGAACGGCAGGATGCCGATCGCACGCGAGAGCGAGAACGTCGAGTCGACATTGGCGAAGTACCCCACGGTCACGGATGCGACCACCGCCCACAGCAGCGGCCAGCGCAGCAGCGCCAGGTACGGCAGCACCATCCGGAAGATGGCGAGCGCGAGCAGGAACCACAGGGTCCAGTGCGGCTCGGTCGGGTTGAAGACGTTCTTGCCCTCCACCACCCACTGCACGAGCGACCAGATCGTCTGCATGATCACGTACGGCAGCACGATGTCGGTGATGATGCGGCGCATCTGCCGCATGCCGGGCGGTGTCGCCTTCGAGAAGTAGCCCGAGACGACCGCGAACGCCGGCATGTGGAAGGCGTAGATGAACAGGTACAGGATGAGCGCGTTGTCGGAGTCGCTCGTCTGCCGCTGGATGGCGTGACCCATCACCACGAGCACGATGCAGGCGAATCGCGCGTTGTCCCAGTACGGCACCCGGATGCGCGGCTTCGTGACGGGTGCGGTCTGGCTCACCGTCCCACCCTACGAGGCTCGCGTAGCGTTGCCCCATGACATATCGCGTGGTCGTGACAGGGGCGAGCTCGGGCATCGGGGAGGCGACGGCACGGCGCTTCGCCGCGCACGGCTGGCAGGTGATCGGCGTCGCCCGCCGGGCCGACCGCTTGGCCGCGCTCGCGGAGGAGGGCGTGCTCACCCCGATCGTCGCCGACGTGACGGTCGCATCCGACGTCGATCGGGTGCGTGCCGAGGTCGAGGCAGGAGGCCCGCTCCACGCGCTCGTGAACAACGCGGGGGGCGCGCTCGGCACCGAGTCGGTCGAAGAGGGAGACCCCGACGACTGGCGGGTCATGTTCGAGACCAACGTGCTCGGCACCCAGCGCATGGTCGCCGCGCTGCTTCCGGCGTTGCGGGCGGGTTCCGTGGGACGCGGCGCCGCCGACATCCTGGCCGTCACCTCGATCGCCGGCCACGTCGTCTACCCGGGCGGTGGCGGCTACAACGCGGCCAAGCACGCTCAGCACGCGCTGATGGCGGTCCTGCGCCTCGAGCTCGGCGGCGAGCCGATCCGCGTGATCGAGATCGCGCCCGGGATGGTGAAGACCGACTTCTCGCTGGTCCGCTACAAGGGCGATGCGGCTGCCGCGGATGCCGTCTACGCCGACGTCGAGAACCCGCTCACCGCATCCGACATCGCCGAGGCGATCGTGCACGCGATCGAGTTGCCGCCGCACGTCGACCTCGACCTGGTCACGATCAAGCCGGTCGCGCAGTCCGCGGTCCGCACGATCGCGAAGGGCAAGCTGGTTCCGAAGGTCTAGCCCGCCGCGGTGACGTCGGGCAGCAGTTCTGGCTCGACGTCGGCGAAGGCCAGCTTCGGCACGAAGAACAGCAGCGCCATCGCGACGAGCGCACCGCCGCCGCAGACCGCCCACACGGTCATGTAGCCGGCGAGCGGGGCGACCGTCGATCCGACCTCGCCACCTGCGGTCACGAGCACGACTCCGAAGATCGCGGAGGCGAACGCGCCTCCGATGGTCTTCGTCGTATTCGTCATGCCCGCGGCGATCCCGGTCTGCCCCTCGGGCGCCGCCGCCGCGGCAGCCGCCGGCAGGGCCGCGACGAGCGCGCCGGAGCCGATGCCCGCGATGACCATGTTCGCGATCACCTGCCACGTCTCCAGGTGGAACGGGATGAAGAGCAGGTAGCCGGCGGCCACGAACGCGGTCGCGAGGATGAGCGCGAAGCGCGGCGAGAGCCGCCTGGAGACGGCGGCGAACAGCAGCGCGCCCACGATCATCGCGACGAGGTAGGCGCCGATCAGGTACGACAGCACGTCCGCGTCGAGGCCCAGGCCGTAGCCGTGCTCGGCGGGGTCTGTCGCGGCGTAGGTCGACAGGGGCGCCTGGGCCCCGAGCACCGAGATGCCGAAGAGGCCCGCGGTGAGCAGCAGCGGCCACATGGTGGGCTGTCGCATCACCCGCAGATCGATCGCCGGATCGGGATGCCGCAGCTCCCAGCGCGCGAAAACCCAGAGCACCACGGCACCGAGCACGAGGGCGAGTCCCAGCAGTGCGAAGCGGGTCTCGAGCGGTACCGGGGCGCCGTCGAACTCGGTCACGCGCAGGAACACGAGGCCGGCGGTGATGAGCAGCAGGCCCGCCGAGAGCAGCGCGAAGCCGGTCCCGTCGAGCTTGCGGGCGCCGGTGGGACGCGACTCCGGCACACCGAACAGGATCGCGAAGAACACGAGGCTCACGGCGATGGCCGGCACCATCAGGGTCACGGTGAGGTCGCCGGTCGCCTTCAGCACGCGCGCACCGCCGAGGGCGCCGAGGATGGCGCCCAGCTCGAGCGCCACGACGAGGAAGCCCGCGGAACGCCGCGTCTGCGACGCCCCGGTGCCGCTTCGGCGACCCCGGTCGAAGATGAGCGCGACCTCCAGCGGCAGCCACACCACGTAGAACGCCTGCAGGGACCATGCGGCGAGGAAGCTCCAGAAGTCACCCGTGAACGCGAGCCACCAGGTGGCGCCGGCGGTCAGGGCCGTGGTGAGCAGCAGGATGCGCTTGTGGCCGAACATGTCGCCGAGCTTCGCGAAGATCGGCACCACGATCGCCGAGAGCAGCAGCTGCGACGCCTCGAACCAGTTGAAGTCGCCGTCGTGGATCGACAGATGCTGCACGATGTCGGGGATCAGCGGCACGTAGAAGCCCTGCAGGATGCCGCTCACGAGCTCGACGAGGAAGAGGAAGCCGACGAGCGCGAAAGTGATCGTGCCGACGGAGCGGGTTCGGGTCGCCATGATCGGATGCTAGAGCCTCGGCGAGGTCGGTACCGTTGTGACATGGCGGGAGACGAGCGCGAGATTCTGGACTGGGAGACCTTCGGGCGCGCCTCGCGCGAACTCGCGGAGGCGGTGGCCGCCGATCGCTTCCGTCCGGATGCGATCATCGCGATCGCCCGCGGCGGTCTGCCGCTCGCCGGCGCGCTCGGCTACGCGCTCGATGTGAAGATGCTCGGCAGCCTCAACGTGGAGTTCTACACGGGCGTCGAGTCGCGCCTGGACGAGCCGATCGTGCTGCCGCCGACGCTCGACCGGGAGTCGCTCGTCGGCAAGCGCATCCTGCTCGCCGACGACGTCGCCGACTCGGGCCGCACCCTCGCGCTCGTGCTGCAGCTGCTGCAGGCGGGCGGCGGCGAGGTGCGGACGGTCTGCCTCTATGCGAAGCCCGGCACCGTGCACGAGCCGTACTACACGTGGCGGCGAACCGACCGCTGGATCATGTTCCCGTGGAGCTCCGCCGGCCCGGTCGACTACCCCGCGGATCTCGTCGACAGCCCCGAGGATGCCGCGTGAGCATCCATCTCGTCGGTGGCGGCTGGACGCCCGGCGGCGACCCGGAGGTCACCTCGACCTTCCTGGCCGAGGCGTCGGTGCGCGCGGCGGGCAGCGGCCGGATGGTGCCGCGGGTGGGTGTGCTGATCGTGGTCGACGGCGACACCCCGTCGGAGCGCTTCCGCAGCGGGTACCCGGAGTCGCTGCGAGCGGTCGCGGCATGCGAGCCGGTGGTGACGGTCATCGCATCCGGGGAGACCTTCGCGGCATCCGTGCTGAACGACATCGACGCGCTGGTCGTGGGGGGAGGGGTCACGCCGGCCTACCTGGAGGCGGTCGATCCGCTCGTGGAGGAGATCCGGCTGCTCGTGGCAGACGGTCTGCC
>Ga0160436_1000197_pt1 | contig 29658 bp, 27 predicted proteins | sample HID1973M_E0MG_FD_108264 | JGI IMG/M metagenome (GOLD analysis project Ga0160436, IMG submission 108264) | Enriched mosquito-associated microbial communities from UW Madison campus, WI, USA - HID1973M_E0 MG | ecosystem: Host-associated > Arthropoda: Insects > Digestive system > Unclassified ...
CGTCGGTGGCGGCAACTTCTTCCGCGGTGCGCAGCTCTCGCAGAGCGGCCTGGACCGGGCCCGCGCCGACTACATGGGCATGCTCGGCACCGTCATGAACTGCCTGGCGCTGCAGGACTTCCTCGAGCAGGCCGGCGTGAGCACGCGTGTGCAGACCGCCATCGCGATGGGCCAGGTGGCCGAGCCCTACATCCCGCTGCGTGCGATCCGGCACCTCGAGAAGGGGCGCGTCGTGATCTTCGGCGCGGGTGCGGGCATGCCCTACTTCTCGACGGACACGGTCAGCGTGCAGCGCGCCCTGGAGACCCACTGCCAGGAGGTCCTGATGGGCAAGAACGGCGTGGACGGCGTGTACACCGCCGACCCGCGCAAGGACCCGAGCGCCGAGAAGCTCGAGCACCTGACGTACACCGACGCCCTGGTCGGCGACCTGGCCGTCATGGACGCCACGGCGCTGTCGCTGTGCCGGGACAACGACGTGGTGATGCGCGTGTTCGGGCTCGAGGAGGACGGGAACGTCACTCGTGCCCTGCGGGGTGAGAAGATCGGGACGCTGGTCACCGCGAACTGATCGACCTGCACCACCCACACCTGACCAGCCCAGACACTGACGAGCGGAGCGAGCCGTGATCGACGAGACCCTCTTCGAGGCCGAAGAGAAGATGGACAAGGCCGTGGAGGTCGCGAAGGACGACTTCGCGACGATCCGGACGGGCCGCGCCAACGCCGCGATGTTCTCCAAGATCTTCGTCGACTACTACGGCAGCCCGACGCCCCTGCAGCAGCTCGCCTCGTTCAACGTCACCGAGGCCCGCACCATCCTGATCTCGCCCTTCGACAAGTCGGCCAGCGCCGGCATCGAGAAGGCGCTGCGCGACTCCGACCTGGGCGTGAACCCGACGAACGACGGCAACGTCATCCGCGTGGTGCTGCCCGCCCTGACGCAGGAGCGCCGCAAGGACTTCGTCAAGCTCGCCAAGACCAAGGCGGAGGACGCGCGCATCTCGGTGCGCAACGTGCGCCGCCGTGCCAAGGAGGAGCTCGACCGCATCGTCAAGGACGGCGAGGCAGGGGAGGACGAGGTGTCGCGCGCCGAGAAGGAGCTCGAGGCCCTGACCAAGAAGCACGTCGACACGATCGACGGCCTGCTCACGGCCAAGGAGAGCGAGCTGCTCGAGGTCTGATGACAGAGCTCGCCGCACCCCGCACGTCCCGATCGGGTCGCGACCTCCCGGTCGCGATCGCGGTCGGCCTCGGCATCCTCGTGGTCGTCGTCGCCTCCCTGTTCATCGTCAAGGAGGTCTTCGCCGGGCTCGCCGTGCTGGTGGTCTGCGCGGCGCTGTGGGAGCTGGCCCAGGCGTTCACGCGCCGTGGCATCCACCTGCCCCTCCTGCCGCTGCTCGTCGGCGCGGTCGGGATCATGGTCTCGTCGTACACGGCCGGGGCGGAGGCGCTCTTCGTCGCCTTCATGCTCACCGTCGGCGGTGTCGTCATCTGGCGCGTGCTCGACGGGAGCGGTCAGCGTGCCCTGCTCGACGCGACGGCGGGCACGTTCGCCGCCGCGTACCTGCCGTTCCTCGGCGGGTTCGTCATGCTCATGCTCGCGCAGCCCGACGGGCCCGCGCGGGTGCTGCTGTTCATCCTGCTGTGCGTGGCCAACGACACCGGTGGCTACGTCGTCGGCGTCCTCGTCGGGCGCCATCCGCTGGCGCCTTCCGTCAGCCCCAAGAAGTCGTGGGAGGGCCTGGCCGGCTCGATCGTGCTGGCGTGCGTCGTCGGCGTGGTGGGCGTGCAGCTCGCGTTCGACGGCGAACCGCTCGTCGGCGTCGTCCTGGGCCTGACGACCGTCGTGACCGCGACGTTCGGCGACCTGTGCGAGTCGATGCTCAAGCGCGACCTGGAGCTCAAGGACATGGGCTCGCTCGTACCCGGGCACGGCGGCATCCTCGACCGCCTCGACTCCCTGCTCCTGACGGCGCCCGCCGTCTACCTCGTCCTGACGGCGCTCCAGCCCGCCTGACCCGATCCGTACCAGAAGGGGGTGCCCATGACCGGGACACCCGTCCGCCTCGACCTCTCCTCCCCGTCGAGGGGCCCGCGTGGCAAGCCGCCGCGCCACTTCGTCGACCTCACGCCCGCCGAGCGCGTGAGCGCGGTGACCGACCTGGGGGAGAAGGCGTTCCGGGCCAAGCAGCTCGCGACGCACTACTTCACGCACCTGAGCTCGGACCCGTCCACCATGACGGACCTGCCGAAGGCGTCGCGCGACAAGCTGACCGAGAGCCTGTTCCCGCCTCTGCTGACCGAGGCGCGGACGATGACGGCCGACGGCGGCACGACCGTCAAGACGCTCTGGCACCTGTTCGACGGCGCCAAGGTCGAGTCCGTGCTGATGCGCTACAAGAACCGCAGCACGCTCTGCATCTCCAGCCAGGCCGGGTGCGGGCTGGCGTGCGCGTTCTGCGCCACGGGCCAGATGGGTCTCACCCGCAACCTGTCCACGGCGGAGATCGTCGAGCAGGTCCGTGAGGCGGCCCGCGCACTCGGCGCGGGAGAGATCCCGGGTGGGCCCGCGCGCCTGACGAACGTCGTGTTCATGGGCATGGGCGAGCCCCTGGCCAACTACAAGTCGATCATGGGGACAGTCCGCGCCCTGGTGGCGCCGACCCCCGACGGACTCGGCATGTCCGCGCGCAACGTGACCGTCAGCACCGTCGGCATGGTCCCGGCCATGCGCAAGCTGGCCGACGAGGGCATCCCGGTGACTCTCGCCCTGTCGCTGCACGCCCCGGACGACGAGCTGCGCAGCGAGCTGGTCCCCGTCAACACGCGCTGGAACGTCGACGAGGCGATCGACGCCGCGTACCACTACTTCGAGGTCACGGGTCGGCGCGTGTCGATCGAGTACGCCCTCATCCGGGACATCAACGACCACGCCTGGCGCGCGGACCTGCTCGGCGAGAAGCTCAACGCCCGCGGCAAGGGCTGGGTGCACTGCAACCCGATCCCGCTCAACCCGGTGCCGGGCTCGAAGTGGACGGCGAGCGATCCGCGGGTCGAGGACGAGTTCGTGGCACGCTTGCGTGCGCACGGCATCCCGACGACCATCCGGGACACCCGTGGCAGCGAGATCGACGGAGCCTGCGGCCAGCTCGCGGCGGAGGAGGACGAGTGAGCGACGGGATGTTCCGGACGGTGTCCGGCTTCAAGACCGGGTACGACCCGAACGAGGTCGACGACTTCTTCGACCACGCGCGCACGGTCTACGAGAAGGGCCCGGCGGGCGCTCTGGCCGCGAAGGACGTGCGCGGCGTGGCGTTCGACGTGGTGCGCGGCGGCTACGTGACGTCCGCGGTCGACGCGGCGCTCGACCGCCTCGAGGCGGCCTTCGTGGCGCGGTCGCGCGCGGAGTTCGTCGCCGAGAACGGTCAGCAGGCGTGGCTGACCAGCCTGGGGGAGCAGGCCCGCACGCTGTACGGCCGCCTGGGACGTCCCGACGGGGACCGGTTCGCGCCGCCCGAGGGACGCGACCAGGGCTACGAGCCTGCCGACGTCGACGCGTTGTGCCACCGGCTCGTCGCCTACTTCGACAAGGGCGCGCCGCTGTCCGCCGGCGAGATCCGCGGCGCGACGTTCCGGTCCCGCAAGGGGCACAACGCGTACGGCGAGCCCGCCGTGGACGCCTTCTTCGCCCGCGCGGTCGAGGTCCTCCTGGGCGTCGAGTGACGTCCCGGACGGTCGCGCTGCTCGGCTCGACGGGGTCCATCGGCACTCAAGCCGTCGACGTCATCATGCGCAACGCGGCCCGGTTCGACGTGGTCGGGCTGAGCGCGGGTGGCTCGGACGTGGACCTCCTCGTCCGGCAGGCGATCGCGCTGGACGTCGCCGTCGTGGCGGTCGCCGATCCGGCGGCCGAGGCCGCGGTCCGCGCCGGCCTGGCCGGACGGGACGTCGAGGTCCTGGTGGGTCCGGACGCGTCGACGCTCCTGGCCGGCCGCGGGGCCGACGTCGTGCTCAACGGCGTGACCGGTTCCGTGGGCCTGGGACCCACCCTCGCCGCGCTCGAGGCGGGCAGCACGCTCGCGCTGGCCAACAAGGAGTCGCTCGTCGTGGGCGGCGCGCTGGTTCAGGCCGCGCGCCGACGCCCCGACCAGATCGTTCCCGTCGACTCCGAGCACTCGGCCATCGCGCAGTCGCTGCGCGGCGGTGCGCGCGACGAGGTGCGCCGGCTGATCCTGACGGCGTCCGGCGGTCCCTTTCGCGGTCGCAGCCTCGACGAGGTCAAGGCGGTCACCCCGCAGCAGGCGCTCGCGCACCCCACGTGGTCGATGGGCCCCGTGGTCACCATCAACTCGGCGACGCTGATGAACAAGGGGCTCGAGCTCATCGAGGCCCACCTGCTGTTCGACGTGCCGACCGACGACATCACGGTGGTCGTCCACCCGCAGTCGGTGGTGCACTCGATGGTCGAGTTCGCCGACGGCTCGACGATCGCACAGGCGTCGCCGCCCGACATGCGCCTGCCCATCGCCCTGGGGCTCTCCTGGCCGGATCGCGTCCCGGACGTGGCGCCGGCGTGCGACTGGTCGCACGCGACGACGTGGACGTTCGAGCCGCTCGACGAGGAGGTCTTCGGGGCGGTCCGCCTGGCGCGCCATGCCGCCGCCGCGTCCGCGACCCACCCGGCGGTCTACAACGCGGCCAACGAGGAGTGCGTCGCGGCGTTCCTCGCCGGCAGGATCGGTTTCCTCGACATCGTCTCCACCGTCGAGCGTGTGCTCGAGGAGCATCCGGGGACCGGCGAGCTCGCGCTGGACGCGGTGCTCGGTGCCGAGACCTGGGCGCGGGCGCGCGCGAACGAGATCCTCGCGCAGCGCTGACGCCCGACGGACGGTCAGACGATCGGGAACCGCTCGAGCACCTGACGTGCGGTGCGCGGCGTGCGGTCGAGGGACTCCGCGGAGTCCGCCCACGCGGCAGCGCGCAGCGCCAGCGCGACCTGGGCAGGTGCGCTCCGACCCCATGCCGGCGCACCCGCACCGACCCATGCGAGCCTCGTCAGGTCGGAGTGGTCGCCCGTGGCGAGGTCGGCGATCGTCCGACCGGCGAGGTTCGCCGCCGCTATCTCGGCGCCGCCGAACGAGGGGACGAGGCCGATGCCGGACGCCTCGTCGAACGTGACGTGCGGCAGGCCGTCGCGCGTGACGCCGTTCGTGCCCGACCAGGTGAGCTCACGGGTACCCGTGGCGGGCGGGAACATCGCGACGAGCGCGGCGCGCAGCGTGTCGGGGCGGGTGCCGGTCGCGGTGAGCACGAGGCGGTCGTCGTCGGTGCGCCGGGCGCACACCGCGAGGTGTGCGAGGTCGGCCACCAGGACGCCCGGCGCCAGGCCGATCCGGTCCCAGGCAGCGGCGTCGAGGGCGTCGGTCGCGAGCCCGAGGGTGGGCACGGCCGCGAGCGACGGGCTGCCCGCGGCGGCGTCCGTCTCAGCCGCGACGACGATGCGCGGGGCACGCACGATGCCGCGGTCGGTGACCACCGCCCGCGGGGAGACGCGCACCGTCGCGGTCTGCTCCGCGAACCGCACACCTCGGCCTCGCAGGACCTCGACCAGCCCGGCGAGCAGGCGCGCCGGGTCCAGGACGGCGCAGTCCGCGGTCCACGCGCCGGCCAGGACGCCCGGCGACGCGACGTGCTCGGCCACCTCGGTGGGCTCCAGCAGCCGCCACTCGTCGCCCCAGGCGCGTCCCTCGTCGACCAGGGACGTCAGGCGCCCGACCTGCGCGGCGTTGCGGGCGACGCGGACCTCACCGCCGAACGCGAACCCGCAGTCCACCTCCTCGAGGCCCAGCACGCCACCCACCTCGACGACCGCGTCGCGCAGCGCCGCGCGCAGATCGCGTGCGCCGTCGTCGCCGTAGACGCTCACGAGGCGGTCGACCGGCGCGCGCAGGTCGGGCGTGCAGGCGCCGATGCCCGTCAGTGCGGCACCGGTGCCTGCGGCGCCCGCGTCGACGACGAGCACGTCGAGCGCGGCGTCGGCCTCCAGCAGGTAGTAGGCGGTCCAGAGCCCCGACAGGCCGGCGCCGACGACGACGACGTCCGCGGTCGTGTCACCGTCCAGCGGCTCCCCGGGCCGGGGGGAGGGGGAGGGGGACCACACCGACGTCATGCACGGACCGTATCCGGTACGGGCCACTGGCGCGGCGATCCCGACCGGCGGGTCAGGTCGCGGCGCACGGGTGGCGTCCAGTGCATTCCCAGACTTCCGGGGGAAGATGTCCGGGCGCACGCCACCCGTGCGTCTTTCACGTGTGCGGAGGGGTCGATGGCCTACCTGGTCGCTGTGCTGATCGTCGTCGTGGTGCTGCTCTTCTCGATCGGGCTCCACGAGATCGGCCACATGGTCCCGGCGAAGCGCTTCGGCGTGCGGGTGAGCCAGTACATGGTGGGCTTCGGCCCCACGCTGTGGTCGAAGACCAAGGGGGAGACGGAGTACGGGCTCAAGGCGATCCCGCTGGGCGGGTACGTCCGGCTCGTCGGCATGTACGCGCCGGCCGAGGCGGTCGGCAACCCGAGGTCCGACACGTGGTTCCGTCGGTTGTCGGGTGACGCGCGTGACGCCTCGGCGGCCGAGATCCACCCCGGCGAGGACGCGCGGGCCTTCTACCACCTGTCCACGCCCAAGAAGCTCGTGGTCATGCTGGGTGGGCCGGTGATGAACCTGGTCATCGCGTTCGTGCTGCTGGGCGTCGTCGCCGTGGGCTTCGGCACGCCGACGACGACGACCACGCTCGAGACCGTCTCCGCGTGCGTGATCCCGGCCGACGCCGACGCCACGCGCGAGTGCGAGGCGACGGACGCGGCGGCGCCGGGTGCGGCGGCCGGGCTGGAGCCGGGTGACACGGTCGTCAGCTACGACGGTGTCCCGGTGACGTCCTGGGCCCAGCTCACGAAGGCGATCCGGGCGAGCGGCGACGTCGCCACCCCGATCGTCGTGGAGCGCGACGGGCAGCAGGTCGACCTGACCGTCACGCCGGTCGTCGCCGAGCGTCCCGTGTTCGACGACGACGGCCAGGCCGTCCTCGACTCGTCGGGCCGGCAGAAGACGGCGCAGGTGGGGTTCCTGGGCGTGTCCCCGGCGGAGGAGATGGAACGGCAGTCGCCGCTGGCCGTGCCCGGGATCGTCGCCGACACGACGTGGCAGACGATGCGCGTCGTGGGCACGCTGCCCGCGCGCGTCGTCGACCTGGTGCAGACCACGCTCGGCCACGAGGAGCGGGACACCAACAGCATCGTGGGCGTCGTCGGGATCGGGCGCTTCGCGGGGGAGATCGCGTCCGCCCACGACGTCAGCGAGGGGATCAAGGTGTCGGCGATCCTGCAGCTGCTCGCGGCCCTGAACATCGCGCTGTTCGTCTTCAACCTCATCCCGCTGCCCCCGCTCGACGGCGGCCACGTGGCCGCGGCCCTGTGGGAGGGGGGCCGTCGGCAGGTCGCGCGCCTGCGTGGCCGGCCGCGCCCCGGGCCGTCGGACTCGGCGCGGCTCGTCCCGCTCGCGTACGGGGTGTTCGTGCTGCTGGGTGCCGTCGGACTCCTGCTCGTCTACGCGGACGTCTTCAACCCCATCGCGATCTGAGCGTGGCTGTGGCTAGGCTCGGAGCATGTCCGAGCTGTCGGAGTACCTGGAGTCGCTGACCGGGGCGCGCCGGGAGGCGATCGCCCACGTCTACGAGCGTGCCCGCGCGCTCGTGCCGGGTGCCGAGGACGGCGTCGGGTACGGCATGCCGGCCCTGCGCTACCGCGGCAAGCCGCTGCTGTCGGTCATGTCGGCCAAGGGCCACATCGGGTTGTACCCGTTCAGCCCGCCGGCGCTGGACACGGTGCGCGACGAGCTGGCCGACTTCTCCACGGCCAAGGGCACGGTGCGCTTCGCCGACGACCATCCGCTCCCGGACGACGTCCTCGACCGGCTGATCCTGGCCCGCCGCGACGAGATCGACCGCGCCTGAGCGCGACGCGGGCGGGGGCGGGTGACGATGCGTGGGGATCTCGTGTGCACTGCGTCCGCACGGCCCGGACCGGCCACCGAGGTGCCGGCGACGGTGCGATGATGGCGGTGTGAGCATCCCCATCAGCCTCGGCATGCCGGAGGCGCCTCCCCTCGTCCTGGCCCCGCGTCGCACCACCCGCAAGATCAAGGTCGGCAAGGTCGAGGTGGGCGGTGACGCCCCCGTCAGCGTCCAGTCCATGTGCACGACGAAGACGACGGACATCAACTCGACGCTGCAGCAGATCGCCGAGCTGACGGCCGCCGGCTGTGACATCGTGCGCGTCGCCGTCCCCACCGAGGACGACGCGGACGCGCTGCCCGCCATCGCGCGCAAGTCGCAGATCCCCGTCATCGCGGACATCCACTTCCAGCCCAAGTACGTCTTCAAGGCGATCGACGCCGGCTGCGCCGCGGTCCGCGTCAACCCGGGCAACATCCGTAAGTTCGACGACCAGGTGGGCGCGATCGCCCGCGCCGCGGCCGACGCCGGCGTCAGCCTGCGGATCGGCGTCAACGCCGGGTCCCTGGACCCGCGGCTGCTCGCCAAGTACGGCAAGGCGACCCCTGAGGCGCTCGTCGAGTCCGCCGTGTGGGAGGCGTCGCTGTTCGAGGAGCACGACTTCCACGACTTCAAGATCTCCGTCAAGCACAACGACCCCGTCGTCATGGTGCGCGCGTACGAGCTGCTCGCCGAGCGCGGGGACTGGCCGCTGCACCTGGGCGTCACCGAGGCCGGTCCCGCGTTCCAGGGCACCATCAAGTCGGCGACCGCGTTCGGCGCGCTGCTGAGCAAGGGCATCGGCGACACGATCCGCGTCTCGCTGTCCGCGCCTCCCGTCGAGGAGGTCAAGGTCGGCATCCAGATCCTGCAGTCGCTCAACCTGCGCCCGCGCAAGCTCGAGATCGTGTCCTGCCCGTCCTGCGGGCGCGCGCAGGTGGACGTCTACACGCTCGCGGAGCGCGTGACCGCCGGGCTCGAGGGCATGGAGGTGCCGCTGCGCGTCGCCGTCATGGGCTGCGTCGTCAACGGGCCCGGCGAGGCCCGTGAGGCGGACCTCGGGGTGGCGTCGGGCAACGGCAAGGGGCAGATCTTCGTCAAGGGCGAGGTCATCAAGACCGTCCCCGAGGCGATGATCGTCGAGACGCTCATCGAGGAGGCCATGCGCCTCGCCGAGGAGATGGACCCGGTGGAGGCGGGGGACGGGGCGCCCGTCGTCACCGTCGGCTGACGTCCGTGACGCGGGTGTCGAGCGGCCGAGGCGTGTGACCTGGTGCACACTTCTTCCATGGTGGGTCTGCGGCGGGCTACGACGCTCGAGGGGCGGACCGGGGGGCGTGTCCTGTCCGACGACGACCTTCCGGCTGCTCTTGCCGTGTGCGCCCTGGACCCCGTCGGTTCCGTGCTGGCGACCGCGCGGCTCGAGCAGGCGCAGTACATCGGCGTCCGACGCGCAGGCGGCGAGCTGTGGGGCTACGAGCAGGACGGCCGCCTCGAGGCGATCTGCTGGGCGGGCGCCAACATCGTGCCCGTGGTGCCCGGCGACGGGACGGTCGACCTCGAACGTGCGGCCGAGGCGTTCGCGTCGATGGCCCGCCGTCAGGGGCGCCGGTGCTCGTCCCTCGTCGGACCGTCCGACGCCGTCCTCGCGATGTGGCGTCGGCTGCGACCCGCATGGCCGGGCGTCCGCGAGGTGCGCGACGACCAGCCGTCGATGGTGATCGACGCGCCGCCCGCGGTGGCGGCCGACCCCCAGGTGCGGCGATCGCGCCTCGACGAGCTGGACGAGGTCCTGCCGGCGTGCGTGCGCATGTTCACCGAGGAGGTCGGGTACTCGCCCGCGAGCGGGCCCGGTGGCCCCTACGAGACGCGCGTGCGCACGCTCGTCAGCCAGGGGCGTTCGTTCGTCAAGATGTCCGACTCGTCGGGCGTCGTGTTCAAGGCCGAGCTCGGCGCGGTCGCCGGCGGGGTCGCGCAGGTGCAGGGCGTGTGGGTGGCGCCCGAGCACCGCGGTCGTGGTCTGTCGGAGGAGGGGATGGCCGCCGTCGTGCAGCTCACGCTCGCCGACGTCGCGCCCGTCGTGTCCCTGTACGTCAACGCCTACAACGCGCGCGCGCTCGCCGCGTACCGCCGGGTGGGTTTCCGCCAGGTCGGGTCGTACGCGACCGTGCTGTTCTGACCCGGCCATCTGACCAGCGGTTACCCTGACCGGATGGCGACGGTGCGGCAGTTCCAGGTGACGTTCGACTGCGCCGATCCGGAGCGGGTCGCGCGGTTCTGGTGCGTGATCCTCGGGTACGAGCTGCACCCCTCGGGCGTCGCGGCGACGGACCCCACGGGTGTCGGCCCGCGGCTCTACTTCCAGCGCGTGCCCGAGCCGAAGGTCGTCAAGAACCGCGTGCACCTGTGCGTCCGGGTGGGCACGGGCCTGGTCGGGGACGAGCGTCTGGCCGCGCTGCAGGGGGAGCAGGCCCGCCTGGAGCCGCTGGGGGCGGTGCACGTGCGCACGATGCTCGCCGACGACGAGGAGGAGTCCTGCATCGTCATGCAGGACATCGAGGGCAACGAGTTCTGCCTGGACTGACGTCGCGCGTCACCGCAGCAGGCGTGACATCCGCCGGTCGGCGAGCGGCTTGCCGCCGGTCTGGCACGTCGGGCAGTACTGCAACGACGAGTCCGCGAACGAGACCTCGTGCACGGTGTCGCCGCACGGCGTGCCGTCCCAGCCGGGGCACGGCTGACCCGTCCGGCCGTGCACGCGCATGGCCTGACGCTTGGTGTCCTTGAGCTCGGCGGCGGGTTTGCCGCTCGCCGCCTCGACCGCCCCCGTGAGCACGTCGTGGATCGCCGCGTACAGGGTGCCCCGGCGTTCGTCGTCGAGCGAGCGCGTCTGCGCGTACGGCGACGTGCGGGCGACCAGCAGGATCTCGTCGGAGTAGGCGTTGCCGATGCCCGCGATCGTGCCCTGGTCACGCAGCAGGCCCTTGATCTGCTGGTTCCTGGCCGTGAGCAGCTCGGCGAAGCGTTCGGGCGTGAACTCGTCGGACAGGGGCTCGACGCCCAGCGTGGCGATCTGCGGGACGTCCTGGGCGTCCTCCACCACGTGCACGGCCAGCCGTTTGCGCGTGCCGGCCTCGGTGAGGTCGAACCCGCTGTCGTCGTCCAGCCGCACCCGCAGCGCGATGGGTGACCTGCCCGGCCGCACGGGCGTCGTCGGCAGCTTCTCCGACCACCGCACCCATCCCGCGCGGGACAGGTGCCAGACGAGGTGCAGCGGCTCACCCGTGCTCGTCGCGACCATGAGGTCCAACCACTTGCCGTGCCGCGTCACGTCCACCACGGTGCCGCCGACGAGCGCGTCCGGCGCGGGGCGGAACGTCTTCAGCGCGCTGATCGCGCCGATGCTGACCGCCGTCACGACGCGACCATCCGCGCGCTCGCGCAGGAACCTCGCGAGCGCCTCGACCTCGGGAAGCTCGGGCACGCGCCCATCGTGGCCCACGCCGCCCACATCGCGCATGCCCGGCGCTGTCCGAGCGCCGCGGGGGGCGGAAATGCGGACGGGCGAGGCCCCCGGACGAACTAGGCTTCCGCCCATGCTGCTTCGCATGTCCACGCTCTTCGTCCGCACGCTGCGGGAGGACCCGGCCGACGCCGAGGTCGCCAGCCACCGCCTGCTGGTCCGCGCCGGCTACATCCGCCGCGCGGCGCCCGGGATCTACACCTGGCTGCCGCTGGGTCTGCGGGTCCTCGCGAAGGTCGAGGCCGTGGTGCGCGAGGAGATGACCGCTGCGGGTGCGCAGGAGGTGCACTTCCCGGCGCTGCTGCCCAAGGAGCCGTACGAGGCGACCGGGCGCTGGTCGGAGTACGGGCCCAACATCTTCCGGCTCAAGGACCGCAAGGGCGGTGACTACCTGCTCGCGCCGACGCACGAGGAGATGTTCACGCTGCTGGTCAAGGACCTGTACTCGTCGTACAAGGACCTGCCGCTGACGCTCTTCCAGGTGCAGACCAAGTACCGCGACGAGGCGCGTCCGCGGGCGGGCCTCATGCGCGGGCGCGAGTTCGTCATGAAGGACGCGTACTCGTTCGACGTCGACGACGCCGGCCTCGAGGTCAGCTACCAGGCGCAGCGCGACGCCTACGAGCGGATCTTCACGCGGCTCGGCCTCGAGTACGTGATCTGCGCCGCGACGTCCGGCGCCATGGGCGGCTCGCGCTCGGAGGAGTTCCTGGCGCCGATGGCGATCGGCGAGGACACGTTCGTGCGCTCCGCCGGCGGCTACGCGGCGAACGTCGAGGCCGTCACGACGGTCGTCCCCGACGACGTGCCGTACGACGACGCCCCGCAGGCGCACGTCGAGGACACGCCGGACACGCCCACGATCGACTCGCTCGTCGCGCACGCCAACGTCGCGTTCCCGCGTCCGGACCGCGCGTGGACCGCCGCCGACACGCTCAAGAACGTCGTCGTCGCGCTGGTCCAGCCGTCGGGGGAGCGCGAGCTCCTCGTCGTCGGCCTGCCGGGCGACCGTGACGTCGACCTGAAGCGGCTCGAGGCCGCGGTGGCCCCGGCCGAGGTGGAGACCGCCGGGGACGCCGACTTCGCCGCGCACCCGGAGCTGGTCCGCGGGTACATCGGCCCGTCGGTGCTGGGCCCGAACGGACCCGAGGGTTCGGTGCGCTACCTGCTCGACCCGCGCGTGGTCAGCGGGACGCGCTGGATCACGGGCGCCAATGAGGCCGGGCGGCACGTCGTCGACCTCGTCGTCGGCCGCGACTTCACCGCTGACGGCTCGGTCGAGGCCGCCGAGGTGCGCGCGGGCGACGAGGCGCCCGACGGCTCGGGCCCGCTCGAGCTCGCGCGCGGCATCGAGATCGGCCACATCTTCGCGCTCGGCCGCAAGTACGCGGCCGCGCTGGGCCTGACGGTCCTGGACCAGAACGGCAAGGCCCAGGTCGTCACCATGGGTTCCTACGGCGTCGGCGTCACGCGCGTGCTCGCGGCGCTCGCCGAGGTGAACCACGACGACAAGGGCCTGGCGTGGCCGGCGAACGTCGCGCCCGCCCACGTGCACGTCGTGGCCACCGGCAAGGACGAGGCCGTGTTCGCCGCCGCCGAGTCGATCGCCCAGACCCTCTCGTCCCGCGGGATCGAGGTCCTCTACGACGACCGCCCCAAGGTCTCGCCCGGCGTGAAGTTCGCCGACGCGGAGCTCCTGGGGGTGCCGCTCGTGGTGGTCGTCGGGCGTGGCCTGGCCGAGGGCGTCGTCGAGGTCCGTCCTCGCGTGGGAGGCACGGCCGAGCAGGTCGCCGTCGCCGAGGCGGCCGACCGCGTCGCCGAGCTCGTGGACGAGCTGGTCTGAGCGACCGTACGGAGGGGCGTCAGCCCTTGGTCGCGCGCTCCGGAAGGCCGGGGAAGGCGACGGGGGCAGCGCCCCACGTGCGTGCTGCCGCCGTGGCCGTGCGCAGGCCGTCGACGAACGGCCCGCGCGAGCCCGGCGCGGTCCGGGCGACGAGCGTCGCGTCGGTCGCGGCGATCGCCGACTCGAGCGAGCGGGCCAGCTTGCGGGCGTTCTTCGCCTGGTCCAGGTCGCCCGGCAGCGTGTACGACGCCCGCCGGGGGTCCTGGGCCGTCTCGGCCGTCCCGGCGGCGACGGCCCAGCGCTGCGCCTCGCCGCGGTGTGCCGCGGCGGCGTCGCGTGCCTTCGTGCGCGTGGAGCCGGACTGCTGGGCGGCGACGACCTCGTAGGCGAAGCCGGCCTGGTCGTGCGCGAGCACCAGGGTGCCCAGGTCGTCGGCGGACGTCGCAGCGGCGGCCTGCGTCTGCTCGGGTGACGGCGTCGGCTCGGGTGCCGGGCTGTCGGTGGGCCCGGGTGCCTTCGTCGGCTCGACGACGACCTCGAGGTCGGGGACCTTCGCGTCCGTGGCGCTCGCGAGGCGCCGCGTCAGCTGGTCGCGCGCCGTCGCGATCGACGCGACGAGCCGGGCGAGGTCGGCGTCCTGCACGGCGTCGGCGTCGGCGAGCGCGGTCCGGGTGGTCTCGGCGAGCTCGGTCAGCACCTGGGCCGGGGTCGCGCTCACGGCCGGCGTCGCCGTCGGGGTCGGTGTGAGGCCCGAGTCGTAGACGGGACCCAGCTGCTCGGCGTGCTGCGTCGAGAAGTCAGCGACGTCCTCGAGCACCTCGGTGACGCCTGCGGCCGGCTTCGCGGCCATCGCCGCGGTCGCCGCCGCGGCCAGCTGGTCCGCGTCGTTGAGCGTCCGGGCGCGCACCTGCTCGACGGGGCCGGGCGACGGCTCGGCCAGAGGTGGCGTCTCCAGACGCACGGAGCACGCCCCCGCGGCACCCAGGACCATCGCCGCCCCGACGAGCGCCGCCGTGATCCTCGCCACGCGCACCGACGTGCGTGCGGGCCGCGACAGGCGGTCGTCACGCGGGAACTGGGGGGTGCGGGCAGTCGTCATCGCCCGCGATCCTGCCACGCGCGGGCGCATCGCCCCGGCGGGCACGCGCAGACTCGTTAGGCTGGACCGACAACATCACAGGGTCGCGCACGACCCGCGGGACCAGACGGGAGGCCGACCATGGCCGATGCCGCTGCCGCCGGACGTGTCCGCGAGGTGCTCGCCCCCGTGGTCGAGGCCCTGGGGCTGGTCCTCGAGGACGTCGAGGTGCACCGGGCCGGTGCGCGCTCGACGGTCGACGTCGCGCTCGACGTGCCCGAGGACGACGAGACCGACCTGGACCTTGACCGGGTGGCCGACGCGACGCGCGCCATCTCGGACGCGTTGGACGCGCGTGACGTGATCGCGGGCCACTACACGCTCGAGGTCGGCAGCCGTGGTCTGTCCCGACCGCTGACCGAGCGGCGCCACTTCGCGCGGGCCGTCGGACGCACCGTGACCGTGCGTCTCGCGGACGGCGGTGCGGTCGGCGGTCGGCTGGTTGACGTGGACCGCGACGACGACGCGATCGTCGTCGTCCCCGTGACGCCAGGACTGAAGGGACGACGCCCCAAGGAGGGCGAGCCCGTGCGGATCGCGCTCACGGACGTGCGCGACGCGCGGGTCGAGGTGGACCTGACGGGGCTGGGCCCCGTGGACGACGAGGCCGGCGCGAGCGCCGGACAGGAGAGCTGACATGGACATCGACATGCAGGCGCTGCGGCTGCTGGAGCGTGAGCGCGAGATCAGCCTGGACGTGCTGGTCTCCGCGATCGAGCAGGCGCTGCTGTCCGCTTACCACCGCACGCCGTACGCGCACCAGCGGGCGCGCGTGGAGGTGGACCGCAAGAGCGGCCACGTCACGGTGTGGGCGCGCGAGCCGCAGGGCGTCGACGAGGACGGCGCGCCCGTCGGCGTCGAGGAGCCGGAGTTCGACGACACGCCCGACGGCTTCGGCCGGATCGCGACCGCCACGGCCAGGCAGGTCATCGTGCAGCGGCTGCGCGACGCCGAGGACGACCAGGTGCTCGGCCAGTTCCGCGGCAAGGAGGGTGAGGTCCTGGGCGGCGTCATCCAGCAGGGCCGCGACCCGCGCACCGTCCTGGTCGACGTCGGGGGCACCGAGGCCGTCCTGCCCGCGCACGAGCAGGTCCCCGGCGAGCAGTACGTGCACGGCGAGCGCATCCGGGGCTACGTGCTCGAGGTGGCGCGCGGCATGCGCGGTCCGCAGGTGACCCTGTCCCGTTCGCACCCCGGCCTGGTCCGCAAGCTGTTCGCCCTCGAGGTGCCCGAGGTCGCCGACGGCACGGTCGAGATCACGGCGATGGCGCGCGAGGCCGGTCACCGCACCAAGATGGCCGTCCGCTCGACCGTGCCCGGCGTCAACGCCAAGGGCGCCTGCATCGGCCCGATGGGCGGCCGGGTGCGGGCCGTCATGGCGGAGCTGCAGGGGGAGAAGATCGACATCGTCGACCACTCCGACGACCCGGCCGAGATGATCGCGCACGCGTTGTCCCCGGCGCGGGTCCTGTCGGCCACCGTCGTCGACGCCGAGGCCCGTGCCGCGCGCGTCGTCGTGCCCGACTACCAGCTCTCGCTCGCCATCGGCAAGGAGGGCCAGAACGCGCGGCTCGCGGCCAAGCTGACCGGCTGGCGCATCGACATCCGGTCCGACGCCGAGGGGGGCGACGGTGCTGGTGTGGGCGGCGCGACAGCCGACCCGGGTCACGCCGAGTGACGCGAAGCGGTAGACTGCCTACGGCTGGGGACACGTCCCGGCTCCCCTCGGACGACGAACAACCGCTCAGCGGTCCCGTTCGCACGTGCGTGGGTTGCCGGTCCGTCGGTCCCCGATCTGCCCTGCTGAGGGTGGTCGTCGTCCATGACCAGCTGGTCGTCGACGTCGGACGCTCGATGCCGGGCAGGGGTGCGTGGCTGCACCCCGACCCTGGATGTCTCGATCTCGCGGTCCGTCGGCGCGCGTTCGGGCGGGCCCTGCGCCACGCAGGCCCCCTGGACACCGCAGTCGTCGCAGATCATCTCGAGCACGGACAGGGGTAGTACGACGCCGGGCGAGGTCCGGCGTCGACCGTCGACATGGGAAGCGGGTCTGGAAGCCGATGGCTACCCGATGAGCACGCACCGATGAGTACCCAGCGATGAGTACCTCGCACTAACGACGGTCCGACCCTGTCCGGGCGGACCGAGACAGGGAGAGATGTGGCCAAGGTCCGCGTCTACGAGCTCGCGAAAGAGCTCGGGGTTGACAGCAAGAAGATCATGACGACCCTCACCGAGATGGGTGAGTTCGTCCGTTCGGCGTCCTCGACGATCGAGCCGCCGGTCGTGCGCAAGCTGCGCGACACGTTCCCCGCGGGCGGTGGCGACGCCGCGCCCGCAGCTGCCCCCAAGGCAGCCCCCAAGGCTCCGCGCCCCACGCCGGCCCCCGCTGCCCCCGCAGCGGCGACGCCGGCCCCGGCGCCTGCTGCACCTGCGGCGACCCCGGCCCCTGCTGCGCCGGCTCCCGCCGCCGCGGCTGCTCCGGCCGCCCCGGCGCCGGCCGCGCCCGCAGCACGTCCGGCCGCCCAGGCGCCGGCCCCCGCCGCCCGTCCGGGTGCGCCGCGTCCCGCCGCGCGTCCCGGCAACAACCCGTTCGCGTCCTCGCAGGGCATGCCCCGCCAGGGCGAGCGTGGGGGAGAGCGCAGCGGCGCCGGTCGCCCCGGCGGTCCGCGTCCGGGCAACAACCCGTTCGCGTCGTCGCAGGGCATGCCCCGCCCGGGCGAGCGCCGCAACAGCAACCCGGAGCAGGCCGCTCCCGCCGCTCAGTCCGGCGAGCGTCCGGGCGGTCCCCGTCCCGGCGGTCCCCGCCCGGGTGGCCCGCGCCCCAGCCCCGGCATGATGCCCGGCCGCACCACCAGTGGTGTCGGCCGCCCCGGCGAGCGTCCCGCTCCCGGCGGTCGCGGCGGCCAGGGCGGTGCCCGCGGTGGTTACGCGGGTCGTCCCGGTGGCGGCGGTCCCGGCGGCGCTCCCGGCGCCGGTGGCGGCGGTTTCGCCGGTCGTCCCGGTGGCGGCGGTGGTCGTCCCGGCGGTGCCGGTCGTGGCTCCACGCAGGGTGCGTTCGGTCGCGCCGGTGGTCGGCCCGTCCGCGGACGGAAGTCGAAGCGTGCGAAGCGCCAGGAGTTCGAGCAGATGCAGGCGCCGTCGCTCGGCGGCGTGCAGGTCCCGCGCGGCAACGGTTCGACCGTCGTCCGCCTGCGCCAGGGCTCGTCGCTGAACGACTTCGCCGACAAGATCGACGCCAACCCCGCGTCGCTCGTGACCGTGCTGTTCCACCTCGGTGAGATGGCCACGGCGACGCAGTCGCTCGACGAGGACACGTTCGGCACGCTGGCCCAGGAGCTGGGCTACGTCATCGAGATGGTCTCGGCCGAGGAGGAGGACCGCGAGCTGCTCGGGGCCTTCGACATCGACCTGGACGCCGAGCTCGAGGCCGAGGGCGACGACGAGCTGGAGGCCCGTCCTCCGGTCGTCACCGTCATGGGTCACGTCGACCACGGAAAGACCAAGCTCCTCGACGCGATCCGTTCCACGGACGTCGTCGCGGGCGAGGCCGGCGGCATCACCCAGCACATCGGTGCCTACCAGGTCACCAAGGTGCACGAGGGCAACGACCGTCCCATCACCTTCATCGACACCCCGGGTCACGAGGCGTTCACCGCCATGCGTGCCCGTGGTGCGCAGGTCACGGACATCGCGATCCTCGTGGTCGCGGCCGACGACGGCGTGATGCCCCAGACGATCGAGGCGCTCAACCACGCGCAGGCGGCCAACGTGCCGATCGTCGTCGCGGTGAACAAGGTGGACAAGGAGGGGGCCAACCCCGACAAGATCCGCCAGCAGCTCACCGAGTACAACCTGGTGGCCGAGGAGTACGGCGGCGACACCATGTTCGTCAACGTGTCGGCCAAGCAGAACAAGGGCATCGACGAGCTCCTCGAGGCGGTCCTGCTGACCGCCGACGCGGCGCTCGACCTGCGGGCCAACCCCGACAAGGACGCCCGCGGTGTCGCGATCGAGGCCAACCTCGACAAGGGCCGCGGCGCCACGGCGACCGTCCTGGTCCAGTCGGGCACGCTGCGCGTCGGCGACGCGATCGTCGCCGGCACGGCCTACGGCCGCGTCCGTGCGATGTTCGACGAGCACGGCGAGACCGTCACCGAGGCGGGCCCGTCCCGTCCGGTCCAGGTGCTCGGCCTCGCGTCGGTGCCCAGCGCCGGCGACACGCTGCTCGTCGCCACCGAGGAGCGCACGGCCCGTCAGATCGCCGAGAAGCGTGAGGCCGCCGAGCGTGCCGCCCTCCTGGCCAAGCGCCGCAAGCGCGTCAGCCTCGAGGACTTCACGCAGGCGCTCGCCCAGGGCAAGGTCGAGACCCTCAACCTGGTCCTCAAGGGCGACGTCTCGGGTGCCGTCGAGGCCCTCGAGGACGCGCTGCTCAAGATCGACGTGGGCGACGAGGTCGACCTGCGCGTCATCCACCGCGGTGTCGGTGCGATCACGCAGAACGACGTCAACCTGGCGACGGTCGACTCGGCCATCATCATCGGGTTCAACGTCAAGTACGCCGAGCGCGTCGAGGCGCTGGCCGACCGCGAGGGCGTCGACGTGCGCTTCTACTCGGTCATCTACCAGGCGATCGACGACGTCGAGGCGGCCCTCAAGGGCATGCTCAAGCCCGAGTACGAGGAGGCCCAGCTGGGCACCGCGGAGATCCGCGAGGTCTTCCGGTCCTCCAAGTTCGGCAACATCGCCGGCTCGATCGTCCGGTCGGGCGAGATCCGTCGCAACACCAAGGCGCGCGTCCTGCGCGGCGGCAAGGTCATCGGGGACAACCTGACGATCGAGACGCTCAAGCGGTTCAAGGACGACGCGACCGAGGTCCGCGAGGGCTACGAGTGCGGCATCGGTCTCGGGTCGTTCAACGACCTGCAGGTCGAGGACATCATCGAGACCTGGGAGATGCGCGAGAAGCCTCGCTCGTAGTCTTCCGGTCAGGGATGGTGTCGGTCCGCCGCCTACCGGCGGGCCTGGCGGCCCGCTGCCAGGCCCACCACGGCGGCGGACCGACACCATCCCTTCCCTTCGCTTCGCTCGGGTTCTCTCTTGTTGGCTGAAAGGAAGTGGGCCTCATGGCTGACAGTGCTCGTGCTCGGAAGCTGTCCGAGCGGATTCAGCAGGTCGTCGCGCAGATGCTCGACACCCGCATCAAGGACCCGCGGCTGGGGTTCGTCACGGTCACCGACGTACGCGTCACCGGCGACCTGCAGCACGCCGACGTCTTCTACACCGTGTTCGGGGACGACGAGGCCCGGGCCGAGAGCGCCAAGGCGCTCGAGTCGGCCAAGGGGATCATCCGCTCGGAGGTCGGCAAGCAGACGGGGATCCGTCTGACGCCGACGCTCGCGTTCCACCTGGACGCCGTGCCGGAGACGGCCGCGCACCTGGACGCCGCGCTCGTCGAGGCCGCGCGCCGCGACAAGGAGGTGGCCGCGCTCGCCGCCGCCGCCCAGTTCGCCGGCGACGCGGACCCCTACAAGCACGCCGACGAGGACGAGGACGACGAGTCCTGACTCGCCGGTGCGGTCCGCCGCACCCCACTGCTCGTGAACGCAGCGATGGTCGCAGCGAACGTGCCCCTGGAGGGCGCGCCCGCTGCGACCATCGCTGTATCCATCGGGGTCAGACGGTCGGCGCGGCACCCGTCAGGCGGCCGGTCGCCCGCGGCATGAAGGCGGCGACGACCGCGCCGGCGCCGACGATCGCCGCGCCTACCAGGGCCGCCGGCGCCAGTCCGTCGGCGTAGCCGGCCGGCGTGAGCGTGCCGCCGGCGGCGGTGAAGACCGCGACCAGCACCGCGACGCCGACGGCGCCGCCCATCTCGCGCAGCGTGGCGTTGACGGAGCTCGCGGTGCCGTGGTCGTCGGGCACCATGTCCGCGAGGACGGCGGTGGCCGACGGGGCGAACGTCAGGCCCATGCCGATCCCGGCGAGCGCCAGGCCGGGGACGAGCTCGGCGTAGGTGCTGACGCCACCGGCGACGGCGAGCCCCTGCCATGCCAGGCCCGCCGACTGCAGGGCGAGCCCTGCCGTCAGGAGCGGGCGCACACCCAGGCGTGGTGCGAGCATGCCGGCGATCGGCGCCACGATCATCGGGGCGGCAGTCCACGGCAGGGTCCGGATGCCGGCCTGGAGCGGGCTGTAGCCCAGCGCGATCTGCAGGTACTGGGAAAGGACGAACACCGTGCCGAACACACCCGCCGAGAACAGGAACGCGCTCGCGTTCGTGACGGCGAACGAGCGCACGCGGAACAGGCGCAGGGGCACGAGCGGGTGGTCGGTCCGGGACTCGCGCACCAGGAACGCGGCGACGAGCGCGGCCCCGAGGACGAGCCCGCCGGCGACGGGGGTGGACGTCCAGCCGTCGTCGTTACCGTGGATGACGGCCCACACGATCGCGACGACGCCCGCCGCGGCGAGCGCCAGCCCCAGGAGGTCGAGGCGCTGGCGCCGGCCGAACGACTCGGGCAGCGCGTACCGGACCAGCGGGATCGCGACGAGCGCCACGGGCACGTTGAGCCAGAAGATGGCCTCCCACGAGATCCCCTGCACCACTGCGCCGCCGATGACGGGTCCGAGCGCGACGCCGAGGCCGGACACGCCGCCCCACACGCCGATCGCCATGGCCCGCCGTGCCGGCGGCACCGCGGCGGCGAGCAGGGTCAGCGACAGCGGCATGATGGCCGCGGCGCCGGCCCCCTGGACGGCGCGGGCGGCGATGAGGGCTCCTGCGCTCGTGGCCAGCGCAGAGGCGATGGACGCGAGCGCGAAGACCGTGATGCCGCCGACGAAGACGCGTCGCCGGCCCCAGCGGTCGCCGAGGGTGGCGGCCGCGATCATGAGCGACGCGAAGCTCAGCGTGTAGGCGTTGACCATCCACTGCAGCTGCTCGAGCGATGCCGGCAGCTCCGTGTGCAGGACCGGGAGCGCAGTGGTCATCACGAGGTTGTCGAGGGTCGCCATGAACATCGGCAGCGACGCGGCGACGAGGGCGATCGCGGTCCCGGCACGGCGCGGCGCCCTGGACCGGGGGATCGGTGAGCGACGTTCGGCACGCTCGGCGGTGGCGGTCATCTCTGCTCCCTGCGTGAGGTTGTTGGCATTGAGTGATTACTAACAAGAACGACCGTAGGCATCGGCTGATAACCTTGTCAACATGTCCGAGCGAACTTCTCTGACGGCCGACACAGACGGCGACGTCGCGGCGACCGACCGACCTCCGTCGGGACGGATGTCCGGGGCGGAACGGCGCGACCAGATCCTCGGCGCGGCTCGACGCGTCTTCGCCGAGGGCGGGTACGCGGCCAGCACGGACGACATCGCGCGGGCCGCCGGGGTGTCCCAGCCGTACGTCGTGCGGCTGTTCGGCTCCAAGCGCGACCTGTTCCTCGCGGCCTACCGGCAGGCGACGCAGGAGATCATCGAGGCGCTCGCCGCAGTCCCGGCCGGTCCGGACGCCGCGGAGCGGATGGGGGACGCGTACGTGTCCCTGGTCGCGGACCGGGACCTGCTGCGGCTCGTCATGCACGGCTTCGTGGCCGCGGCCGACCCGGAGGTCGGACGCGCCGCGCGGCACTGCCTCGGCGAGTCGTTCCGGCTGTTCCGCGAGCGGGCGGGCGCGGACGACGAGGAGGCGGTGCGCTTCGTCTCCACGGGCATGCTGATCAACGTGATGCTGGCCGCCGACGCGCCGGCGCACCGGGGCCAGGACGCCGGCATGGACGCCCTCATGGCCTGCACGATCGAGGTCTCCGACCGCCGGCGGGACGCGTGACCCAGCCCGAGCGGCAGCAGCCCGCGCGCAGGCCCACGGCTCCCGACGGGCTCGTGATCGTCGACAAGCCGCACGGGTGGACGAGCCACGACGTCGTGGCGCGCATGCGACGCCTGGCGGGGACCCGCAAGGTGGGCCATGCGGGCACCTTGGACCCGATGGCGACAGGCGTCCTGGTGGTGGGCATCGGCCGCGCGACGCGCCTTCTCACGTACGTCGTCGGCGCGGACAAGGAGTACCTGGCAACGGTGCGCCTGGGCGTCACCACGACGACCGAGGACGCCGAGGGGGAGACGCTCGCGGTCACCGACGCGTCGCGCCTGACCCGCGACGACGTCGTCGCGGCGGCCGTCCCGCTCACCGGCGACGTCCAGCAGGTGCCGTCGGCGGTCTCGGCGATCAAGGTCGACGGCCAGCGGGCGTACGCGCGTGTCCGGGCGGGGGAGCAGGTCGAGCTGGCCGCGCGCCCGGTGACGATCCGGACGATCGACGTCGGCGCCGTGCGCGTCGCGGAGGTCGACGGCACCGGGGTCCTCGACGTCGACGTCCGCGTCGTCTGCTCGTCGGGCACCTACGTGCGCGCGATCGCGCGGGACCTGGGAGCCGCCCTCGGGGTCGGGGGGCACCTGACCGCGCTGCGGCGCACGCGCGTGGGCGGCTACGCGCTCTCGCAGGCGCGCACCATGGACGACCTCGCGCAGACGTCCGACGACGTCCCGCTCGACGTGCTCGGCCTGGCCGACGCGGCTCGCGCCACGTTCCCCGTGCGCGAGCTGACCGAGGCCGAGGCGCGGGCTCTGTCGTACGGCCAGGCGATCGACGCCGACGACGCGGCGGTCGCGTCGTCCGGCGCCACGACGGCCGCGATCGGACCCGACGGCACGCTCGTCGCGCTGGTGGAGGCGCGGGCGGGCCGGGTCAAGCCGGCGCTGGTGTTCGCGCCGGCCTGACGGCCGGCCCTGGACCGGCGCACGTCAGACGCCGACGAACGCCGCGACGGCTGCGGCCGTGGCCACGGGATCCGGTGCATGGTCGCGGCCGGGGACCGTGGCGAGCCGTGCGCCCGGGATGGCGACCGTGAGCGCGTCGGCGGACGACGTGATCACGGGCCAGGTGTCGTCGGCGCGCAGCACGAGCGTCGGGACGTCGATCGCGGCGAACTGTCCCGCGTCCTGGAAGGCATCCGTCACCGCCCAGTCGTAGACGAGGCTCGGCGCGACGGCCTCGAGCGCTGGCCACCACGGCTGGTCGCGCTGCCCGGCGACGGCCTGCGGCGGAAGCCCGATCACGCGGCTCTGGTAGAGCTCGACGGCGTCGCCGTGGCGGCCGTCCGCGACCAGCGCGTCGAGCTCGGGGCCGATGGTCGCGTCCCGTGGTGGCGCCCCGGGCACGACGACGGGCGCCTCGAGGACCACGAGCGAGGCGACGGGGACGCTCGCGAGCGCCGATGCCAGCGCCAGGATGCCGCCCGACGAGTACCCGAGCAGCGTGACGGGGCCTTCGACGGCCGCGACGAGCGACCGGACGTCGCCGATCTCGCGTTCGACCGCGCCCGCGAGTCCGCCGGTCTCGTCGCCGCTCTCGCCACGCGCGCGCCGGTCGACGGCGATGCCCCGCAGACCGTGCTCGGCGAGCGACTGCGCCAGCGGCACCAACCGACCCCGGTCGTTCATCGCGCCCGGCAGGAGCAGCACGGCGGCTCCCGAGCCGACCTCCTCGAACGCGAGCCTCGTCCCGTCGTGCGTCGTGACCGTCCCCATGCCCCGCCTCCTGTGCCGCCCGCGCTCCCGCGGTAGGGGTCACGCTAGCCGGACGCGAGCCTGCCGTCAGTCGTCGACCTCGGCGAGCGGCCATCCGGCAGCGGCGAGCACGGCGCTGACGCGCGCGACGTCGCCGGGCAGCGCCTCCTGCTCCAGGATCGCCTCGATCTCCTGCGCCACGGCGCCCTCGGTGGCGCCGCCGCCCGGGTGGCTGAGCACGATGCGGTCGGCGACCTCGATGACCTCGTCGTGCGTGAGCTTGCGCTTGAGCAGGGCGAGGACGGCGACGTAGTCGTGCTCGGGGACGCCGCTGGGGTAGCCGGCCCGGAGCCAGTCGGTGACGCGCCGGATGGCGCCGTCGCGGGCCATCACTTGCCGCCCAGGGCCAGGCGCAGCACGCCGGCGACGACCGCCGCGACGCAGATGCCGAAGCAGATCACCGCGCCAGTGACGTGCAGGCCGCGCGAGCCGCCCTCGCTCGGCGCGAGCGACCTCACCCCCAGGGCGAAGACCGCGGGGATGCCTGCGCCCAGCAGGAGGCTGATGACCAGCACCTTGGAGAGCGCGGCCACGTCGATGTACTTGTCCATGCCCAGGCTCCTCAGGCGGTGGGGACGGGCTGCGCGGCGCGCTCGGGCTCCGCCCACTCGTCGTTGACGTTGTGGTGGTCGACGGACTCGCGGCGGGACCGGATGACCAGGGCGCCGCTCGCGGCGACGAGGAGTGCGAGCACGATGATGGTGCCGAGCGCACCGTCGATGAGGTGCTGGATGCCCTCGGCGGCCGCGCCGACCGCGGCGGCGGCCGGCAGCGTGATGAGCCACGCGACAGCCATGCGGCGGGCGACGGACCAGCGCACCGGGGTGCGGCGTCCCACCCCCGAGCCGAGGATCGAACCGCTCGCCACGTGGGTCGTCGACAGCGGGTAGCCGAAGTGGCTGGAGATGAGGATGACGGCGGCCGACGAGGTCTCGGCGGCGAGGCCCTGCGGGGGCTGGATGTCGACCAGGCCCTTGCCGAGCGTGCGGATGACGCGCCACCCCCCGATGTAGGTGCCGAGGCCGATGGCCAGGGCGCAGGCGATGATGACCCAGACGGGCACGCCGGCGTCCGCGGGCAGCTGACCCCCGGCGATGAGGGCCAGCAGGATGATGCCCATCGTCTTCTGCGCGTCGTTGGTGCCGTGCGCCAGCGAGACCAGGGATGCGGAGCCGATCTGGCCCCAGCGGAACTCCTGTGACGTCTCCTTCGCGCCCACGCTGCGTGTGATGCGGTAGACGAGCCACGTGCCGACCATGGCGATGACGCCGGCGGCGAACGGGGCGATCAGGGCGGGGATGATCACCTTGGAGATCACGCCGGACCAGATGACACCGCTGGTGCCCGCGGCGACGAGCACCGAGCCGATGAGGCCGCCGATGATCGCGTGCGACGAGGACGACGGCAGGCCGAAGTACCAGGTCACGAGGTTCCAGATGATGCCGCCGCACAGACCGGCGAACACCACCGACATCGTGACGGCGTCCTGCTCGACGATGCCCTTGGCGATCGTCGCGGCGACGGCGAGCGATAGGAAGGCGCCGACGACGTTGAGCACGGCCGACAGGAGCACGGCGACCTTGGGTCGCAGCGCCTTGGTGGCGATCGACGTCGCCATGGCGTTGGCGGTGTCGTGGAAGCCGTTGGTGAAGTCGAAGGCGAGCGCCGTGACGACCACGATCACGAGGAGAGGTGTTCCGTCCACGACCACGACGGTCCCGCGGCGCCCGGGCGCGGGCAAGTGGGGTCGCCAGGTGTTCACGTCCGGTTCGCCTGGTTGTCACCGGTGCGTCCGGAAGGGTTCCGGATGTCCGGTCCGGCTGCTAGGTTGCGCAGACAACTTGCGCTCACCCCCTTGCCGCCCCGGCTCATGAGAGCGCTTCCATAACCCCAGGAGACAGCGTGGTTTCCTTTCGGCAATCCTTGATCGGCGGCCGTCGTCGTGCGGCCGTGCTCGGCACCGCGGCGACAGCGGCGCTCACGGCGCTCGCGCTCGCGACGGCGCCGTCGGCCGGGGCCAACCCGGTCGACACGGTGCACGACTTCTCCGACGGCACGCAGGGCTGGTACAGCTACGGCGATGGCTCGTCGTCCTCGATCCAGGACGGGGAGTTCTGCGTCGACGTCGCCGCCGGGACCACCAACCCGTGGGACGTGGCGGCGCAGCACGACGACGTCACGATGGAGGCGGGCACGCAGTACACGGTGTCCTTCACCGCCCACGCCACGGCCGACGTGAACGTCACCCTGCGGGCGGGGATCGGGTACCCGGACGACGTGTCGTCGGGGGTCGCCCTGACATCCACGCCGAAGAAGTACTCGTTCACGTGGTCGCCCGGGTTCAGCGGAAAGGGCAACACGTCGTTCCAGCTCGGCGGGCAGAGCGCCGACTACACGTTCTGCCTCGACGACTTCCAGATCGCGGGCGCCAGCGAGCTGCTGGGCACGACGACGTTCGCGGGTGACACGCTGCCCGACGGCTGGTCGCTCCCCGCCGGCTGGGCGATCACCTCGGAGGCCGGCGACGACCACCTGTGCTTCGCCGTCCCCGCCTCCGCCGGTCAGTACGACGGCCTCGTCTACAACGGCGTCCCGGTGGAGGCGGACGGCAACTACGAGCTCTCCTTCACGGCGAGCGCGAGCAACAGCGCGACCGTCCGCGCGCTCGTCGGCGAGAACGGAGGCTCCTACCGCACGGCCTACGTCGCCAACCCGGACCTGACGCCGGACCTGAAGCCGTACTCGTACGCGTTCACCAGCTCCCTGACGTTCCCCGCCGACGAGGACCCCGTGGGTCAGGTCGCCATCCAGCTGGGCGCGCGCGGCGACTACACCTTCTGCCTCACCCAGGTGTCGCTGAAGAAGACGGCCACACCGCCGCCGCCGTACCAGCCCGACACGCGCAGCCGCGTGCGGGTCAACCAGGTCGGCTACCTCCCGGACGGCCCCAAGCAGGCCACCCTGGTCACGGACGCGACCGACGCCGTGGCGTGGGAGCTGCACGACGGCGACGGCACGGCGGTCGCGCACGGGGACGCCTCCCCGCGCGGCACGGACCCGACCTCGGGCCTGAACGTGCAGGTCATCGACTTCGGCGACGTCACCGCGACGGGCGAGGGCTTCACGCTCGTGGCCGACGGTCAGACGAGCGACCCGTTCGCGATCGACGCGGACATCTACCAGCAGCTCCGCTACGACGCGCTGAACTACTTCTACCCGGTGCGCTCCGGCATCGCGGTGGACGTGCCCGACGACCGCTACGACCGGCCGGCCGGCCACGTGAGCGGACCCGACGGGGCGGTCAACAAGGGCGACCTGGACGTCGCCTGCCTGACCGCGGCGGAGGACGGCGCGAGCTGGTCGTACGGCACGTGGACGTGCCCGGAGGGCTACGCGCGTGACGTCGTCGGCGGCTGGTACGACGCCGGCGACCACGGCAAGTACGTCGTCAACGGTGGCATCGCCGTCTCGCAGCTGCTCAGCACCTACGAGCGCTCGCTGCACGCGAAGAGCGCGACGAAGGGCGCCCTCGCCGACGGCACGATGGACGTGCCGGCCGACGAGAGCGGCAACGGCGTGCCCGACGTGCTGGACGAGGCGCGGTGGGAGCTGCAGTTCTTCCTGGAGATGCAGGTGCCCGACGGGTCCGGCATGACGGTCTCCGCCACGGACGACCGCTCGCTCGACGGGCTCGTGCACCACAAGATCCACGACGTCGGCTGGACCGGCCTGGGCCTGCTCCCGTCGGCCGACCCGCAGCAGCGACGCCTCGCCCGTCCGTCGACGGCGGCGACGCTCAACCTCGCCGCGACCGCGGCCCAGGGGGCGCGCCTGTTCCAGAAGTACGACCCGGCCTTCGCGAAGAAGCTCCTGGCAGCGAGCAAGGAGGCGTACGCGGCGGCGAAGCGGGTCCCGGACCTGTACGCACCGGCGTCCGCGGGCAACAACGGTGGCGGTCCGTACGACGACAGCGACGTGTCCGACGAGTTCTACTGGGCGGCCGCCGAGCTGTACCTGACCACGGGTGCCTCGTCGTACCGTAAGGACGTGGCGGCGTCCGAGCACCGTGACGACGACATCTGGAGCCCCACCGGCTTCAGCTGGGGGAGCGTCGCCGCGCTGGGCCGCCTCGACCTGGCCACGCTGCCCAACACGTTCCGGGCGCAGGCGAAGAAGAGCGTGGTGGCCGGGGCCGAGAAGTACCTGGCGCTGCAGCAGGAGCAGCCGTTCGGCACCGCGTACCCCGGCAACAAGGGGCAGTACGACTGGGGGTCGAGCTCCGCGGTCGTGAACAACCAGGTGGTGCTCGCCACGGCGTTCGACCTGACCGGGGACACCCGGTTCAGCCAGGCCGTCCTGGAATCCATGGACTACCTGCTGGGCCGCAACGCCATGAACAACTCCTACGTCACCGGGTACGGCACGCAGTACTCGAGCCACCAGCACTCGCGCTGGCTGGTCCCGGCGATCGTCGGCTCGCTGTCCGGCGGACCCAACTCGGTCCGCAGCACGTGGGACCCGGTGATGAACGGGCTGTACCCGAGCACCAACCCCTGCACCCCGCAGATGTGCTACGTCGACAGCATCGAGGCGTACTCGGTCAACGAGGTCGCGGTCAACTGGAACTCGGCCCTGTCGTGGATCGCGTCGTTCGTCGCCGACCAGCACGCGGGTGCGCGCGCCGTGGCGCCGGTCGTGACCACGCAGCCCGCGTCGGTGACGGTGGACCTCGGCAAGAAGGCGACCTTCACGGCCGCGGCGTCCGGGCAGCCGGCGCCCTCGGTGCAGTGGCAGTCCCAGGCACCCGGGAAGACGGCCTGGACCGACGTGCCGAAGGCGGACGGCACGACGCTGAAGGTGACCGCGACCGCGGCCGTCGACGGCACCGCCTACCGCGCCGTGTTCACGAACACGTCGGGCACCGCGACGTCCTCGCCCGCGACGCTCACGGTGCGTCGCGGGGCGCCGACGATCACCACGCAGCCCGCGAGCGTGACGGTGCGCGGCGGCTCGCTGGTGCTCCTCTCGGTCGACTGGACCGCGTACCCGGCGGCGAAGGTGCAGTGGTACGCCAAGACCGGCGGCTCGTGGGTCAAGGTCCCGCTCGCGACCGGGAAGGTGCTCCCCGTCCTGGCGCTCAGCATCCTGCCGCAGGACTACCGAGCGGTCGTGACGAACGCGGAGGGATCGGTGACGAGCGCCACGGCGCACCTCACGATCCGCCGCTGAGCGGCGCGCCGACGAGGCCCCGGACCTGACCGGTCCGAGGCCTCGTCGGGCGTGCGGGTACGCACCAGGGGGCTCGGGGTGGCAGGCTTGCCCGTCGGGCCCCGTGCGCGGGCCGGATCGGGTGGACCGGTCGTGGGAGCCGATCGTCGGACAGGAGCGGGCGTGCAGCTGTGGCGTGATCTCGCCGAGGTGCCGGAGGGCTTCGGCCCGTCGGTGGTGACCATCGGCAACTTCGACGGTGTCCACC
>Ga0160436_1000199_pt1 | contig 29568 bp, 30 predicted proteins | sample HID1973M_E0MG_FD_108264 | JGI IMG/M metagenome (GOLD analysis project Ga0160436, IMG submission 108264) | Enriched mosquito-associated microbial communities from UW Madison campus, WI, USA - HID1973M_E0 MG | ecosystem: Host-associated > Arthropoda: Insects > Digestive system > Unclassified ...
CAAGACGGCGGCACTGCTGCAGACCCACCCCAACCTGAAGGGCATCATCTCGCCCACGACGGTCGGTATCGCGGCTGCAGCTCGCTACCTGTCGACCTCGGAGTTCAAGGGCAAGGTCGCGCTCACCGGACTCGGCACGCCGAACCAGATGCGCGACTTCGTCACCGACGGCACCGTCACCGCGTTCGCGCTGTGGAACCCGGAAGACCTCGGCTACCTGGCGGCGTTCGCCGCGAAGGCGCTCATCGAGGGTGACATCACCGGTGCCGAGGGCGACACGTTCGACGCAGGCAAGCTCGGTTCGTACGAGGTCGGTGCAGACGGTACGGTTCTGCTCGGCGACCCGTTCGTGTTCAACGCCGACAACATCGGAGACTTCGACTTCTAGTCGAAATCCACGGGGCCCGGCCGGTCGACGCCGGCCGGGCCTTCCCATCCCTTCCGGAGGACACGATGGTCGTGAGCATCCGCGACGTGGCGCGCGAGGCCGGTGTATCGGTGGGCACCGTGTCGAACGTGCTCAACAAGCCCGACGAGGTCTCCGCCGACTCCATCTCCCGGGTTCAGGTCGCGATCGACAAGCTCGGCTACATCCGCAACGATGCGGCCCGCCGCCTCCGCGCGGGCGTCAGCTCGACGGTCGGATTCATCGTGCTCGACGGACGCAACCCGTTCATCAGCGAGGTGGTGCGCGGGGCCGAAGACGAGGCGTCCCGCAACGGCATCGCGATCCTCGTGGGCAACACCGACGAGGACCCCCTCCGGGAGGAGATGTACCTCGACCTGTTCGAGGAGCAGCAGGTGCGCGGTGTGCTCATCTCGCCGTACGGCGACATCACCCGCCGCCTGCAGCGTCTGCGCGACCGGCAGGTGCCGGTGGTGCTCGTCGACCGCATGAACGTGGAAGGGCGTTTCAGTTCGGTCGCGACCGACTCGGTGTCGGGCGGCCGGATGGCGGCCGAGCACCTCATGCAGCAGGGCCGCCGCCGGCTCGCCTTCGTGGGTGGACCTTTCGACATGCGTCAGGCGCGCGACCGGCTCGACGGCGCCCGCTGGGCGGTCGACGGCTCGGACACCGGGGCGACGCTCGAGGTGATCACCACCACCGCCCTCTCGGTCGAGGAGGGGGTCATCGCGGGTCGGCGGATCATGGAGCGCCCGCCGGGGCAGCGTCCGGATGCCGTGTTCGCCGGCAACGACCTCGTCGCGATCGGCCTGCTGCAGTCGCTGACCGTCGACGGCGCGCTGCTGGTGCCGGAGCAGATCGCGCTCATCGGCTTCGACGACATCTCGTTCGCCGGCGCCGCCGCCGTGCCCATCTCATCCATGCGGCAGCCGGCGCGCGCGATCGGCGCCACGGCCCTCCGCATCCTGCTCGAGGAGGCGGGCGACCCGGCCCTCATCCCGCGGCAGACGGTGTTCCGCCCCGAGCTCGTCGAGCGCGCCTCCACGCGCGCGCGCCGCCGCTGACGAGCGCGCGCTGACGCGCGAGCCCGCTGACGCGCGCGCCCTGAGGGGTCGCAAACTGCAGTCCCGGCGGCGTGTTGACCGCAGTTTGCGACCCCTCACCGCAGGCGGCAGGTCAGGGCTCGGGGATCGGCATCCCGAAGTTGGCGAGGGTGATGAAGTCGGGCTCCGGGCCGCCGCGCACGCCCGTGTCGAGCGCGTCGATGCTCGCGAGCTCCGCATCCGTCAGCTCGAAATCGAAGACGTCGATGTTCTCGGCGATGCGCTCGGGCTTCGTCGACTTCGGGATCACCTGACGCCCCTCCTGGATGTGCCAGCGCAGCATCACCTGGGCGGCCGACTTGCCGTACTTCTCGCCCAGCGTCAGCAGCACGGGCTCGTCGAAGCTGCGCCTCGCCGACTCCCGGTAGCTCGTGATGCCGCCGATCGGCGACCACGCCTGCGTGAGGATTCCGGCATCCGCGCCGCGCCGCTGCACCTCGCGCTGCTGGAAGTACGGGTGCACCTCGATCTGGTTGACGGCGGGCACCACGTCGGTGCGCTCCAGCAGTTCGTCGAGGTGCTCGACCATGAAGTTGCTGACGCCGATCGAGCCGACCCTGCCATCCGCGAGCAGCGTCTCCAGCGCCCTGTAGGCGGCGATCGTCTTCTCGAACTCGCTCGGCAGCGCCTGGTGCAGGATCAGCAGATCGATGTGCTCGAAGCCGAGCTTCGCGGCGCTCTTCTCGAAGCCGTGCAGGGTCTCGTCGTACCCGTAGTCGCTGATCCAGATCTTCGTCTCGATGAAGATCTCGTCGCGCGGGATGCCGGATGCGCGGATCGCGTCGCCCACCTCGCGCTCGTTGCGGTAGGCGGCGGCGGTGTCGATGTGGCGGTAGCCGGATGCGAGGGCGGCGGCGACGGCGTTCGCCGTCTCGTCGGGCGGCGTCTGGTAGACGCCGAGACCGAGTGCGGGGATGTCGAGGCCGTTGTTCAACGTGAAGCTCTGCATGGCTTCCACGTTAGGCAGGGCGGGTGCGTCTTGGCAGGGTCCGACGGTACCCCTCACGCGGATTCAGCCGAGGGCGGAAAGCTGGTCTTCGAGGTGGAACACCTCACGCAGCCGGGGGGCGCCCTGGTCGGGACGCGTGCCGGGCAGTGCCTCGAAGAATCCGGCGGCTTCCGCCTCCCACGCCGCGGTGCGCGGGTCGGCGGCGAGCCGCCTCGCCGACTCGGTGTCGTCGTCGGTCTCGTAGTACCCGATCAGCAGCCCGTCATCCCGAAGGTAGAGCGAGTAGTTGCGCCGCCCCGCATCCGCGATCGCCTGCAGCATCTCGGGCCAGACGGCCTCGTGCTTCTCGACGTATTCGGCCATCCGCTCCGGCTTCACCTGCAGCTGGAAGCACACGCGCGCCATGGGGTCAGGCCCCCCAGCCCGCCTGCGCTCCACCGACGCGGCCTTCGACGATCGAGGCGGCGTATCCGGATGCGGCGTACGCCTTCTGCGGGTCGGCGGGCAGGCCCTTCGCCTCGCGGTAGGCGGCGAGGCCGGGGCGCACGTCGGTGTAGAACGCGTCCATGAGGATGCCGTTGGCGGTGAGCACGTCGCCGGCGCGCTGGGCGGCGGCGAGGGCGGGCTGGTCGACGAGCAGGGCCCGCGCCGTCATCTCCTGCACGTTGAGCACGCTGCGGATCTGGCCCGGGATCTTGTCTTCGATGTTGTGGCACTGGTCGAGCATGAAAGCGACCTCGGAGTCGGCACCGTACCCGCCGCCGCGCACCACCTCGACGAGGATGCGGAACAGCTGGAACGGGTCGGCGGCGCCCACGATGAGGTCGTCGTCGGCGTAGAAGCGGGAGTTGAAGTCGAAGGAGCCGAGCTTGCCGAGGCGCAGCAGCTGCATGACGATGAACTCGATGTTGGTGCTGGGGGCGTGGTGGCCGGTGTCGAGGCACACCACGGCACGCTCGCCGAGGGCGACGCACTGCGCGTAGCTGGTGCCCCAGTCGGGGACGTCCATGTGGTAGAACGCCGGCTCGAAGATCTTGTACTCGAGCACGAGCCGCTGCTCGGGGCCGATCCGGTCGTAGATCTTCTGCAGCGAGTCGGCGAGGCGGTCCTGGCGGCCGCGCATGTCGTCCTGGCCGGGGTAGTTGGTGCCGTCGGCGAGCCAGATCTTGAGGTCGCGGCTGCCGGTCTCGTTCATGATGTCGATGCACTCGAAGTGGTGATCGATGGCCTTCTGGCGGATGCGGTCGTCGGAGTGCGTGACCGAGCCGAGCTTGTAGTCGTCGTCCTGGAAGGTGTTGGAGTTGATGGTGCCGAGCTTCACGCCGTTGTCTTCGGCGTGCTTGGCGAGGCCTGCGTAGTCGTCGACCTTGTCCCACGGGATGTGCAGGGCGACCGACGGCGCGAGCCCGGTGAACTTGTGCACCTGTGCCGCATCCGCGATCTTCTCGTACGGGTCGCGGGGCACGCCGGGCTGGGCGAACACCTTGAAGCGGGTGCCGGAGTTGCCGAACGCCCAGGAGGGGAGCTCGATCGCCTGCTCGTCGAGGAGCGGCGCGATGGGGGTGAGGTCGGTCATGGGTTCTTCCTGCTTGTCTCGTCGTTGAAACGATTCACTCGCTCGCTACACTAGGGGCCGGCCCTGCGGGCGTCAAGTCGTCCGATATGGTGACGAGCACTCCGCCGACGACGCGAAAGGGAACCCGGATGACGGTCTCGATCCGCGACGTCGCCGAACGCGCCGGCGTCTCGGTGGGCACCGTGTCGAACGTGCTCAACCGCCCCGCCCGAGTCTCCGAGGGCGTCGTCGAGCGGGTGCACGCCGCCATCCGCGAGCTCGGGTACGTGCGCAACGACGCAGCCCGTCAGCTGCGGGCCGGGCGCTCGAGCTCGGTCGGGCTGGTCGTGCTCGACGGCCGCAACCCCTTCTTCAGCGACATCGCGCGCGGCGCCGAAGACGAGGCGGCCGAGCACGGCGTCTCGGTGCTGCTCGGCGACAGCGACGAGAACCCGGCGCGCGAGGCCGCCTACCTCGACCTGTTCGAGGAGCAGCGCGCCCGCGGCGTGCTCGTGTCGCCCCTCGGCGACATCACCGAGCGCCTCGAGCGGCTCCGCGCGCACGGCACACCCGTCGTGCTCGTCGACCGCCACGCCGACGGCGCGCTCAGCTCGGTGTCGGTCGACGACGTCGCCGGCGGCCGAACCGCCACCGCCCACCTGCTCGGCCTCGGCAGGCGTCGGGTGGCTTTCGTGGCCGGCCCTCTCGGCATCCGTCAGGTGGCGGATCGCCTCGCCGGGGCGCGCGAAGCCGTCGCCGGGGTGCCCGGTGCAGCGATCGAGGTGCTGGAGGGCACAGCCCTCTCGGTGCTCGAGGGGCGCCGGATGGGGGAGCAGCTCGTCGCGCGCCCGCCCGCAGAGCGACCTGATGCCGTGTTCGCCGCGAACGACCTGCTCGCGGTGGGGCTCCTCCAGGCCCTCGTGATGCGCGGCGCGGTGCGGGTGCCGGAGGATGTGGCGATCGTCGGATTCGACGACATCGACTTCTCGTCGGCGACCGTCGTGCCGCTCAGCTCGATCCGTCAGCCGAGCCGGCTCATCGGGCAGACGGCCCTGCGCATCCTGCTGGAGGAGGCGGACGATCCCGAGCTCGCGCCGCGGCAGGTGGTGTTCCAGCCGGAACTGGTCGTGCGGGAGTCGTCGACGCCCCAGTCGCCCACGCCCTAGTCGCCCACGCGGTGGGTCTCGAGGAACTCGTACAGCTCGCGGTCGTCGACGCCCGGGTAGGTGCCGGATGGCAGGGGACTGAAGATGTGCGCGTGCACCTTCGCGCTCGTCCAGGCCTTACCCGCCCAGCGGGTCTCGAGTTCCGCGGGCGCTCGCTTGCAGCAGCTGGCATCCGGGCACCGGGACTGCTCGCGCCGGGTGACCTCGCGTCCGCGGAAGAACTTCGACTCGGCGAACGGCACCCCGATGGTGATCGAGAACTCGTCGTTGGCGCTCGTGCCGGTCTGGGTCGACTCGAAGAAGGTGCCTTCCGGGGTGTCGGTGTACTGGTAGAACTCGGTCGTGCGGTTGGTGCGGGCGAACGCGGTGCGCGCCGACCAGTAGCGGCAGACGATCTGCCCCTCGACGCCGCCGGTGACATCCTTCGGCAGGCGGAGCCCGTCGTTCTCGTACGCCTTCGCGACCGCGCCGTCGCCGCCGACCCGCAGGAAGTGGGTGCGCATCCCGAGGTGGGCGGTGGCCAGGTTGGTGAAGCGCAGCGCGGCGGCCTCGTGGGTGACGCCGAACGCGTCGCGGAAGTCTTCGAGGGCGATGTCGCGCTCGGTCTTGGCCTGGCTGAGGAACCGCACCGACTGGGTGCGGGGCATGAGGCAGGCGGCGGCGAAGTAGTTGATCTCGAGCCGCTGCTGCAAGAACTCGGCGTAGTCGCGGGGGGCGTGGTGCTCGAGCAGCCGGTGGGCGATCGCCTGCAGCGCCATCGAGCGGAGGCCGTGGCCGCCCGGGATCGAGGCCGGCGGCAAGTAGATGCGCCCGTTCTGGAGGTCGGTCACGGAGCGGGCCGAGTGGGGCAGATCGCCCACGTGCACCAGTTCGAAGCCGAGCCGGTGGGCGATGACCGCCACCTGGCGGTGTGTGACGGCGCCGTTCTCGTAGCCGGCTTCGCGCATGACCCGCTCGGCGAGGTCTTCGATGTCGGGGAGGTGGTTGTCGCGCTCGCGCATGAGGGCGCGCAGCTCGGTGTTGGCCCGGCGGGCCTCCTCGGGGGTGGCGATGGCCTCGCGGGATCGGCGGTCGAGTTCTCGGTGCAGGCCGACGAGCGTGGTGAGCACCTCGTCGGGCATCGTCCGCCCCGGGCGGAGGGCCGGCAGCCCGAGCTCGGCGTAGAGGGCGCCCGACTGCGCCCGCTCGAGCTCGATCTCGAGGGCGGCGCGCTGGGAGGGCGGGGCGTCGTCGAGCAGCTCCTGCACGCCGATGCCGAGCCGGTCGGCGATCGCCGACAGCAGTGAGAGCCGCGGTTCGCGTTTGCCGTTCTCCATGAGCGACAGCTGGCTCGCCGAGACGCCCACGGCATCCCCCAGCTCGCCGAGGGTGAGGTCGGCGGCGGTCCGGAAGTGACGGATGCGCTGCCCCAGTGTCGCGAGATCGGCCATGAATGCACGCTATGTCAATTCTGACCAGAATTTCCACCATCTTGCGGGTGCAGGGGCCGATTCGTGCGGCAAGAGTGGAATCACATCGATTCTTACGGAGGTTCTCATGACCGGCACCGCATCCGATCTCCGCGCCTGGGTCGAGGAGTACACCGCCCTGCTGCAGCCCGACGAGGTCGTCTGGATCGACGGCTCGCGTGCTCAACTCGACGGCCTCATCCACGAGATGGTCGAGCAGGGGCGCCTGCTACAGCTCAACCCCGAGCACCGGCCCTACAGCTTCCTCGCGCGCAGCGACCCCGCCGACGTGGCCCGCGTCGAGTCGCGCACCTTCGTGTGCTCGGAAGACGAGGCGGATGCCGGACCCACCAACAATTGGCGCGATCCGATCGAGATGCGCGACGAGTTGACCGCCCTCTTCGAAGGCGCCATGCGCGGGCGCACCCTCTACGTGGTGCCGTTCTCGATGGGCCCCATCGGCGGCAAGCTCTCGCGGCTCGGCGTGCAGCTCACCGACTCCGCGTACGTCGTGGCGAGTATGGAGATCATGACGCGCGTCGGCGACGAGATCGTCGACCTGATCGACGCGGGCGCATCCTGGGTGCCGGCGGTGCACTCGGTGGGCGCACCCCTCGAACCCGGCCAGGAAGACGTGGCCTGGCCGTCGAACCCGGTCAAGTACATCTGCCACTTCCCCGAGACGCGCGAGATCATGTCGTTCGGGTCCGCATACGGCGGCAACGCCATCCTCGCCAAGAAGGCCTTCGCCCTGCGGATCGCATCGGTGATGGCACGCGACGAGGGCTGGCTCGCCGAGCACATGCTGCTGCTGCGGGTGACCGACCCGCGCGGCCGCCGCTTCCACATCGCGGCCGCCTTCCCGTCGGCGTGCGGCAAGACCAACTTCGCCATGCTGCGCTCGGTGCTGCCCGGGTGGGAGGTCGAGACCCTCGGCGACGACATCACCTGGCTCGCCCCCGGATCCGACGGCCGGTTGCGTGCCATCAACCCCGAGGCGGGCTTCTTCGGCGTGGCCCCCGGCACCGGCCGCGACACCAACCCGACCGCCATCGACACGCTCTGGGGCAACACGATCTTCACCAACGTGGCCCTGCGCCCCGACGGCGACGTCTGGTGGGAGGGCATGACGGCGACCGTGCCGGAAGGCCTCACCGACTGGCAGGGCAACCCCTGGACCCCCGCATCCGGAACCCCGGCGGCGCATCCGAACTCGCGCTTCACCGTGCCCGCCGCGCAGTGCCCCTCGATCGCGGCCGACTGGGACGACCCGAACGGCGTGCCGATCGACGCGATCATCTTCGGCGGCCGTCGCGCGACGAACGTGCCGCTCGTGGTGGAGGCGCGCGACTGGGAGCACGGCGTGTTCCTGGGGGCGACGATCGCATCCGAGCGCACGGCCGCGGCGGAGGGCACCCTCGGCGAGCTGCGCCGCGACCCGTTCGCGATGCTGCCGTTCTGCGGCTACAACATGGCGGACTACTTCGCGCACTGGCTCGACGTGGGAACCAAGCTGCGCCGCACGGGAGGCGTGCCCGCGGTCTACCAGGTGAACTGGTTCCGCAAGGACGACGACGGCGGCTACCTGTGGCCCGGGTTCGGCGAGAACGGCCGAGTGCTGGCGTGGATCGTCGAGCGGCTCGCGGGTGAGGCCTCGGCCGTCGACACCCCGCTCGGCAAGATCCCCGGCAGCGGCACCATCGACCACCGTGCGGCGGGGGTGACCGACGCGCAGTGGGCGGAGCTGTTCCGGCTCGACCCGGAGGCGCAGCTGAACGAGGCCGACGACACCGACGTCTTCCTCGAGGGCTTCGGCGACCGCCTCCCGGATGCGCTGCGCCGCCAGCTCGAGGGCCTTCGCGGGCGCCTCGAAGAGCGCGCGGGGTCCCGCACCGCGGCGGAGGTGGCTGTCGCGTGAGCTTCGTACTCGGCACCGCCGTCCCCGACCGCAACCTGGCCCTCGAACTCGTCCGCGCGACCGAGGCGGCAGCCATCCGCGCCTCCGCCTACATCGGGATGGGCGACAAGAACGCCGCCGACGGCGCGGCCGTGGATGCGATGCGCGCGTTCCTCGGCACGGTCGCCTTCCGCGGCACCGTCGTGATCGGCGAAGGCGAGAAGGACAAGGCGCCCATGCTCTTCAACGGCGAGGTCGTCGGCACGGGAGACGGCCCGGAGTGCGACATCGCCGTCGACCCGATCGACGGCACCTCGCTCACGGCAGGGGGCCGGCCGAACGCGATCTCGATGATCGCCGCCTCCGACCGCGGGACGATGCTGGATGCGTCGAGCGTGTTCTACATGGACAAGATCGTCACCGGGGCCGCCGGCATCGACATCGTCGACATCCGCCGCCCGATCGGCGACAACCTGCGCGCGCTCGCGAAGGCATCCGGCAAGCGGGTGGGCGATCTCGCGGTGGGGGTGCTCGACCGCCCGCGGCACGAGGGGCTGATCGCGGAGATCCGCTCGGCGGGCGCCGGTGTGCGGCTGCTGCTCGACGGCGACGTGGGCGGCGGCATCGCGGCGGCCAGTCTCGACGGCGAACTCGACATGTGCGTCGGTGTCGGCGGGAGCCCGGAGGGGGTCGCCACGGCGTGCGCGGTGAAGGCGCTCGGCGGTCTCATCCAGGGCCGGATGATGCCGCGCGATGACGCGGAACGCGAGCGCGGCGAGGCGGCCGGCCTGCTCTTCGACCACATCTACAGTGCCGACGACCTCGTGAAGGGCGACAACACCTTCTTCGTCGCGACGGGCGTCACCGACGGCGCGCTGCTGGACGGCGTGCGCAAGCTCGGCTCGGTGATCCGCACCGAGTCGATCGTGGTGCGCGGCGCCTCCGGCACGGTGCGTCGAATCGCTGCGGACTACCGCGCGTCGCGCTGGGAGTAGCGCCGCTCGCGGCGCCCCCCGCATCCGCTGTTCTGTCGAGGGGTCGCAAATGGCACTCATCCCGGCGTGTTGGGGACACTTTGCGACCCCTCAGGAGAACAGGGGATGCGGGGGGCGGCAGACGAGGATCTCGCCCGAGCCGCTCACCCGGATGCCACCCGCGGCGTGGGGGACCAAGACGGTCGAGCCGCGCGGGCTGAGGAGTTCTTCCCCGCCACCGGAGAGCAGCACGTCGCCCTGCGCGACCACGATGACAGCGAATCCCGGGTCGAGCTCCACCGGACTGTCCGGCTCGGCCACGTGCCGCTCGAGCCGGAAGAACGGATCGGCCGCCGCCGGGAGTACTGATGCGCCGACGGCGTCGTGGGTGATGAGCGCGTCGATCTCGGCATCCGTGCGTGCGCGGCGCTCGACGGCGGTCAGCGCGCGGTCGAACCCGAGCCCGAGGTGCCCGTGCTGCGCACCGTCGATCTCGAATCCGCTCCATTCGAGCAGGATCGACAGGTCCTCCGGCTGCTGCAGTTCGAGCAGCAGGATGCCGGCGCCGACGGCGTGCAGCACGCCCGCGGGCACGAGCACCGCGTCGCCCGGTTCGACCCTGCGCTCGTGCAGCAGCCCGAGCAGCGCATCCGTCTCCTGACCGTCGACGAGCCGGGCGAGTTCGTGCGGGTCGACGTCGCGGCGCAGCCCGAGGTGCACCGTGCCGCCCTCGAGCACGTACCAGGCCTCGGTCTTGCCGTGGGCGCGGTGCACCTCCCGCGCGGCGAAGGCGTCGTCGGGGTGGGCGTGCACGGGAAGGCGCTGGCCCGCGTCGAGCAGCTTGACGAGCAGCCGCGGGTCGTCGCCGAAGGCGGCGAGGTGCACCGGCCCGAGCCAGGTCCCGGCGTCGGCGCGGATCGCGTCGGCGAGCAGTCGGCCGTCGGGGAGTGTCGTGAGCCCGAGGCTCCGCTCGCCGGCGAGCGTGGTGGCGGAGGCGATCCAGTCCTCGGGTTCGTGGGAGCCCGCCGCGGGTTCGCCGCGGAACGAGGCGATGCGGGAGCCGCCGCGGTAGAAGCGCGCGGGCGGGCGGTTCGAGGGGAGCGGGAGCAGCGCTGGCACGTGCTCAGCGTGGCACGGCGGGCATCTTCCGGGCCAGGCGCAGATTGTCAGACAATCTGATATTGTCTGACAATCATGACGAGCGCGACGACGAGCACGGCACCCGCTGCGGCACCCGCGGTGCGCCCGGATGCCGTCGTCGCGTCCCTGCGGAGCGCGATCCTCGCCGGCGACCCGGCCCCCGCATCCGCCGTCACCGAGGCGTTCGTCGCGACCGCGTTCGACGTGGCCCGCCCCACCGCCCGTATCGCGATCGACCGGCTCGTGGCCGAGGGGTTGCTCGTGCGCGAACCCCACCACGCGGCGCGCGTGCGAACCCTCGACCGCGACGACATCGCCGACCTGTTCGCGGCCCGCGCGGCGATCGAGGCGGCCGCCGTCGAACTGCTCGCGGCATCCGGCGGCGTTCCCGACATCGCCCGCGACGCCCACTCGGCGTTCGAAGCCCTCGACGCCGACGCCTCCTACGCGCCCGCCGACATCGCCTTCCACCGCGCCCTCGTGCAGGGCTCGCCCTCCACCCGGCTGCCGAAGCTGCACGAGCTGCTGATGGGTGAGATCGAACTCGCCATCGCCCAGGTCGAGGCGCACCGGCTGCGATCGGTCGCCGAGGTGACCTCCGAGCACGGGCGCATCCTCGACGCCGTCGCCGCCGGAGACCCCGCCCACGCGGGGGCACTCGCCCGCGCCCACATCCTCGCGTCGCGCGACCGCCTGCTCGCGCACTACGACGACACCCACCGAAAGTGATCCAGATGGTCCAGCGCCAGTTCCCCCGCCCCGCCGAGCTTCTCGACCTCATGAAGTTCAAGAAGCCCGAATTCGACGGCAAGAAGCGCCGCCTGCAGTCGGCGCTCACCATCTCCGACCTGCGCGACATCGCCAAGCGCCGCACCCCGAAGGCGGCGTTCGACTACACCGACGGCGCCGCCGAGGGCGAGCTGTCGCTGGCCCGCGCCCGCCAGGCTTTCGAGGACGTCGAGTTCAGCCCGCGCATCCTGCGGCCGGCGGCGGATGTCGACACGAGCTCCACGATCCTCGGCGGCCCGTCTGCGCTGCCGTTCGCGATCGCACCCACCGGCTTCACCCGCCTCATGCAGACCGAGGGCGAGACCGCCGGTGCCGGCGCTGCCGGTGCGGCGGGCATCCCGTTCACCCTGTCGACGCTGGGCACCACCTCGATCGAGGGTGTGAAGGCGGCGAACCCCGACGGCCGCAACTGGTTCCAGCTGTACGTGATGCGCGACCGCGAGATCTCGTACGAGCTCGCGCGCCGCGCCGCGGCGGCAGGCTTCGACACGCTGCAGTTCACCGTCGACACCCCGGTCGCGGGCGCGCGGCTGCGCGACAAGCGCAACGGATTCTCGATCCCGCCGCAGCTCACCCTCGGCACGATCGTGAACGCCATCCCGCGGCCCTGGTGGTGGTGGGACTTCCTGACCACCCCGAAGCTCGAGTTCGCATCCCTCTCGACGACGGGTGGCACAGTCGGTGAGCTGCTCGACGCGGCCATGGATCCGACGATCTCGCTCGCCGACCTCGACGTGATCCGCGAGATCTGGCCCGGCAAGATCGTGATCAAGGGCGTGCAGAACGTCGACGACGCGAAGATCCTGGCGGGCCTCGGCGTCGACGGCATCGTGCTGTCGAACCACGGCGGGCGCCAGCTCGACCGTGCGCCGATCCCGTTCCACCTGCTGCCGGATGTGGTGCGCGAGGTCGGCAACGACGTCGAGATCGGTGTCGACACGGGCATCATGAACGGCGCCGACATCGTGGCGTCCGTCGCTCTGGGCGCGAAGTTCACGATGATCGGCCGCGCCTACCTGTACGGCCTGATGGCCGGCGGCCGTGCCGGTGTCGACCGCACGATCGAGATCCTCTCGACCGAGCTGGTGCGAACCATGAAGCTGCTGGGCGCATCGTCGCTCGCCGAGCTCGAGCCGGCGCACGTCACCCAGCTCGAGCGCCTCATCCCGCGGGCGCGAGCCGCAGCCGCAGAGGCCCGGACTCCGGCTCAGGCGAGCGCGACCACGACCTTGCCGCGCACGCGGCCGGCCGCGAAGCCGCGGAAGGCGTCGACGGCGTCCTCGAAGGCGTAGACCCGGTCTACGGCCGGGCGGATCGCGCCCGACGCGACGAGCTCGCCGAGCGCTGCGAGGTCGGCAGCGTCGCTCGAGTCGGCGATCGAGCCGAGGTGTTGTGAGGCGAACGGGTTCATGATCGCGGTCGCCGCCATCCGGGGCAGCGGCCCCAGAACCGAGCCGCCGGCGCCGGTCGAGAGCACGTAGCGTCCGTCGCGTTCCAGGATGCGGCGGTACGCCGACACCGGATGCGCGCCCGCCAGGTCGATGATCGCGTCGTAGCGATCCGGCAGCCGGGTGGGGTCGACCGCCTCGTGCGCGAGCGCGTCGTCGGCGCCGAGCGAGGTCACGAAGTCGGCCTTGGCGCTGCTGCAGACGGCGGTGACGTGCGCGCCCGCGTGGTGGGCGAGCTGCACGGCGAAGCTGCCGACGCCTCCGGATGCGCCCGAGATCAGCACCCTCGACCCGGGGGAGAGCCGCGCCTCGCGGATGGCGTGCAGGGCGGTCGTGCCCGACACCGGCAGGGTGGCGGCATCCGTCGCGCCGAGTCCCGCCGGCCGCCGGACGAACTTCGCGGCCTTGCCGACCACGAACTCCGCGATGCCGTCGCCGCCCGTCTCGCCGAACACCGCGTCGCCGACCGCGAATCCGTCGATGCCCTCGCCGCCGCCGCCGATCGCCACCACCCGACCGGCGACCGCGCGTCCGATGCCGGCCCGCTTCGGGCGGCCGATGCCGAACGCGGTGCGCGCGATGCGGGGCAGCCCGGTGAGCTGGAAGAGGTCGCCGGCGTTGAGGGCGACGGCCTCCACCTCGATCAGCAGCTCACCCGCGGCCGGCGTCGGCACGGGGGCCGAGCCGATGCCCAGCACCTCCGGCCCGCCGTATCGGGAGCGCACCAGGGCGCGCATCCCCTGAGCGGTGGCGCCCGAGTCAGGCATGACGCACCGACTTCAGGTTCTCCCAGGCCGAGGTGAGGATGGTGAGCGCCCCGATGCAGATGAACGTCACGTTCACGATGGTCGGCACCAGGTCGGGCCAGCCCGCCGCCTCGATGAAGGCGGGGTTGAGGATGTGCCCCGTCGCACCCAGCACGATCATCGTGATCGCGCCCGCCACATCCACTGCGATCGCCGCGATGGCGACGCCCAGATTCCAGTGGCCGTTGAGTCGCAGCGCACCGGCCCCGATCTGCAGCAGCGGTACCGCCACGAGCACGAAGACGAGTCCGGATTCGACGATCCACGGGTCGAAGAAGGTGATCGGATCGCCCGAGGCGTCGGTGAAGGGGCTCACGAACCACGACACGATGAAGATCGCGATGAACGCCGCCGCGAATCCGGCGCCGATGAGGGCGCCCTTGCGGGTGGGTTCGGTGGAGGTGTCGGGGAGCATGTCCGGCGTCCATAGCGACACGGCCTCGCGCTTCTTCGTCGAACGTTCGTAGATCGCGAACGCGACCGTGATCCAGAACATGAGCTGCAGGGCGACCTCGAACGAGATCCACAGCGACGCCCCGATCGCGTTGCCGACCGATTCGCCCCGGAACAGCCACACGATCGCGATCGTGACGAGCACGATGGGAACGACGATCAGTTCGAGCACGACGATCAGGCGCTTCCAGTAGGGGTAGAGCTCCGGCCCGATGAGGTACAGCGGCCGCTCCGCGTAGCTCGCGGCGAGCGCGATCGGGTCACCCAGTTCGGCGATGACGTCGTGCTCGGCCGTCTTCTGGTCGGCCCCCGCTTCCATCCGGTCGTCGATTGCGTCGGCGATGGATGCGCGCAGCTCCTTGTCGAGGTCGGTGCGTTGCTTCTCGGGCAGGCTCCGCACGACGGCGTTGACGTAGCGGTCGGTGAGTGTGGTGGTCATGAGAGGTCCTTCAGGGTGTCGAATGCGGTGTCGAGCTGGCGCCATTCGCCGGTGAGGAGTTCGGCGAGCGCCGCTCCGTCGTCGCTCGTGCGGTAGAACTTGCGCGGCCGGGCTTCTGCCGTGTCCCATTCGGAGACGAGCAGGCCCTGCTTCTCGAGCCGGCGCAGGAGGGGGTAGAGGGTGTTGGCGTCGGTGGCGAAGCCACGCGCGTCGAGCGCCTCGATGAGCGCGTACCCGTAGTCGGGCCGCTTCAGCAGGAGCAGGCAGGCGAGCACGATCGTGCCGCGTCGGAGTTCCTGCAGGTGGGTGGCGAGCACCTCGTCGTCGTACATGTGTCACACGATACTGTGTGACGCACACTAATGCAACAGCGTTCTATACCGTGCAACGAACGGCAGGGGTGGCTAGCGAGCCGCGGCGATCACCCGATGCAGCGAGCGGCGCAGGGTCTCCAACTCGTCGAGGCTCATCCCGAGCTGCTCGACGATGCGCGGCGGGATCGTCTCCGCCTGATCGCGCAAGGCGCGTCCCGCATCCGTCGCCGTGATCTCGAGTACCCGCTCGTCGTCGGTGCTGCGGCGGCGTGCGACGTAGCCGAGCCCTTCGAGGCGCTTGAGCAGGGGGGAGAGGGTGGCGGGGTCGAGCTGCAGCTCCTCGCCGAGCTCGCGGACCGAGCGCGGGCTCTTCTCCCAGAGGGCCAGCATCACGAGGTACTGCGGATGCGTGAGGCCGAGGGGTTCGAGCAGCGGCCGGTAGACGGCGTTGACGCTACGGGATGCGACGGCGAGGGCGAAGCACACCTGGTTCTCGAGCGCGAGCAGGTCGGGGGCATCCGTGGGCATGTCAGCATCATACGCAAATAGTTTGTACACTAATGGTTATGACACGAGAGGAAGACGGCTACGTTCCGCCGAACGACTTCGACAGCGGGCGCGGCTTCTTCAACCGCCTGAACCGCAAGCTCTTCCCCTACCTCGGCCCGCCCCCGCTCGGTCCCTACGACCAGCCAGCCCCCGCCCCCGCGCGGGAGAGCGCGTGCCCGCTGTGCGGCGCGCCCATGTCGGCGCACGAGAAGGGGATCAGCGACGGCCGCACGATCCTGCACTGCCCCGCTGTCTGATCGGGCGACGCTAGGTTAGGTTAGTCTCACCTAACCTTCCAGGAGCCCCAGTGTCCTTCCGCGACTCCCGCAAGTTCTCCGCGCACGCCCTGCTCGAGGTGGTGCGCCGCGAGCAGGTGACGCCCCACATGGTGCGCCTCACCGTGACCGGCGACGACCTGGCCGAGTTCCCCGACCGCGGCTACGACCAGTGGTTCCGCATGTTCCTGCCGAAGCACGACGCCGATCAGGCGCTCAAGAAACTGCCCGAGCGGGTCGACCTCGTCGGCTGGCTGAAGTTCATGCGCGTGCCCGAGGCCACACGCCCCGTGATGCGCAACTACACGGTTCGGGCCTTCCGCAAGGCGGAGCGCGAACTCGACATCGACTTCATCGTGCACGGCGACGACGGCGTCGCCGCCCCCTGGGCGCGTACCGCCGAGCCCGGAGACCGCCTCGCGATCATCGACCAGGGCACCGGGTTCGAACTCGACCCCGCCATCGACACCCACCTGCTCGTGGGAGACGAGACCGCCCTGCCCGCGATCCTCGGCATCCTTCGTGACCTGCCCCGGCATCACCGCGGCGCCGCCTACATCGAGCTGCCGGATGCGGCCGACGAACAGCCCCACGAGGCGCCCGACGGCGTCGACGTGCGCTGGCTTGCCCGCCCGGCGGATGCCGCACCCGGCACGCACGCGCTTCGGGTCGTGAAAGAGCAGTGGACGCCGCCGGCGGACGCCTTCGACGCATACCTCGTGGGCGAGCAGGCTCTCGCGACCGGGCTTCGTCGCTGGCTGGTGACCGAGCTGAAGGTTCCGAAGAACCGGGTCACCTTCGTCGGCTACTGGCGCATCGGCAAGACCGACTAGGCCGAACGGGCCTCACCGAGCGCGTCGAGCGCCTCCCGCTCCGCCGCGGCGTTCACCGCGATGCGGCTCTGCACGAGCGGCAGTGCGCGCGAGATCGACGTCTGGATGCGCTCGTCGAGGTCGTCGGAGGTCACCTGGTAGTCGGTGAAGTCGCGCTCGTTGGCGAAGATGCCGAGCGGCAGGGTGAGGGCCTGGAAGAACCCGAAGAGGGGGCGCATCTGGTGCTCCACGAGCAGCGCGTGGCGGTCGGAGCCGCCCGTCGCGGTGAGCACGATCGGGGTGTCGACGAGCGCGTACTGGCCCACGTAGTCGAAGAACAGCTTGAAGAGGCCCGAGTAGGTGGCGCGGTAGGCGGGCGAGCCCACCACGAGCAGGTCGGCGGTCTCGACAGCGTCGAGGGCGTCGAGGGCCGGTTGGCCGAGGTTGCTGCGGTACCCGCCGGCGGCGAGGGCGGGCAGAACCGTCGCCAGCTCGATGACCTCGACCTCGCCCCCGAGCCTGTCGGCGAACGCCTCCGACACACGGCGCACGAGCGCGGTTGTTCGTGACGGATCGGTCGGGCTGCCGCTGACTCCGACGACGCGGATCGGCTTGCTCATGGTGCTCCCTCCCGACGCGGACCGATGCCGCGGCGGCTTCTCGATGATGTCACCGGCGGATGCGGGAGGCTCCGTTCATGACCTCAGGTTTCGCACCTTGACACCGTGTTTCATCGAGGTCGCGCGGCTCCGGGCGCGGTCCACGCGACCGGTTCCGTGGGGAGACCCTCGGCCCGCAGCCGGGCGAGACGCCGCTGCGCCGCATCCTCTGAGGTCGACTTCTGGCCGAGCACCCGCTCGACGACGCGCAGCGCGATGCGCGTGGCGGTGATCGCCGGCCACCAGGGGCGGCGCAGGCCCAGCAGCTGCCGGAACTCCTTCGGCAGCGAGGCCACCGCGCCGCCGAACAGCACCGCGTACGGCAGCCGCATGGCGCGCTCCAGCGGGGGATGCCGCAGGAATCCGACGATCTCGTCGACGCGTTCGTCGCGCCGCAGCACCCCCGCCTCGCGAAGTGCGGCGAGCCGGTCGCGGAGCTCCCGCTCCGACCGCGGCGGGTCGACGACCCCCACCAGTTCGCCGGCGATCGCCCACTCGGCCACGTACCGGTCGGCGCCGCCCGGGATCCTCGGCGCCCACACCTCCGCGCATCCGAGGAACGCGTCGGTGAAGGCCAGATGCACCCACTCGAGCAGTTCGGCGTCATGCGCCGAATACGGCACGGATGCGCCGTCGTGGGCGGCGTACTCGCCCTGCACCCGGTCGTGGAAGCGCCCCACCCGGGCCGATTCGCGCCGAGCCTGATCGGTCGAGCCGAAGGTCACGCAGATGATCCAGCGGATGGTGCCCGACAGCCGCCCCAGCGGGTCGTCGCGGTAGCGCGACCAGTCGTGCACCCCCGCCATCGCGCCCGGATGCAGCGTCTGCATGAGCAGGGCGCGGATGCCGGCCACGAGGGTCGCCATCGACCCGTGCACGTGCCAGGCCGCGGAACCGCCGCCGAAGTACCCCGCGTCGTCGCCGTCGTCGATGGCGCGCACCCACGCGGGCCGTCCGTCCGGTTCACCCGAGAACATCACCAGCATGCGCGAACGCCAGGGCTCGATGCCGGGTGCGCGTGCCATTCCGTCACCCTATTGCCGGAAACGCCTGAGCCCCTGTGCCGAAGGTCCCGGCGGCGCGCATCCGCCCGATGGCGCAGACTGGAGCGATGATCTCCACCCGTCTCGCCCGCGAACTGCAGGAGGCGGGCCTCGTCTGGACCCCCGCATCCGGCGACGCGTTCCAGATCGCAGGCGGCGAGTTCGAGGGCGACGTCTTCACCGTCAGCGACATGACCGTCGAAGCCCACCACTACCCGACCGGGTCGGTGCTGGGCTTCAACGGCACCACGGAGTGGGCGCTCGACTCGGTCGCCCTCGACGACGCGCTGTGGCTGCCGCACGAGGAGCAGCTGCGGGAGCTGCTGCGGGGTGCGTTCCGCTCGCTCGAGCGGCTTCCGGATGCGGACGGCGGCATCCGCTACCGGGTCGGTATCGAGGTCGCGGGGGCCTTCGCCGTGCACGAGTCGGACGACGCCACCGAGGCGTACGGCGAGGCGCTGCTCTCCCTCATCCGCGCGGCGCGCTGAGCGCGCCTGTCGGCGAGACCCGCGCGCGGTGCACAATGGGCGCCATGGACATCCCCGCGCTCGCCCCGTCGGTCGTCACCCCGTTCCGGGTCACGGTCGGGATCACCCTCGTGAACGCCGCGATCTCGCTGGGGTTCTCGATCTACGAGGTCGTCGATTCGGGGTGGGATTCGAACACCCTCTATGCGGCGGCCCGCAGCCTGGTCTTCCTCTTCCTCGCGATCGCAGTGTCGGTCTCGAGGTGGCCGGCGGGCGCGGTGCTTGCCGCGGGTGCGCTCGCGGTGGTGCAGCTGCTCGACACGGTGATCGGCGTCATCCGCGGCGATGCCCTCTACATCGCGGGGCCGCTGGTGCTCGCGATCCTCACGGGAGCGTCCGCGCTCTGGCTCAACTCGCGGATCCGCCGGGCTCGCTGACCTGCTCGGGCGCCGGCTCCTCGTCGTCGGCCCGCTCCAGGTAGCGAGCCGAGAGGTGCCGGTACGACCGTGTGAAGAACGCGGCCGTCGCGGCGATCATCATGATGATGCCGGATGCGAGGAACACGAGCGCGATCCCGCGGGAGGCGGCCCCGCCTTCGCCGAGCAGCCACTCGGTGCTCGCCTGGCCTTCGGGCGAGCCGATCCACGGGATGATCACGAACTCGGCGATCGGCGCGATGAGGAACGCCGTGACGGGCGCCGCCGCCGACTCGAACGCGGCGGCGAACCCGAACACCCGCCCCTGGGTGCGGAACGGCACGACCTTCTGGATGACGGTCTGCTCGGATGCCTCTACGGCGGGGATCAGCATCATGTACAGCCAGATGCCGAGCGCGTAGAGCCACCACGACTCGCGGATCGTGAACAGGGCGCCCAGAGCACCCATCACGATCACGAGGAGCAGCATCGTGCGGATCGGGTTGCGCCCGAGGCCGAACTTCGCGATGAGGAGGCCGCCGATGATGAACCCGGTCGACGTGATGCCGAGCACGACCCCCCACCATTCGACAGCGAACAGTTCGAGGCCGTACGGGTCCATGAGGGCCATGTAGACGCCGCCGATGAGGTTGTTGAAGGTGGAGAAGATGATGAGTGCGAAGAGTCCGGTGGCGGCGCGCACGGCGGTGATGCTGCCGCGCAGGTCGACGAGGGGTTCGCGTTCGCCGCTGCGTTCGGGCTCGTCCTCGGGGATGCGCAGGAACAGCAGGTGCACGAGGGCCCCGGCGGTGAGCACGATGGCGATCGCGAGCGTCCACCCCATCCCGAGCAGCCCGATCGAGAGCCCGCTGAAGACGCTCGTCACCGTGAACGCGAGGCCCTGCACCGTGCCGACGAGGCCGTTCGCGTTCGCGTGGCGCTCCTCGGGCACGAGCAGCGTGACGGTGGTCGAGAGCGCTATGTTGCGCATGTTCTCGACGACCGCGCCGATCAGGATGATCGTGGTGAAGAACCAGAACGCGGGCCCGCCGATGTCGACGAGCTGCGACTCCGGGTAGAGCAGGTAGAGGCCTCCGGCCACGCCGAACGCGATGAGCGTGACGATGCTCGCGAGGATCATCACGCGGCGCTTGCGGTGCCGGTCGACGATGGTGCCGAAGAGCATGGAGAACAGCGCCACGAGGAGCATGTAGGCGCCGCCGATCACCCCGGTGGCGAGCACAGACCGCGTCTCGAGGTACACCCAGAAGGTCAGGCCGAACCACAGGTAGCTGGTGGTGACGTTGGCGAGGGCGGTGTTGGCGAGCACCCGGACGAAGGTGCGCATCCCATCTGGGGGTGGGGTGGTCATCCGTCAAGGGTATGTGAACAGTGTCCACATCTGAAGGGCGGATTCGGTGGTCACTCCACGGGAGGAGCCGCCGGGGTGCGCCCAGCCCGCCGCGCGATCCACACCACCACCGCGATGCCGATGCCCACCAGCACGAGCCACGGCAGCCCGATCCCGACCGCCACGGCGACCGCCGCCCAGAACCCGACGAAGCTCGCCCACCCGGTCGCGAGCGCCGACCAGAAATCGGTCGGGCCCTCAGGCGGGGGAGCGAGCGCCGTCGAACGCAGCTGCAGCGTGATGGTCGACATCGCGACGCTGTCGGCCAGCTCGCGCTGCTGCGCCTCCATCTGCTCGAGCTCCGTCTGGCGCTGCGAGATCGCCGACTCGAGCTCGATCAGGTCGCTCGTGGTGTCGGCGTCGGCGAGCCAGCCGGTGTAGCGGGCGATCGAGGCGCGCAGCGTCGTGATGCGGGTGTCGAGGTCGCGCTGCTGGTTGCCCACGTCGACCGCGTCGGTGAGGGTCTCATCCACCGAGCCGAGTTCGGCCAGCTTCTCGCGCACGTCCTCGAGGGCGTCGGCGGGGATGCGCAGCGTGAGCGTGGCCCGGCCCGCGTCGCCATCCCGGGGCGCGTACTGCTGACGCGCGTCGACACGCCCGCCGGCGGCCATCGTGATCGCCGTCGCCTCCTCTGCCGCCGAGATCGGATCGTCGGCGGTGATCGTGATGCTGCCGGTGATGACGAGAGCGCGGTCGACGGCGTCGCCCGCCTTGTCGGGCTGCGAGGCGCCGTCCTCCATCTGGACGACACCGGGCTCCGGCTGGGCGCCGCCGTGGTCGACCGCCGAATCGGAAGCGCCGCCGGCGGAGCAGCCGGCGAGCAGGAGGGCCGCCGCGAACACCGCGGCGAGGGATGCGTGGGTGCGGGGAATGTGCCTCATGGTGCGAAAGTAGGGCCGCCGGGAGACGAGCACCACCCAACTTTCGTCACGATTCGATCGTCATCCGGTCACGATTCCGTCACGCGTTAGGGGCGTCGCGCGCCCATGTCAACCCCGTGTCGCGGCCCCGCGCGCCCTCGTAGCGTCGAAGCACGGACGGCGAATCCGCCTCCGAACGGATCCTGCTACGAGGAGGACGACATGGGTGTACTGGATGACGCCAAGGACGCGGCGGAGGCCACGGGCAAGAAGGTCGGCGAGTGGGCCGACGACACGAAGGAACGCATCAGCGACAAGGTCGACGAAGTGAAAGCCGACGCCGACGTGAAGAAGGCCGAAGCGGATCGCGACCGCGTCCAGGCCAAGAACGAGTACAAGGAGAAGCTGCGCGAGGACTGAACCCGCAGGCTCCCGATCCACCCCGTGCCCCGATAGCCTCGGGGGCATGGGGTGGAATCCGTTCCGGCGTCCGCCGCTGCTGCACGTCGCGGAGGACCGCGGGACGGGGCCGGTGGTGGTGCTCATCCACGGCATCGCGTCGTCGGCGATCACGTTCCGCAACGTGGTGCCGCTGCTGGAGGACGACTACCGCTGCATCTCGATCGAGCTGCTCGGGTTCGGCGGGTCGCCGATCCCCGAGAACGCCGAATACACCCTCAAGGAGCACGTCGACGCGCTCGCCCGCACGATCGACAGCCTGCGCCTGCGCGAGCCGTTCGTGCTCGTCGGCCACTCGATGGGCGGCCTGATCGCCCCGCGCTACGCGGCCCGCCACAAGAAGAAGGTGAAGCGGCTCGTGCTCGTGAGCCCGCCGATCTACGTCGACCCGAACGCCCTCTCCGACGAGCGCGACCGGTTCGTGCAGGACTTCTACCTGCGCGCCTACAAGTACATCCGCGAGAACCGCGACTTCACGCTGCGCAACGGCCGCATCGTCGGCGACCTGCTGGCGATCCCGAAAGTGATGGACATCAACGAGCGCACCTGGGTGCCGTTCGTGAAGTCGCTCGAGCACACCATCGAGTCGCAGACCACCATCTCCGACCTCGCGGCCCTGCGGGTGCCGGTCGAGATCGTCTACGGGACGCTCGACGAGTTCGCTTCCCCCGGCGGCATCCGGATCGCGGAACGGCTGCGCGGGGTGAACGTCACGCGGGTGCGGGCGAGCGACCACCTCATCGGCAAGCGGCTGGCGAAGGCCGTCGCGGCGGCCGTCCACGACGAAGAATGAAGGCGGTCGAGGAGCGCCGCCGCAGGCGACGCGTCTCGAGACCCGCGTACGCTCGACGCATGCAGCATCGCACCCTCGGCCGCACCGGCCGCGACGTCTCCGTCATCGGTCTCGGAACCTGGCAGCTCGGCGCCGACTGGGGCGAGGTGAGCGAGGCCGACGCACGGGCCGTGCTCGACGCGAGCTTCGCATCCGGGGTCACCTTCTTCGACACGGCCGACGTCTACGGTGACGGTCGCAGCGAGACGCTCATCGGCGGCTGGCGCCGCGACCGTCCGGATGCCGACGTGACCGTCGCCACCAAGATGGGCCGGCGCATGGATCAGATCCCTGCGAACTACGTGCTCGCCAACTTCCGCGCCTGGACGGACCGCAGCCGCCGCAACCTCGGCGTCGACACCCTCGACCTGGTGCAGCTGCACTGCCCGCCCACTGCCGTCTACTCCGACGACGAGGTGTTCGACGCGCTCGACACTCTCGTCGAGGAGGGGGTGATGGCGAACTACGGCGTGAGCGTCGAGACCACCGATGAGGCGCTCACCGCGATCGCGCGACCGAACGTCGCGACCGTGCAGATCATCCTGAATGCGTTCCGGCTGAAGCCGCTCGACGCGGTGCTGCCCGCGGCGCAGGATGCGGGGGTCGGCATCATCGCGCGCGTGCCGCTCGCGAGCGGGCTGCTCTCGGGCCGCTACACGCACGACACGGCGTTCGCGGCCAACGATCACCGCAACTTCAACCGCCACGGCGAGGCGTTCGATCAAGGCGAGACGTTCTCGGGCGTCGACTACGACGAGGGCGTCGAGGCGGCCCGTGAGTTCTCCCTGCTGGTGTCGGGCAAGAAGCTGAAGCCGGCAACGGCCGCCCTCGCCTGGGTGTCGCAGTTGCCCGGCGTCTCGACCGTCATCCCGGGTGCCCGCAACGTGGCGCAGGCGGAGGCGAATGCGGCGGCCGGCTCGGTCGACCCGCTCGGCTCGGCCTTCACCGACGCGATCCGTGAGCTGTACGACCGCCGCTTCCGCGAGGCGATCCACGCGCGCTGGTAGCCGCCGCGGCGCTCCCGCGTCGAGGGTGGCTCAGGCGAACAGGGCGCGCACGCCCGCGAGGTAGGCGTCTGCGTCGAACTCCGGCAGCACCGCGGACTGCACGAGGTAGCCCTGTGCGAGGCCGAGCATCACCGGCAGCATCGTGTCGGCCCACGCGGCGGCCTCGGTGGGGGAGTACCCGCGCCGTTCGATCGACCATCGGGTGAGGTAGGGCACGAACTGGCCGCGCAGGCGGTCGATGATCTCGGTGACGATCCCCGCGATGTCGGGGTCGGTCACCGCCTCGCCCCACATCTGCACGAGCAGTCGCGAGTCGTGGATCTCGCGGCGCAGGCCCGACATGATCACGGCGATCAGTTCATCCGGATCGGGCAGCGTGCCCTGCGCGAGCCGTGCGGCGATGTCGTCGCTGCGGTGCCCGACGACCGCTCGCGCCGCGGCGACGGCGATCTGCTGCTTGCTCTCGAAGTGCAGGTAGATGGCGCCGGCGGAGAGTCCCGAGGCGGCGATGATGTCGGCCATCGAGGTGCGCTGGAAGCCCTTCTCGGCGAATGCGCGCAGAGCCGCTTCCGTGATCTGGTCACGGCGGGCGTCGCGATGGGCGTCGGACACCTTGGGCATGGTGCGATGCTATCCGAATCTGATATAAAGAACGAGCGTTCGTTTTTTATAACCATCTCATGTCGGGAGTTCCCATGTCCGCATCCGCACCGCACACCCCGTGGCCCCGCGTCGTCGCCATCGGAATCGGCCTGTCCGTGCTCGTCGGGGTGCTCGTCGCCGCGTTCTCGTGGCCCGCCGTCACCTCCGAGGTGAAGAACCTGCCCGTCGCCATCGTCGCCCCGGATGCCGTGGCCGGGCAGCTCGAGGCCGCGCTCGACGAGAAGGCACCGGGCACCCTCGAACTCAGCTCGGCCGACGACCGCGCCGCCGCCGTGACGCGGATCGAGCAGCGGGAGGTCTACGGCGCGATCGTCGTCGCCGACACCCCCGAGGTGCTGGTGGCATCCGCCGCCAGCCCGGTCGTGTCGCAGCTGCTCACCTCGATCGCGGGTCAGCTGCAGGCGCAGCTGCAGGGCGCCGCCGACGCACAGGCCGCCGCGGCCGGAGTCGAGGCACCTGCGATCACCGTCGCCGTCACCGATGTGGTGCCGCTCGTCGACACCGACCCGCGCGGTACCGGTCTCGCCGCGGCGAGCTTCCCGCTCGTGCTGGGCGGCATGATCGGCGGCATCGCCCTGACCGTGGCCCTCGTCGGCGTGTGGCGCCGAGTCGTCGCGCTCGGCGTGTACGTGGTCGTCGCAGGCTTCGCGGCCGCCGCGATCCTGCAGTTCTGGTTCCAGGTGCTGCCGGGCGACTACCTGCTGAACTCGCTCGCGTATTCGCTCGCGTTCCTCGCGATCGGCGCGCCGATCGTGGGGTTCGCATCGCTCGTCGGGCGCGCGGGCGTCGCGATCGGCCCGATCGTGTTCCTGCTGTTCGCGAACCCGATCTCGGCTGCCGCCCAGCCTGTCGAGTTCCTGCCGGAACCGTGGGGTGCGATCGGCCAGTGGTTCCCGCCGGGGGCCGCGGCTACCCTCATCCGCGACCTCGCGTACTTCCCGTCGGCCGATGCCGCCTTCCCCTGGCTGGTGCTCGCCGGATGGGCGCTCGGCGGGCTGCTGCTGGCGATGTTCGGCCACTTCCGTCAGACGGGCGGCGCGACCCGCGCTGCCCTCGAGGAAGCGGAGGCGGCGGCTGAAGAGCCCGCTCATTCCGGCGTCCTGACGGCTGCCTGACACCGCGGGATCGCGTTCGGACGGAGATCCGCGCACCTGGAGGGAGTTGCAACTCCCTCCAGGCCTCGCGTTCTCGGTCCAGACGGCGCCGCGGGGCGTCAGCTCGGAGTGATCTGCACCGGCTCGGTGTCGGGCAGCGGACTCGCGTCGCGGCCGCGGAGGTCGGGATGGGCGCGGCGGAACACCACCGGCACCAGGAACCCGAGCAACGCGATCCCCGCCGCCGCCACGAACCCGCCCCGCGGGCCGTAGCCGTCGATGACGAACCCGGCGACCGCGGAGCCCAGGGCCGCGCCGATCAGCTGACCGGTGCCGACCCATCCGTACGCCTCGGCCGTGTCGGAGAACTTGACGCTCGCCGAAACGATCGAGAACATCACGGCGAGCGCGGGGGCGATGCCGAGGCCCGCGATCACGAGCGCACCCGAGATCGTCCAGAACTCGAACTCGATGCCCGCCGCGAACACGGCCAGCAGCGAGCCGATGAACACGAGCAGCATGCGGCGGGCGAGGGCCCACGGACCGATCGGGATGTGGCCGAACGCGAGGCCGCCGACGAGCGATGCGACCGCCCAGATGCCGAGCACGATGCCCGCATCCCCGCCGCCCTCGCCGAAGGTGGCGACGACGCCCGCCTCGATGGCCGCGCACGCGCCGACGAGCAGGAACCCGGTGACCGTCGCCAGCAGCACCGGCGGGCGCTTGAGCACCGCCCCGAGCTTGCGCTTGCTGCGCGGGATGCGCACGCGTCCGAGCTCGGGGGAGGAGATGAACCAGGCGCCGCCCACGACGAGGAAGAACACCGACAGGAAGATGCCCGCGACCGTCGAGACCTGGGTGGCGACGAGGGTCACCACGACCGGCCCCGCGATCCAGATGATCTCCTGGGCGGATGCGTCGAGCGAGAAGAGCGGGGTGAGCTGGCGTGAGTTGACCATCTTGGGGTAGATGGTTCGCACGGCCGGCTGCACGGGCGGGTAGCTGAGCCCGGCGATGAGGCCCGCGAGCATGAACCCCCAGAGCGGCGTGCCGACGGGCGCGAGGGCGACCGTCGAGAGCGCGACGGCGCACACCGCCGTGGTGAGGATCAGCACGGGTCGCATGCCCCAGCGGCCCATCCATCGGCTCGTGACGGGGCCCGAGACCGCCTGGCCCACGGAGGTGGCGGCGAGCACGAGGCCGGCCGCGCCGTAGGAGTGGAAGATGTGCTCGATGTGGATGAGGAATCCGAGCGAGAGCATGCCGCCCGGGAACCGCGCCACCAATTGCGCGGCGATGATCCGGGCGACTCCCCGGGTGCGCAGCAGGCTCAGATATGCGTTCACAGCCTTCCCACTTTAGTGCTGTCGGAGGACGTGCCTAGGGTGTGGAAAGTGGGGATAACCGCCTCGAAGTTATACACATCTGTGGATGACACGCCCACAACATCTAGGGTTGGCCCGCCGTCAGTGGCCCGATATATAGTGGTGGAACCTCCCGGCCGAGGGAGAGCAACGGAGCAGGAAATCGGCCGGTCGAGAGGCAGTTCTCGCTCCAGCGGGAGTGTGACTGCACCGAGACATTGCAAGAGGTTCATCCGAACCGTGGGGCGCGTCGCCAAGGCGCAGAGGGAAGGAATCACGTGACCATCACCGTCGTGAAGCGCAACGGAGAGCGCGAGCCGTACGACGCCAACAAGATCAACCTGGCGATCGAGCACGCGAGCCAGGGGCTCGACGAGAACATCACCTGGGTCACCCAGATCGCCTCCGAGCTCGAGCTGACGCTGTTCGACGGCATCACCACCCAGCAGCTCGACGAGGCCGTCATCCAGGTCGCCCTGCAGAACGTGAAGGACGACCCCGAGTTCGACACCGTCGCGGCGCGCCTCCTCCTCAAGACCATCTACAAGCGCGTCCTCGGCGACTACACGACCGACGACGAGCTGAAGGCCCTCCACGCGCAGCACTTCCGCGGGGCCATCGAGCAGGGCGTCTCCGAGCTGCTGCTCGACTCCCGGTTCCCCGCGCTCTTCGACCTCGACCGCCTCGCCGCCGCCCTCGAACCCAGCCGCGACGGCCTGCTCAAGTACATCGGCGTCGTCACCCTCAACAACCGCTACGGCATCAAGGCGCGCAACGGCGAACCGCTCGAGGTTCCGCAGTTCTTCTGGATGCGCATCGCCATGGGCCTCTCGCTCAACGAGGCCGACCCCACCAGCCACGCCATCGAGTTCTACAACAAGATGTCGAAGCTCGAGTACCTCGCGGCCGGCTCCACGCTGGTCAACGCCGGCACCGCCTTCCCGCAGCTCTCCAACTGCTTCGTCATGGAGATGCACGACGACATCGAGCACATCGCCAAGAGCGTGCGCGACGTCATGTGGCTCACGAAGGGCACCGGCGGCATCGGCCTCTCGGTCACCAAGCTGCGCTCGCAGGGTTCGCCCATCCGCTCGAACAACACCACCTCGACCGGTCCGATCCCGTTCATGCACACCATCGACTCGGTGCTGCGCGCGGTCAGCCGCGGCGGCAAGAAGTTCGGCGCCCTCTGCTTCTACATGGAGAACTGGCACCTCGACTTCCCCGAGTTCCTCGACCTGCGTCAGAACTCCGGCGACCCGTACCGCCGCACCCGCACCGCCAACACGGCTGTCTGGATCTCCGACGAGTTCATGAAGCGCGTGCAGAACGACGACGACTGGTACCTCTTCGACCCGCTCGAGGTGGGCGACCTCAACGAGCTCTACGGTCAGGCGTTCTCCGAGCGCTACGCCGAGTACGTCGCGCTCGCCGAGGCCGGCCAGATGCGGATGTTCAAGAAGATCTCGGCGCGCGCCCAGTTCAAGGACATCCTGATGTCGCTCCAGACCACGAGCCACCCGTGGCTCACCTGGAAGGACACCATCAACAACCGCGCCCTCAACAACAACACGGGCACCATCCACCTCTCGAACCTGTGCACCGAGATCTGCCTCCCGCAGGACCTCGAGAACATCTCCGTCTGCAACCTGGCCTCCATCAACCTCTCGACCCACCTCAAGGTCGACGAGAACGGCGGCCTCGGATTCGACTGGGACCTCATCGACGAGTCCGCCCGCAGCGCGGTGCGCCAGCTCGACAACCTCATCGACATCACCGAGTCGTCGGTGGCCGAGGCCGACCACGCCAACACCACCAACCGGGCCATCGGCCTCGGCGTGATGGGCTTCACGGATGTCGTCGAGCGTCTCGGGTTCTCGTACGAGTCCGAAGAGGCGTACGACCTCATGGACGAGATCATGGAGCACGTCTCCTACGCGGCCATCGACGAGTCGGCCGACCTCGCCCGCGAGCGCGGCTCCTACGACAACTTCGAGGGCTCGCGCTGGTCGCAGGGTCTCGTGCCGTTCGACTCGATCGCCCTCACCGAGGCCGACCGCGGTGTGCCGATCAACGTCAACCGCAAGATGCGCCTCGACTGGGACAAGCTGCGCGTCAAGGTCAAGGGCGGCATGCGCAACGCGACCCTCATGGCGATCGCGCCCACCGCATCCATCGGCCTCGTCGCCGGTACGACCCCGGGCCTCGACCCGCAGTTCACGCAGATCTTCAGCCGCTCCACCAGCAACGGCAAGTTCCTCGAGGTCAACCGCAACCTCGTGCACGCCCTGCAGAAGGAGGGCATCTGGGGCGAGGTCCGCGAGCAGATCCTGCGCTCGCAGGGTGACATCCAGGGCATCGCCGCGATCCCCGACGCGATCAAGAACGTCTACAAGACGAGCTTCCAGCTCTCGCCGTACGCGTTCCTCGACGTGGCCGCCCGGGCTCAGAAGTGGATCGACCAGGCCATCAGCCGCAACATGTACCTCGAGACCCGCGACCTCGGCGACATGATGGACATCTACTTCGGTGCCTGGGAGCGCGGCGTGAAGACCACGTACTACCTGCACATGAAGCCCCGCCACCAGGCCGAGCAGTCCACCGTCAAGGTGAACAAGACCGAAGAGCTCAGCCAGGGCGCCGCCGGACGCGGTTTCGGTGCGGCCGGCGCGACTCCCGCATCCGCCGACGCACCGGCAGCGGCACCCGCCGCCGCCCCGCGCCGTGGCTTCGGAGGCCTGTGACCATGAACGCGGTGACCATGAACGCC
>Ga0160436_1000201_pt1 | contig 29391 bp, 26 predicted proteins | sample HID1973M_E0MG_FD_108264 | JGI IMG/M metagenome (GOLD analysis project Ga0160436, IMG submission 108264) | Enriched mosquito-associated microbial communities from UW Madison campus, WI, USA - HID1973M_E0 MG | ecosystem: Host-associated > Arthropoda: Insects > Digestive system > Unclassified ...
GCTTGGCCTTCGGGTTGGTGCCCGTGATCGGGATGCGGATCGAGGCGGAGCGGTTGCCGGCCGAGTAGACCAGGTTGACCGGAGCCTCGAAGCCCGGGATGAGGCGGTGGTACGAGTTCACCGTCGGGTTCGTGAAGGCGGCGAGCGATGCCGCGTGCTTCAGGATGCCGCCGATGTACCAGCGCGCGATGTCCGACAGGCCGCCGTAGCCCTGCTCGTCGTAGAAGAGCGGCTTGCCGTCGCTCCAGAGCGACTGGTGGGTGTGCATGCCCGAGCCGTTGTCGCCCATGAGCGGCTTCGGCATGAAGGTGGCCGTCTTGCCCCACTCGAGGGCCGTGTTCTTGACGATGTACTTGAACTTCAGGATGTCGTCACCGGCGTGCACCATCGTGTCGAACTTGTAGTTGATCTCGCCCTGGCCCGCGGTGCCGACCTCGTGGTGGCTGCGCTCGACCTCGAGCCCGACCTCCTGCAGCTTGAGCACGATGTCGTCGCGCAGGTCGGCGTGCTGGTCGACCGGGGTGACGGGGAAGTAGCCGCCCTTGTACGGGGTCTTGTTGGCGAGGTTGCCGCCCTCCTCGACGCGCGCGCTGTTCCAGGCGGCCTCGGACGAGTCGACCTCGTAGTACGACTTGTTCTGCTTCACCTCGTAGCGGACGTCGTCGAAGATGTAGAACTCGGCCTCGGGGGCGAAGAACGCGGTGTCGGCGATTCCGGTCGAGGCGAGGTACTTCTCCGCCTTCTTCGCGACCTGGCGCGGGTCGCGCCCGTAGATCTCGCCGTTGCGCGGGTTGTAGATGTCGAACACGATCACGAGGGTGCGCTCGGTGCGGAACGGGTCGACGTAGGCCGTCGAGATGTCCGGGATCAGCTGCAGGTCGGACTCGTGGATCGACTGGAAGCCGCGGATCGACGAGCCGTCGAACAGCTGGCCCACCGTGAAGAACTCCTCATCCACGGTCGAGGCCGGGATGTTGAAGTGCTGCTGCACTCCGGGGAGGTCGGTGAATCGGATGTCGAGGAACTTGACATCCGTGTCCTTGATGAACTTCAGCACCTCGGAGGAGTCGCTGAACAGAGGCTTGGACATAGGGGATTACTCCAAGGGCGTGGAACGGGGTCTAGCTGCGGATGCAGCCGCTCTGAGGCTAGGGGGGCAGGATTTCCCGACCATGACCGAATTGTTTCAGGCATGTTACGCGCGCCTGCCTAGAGTGGGTCGGGTGACCAACGCGCCGACCCCGATCCCCGAGAACAATTGGCCGGGGGAGCGTCTCGGACTTCCGCAGCAGGGTCCGAGGTCGATCGCACGTCTGGGTCGGCGTGTCGTCGCGCTGCTCATCGACTGGGGTGTCGCGTACTTCCTCTCATGGACCCTGTTCCGCACCCCGGACGGCACGGCTCCGTTCGTGACCCTCGGCATCTTCGCGGCGCTCCAATTCCTGTTCTTGATCTTCGCGAACGGCAGCCTCGGCCACCTCGTCGTCCGCTTGCGACTTGTGCCCGCTCGCGGCGGCTACCTCGGCGTCTGGCGTCCCCTGGTGCGCACGCTCCTGCTGTGCCTCGTCATCCCCGCAGTGATCTGGGATCGCGACCAGCGCGGCCTGCACGACAAGGCGGCGGGCACGATGCTGGTCCGCATCTAGGCGGGAAGCCGAGACATCCTCTTGCCATCGGCCGGTGGCGGGAGGAGACTGACGACAGCATCGAGGTACCCGAAGCCTCCGCACCCCTGCACTCACGAGAAGCGCTTCGGCGACGATCAGCCGCCGTGGCATGAGCGAGCGAAGTGTGGATCATGGCCGCAGCGATCGGGTACCCCCTTCACCACATCGGCACCACGGCGTTGCACCCGCGGCACCATCACGCGGTCCGCCACCTTCTGATCGTCGGGTGCGCGATGACGGTGATGCTGGTCGCGGTGGTGAACCCGGCCCCGACGAAGCCGCTCGCGACAGCATCCGTGTCCGCAGTCAGCAGCCTCGCCCAACCCTCGACCGCACCGGCGGAGAATCCGGTGAACGCGCCGATCGCGAAGCTGGAGGCGGGTATCGCGAAGGCGAAGGACGCCCTGACCGCATCCCACGGCAGGGTTCTCGACGAGTCGACGCGCACGAGGCTCGACGCCCTCATCCGATCCAGCGACGAGGCCGTGCGGTTCGGACGGATGCTGGCGGCGATCTCCGCGCCCGGCACCATGCCCGACTTCAGCGCGTCGCTGGGCGCGACGCAGACCGAGCTGGTGGGCGAGATCGAATCCGCGATCGCCACCGTCGAGGCGGCTGTCGTCGCCTGGGAGGCCGTGCAGGCGAGAATCGCCGCGGAGAAGGAGGCGGCACGTCTCGCGGCCGAGGCGGCGGCACGCGCCCCAGCCCGATCGAGGACCGCTGTCGCCGCTGTCGGCGCGGGGCCCCACACTGAGGGGATCTGGACCTCGGGCGGACAGGCCGAGATCGACGCGTGCCGGGGATCGGTCAACCTCTCCGACATCGCCGGATACCTCGGCGGATCCTTCTACGCGGCCGAGCACTGGTCGTGCGGCGGTCGCGTGTGGGCGGGGATCGGCACAGGGGAGCTCGTGAGCTTCCCGGGATTCGGCCTCTATCAGGTCGCCGGCCGAGTCGGGGGATTGCCGGCGGGCTCCTTCGCATCGTCGCTGCCGTCCGGCTACGACGGGTACTACCAGACGTGCATGAACGGCAACACGAACAACCTGTACGTGTGGTTGCTCACACGCGTCGGCTGAGCGCCGCGGTCAGCGCGGGCGGGGCGCGCGCAGCCGCTGGGGGTCGATGCCGGCGGGGATGCCGAATCCCTTCACCTTGCCGACCGAGGTGAGGCGCTTGTCGACCTGCTGAACCTCTGCCTTGGTGAGCTTGTTCTTGTACTTGCGCAGGGAAGCGGGAACCTTGTACAGCGGCACCGAGTCGGGGTCGGGTCCCACGTAGAGCATGTACACCGGCACGTTGGGAAGCAGACGTGCGACGTTGGCGCGCTCCTTGTCGAGCATGGGCTGCGTGCGCGACCGCGGACCCTCGCCGATGAGCACGACACCTGGCTTGCCGACGGCTCGGTACACGGCATCCTTGGTCTTCGGGCTGAAGCCGATCGGCTCCTCGCTGCCGATCCAGCTGCGGCGCAGGCCGTTCTTGAGCACGGCACCGACGGCGCCCGGCTGACCCGAGATCTGCGAGTACGCGGCGCGCTCGGCGCGACGGCCGAGGACCACCAGCACCAGCAGCAGGCCGCCGAGGAGGCCCGCCACCACGTACAGCACGATCCCGATGATGTTGTCGCGCGACAGCGCCACCGACAGCACGATCGATGCCGCGACCGGGACGATGAACGCGAGGATCAGGTACCAGACGATCGCCGGATCGGACCGACGGGTCATCTGGAAGACCTGCCACATCTGCTTGATGCGGCCGGGTTCCTTCTCGGGCTTGCTGCGTGCCATGGGATCTAGCGTACGGCCCCTCAGGACACCGCCTGTGCGAATCCCAGTTCGCTGTCCGCGAGATGCTGCAGGTGCTCCGGGATGTCACGGCCCTTGGCCCGCATCGAACGCGCCCACAGCCGACCCGCACGGTAGCTGGAACGCACCAGAGGACCGGCGAGCACGCCGAGGAACCCGAGGTCTTCAGCTTCCTGCTTGATCTCGACGAACTCCTCAGGTCGCACCCACCGGGCAACCGGGAGATGCCGTGGAGAGGGCCGCAGGTACTGCGTCACGGTGATGATGTCGCAGCCTGCCCCGCGGAGGTCGTGCAGCGCCTGGGTGATCTCGGCACGCTCCTCACCCATGCCCAGGATGAGGTTGGACTTGGTGATGAGCCCCGCATCCCGCGCTTGTGTGATCACACCGAGCGAGCGCTCGTAACGGAACGCGGGCCGGATGCGCTTGAAGATGCGCGGCACGGTTTCGACGTTGTGGGCGAAGACCTCGGGGCGCGAGGCGAACACCTCCGAGAGCAGGTCGGGGTTGCCGGAGAAGTCGGTCGCAAGGATCTCGACCCCCGTTCCCGGGTTGGCCGCGTGGATGGCGCGCACCGTCTCGGCGTGCAACCACGCACCCTCATCGGGGAGGTCATCGCGGGCGACCCCCGTCACGGTGGCGTAGCGAAGGCCCATGCGTGCGACTGATTCGGCTACTCGCCTGGGTTCATCGCTGTCGTAGTCGGCAGGCTTGCCCGTGTCGATCTGGCAGAAATCGCACCGCCGCGTGCACTGACTGCCTCCGATGAGGAAGGTCGCCTCGCGGTCCTCCCAGCACTCGTAGATGTTGGGGCACCCCGCCTCCTGGCAGACGGTGTGCAGGTCCTCCGATTTCACGAGCGAATGCAGCGCCGTGTACTCGGGACCCATCTTGGCGCGGGTCTTGATCCATTCGGGCTTGCGCTCGATCGGCGTCTCGGCGTTGCGCACCTCCAAGCGGAGGAGCTTGCGGCCCTCGGGAGGCGCGGTCATGCGTGCACCTCCGCACGGGTTGCGAGACTCGCAGCGAGGGTCGGCTCGAAGCGGGCGACGACGGCATCCACGACGGCGGACGGCGTGACGGTGTGTCCGAGCTCACGGCTCATCGTCGTGACGCCCGCATCCCGGATCCCGCACGCGATGATCGCGCGGTAGGGCTCGAGATCGTTGCTGCAGTTGAGCGAGAAACCGTGCATGGTCACACCGTCGGCCACTCGGATGCCGATCGCCGCGATCTTGTCGTGCGGTGCGCCCGGCCGTTCGATCCAGACGCCGCTGCGGCCCTCGACCCGTGTGCCTGCGATGCCGAAGTCGTCGAGCACCCCGATGAGGAGTTCTTCGAGTCCGCGGACGTAGGCGACCACGTCGATCGGATCGGCCAGCCGGACGATCGGGTACCCGACCAGCTGGCCGGGACCGTGCCAGGTGATCTTGCCACCGCGATCGACATCGACGACGGGGATGTCGTCGCCCGATGGCCGCTCGTGCGGCTCGGTGCGCTTGCCAGCGGTGTAGATGGACGGATGCTCCAAAAGGAGCACAGAATCGGGCGCCCGACCGCTCGCGACGGCGGCGTGCAGGGCACGCTGCTGTTCGAGGGCCGTCGAATACGACACGGAGTTGGCGCTTAGCCCCGTGACGACGTAGTCGACCACGAATCCACCCTATCCGGATCTCCTCCCCATCACCGGACGACGCTTGTCATCCACATCCGCCGACGTGGGCCGCGCGGCTGAGCGATCTCCAGGCACGATGTCGGAATGCTCCGTGAGTTCACCGCGCCGTCGGGCGTCCGCGTGGTGCGGGTGCTGGCTCGCGATCACCACACCGAGCGGCTGCTCGTGCACGTCGACGACGAAGACGGCTCGACCCCCGCGGAGCTCGTCCGTGCGTGCGACGCAGCGGGCTCGGTCGGCGTCCGTCGCGCGATCTCGGCCCTCGACCGCCTGCAGACGGCCGGCATCGTCGGCCCGATCGATGTGCTCGACGACGGCGGCAACCCTGCCGTGCTCCTGCCCCATCAGCGCGGGGCGACGCTCTCCGATCTGCTCGCGAGTCGGCTGCAGTGGCAAGCCGGCGAGGCGGTCGCCGTTCTCGCGCCACTCGTCGAGGTGCTGGACGGGATGCACGACGCGGGGGTCGCGCACGGCGGTTTGACGGCCGGGCGGGTCACGATGCTGCTCGACGGCGTCTGGATCGCCGGATTCGACTCCGCAGAGCTCTTCCCGGCGCGCGCCCCCGAGGTCGTCCGGGAGTCCGTCCTCGGCGTCACGCGTGACAGGGAGGCGATCCGCACGCTGGCTGTCGACATCCTCTCCAGGGTCGGAGGTTCGCGCGCGACGGCGGCGCACGACCTGGGCATGCGGCTGCAGACCGTTTCCGGGGCGAGAATCGCAGAGCAGCTCGGTGTTGGACTGGCTCAGCTGGCGGCCGCGATACCCGTCGTGATGCACGACCCCGATCCCCGTGACGAGGGGATGTCGCACGCACCCGCAGGAGCCGTGGCGACTCGTGAGGAACTCTCTTCGAACGTCCGCGCGCGGATCCTTGCTCGCGCGGCGCAACTCATCGCGTCCCTGCGCGAGGTGCTGGCGGGGATGCCGTCCGGCAGACGTCGCATCGTCGTCGGGGGAGGCGCCGCCGTCGCCGTCGCGGGACTCCTGCTCGCAGTGATCCCTCCCGTGGACCGCGATGAGGTCCCGAGCACTCAGGAAGAGAGCGGTTCGCACGCGGATCCGGCGTCCCCGCCGGCACCGGAGGGGGAGCCGATGGGCGAGCCGATGGGCGAGCCGGGGCGCCTGGACGACCCTGCCGAGGCAGCTATTGCGCTGGTCGAGCAACGCGAGGAGTGCTTCCGTCAGCTGTCGGTCCTCTGCCTCGACGGCGTCGACCAGATCGGCTCGGAGGCGCTCTCCGTCGACCGTTCTGCGATGCTGCGACTGCAAGACGGCGGAGCGGATGTCTCTCCCAAGGCCGACCCCGTTGCCGCACGTGTCGTCGAGCGACTCGGCGACAGCGCCCTCGTGGAAGTCGGTCCCGAAACGGCTCCGGCCTCGCTCCTCATGATGAGGAGCGAGGCCGGTTGGCGTATTCGCGACTGGATCGCGGTCGGCTAGATTCCGAGGCTTCCGCGGAAGTCGCCGCCCTCGAGCCGGGCCTTGACCGCACCGAGGAAGCGCGCGGCATCCGCACCGTCGACGATGCGGTGATCGTACGAAAGCGCGAGGTACACGGTCGAACGGATGGCGATCGCGTCGGTGCCCGAGTCGCTGATGACGACCGGCTTCTTGACGACGACACCGGTGCCGAGGATCGCCACCTGCGGGAGGAACACCAGCGGCGTGTCGAACAGCGCGCCGCGGGATCCCGTGTTGGTGAGCGTGAACGTGCCACCAGCGAGCTCGTCCGGCTTCAGCTTGTTGTCGCGCGTGCGAGCAGCGAGGTCGGCGATCTGTCCGGCGAGGCCGGCGATGTCGAGGTCGCCCGCGTCACGGATGACCGGCGTCAGCAGGCCGCGCTCGGTGTCGACCGCGATCGAGATGTTCTCGGTGTCGGGGTAGACGATGCTCTCGCCATCGACGGATGCGTTGATGATCGGGTAGGAGCGAAGCGCCTCAGCGGCCGCCAGAGCGAAGAACGGCATGAAGGAGAGCTTCTGGCCGGTCTTCTCGAGGAACTCGCCCTTGACCGCATCCCGAAGCTGGGCGATGCGCGTCACATCCGCTTCCACGACGGTGGTGAGCTGAGCGGTCGAGTTCATCGAGATGACGGCGCGCTCGGCGACCACCTTGCGCAGGCGCGTCATGGGCACCACGGTTCCGCGCAGCGGCGAGACCTCGGCCGCGGGAGCAGCCGCGGCGGCCGGAGCCGTGTCGGCCGGCGCCGTCGCAGCGGGGGCAGCGGTCGCGACCGCGGCGAGCACATCCTGCTTGCGGATGCGGCCTCCGACGCCGGTTCCCGTCACCTCACCGAGCGTCACGCCCTTGTCGTTCGCGAGCTTGCGGACGATGGGCGTCACATAGCCGGCGTGAGACGTGGTCGCGGGGCTTGCGGCGGGTGCTTCTGCGGCAGCCTCGGCAGGAGCGGCGGGCGCCTCGGCCTGGGGAGCTTCTGCGGCAGGAGCCTGCTCGACGGGAGCGGCCTGTTCGGCGGGAGCCGCCTCGGGCTCGGGGGCCGGTGCCTCTGCAGCCGGGGCTGCCTCGGCAGCGGGTGCCTCGACCGGAGCCTCGGCGGAGGGCACCTCCGCGGACGACGCCTCGCTGGCGGGCGTCTCGGCGGGGGGCGCCTCGACGGGCTCTGCGGCGGGAGCAGCCGGCGCTTCGGCAGCCGGTGCCTCTGCAGCCGGTGCTTCGGCGGCCGGTGCCTCTGCGGCTGGTGCCTCCGCGACGGGGGCCTCAGCCGGTGCTTCGGCCGCCGGTGCCTCTGCAGCGGGCGCGTCGCCACCGGATCCGGATCCGTCGCCGATGCGCACGAGCGGCGCGCCGACCTCGACGGTCTCATCCTCGGCGACGAGGATCTCCTCGATGACGCCGGCGACCGGCGACGGGATCTCGGTGTCGACCTTGTCGGTGGAGACCTCGAGCAGCGGCTCGTCGACCTCCACACGGTCGCCGACCTTCTTCAGCCAGCGGGTCACCGTACCTTCCGTAACACTCTCGCCGAGTGCCGGGAGGCTGACGGATTCGCTCATCGGTGATGCTCCTTATTCAGGCGTGTTGATCTAGCTTATGCCGCCGGGCTCAGCCGTGGAGAGGCTTCCCTGCGAGGGCCAGGAAGGCCTCGCCGAGCGCCTCGTTCTGAGTCGGGTGGGCGTGGATGTAGGGGGCGATGTCTTCGGGGTACGCATCCCAGTCGACGACGAGCTGCGCTTCACCGATCAGTTCGCCCACACGGGCGCCGATCATGTGCACGCCGACGACGGGTCCGTCGTTGACGCGGATCGCCTTGATGACACCGGACGTGCCGATGATGTGGCTCTTTCCGTTGCCCGCGAGGTTGTACTCGGCGACCGTGAGGTTCTCGGCTCCGTACTTCTCCTCGGCCTTCGCCTGGGTGAGTCCGACCGACGCGACCTCGGGGTCGGAGTAGGTGACCTTGGGGATGTTGACGTCTTCGACGCGGATGGGGTCGAGGCCCGCGAGCTTCTCAGCCACGAAGATGCCCTGCTGGAATCCGCGGTGCGCGAGCTGGAGCCCGGGCACGATGTCGCCGACCGCGTACACGCCGGGAACCGTGGTCTGCAGGTTCTCGTCGACGACGACGAAGCCGCGATCGAGCTGGACCCCGACCTCTTCGTAGCCGAGGTTCGCGGTGAGCGGGCCGCGGCCGACCGCGACGAGCAGCAGCTCCGCCTCGACGGTCTCGCCGTTCTCGAGCGTCACGACGACGCCGGACTCGTTCTGCGTGACGCCGGAGAAGCGCACGCCCACCTTGAAGTCGATGCCGCGCCGACGGAATGCGCGCTCGAAGTGCTTCGAGATCGACTCGTCCTCGTTCGGGACGAGATGGGGGAGCGCCTCGATGATCGTGACGTCGGCGCCCCAGCTCTTCCAGACGCTCGAGAACTCGACTCCGATGACGCCGCCGCCGAGCACGGCGACCTTCTTCGGCACGAAGTCGAGCGCCAGCGCCTGCTCGGAGGTGATGACGCGCCCGCCGATCTCGAGACCGGGAAGCGAGCGCGAGTACGACCCGGTCGCCAGGATGACGTTGGTGCCGGTGATCGTCTGCTCGCCCACCTGAACGGTGTTCGGGGAGGTGAGGCGCCCGGTGCCCTCGATGGTGGTGATCCCGCGGCCCTTGATGAGGCCCTGCAGTCCCTTCCACTTGCCGGCCACGATGCCTTCGCGGTATGCGGTCACGGCGGCGATGTCGATGCCGCTGAACTCGCTGTTCACGCCGTACTTGGCGGACTCGCGGGTGACATCCGCGACTTCCGCGGAGTGAAGGAGTGCCTTCGTCGGGATGCAGCCGACGTGCAGGCAGGTGCCGCCGACCTTGTCCTTCTCGATGAGGGCCACTGACTTGCCGAGCTGGGCATAGCGGAGGGCCGCGGCATAGCCGCCGCTTCCCGCTCCCAGGACGACGAGGTCGAAGTTCTGCTCGGACACCGGAGAAACTCCCTTGCGCTTCACGTGTCGGAACCCCGCGAGATCGGTGGTGTCGCGAGGAGGGGAAGGGCAAGGCTTTCCTTGCCGCATCGACCCTACTACGCGCTCGCGAGATCCGCCGTCAGGGCGAGCATGGTGCGCACGGCGACCCCGGTGGGTCCGCGGCCGGTGCCGCCGTAGGGGGCGCCCGAGTGGTAGGCGGGGCCTGCGAGGTCGAGGTGCGCCCATCCGAGGCGAGCGCCCGGTCCGTCGCCGCCCGAGGTTCCGACGAAGCCGCGGAGGAAGTGTCCGGCGACCATCATCCCGCCCGCCGTGTAGCCCGGCTTGGCGTTCGTGAGGTCGGCGATGTCGCTGTCGAGGACCGATCGCAGTTCGGCGGGGAGGGGCATCGCCCACATCGCCTCGTCCGTGCGCGAGGCTGCCTGGATCACCGCGCGGACCGCGTCGTCGTCGCCCATGACCGCCGTCGTCCGCTCGCCCATCGCGATTCGGGCGGCGCCCGTCAGGGTCGCGAGGTCGACGATGAGGTCGGGATTCTCGGCGGCGGCCGCCGCGAGTCCGTCTGCGAGCACGAGACGGCCTTCCGCATCGGTATTGGTGACCTCCACCGTGGTGCCGTTCCAGGTCCGGAGCACGTCACCCGGCCGCAGCGCCGACCCTGAGGGCATGTTCTCCGCGAGGCACAACCAGGCGGTCACGCGGATGGGGAGCGCGCGTCGAGCGACCTCGAGCACGACCGCGAGCGCGGTCGCTGCGCCGGTCATGTCGTACTTCATCGTGGGCATCGACGTCGGCGGCTTGAGCGAGAGTCCGCCGGAGTCGAAGGTGATGCCCTTGCCGACGAGGGCGAGATGCTGCGACGCGCCCTCCGGCTGGTACCGGACGACCATGAGTCGCGGGGGACGCTGCGATCCCTTGCCGACGGAGAGGATGCCGCCGTATCCGCCCGCATCGAGCTCGACCTCGGTGAGCACCTCGGTCGTGATCGGGAGGCCCGCACCGAGCTCGAGGGCGCGTTCCACGAACGTCTCGGGGTAGAGGTCGACCGGCGGGGCGTTGACCAGGTCGCGGACCGTGTGCATCGCGGTCGCCGTGGATGCGGCGCGCTCGGCGATGCCGGACGCGTCGAGGTCGTCGGGTACATGGAGCACGATCCGTCGCGGCGGGCGCTTGGCGTCGAGCGCCTTCCCCGTCTTGTAGGCGAGGTAGGCGTACGCGCCGCTCGCGGCGGCCTCGAGAACGGCTTCCGCACGTTCCGCGTCCTCGACGGGCAGCGCGAGCGCCACCGTCGCGACTCCGGCGCTCCGCCTGCCTGCCGTGCCGGCAGCCGAGCGCAGCGACTCCCGTGTGACCGTCGCCCCGAGGCCGACGAGTCCGATGGGGACCGAGCCGTCCACTGCCGGCGCGCGGCGGAACTCATCCGCCGCGCCGGTGACCTCGAGGGCCGGGAGCATCTCGCGCAGGCGGGGGAACGCATCCGCGGGCGCGAGGAGTTCCGGCCCCTCCGAGCCACGGATGACACCGAGTACGAGCAACTCGGCGTCGGTGTCGGAGGCGGGCGCGGTGCTGATCTCGAGTACGGGGACGGCCATTCCGCCAGGCTAGTCCCGCGTCGGCGCAGGTGTTCGCTGTGAGCACCTGCCGTCGGGCGGCGTTCCCCGGCGCGGGCGGGAGGGCTGCTTCTAGACTCGTCCCATGCAGGATCCGGACTCCCTCTACGAGATCGTCGGCGACATCTCCGACGTGCCCCCGGGCCTGCATCTCGTTGCCGGTCTCACGGGATTCACGGATGCGGGATCCGCGGTATCGCAGGTCACCGAGCTGTTGGGCGATGTCGAGAAGGTGCGCGACCTCGTGGTCTTCGACAACGACGCCTTGCTCGACTACCGTGCCCGCCGCCCGATCATGTACTTCGACGAGGACCACCTCTCCGAGTACCGTCCGGCCCGCCTCGCCCTCTCCCTCGCTCAGGATGAGCTGCACCGCCCGTTCCTGCTGCTGACCGGCTACGAGCCCGATTTCCGCTGGGAGTCGTTCACCCAGGCCGTTCTGGATCTGGTGGACCGATTCGAGGTGTCCGACACGACGTGGATCCACGCGATCCCGATGCCGACGCCGCACACTCGACCGATCGGCATGACCGTCAGCGGCAACCGATCCGAACTCACCGACGCCTACTCTGTCTGGCGCCCGCGCACCCAGGTTCCGGGAAACGCGCTCCACCTCGTCGAGTACCGCCTGCAGGAGTCGGGGCATCCCACCGCCGGCTTCGTGCTGCTGATTCCGCACTACCTCGCAGACACCGAATACCCGCTGGCGGCCGTCGCCGCACTGGAGGGCATCAGCGCCGCCACCGGACTGATCTTCCCCACCGATGAACTCCGGGAGCAGGGCCGTGAGTTCACCCAGAAGGTGGAGGAGCAGGTGGCCGGCAATGCCGAACTCGAGCGACTCGTGTCGACGCTCGAGGAGCGCCACGACAGCTACATGCAGGAGAACCCCCTGCCGTCGCCGCTGGTGGACGAAGACGGCGAGCTGCCGAACGCCGACGCCATCGCTGCGGAGCTCGAGCGCTTCCTCGCGTCCCGGCGCGACGACCCGCGGGCATAGCCTGGCTGGGTGAACTCCGCGCGGTCCTGGCTCGTCTTCGGCGGGGCGGCGTTCATCTACCTCGTCGCTGTCATGCAGCGCACGTCTTTCGGTGTCGCGGGCGTCGAAGCGACGGATCGGTTCGAGGTGAACGCGGCCGTGATCTCGGTGGTCGCGGTCGTGCAGATCGTCGTCTACGCGGTGCTGCAGATCCCCGTCGGCGTGCTGGCCGACCGCATCGGTGCGCCCGTCCTCATCCTCGGTGGCGCGTTGATCATGGCGGTCGGTCAAGCCCTGCTGTCGGTGTCGGGTGGGATCGTGGTCGCCTTGGTGGCGCGCATCCTCGTCGGGATCGGGGATGCCGCGACCTTCGTGAGCGTCATCCGCCTGCTGCCGGGCTGGTTCGACGGACGCATCCTGCCGCAGCTCTCGCAATGGGTGGGGATGTCGGGCCAACTCGGGCAGATCCTGTCCGCATTCCCGTTCGCCCTCCTTCTGCACCTCCAGGGATGGACGCCGGCGTTCCTCGTCGCGGCAGGGGTCTCGGTGCTGGCGGCGGTCGTGGCGGGTGCGGTCGTTCGTCGCGGCGCGCCGACCGTCACCACGCAGGAGCTGCGCTCGATCGATCCCGGGGAGGCGGGGCTTCGTGCCAGCCTCGCGCGACCGGGCACCCAACTCGGATTCTGGGCGCACCTGGTGGCGGGATCCGTGCCCACCCTGCTCGGGATCCTCTGGGGCTACCCATTCCTCACCGCGGGTCTCGGATACGACCCGGCTACGGCATCCGGCGTCTTCACGTTGATGGTGGTCGGCACGCTCGTGTCGGGCCCGATCGTGGGGTTGCTGATCGCACGCCACCCCCTGCGGCGCAGCGATCTCGTGCTGACCATCACGTGGTCGATGTTCGCCGTCTGGACCCTCGTGCTCGTCTGGCCGCCGGAGCCGCCCGTGTGGCTCGTCGCAGCGTTCTTCTTCCTGGTCGGCGTGTGCAGCCCCGCGTCCCTCATCGGCCTCGACGTCGCTCGGAGCTCGAATCCTCAGCACGCGCACGGGTCGGCGACGGGGATCGCGAACTCGGGCGGATTCATCGGCGGCTTCGTCGGGATGCTCCTTGTGGGCGTGGTGCTCGACCTCGTCGACGAGGTCCGCGTCGCCGCGGGGGAGGTCTCGCAGCTGTACAGCCTCGAAGGCTTCCGGATCGCGTTCCTGTCGGCCTATCTGATCGCACTGGTCGGAACGGTCGGTCTGCTGTGGAAGCGCAAGCACACCAGACGCAGGCTCTACGAGGAGGAGGGAATAGAGATAGCCCCCTTGTGGGTTGCACTCTTCGGCGCACGCGGCCGGAGACGTCCTCCGGATGTGCGACAATAGATAACCAGAGACCCGGTCGAATCCCCGGTTCGCGTCATCTCAGCCGATTCACGTCGTGCAGGATCACGCGGGGGACTTGACACGGGTCTACGTACTGCCCAGACGCACCTTCCCACCCGCGAAAGGGGTCAGCATGGCCACCCCCACCTCAGCCTCCAAAGACAAGGTCAACGACGACCGCGTCACCACGAAGACCGCGACGACCGCGAAGGCGGCTCCTGCCGCCAAGAAGCCTGCGGCCGCCAAGCCCGCAGCCGCCGCCAAGTCAGCCACGTCCACCAAGACCGCCGCCAAGGCGCCTGCGAAGACCGCGGCCAAGAAGCCCACCGCGAAGGCGGGCCCCGCGACCGAGTCCGATGACGACGCCGAGGTCGACCTCGACGAGGAGCCCGTCGCGATCGACGACGACGAAGCCGCCGAAGACGAGGCACCCGCTGCCAAGGACGAGGAGGCCTCCGACGAGGAGGCCGCCGAGGAATCGACGGACGACGATGACGACGACGCCAAGTCGACCGGCACCGACGAGCCGCTGCCGACCGGCGCACTGCGCCTGTCGATGTCGGACGAAGACGACGAGGTCCCGGTGTACTCCGCCGCGATCACCGGCGCCACGGCCGACCCCGTCAAGGACTACCTGAAGCAGATCGGCAAGGTCGCGCTCCTCAACGCCGAACAGGAGGTCGAGCTCGCGATGCGCATCGAGGCCGGCCTGTTCGCGGAAGAGAAGCTGTCGCAGATGACCGACAGCGAGAAGCGGTCGCAGCTCGGCCGTGAGCTGTCGTGGGTCGCCCGCGACGGACAGCGCGCCAAGAGCCACCTGCTCGGCGCCAACCTCCGACTGGTCGTGTCGCTCGCCAAGCGCTACACCGGTCGCGGCATGCAGTTCCTCGACCTCATCCAGGAAGGAAACCTGGGCCTCATCCGTGCCGTCGAGAAGTTCGACTACACCAAGGGGTTCAAGTTCTCGACCTACGCCACCTGGTGGATCCGGCAGGCGATCACCCGCGCGATGGCCGACCAGGCCCGCACGATCCGCATCCCGGTCCACATGGTCGAGGTCATCAACAAGCTCGCGCGCGTGCAGCGTCAGATGCTCCAGGACCTGGGCCGCGAGCCCACGCCCGAAGAGCTCAGCCGCGAACTCGACATGACCCCTGAGAAGGTCATCGAGGTGCAGAAGTACGGGCGCGAGCCGATCTCGCTGCACACCCCGCTCGGTGAAGACGGCGACAGCGAGTTCGGTGACCTCATCGAGGACACCGAGGCGGTGGTGCCCGCGGATGCGGTCGGCTTCACGATGCTGCAGAAGCAGCTCGAGAGCCTCCTCGACTCGCTGTCCGAGCGCGAGGCGGGCGTCATCCGCATGCGCTTCGGCCTCGGTGACGGCATGCCGAAGACCCTCGATCAGATCGGTGACACCTTCGGCGTCACGCGTGAGCGCATCCGGCAGATCGAGTCGAAGACGATGGCGAAGCTGCGTCACCCCTCGCGGTCGCAGTCGCTGCGCGACTACCTGGAGTAAGCCGAGTGGCACATCGCCCCTACGAGAACCGCAACCGCCCGCGTGAGGTCGAGGTCGACGGCGTCCGTTTCGAACGCCACCCGATCAAGACCCACGTGGTGCTTCCGGGTGACCCCCTGGAGCCGGTCGTCGAGCAGTACGGCCTGCCGGAGCTTCGAGACGGCGACTGGTTCTTCATGACGGAGAAGATGGTGGCCGCGTCGCAGGGGCGCGCTTACCCCGTTTCCGAGGTGAAGGCGCGCCCGCTGGCGGTGCGACTCTCGAAGCACGTGGTGAAGACCCCGTGGGGCGTGGGTCTCGGCATCCCCGAGACCATGGAGATGGCGATCCGCGAGGTCGGCACCCCGCGCATCCTCGTCGCGGCCGCTGTGTCGGTGGTGTCGAAGCTCTTCGGACGTACGGGCGACTTCTACCGTGTCGCAGGCAAGAAGGCTCGCGGCATCGATGGCCCTGGCTATCCGACGATCCCGCCGTTCGACGAGATGGTCGTCCTGACCGCCGCGGAGCCGTACAAGGTCTCGGCTCGGATCAAGGAGTTCCTCGCCGGCCACGGCAAAGACGTCGAGGTGCTGCTCGTCGACATCAACGATCTCGGCGGCAACATCCTCGGCTCGACTGTGGGTCCCGACGACGAGAAGCTCTCCGTGCGCATCCTCAAGGACAACCCGATCGGGCAGGGCCACGAGTCCACGCCACTCGGCATCATCCGTCGCGTCGCCGCGTCCTGAGGGCTGCGCTCACCCGACGTAGTGCCGCGGGATGCGTCGAGAGGCACGCGCCAGGATCTCGTCGCCGATCGTGCCGGCCCAGGTCGCCCAGTCCTCGACGGTGGGTTCGCCCGCGTCTCCGGGACCATAGACGAGCGCCTCGGATCCGACGGCGGTCGCTGACCCCTCGGGTACACGCACGGTGATGGTGTCGACGTCGATTGCTGTGACCTGTGCGCGGCGACCGTCGAGGAGCACCTCGGCACCCGCTCCGCTGGCGCCGAGGACGGACGGAGGGAGTCCGTCTGCGGAGCCCACGTCGAGGATCGCCAGACGATCGTGGATCGCGATGACGTCGGCGTAGAGGCTCACCGGACCCCGCATGCCGAGCCCCGGACCGTCGATGTCGTCGAACGGCGAGACGCCGTAGGCGGCGATCCCGAAGCGTACGATGTCGAAGCGCGCCTCCGGCATGCGGATGCCGGCCGAGCTGGCAGCGAGATGCAACCGGGGCCGGTCGGGGCCGTCGACCGGTACCCCGAGCGCGGATGCCACGGCGATCGCCGAGTGGAACTCGGCGAGGGCAGCGGCGTCGTCTTCCGGGGAGGCGTCTGCGAGGTGCGACCACAAACCCGCGATCCGGATCGTTCCGGACTCCTCGAGTTGTCGCGCAGCCACGACGAGCGCCGGCCAGGCTTCGGGATCCGCCCCGTTGCGGTGAAGGCCGGTGTCGATCTTCAGGTGCACCTGCGCCCTCGCATCGGCCCCCGAATCCGCGATTCGGATCAGCTCGGCAACCGTCGACACACCCAAGTCGACATGGGCGTCGATCGCACCGCGGAAGTCGGTGTCCGCCCCGTGAAGCCACGCGAAGAGGGGCGACTCGACACCTTCGCCTCTGAGCGCCAGCGCCGCCGAAACCTCGAGCACGGCGAGCGACTCGGCGCCGCCCTCCAGCCCGGCCCGGGCGACGGGAAGCATCCCGAGGCCGTACCCATCCGCCTTGACGGCGAACATGGTGCTTGCGGGGGCGGCGATCGCGGCGAGAGCGCGCACGTTCTCTCTGATCGCGCCAAGATCGATCTCGAGACGGGAGGTCATCGCGCCTCCCGGACGATGCGCGCGCCGAGTCCCGCCGTGAGAGCGAGCGCGTCTCGCTCGGTCCACGCGGCCCATTCGGATGCCGATGGCTCTCCGCGGGCCGGGTCGCCGAAGAGGACGACCTCGTCGCCCACCGAAGGTTCTGCACTCCCGCTGTCGAGCACGAGTTGGTCCATCGCGATGCGGCCGATCACCGGACGTCGCCGTCCCGCGACGAGGGCTTCCGCGCGATTGGAGGCGAGCCGGGGGATGCCATCGGAGTACCCGAGGCCCACGAGGGTGAGCGAGGTGGCCGCCGCCGTGCGGTGCGTGTAGCCGTATGAGACACCGGCGCCCGCGCCGACGTGCTTCACCGCGATGACCTCGCCGTGCACGGAGAGCACGGGCCGGGAACCCGGTGAGACTCCGTAGATCGCGGCAGCGGTCGACGGGTCGACGGCCGGCGCCCGTCCCACGGAGACGTCGGTGAAACCGGCGACTCGCGCCATTGCGGCATCGTGTTCGTCGCTCACGACGAGCGCGCGGACTCCGAGGTCTCGAGCGACAGGGCCGACGAGAGCGAGCCCGTGACCGTAAGCGTCGGCACGCGCGTCAAGGAACGCAGCATCGAGCCCGGCGAGGTTCGCAGCGAAAGCGTCGAGGTCGACGAGCGCGCGACGGTGCAGCCCGGATGCGGCAACCGGCCGCGGCTCAGTCAGCGACCGGCTCCCGGAGGCGGTCGGACTCGTCGTGCCAGTCGAGCGCGGTCGCGATCAGCTTCGGCTTGTACTCGGCACCGTGGTGGGCGCAGAAGTACAGCTCGCCGGATGCGAGTGTGACGCGCACGTATGCCTGGGCGCCGCACATGTCGCACCGGTCGAGTGCAGAAAGAACGGGACGCTCCAGCTCGACGGTGCCATCGGTCGTGATCTGAGACATGTCCTGCTCCTTCCCTCGGGTTCGGTGTGGTGCGTTGATCCATGAAAGCATGCCGAGCCTGAACATTCCGGATGGCGGAGGGGTATTTCGCCCGTGGCGTACGGTCTTGCCCATCGGGTCCCTCCGATGGGAGGTCGTCTTGGAAGGCCTCCGCGCGTAGGGTTTCCGCATGGGGGAAGAATCGACGAGCCTGTTGGAGGCCGCCGTCGAGACGCCGACGCACTCGGGCGACGAGGCGGTGGGCGCGGTACGGAAGCGGCGGCTGACGCGTCGGGGGATCGCGATCGCGATAGTAGGCGCGCTGGTGATCGCGGGCGGCACGGTGGGTGGAGTCGCGTGGGCCAACCAAATCGCGCACGAGAACGCGGTCGCGGATGCGGAGGCCGCGCACGCAGCGGCAGCCCACGCCGCGGCGGCGCACCGCGCGACGCTCGTCTGGCTCGATACCTCTGTCGATGCGGGTATCGCACTGCGTGATTCGGTCGCGACCGGCGTGTTGGCCCGTCAGGATCTGCTCGGCGGTGGCGGCGGGGTCGCTGCCGTCGCCGAGAGCAGCACCGACCTCGGCGCGACCCTTGCTGAGCTCTTCGGGGTCGACGCGCCGACGATCGATTCCGTCATCCCGGACGCCGGGCCGCTCCCCGAACTCGCGAGCGTGGACCCCGAACTCGGAACCGACCAGCTGACAGCCCTCGCGGCGGAGCTGGTGGGCTACTCCCGCGAGGCGGACGAATCACGTGAAGGTCTTGCGGCGCGCGCCGCCGAGGTGGATACCGCGATCGGCGCGCTGGGGCACGAGCTCGGTGCTCTCGCGTCGTCGCTTCCTCAGGTGAATCAGGCGCTGCTCGAGGGCCATACCCTCGCCTCAGCCGAGGCGAAGGCGACTGCGGCAGGCGCGCTGGCATCGTTCGACGGCGCCTCTGATGCCAGCCTTCCCGGACTCATCGAGGCGTACGCGACCGCGGCATCCGGAATCGTCGCCTCGCACGACGCCGAAGCCGCGAGGATCGCGGCGGAGGCGGCTCGCGTCGCGGCCGAGGAAGCGGCGAAGAAGGCGAGGCGGAGCACGGGAGGCGGCGGCGGAACGGGGACGCAGCAGCGGGGAGTGCTCAGCGAGAGCAACGCACAACGCGCGGCCAACGGACTGGGGGCGCTCTCCTGGAATGGAACTCTCGCCGCGGCTGCCTGCACCTGGGCGTCGAAACTCGCGGCAGCCGACGGAGGGCTCTCTCACAGCAAGAACCCTGGGGGATTCGGCTGGTGGGGCGAGAACGTCGCGTCGGGGTACGGCTCCGTTTCCGCGGCCGTGAACGGGTGGATGAACTCGCCCGATCACCGGGCGAACATCCTGCGACCGCAGTTCACGCTGATGGGCGCCTGCTCGATGGATGCGGCTGACGGCACGCGGTACTGGGTGCAGCAGTTCGGCAGCTAAGCAGCCTTCACGACAACCCGGGGTGGTGCCGAGGGCTGACGGTGCCCGCGGTTAAGCTCGTGCGGTGAGCACCGACTACTCCGCCCGTCACCTCTCCGTGCTCGAGGGGCTCGAGGCGGTCCGCAAGCGTCCCGGCATGTACATCGGTTCGACCGACTCGCGTGGCCTGATGCACTGCCTCTGGGAGATCATCGACAACTCGGTCGACGAGGCCCTCGGGGGCCACGGCTCCGAGATCGAGGTGATCCTGCACGGCGACGACTCGGTCGAGGTTCGTGACCGCGCGCGCGGCATCCCGGTCGACATCGAGCCGAAGACGGGGCTCTCGGGCGTCGAGGTAGTCTTCACCAAGCTCCACGCGGGCGGCAAGTTCGGGGGCGGCTCGTACGCCGCATCCGGTGGACTTCACGGCGTCGGTGCCTCCGTGGTGAACGCCCTGTCCGAGCGTCTCGACGTCGAGGTCGATCGCGACGGCAAGACGTGGGCGATGTCGTTCCATCGAGGTGAGCCGGGTGTGTTCGCCGACTCGGGCGCACCCACCCCGGATGCGCCGTTCACGCCGTTCATCTCCAATAGCGAATTGCGTGTCGTCGGCAAGGTCGCCAAGGGCGTGACGGGCACGCGCATCCGCTATTGGGCCGATCGCCAGATCTTCACCAAGGGCGCCGGGTTCCAGCCGGAGGAGCTCATCGGGCGGGCGCGGCAGACGGCATTCCTCGTTCCCGGGCTCGGGATCGAGATCCGTGACGAGCGCGGCGAGGAGACCACGACGGAGCGGTTCCGATTCGACGGCGGCATCAGCGAGTTCGTCGAGCACCTGGCGACGGATGCGGCGGTCACCGACACGTGGCGCATTCAGGGAACCGGCGGCTACACGGAGACCGTTCCCGTGCTGCAGGAGAACGGCCACATGGTCCCCACCGAGCTCAGCCGCGAATGCGAGGTCGACATCGCACTGCGGTGGGGCACCGGCTACGACACGGTCTTCAAGAGCTTCGTCAACATCATCGCCACGCCGAAGGGCGGAACGCATCAGGCCGGATTCGAGCAGGGACTGCTCAAGTTCATGCGGGCCGAGGTGGAGAAGAACGCCCGCCGTCTGAAGGCCGGCAACGACAGGCTCGAGAAGGACGACGTGCTCGCCGGCCTCACGGCTGTGCTCACCGTGCGTCTTCCCGAGCCGCAGTTCGAGGGGCAGACCAAGGAGGTGCTCGGAACGCCGGCCGTTCGCGCGATCGTCTCCAACGCCGTTGCGAAGGGGCTCCAGCAGCGCTTCTCGAGCACGAAGCGCGACGACAAGAGCCAGTCGGCTCTCGTCCTCGACAAGGTCGTCGCCGAGATGAAGAGCCGCATCTCGGCTCGTGCCCACAAAGAGACCCAGCGTCGCAAGAACGCGCTCGAGAGCTCATCGCTTCCTGCGAAGCTCGTCGACTGCCGCTCGAGCGACGTGCTCGACACCGAGCTGTTCATCGTGGAGGGCGATTCCGCGCTGGGAACGGCCAAGCTGGCGCGAGACAGCGAGCATCAGGCGCTCCTGCCCATCCGCGGCAAGATCCTGAACGTGCAGAAGGCCTCCGTCGCCGACATGCTCGGCAACGCGGAGTGCGCCTCGATCATCCAGGTGATCGGTGCGGGGTCGGGGCGCAGCTTCGACATCGAGGCGGCCCGCTACGGCAAGGTCATCATCATGAGCGACGCGGATGTCGACGGCGCGCACATCCGCACGCTGCTGCTCACCCTCTTCTTCCGCTACATGCGCCCGATGGTCGAGGAGGGGCGCGTCTTCGCGGCCGTGCCGCCGCTGCATCGTGTCGTGGTGATGAACCCGGGTTCGAAGCCGAACGAGATCATCTACACCTACTCGGAGCAGGAGCTGCAGTCTGTGCTCGTCGCCCTGAAGAAGTCGGGCAAGAGCTACCAGGATCCGATCCAGCGCTACAAGGGCCTCGGAGAGATGGATGCCGACCAGCTCGCCGAGACGACGATGAGCCGCGCGCACCGAACGCTGCGTCGGGTGCGGGTCGAAGACGCGGATGCGGCGAACCGTGTGTTCGAACTCCTCATGGGGAACGACGTCGCTCCCCGCAAGGAGTTCATCGTCGCCGGTCAGGGGCTCGACCGCTCCCGGGTCGACGTCTAGAGCGACCGACCCACCGAACCCACCACCGCGTCGAGCGGTGTTCCTGAGGCGTCCCGCTTCGCGCCGGCGTCAGGCAGCGTGCGCGCCGATCCGTCGGTCGATACCGCGAGAGCCGGCGCCGGGCCCACCCAGGCGAGCACGAGCGCGTCCTCACCCTTCAGGAAGCTGTGCGAACGCACTCCACCGGTCGCGCGCCCCTTTCCGGGGAACTCGGAGAAGTGCGACACCTTGCCGCGCCCCGGATCGGTCCCGGCAAGGGTCTCGGATGGCGCGGAGATCGTGACGACCACGGCATCCACCGGATCCAGAGCGCCGAAGAACAGCGCGTCGGCTTTCGACGACAGGCTGATGCCCGCCATCCCGCCCGCCGCGACGCCCTGCGGGCGCACTTGTACGGCAGGGAAGTGCAGCAGCTGGGAATCGGATGCCACGAAGACCAGCTCATCCGTATCGGGGCCTTGGCCGACACCGACGACCTCGTCACCTGCCTTCAGGGCGATCACCTCGAAGTCGGGACGGTTCGGGTAGCCTCCGGCCGCGACCCGTTTGACCACTCCCTGCCGTGTGCCGAGTGCGATGGGGTGCTCCGATGAGAGCGACACCAGGCCGACGATGCGTTCCTTCTTGTCCGCGAGGCCGAGGTAGTCGCCGATCCGGGCACCCGCCGCGAGCTGCACCGAGTTCGCGGGCACGGAGGGCAGGTCGACGGGGGTGAAGCGGATGAGGCGCCCGCGCGAGGTGACGGCGCCCATCTCACCCCGGGTCGTTCCGCGGACGGTCGCGAGGATCGCGTCGTGCTTGCTCCTGCGTGCTGGGGGGATGAGTGCGTCGACTCCGTCTGCGAGATCGACGCGGACGGTGCGCCCGGTCGTCGAGAGGACGACGATGGTCGGCGCGTCGGCGATCTCCAAGGACACACCGGCCGCCGCCTTGCGCGCTGCTGCGGTCGTCGCGATGCTCGGCCCGGCCTCGGTGAGAAGGGTGCGCCGGGGGGTGCCGAATCGCTCGGCGACCTCGTCGAGCTCGACGCCGACCTGCGTGCGAATGCGAGCGGGGTCGGCGAGGAGGGCCTCCAGCTCGGCGATCTCCGCGCGCAGCTTGTCGCGCTCGGTCTCGAGCTCGATGCGGCTGAACTTGGTGAGCCGGCGCAGCTGAAGCTCGAGGATGTAGTCGGCCTGAAGCTGCGACAGGTCGAACACGTCCATCAGGCGGGACCGGGCCTGCGCGGTGTCATCGCTCGCGCGGATCACCTGGATGACCTCGTCGATGTCGAGGATCGCGATCAGCAGCCCCTCCACGAGGTGCAGGCGCTCTTGACGACGGGCGAGGCGGTAGCGCGATCGGCGCGTGACGACCTGGATGCGGTGGTCGACGTACACCTGCAGCAGCTCGCGCAGGCCGAGTGTCAGCGGGCGGCCCTCGACGAGTGCCACGTTGTTGATCGAGAAGCCGTCTTCGAGTGGCGTCAGCCGGTACAACTGCTCGAGGACGGCCTCGGGCGAGAAGCCCGTCTTGATGCCGATGACGAGTCTGAGGCCGTTCTTGCGGTCGGTGAGATCGGTGACATCCGCGATGCCGGTGATCTTCTTCGCGTTGACGCCGTCCTTGATCTTCTCGATGACCTTCTCGGGGCCGACCAGGTAGGGGAGCTCGGTCACCACGAGCCCGGTGCGCCGAGCAGAGAGCTGCTCGACGCTCACCCTCGCGCGGGTCTTGAACGAGCCGCGACCCGTCGCGTAGGCATCACGGATGCCGGCGAGCCCGACGATCGTGCCGCCGGTGGGGAGGTCGGGGCCGGGCACGTACGCCATGAGGTCGTCGAGTGTCGCGTCAGGGTTGTCGAGCAGGTGGCGCGCGGCGCCGACGACCTCGATGAGGTTGTGGGGCGCCATGTTCGTCGCCATGCCGACGGCGATGCCGCTCGCGCCGTTCACGAGAAGATTCGGGAACGCTGCCGGGAGCACCTCGGGCTGTGTGAGCTGGTTGTCGTAGTTGGGCACGAAGTCGACGACGTCTTCACCGAGCGACTCGACGAGCGCCACCGCGGCCGCCTGCATCCGCGCCTCCGTGTAGCGTGCCGCGGCAGGGCCGTCGTCGAGCGAGCCGAAGTTGCCGTGGCCGTCGACGAGCGGGACCCGCATCGTGAAGTCCTGGGTGAGACGCACGAGGGCGTCGTAGATGGCCGTGTCGCCGTGCGGGTGCAGCCGCCCCATCACGTCTCCGACGACACGGGCGCTCTTGACGTGGCCCCGTTCTGGGCGCAGCCCCATCTCGCTCATCTGGAAGAGGATGCGGCGCTGGACGGGCTTCAGGCCGTCGCGCGCGTCGGGCAGGGCGCGCGAGTAGATGACGGAGTAGGCGTACTCGAGGAAGGAGCCCTGCATCTCGGTCGAGACGTCGACGTCCTCGATGCGCTCGCCGACAGGGGACGCGGAGGTGGATTCGGGTGGAGTCATAAGATCGACGCCATGTTACCGGCGGCGAAAACGCACAGGCTGAGCCTTGCCGATGTCCTGCCGAATTGCCTCGATTCCCTCGCGGGTCGCCGCGGCCGGCTGAGCCTCCCGTCCTCCGAGAAGGCGGTGGTGGTGGTCGTCGACGGGCTGGGGCGCACCGCCCTCGCGGAGCGTGCCGGCCACGCTCGCACGCTCGCCGGCCGACTGGGTCTCGACGCCGCGATCGGCTCCGGCTTCCCGTCGACGACCGCGGCTGCGCTCACGACGCTCACGACCGGTGAACCGAGTGGACGCCACGGTCTGGTGGGGTACCGGGTGTACGACCGCGATCACGATCGTGTCGTCAACCAGCTGAGCGGCTGGGACGGTCTCGACCCCGCGACATGGCAGCGGATGCCGACCCTCTTCGAGAGGGCGACCGGTGTTCGGACGGTGGCGATCGCCCACAGCCGGTACCAGGACTCGGAGTTCACCCACGCGATGCTGCGCGGGGCGGAGTTCCTCGGCGCCGCCGATGCGACATCCCGGCGCACCCGACTGCGTGACGTGCTCGCCGCGCCGGGGAAGGCGCTCATCTACTACTACGTTCCCGATCTCGACATGGCCGGCCACGCCAAGGGTCTCGCATCGGCCGAGTGGATCTCGGCCCTGGAGGACGTCGATGCCGAGATCGCGGAGGTCGTGGGTCTTCTCGGGCCGAACGACGGCCTGCTCGTCACGGCCGATCACGGGATGGTCGACGTGCCCGAGCACGCGCAACGGATCGCCACTGCGGAACAGCTCGCGGGGGTGCGGCACGTCGCGGGGGAACCGCGGTGCCTCCAACTGCATCTCGAACCGGATGCCGCATCCGATGAGGTGGCGGAGCTCTGGCGTGCGACCGAGGGGCGTCGCGCGTGGGTTGCGACTCGTGATGAGGCGGTCGCCGCAGGATGGTTCGGTGAGGTCGATCCCGAGGTGCTGCCGCGCATCGGAGACGTACTGGTGGCAGCCCGGTCGGATCACGCCTACTACGCGGACCCCGACGATCGCGGACGCAGCATGATCGGGCAGCACGGTTCGCTCACCCCCGAGGAGATGGCCGTGCCGTTGCTGCGCTATGGAATCTTCGCGCGCGGTTGAGGCTCAGGGCCGTTCAGCGCAGGGGCCGATCAGTTCAGAGGTCGTCGTCGGTGCGTGCGCCGAAGACGATCTCGTCCCAGCTCGGCATCGAAGCCCGGCCGCGACGCTTGCCGAGCGGCCCGGTCGCTCCCGAGGAGCCGGACGCCTTGGCCGTCGGCTGGCTGGCGGGAACCGGGGATTCCGGAAGTCCGTCGAGCGGCACGTCGACGAGCTTGACGACACCGGTCGACGGATGCGCGGCGAGACCCTGCTCGGCGTCGTCGAGGTCGAGCGGCTCGCGTTCACCACGGCGGCGGCGGAGGGCCTCGAGGAGGTCGGCCGTGTGGTGGGTGCCGGACGGCTCCTCGGCAGGCGCCGGGCGGGTTCCGAACTCGATCTGGGTGAACTCGACCGCCTCGACGATCGTGCCGTCCGAGTTCTCCTCGACGGCGAATGCGCCGCTGTCGAAGCGTCCGTCATCGCGCTCGTCGAGCGGGACCGCGCGCAGACGGGGGATGAGGCTCGGCGGCAGCTCGCCCTGCTGGGAGAGGGTCACGGCCTCCTGGTTCAAGGGCGACAGTGACTGCTTCTTCGGCTCGAAGGTCCATCTCGCGTCGCGATCGACCTCGTTCACCTCGAAGGTGAGCTTGACGATCCAACCGCCGCCCTGCTCCTTCCAGCTCGACCAGCGTTCGCCGGTCGCGCCCGCTTCGGCGAGACGTTCACGGATCACGGAGCCGAACGTCGCTCCCGAAGCCAGAGGGTCGGTCTCGACGGCCATGTGGACGGGCACGTTGAGCGCCGATTCGACGACGTACTCGCGCTCGGCGAGGACGGGGCCCTCGAAGCGACGCACGTAGTCGAGCGAGGCACCTGTGACGCGAGCGACGTCCTCCGCAGTCATGCCGGCCCGGATCTGGGCTTGGATCTCCCGCGGCGCGAGACGGCGGGTGGGGCCGGTGTCGGGCATCGACGCGCGCAGGCGCGACTGCAGGGTCTCATCCACCTCGACGCGGTAACGCTCGCCGTTTTCGGTGGCGACAAGGAGCGAGCCGTTCTCGACTCCGATGACCTTGAGTTCTTGCATGCTGAACGACCTCCAGCCGTCACGATTCAGCGCAAGGATGTCACGGGGAGAGGCCGAATCGCGGGAATAACACGGGCGCGCCGCGAGTTGCACGGGTGGCGGTCGACAGCGTGTCTGAAAGCCAGCTGTGAGGGTTTGCTTATCGCCACTCGATGATGCAGACTGACGCCGCTTCACCGAACGCAGCGATAGAGATGGATGGGAATGGCTACCGACTACGACGCCCCGCGGAAGACCGACGACGACACGGAGTCGATCCAGGCCCTCCAGGAGCGTGTGCCCGACAAGCTGTCGGGTGTCGTCGACGTCGATGACGCCGACAACCCGGGCTTCGAGCTCGGCGGATCCGACCTGTCCGACCTCGATCTCGACGTCGTCGTGCTTCCTCCGCAGGAGGACGAGTTCACCTGCGTGAGCTGCTTCCTCGTGAAGCACCAGTCGCAGTTCGACCACAAGACCGATCTCGGCCCGATCTGCGCGGAGTGCGCCGCCTGATTCCGTGCCGCTATGCGGCGTCGCCGTCGCGTGCGGCCAGGATCGCGTTCGCGAGTTCGTCGGGGCGCCTGCTGGAGAGGATCCAGTAGGGAGTCGGGTCGTCGGGGTCGGCGAGGTCGACCCGCACGACATCGGGAACCCATCCGCGGATGAGGAGCCACGCATCCGCGTGGAGTCCCACACCGCGTTCGTGGACCGCGTCCGGCCCCCGCGCCTCCCGGGCGTTCGCGATCAACGCCAGAGGGAGACGTGCGCGCCCGGCTCGGAGTTCGCCATCGGCGACCGAGATGGTCGGCGTCGTGACGACGAGTAGCACGACGATCGCGCCGTAGAGCCCGATCGCGACGATCGCGCCGGCGAGGATCGAGATCGGCAGGAACACCAGCAGGCTGGCGGGGATCACCAACGCCGTGGCGAGGAAGATCCAGGCGGACGGGTACAACTTCTCGCGATAGCGCGGCTGCGACGTGGACATCAGGCCTATTCGACCATGGACTAGCCTCGTGGGGTGACCGAGACCGTCGAGGTGCTATTCCGCGGCGATGCCGTGCCCGGCTACGCGCATCCGGGAGATGCCGGCGCAGACCTCGTCTCGACCGACGAGGTCGTGCTGAAGCCCGGCCAGCGTGCGACGGTCGGAACGGGTGCCGCGATCGCCCTCCCCGACGGCTTCGTCGCCTTCGTGGTTCCGCGAAGTGGTCTCGCCGCCAAGCACGGCATCACGATCGTGAACAGCCCTGGCACCGTCGACGCCGGGTACCGCGGCGAGATCCGCGTGACCCTGCTGAACACGGACGCCCGCGAGAGCTACACGATCAGCGCAGGCGACCGGATCGCCCAGCTCATCGTCATGCCGGTGAGCCGTGCGCGCTTCATCCCCGTCGAGCGTCTGCCCGGTTCCGACCGCGGCGAGGGCGGCTTCGGCTCGACGGGCTACTCGACCCGAGGAGGAACACCATGAGCGACGTCCCTGTCGACGACGCCACCAACGACCAGCCGAAGTCGGCGCCGGAGGACCGCGAGAGCGCGGGTCCGCTGGATGTCAGCGAGGCGAATTCCGTCCGTCCCTACGTCGACCTCGGTGGCGTGAAGATCCTGCCGCGTCCCGAGCTGGCCTTGCGGCTCGAGATCGAGGAGGGCAGCAAGCGCGTGGTCGCCGTCGCCCTCGACTACGTCGACTCGACCCTGCAGGTGCAGCCCTTCGCGGCTCCGCGTACCAGCGGTCTGTGGCACGAGATCCGCGAGCAGATCGTCGAGCAGGTCTCCCGTCAGGGCGGCACCACCCAGACCGTCGACGGGCCGTTCGGGCCCGAGTTGCGCGCCGAGATCCCTGCGCCGGCGGGAAACGCTCCCGGCGTCCGGATCGCGCGCTTCGTCGGCGTGGATGGCCCGCGTTGGTTCCTCCGCGGCGTGATCAGCGGGAAGGCCGCGGTCGATCCCGAGGCCGCGGCGCAGATCGAGGACCTCTTCCGCAGCATCGTCGTCGTGCGCGGCAGCACGCCGATGCCTCCGCGCGACCTCATCCCGCTGCACGTGCCGGCGAACGTCCAGGCGTCGTCACCCGGCGCCTCCGACTGATGGCCGATCAGCACGACGCCGTTCCGGAGCAGCAGCCGGGCGATGCGGCGGCTCCGTCGTTCGCGGATGCGGTGGCCGCAGCCGCCCGCAAGTCGGGGCTCGGTCAGGTGGCACCGGGGCAGGCCCCGACCGCCGGCGCGCTGCTCTCGGCGATCGGGGGAGTGCGTGGGCTGGTCGAGTCGATCCTCCCGGGCCTGCTGTTCCTCATCGTGTTCACGATCACGCACGAGGTGTTGCCGTCGGTGCTGGCGCCGTTCGCGATCGCGGTGGTCTTCATCGTGGTGCGACTTGCCACTCGGCAACCCGTGACCTCGGCGATCGCGGGGGCACTGGGCATCGCGGTCTCTGCTGCGCTGGCGCTCTTGAGCGGGCGCGCGGAGGACAACTTCGTTCCCGGCTTCGTCGTGAACGTGATCATGGTGCTCGCGATGGTGGTGAGCATCCTCGTGAAGCGTCCGCTGATCGGCGTCGTGGTGGGGCTGTTGACGGGCGACGCCGAGTGGCGTTCCGATGCCGCGAAGTACCGCGTCGCACTCGTCGCCACGATCTTGTGGGCCGTTCTGCCTGCGCTCCGGCTCGCCGTCCAGCTGCCGTTGTACCTCGCGTCGCAGGCGGGGGCGCTGGGCGCGACCAAGCTGATCATGGGCGTTCCGCTCTACGCGATCCTTCTCTGGGTCACCTGGCTGCTCATCCGGAGCGCATGGTCGGCACCGCGTGCCGCGGAGACCGATCCGAGCGCGTAAGATATCTTGATATCAAGATAAATCGGCGCCGCGCGCCGGCAGCTGCGGGCTTAGGCTTGCCTTGCTGGAACGTGGCAGCGTGAGGACGTCAGGATGGATCATCCGACGTACGCCAGAGGAGACGACAGTGTCGAGCATCAACAGCTTTTCCGCGAAGGACACCCTGAAGGTCGGAGAAACCGACTACGAGATCTTCCGGATCGACACGGTCCCCGGATACGAAAAGCTCCCGTTCAGCCTCAAGGTGCTGCTCGAGAACCTCCTCCGCACCGAGGACGGCGCGAACGTCACCCGTGCCCAGATCGAGGCCCTCGGCTCCTGGAATCCCGACGCCGAACCCGACACCGAGATCCAGTTCACCCCCGCACGCGTCGTCATGCAGGACTTCACGGGCGTGCCCTGCATCGTCGACCTCGCCACGATGCGCGAGGCGGTCACGGCCCTCGGCGGCGATCCCGACAAGATCAACCCCCTCTCGCCGGCCGAGATGGTCATCGACCACTCGGTCATCGCCGACCTGTTCGGCACCGAGAACGCGCTCGAGCGCAACGTCGAGATCGAGTA